>Ga0070734_10003696_pt1 | contig 15545 bp, 13 predicted proteins | sample Coa_R1_8_FD_66444 | JGI IMG/M metagenome (GOLD analysis project Ga0070734, IMG submission 66444) | Surface soil microbial communities from Centralia Pennsylvania, which are recovering from an underground coalmine fire - Coalmine... | ecosystem: Environmental > Terrestrial > Soil > Unclassified ...
ATCGCGCGGCGGTGTATGCTACACTTTCGGGGTTTCTAAACGTTTTAGCACCTCAACGCAACACGGGAATGAGTGATGGGTCCACGATGCTTCTTTAGTGCACCCTGGCTTCTGCTGCTGATCGCCTGTTCCGGAGGTCCAACAGGCATGTTCGCCGCCCAGCCCGTCCCCCGAATCCTTACGAACGGGATTGTCAACGCGGCGGGAGCCCCGCTTCCGCCGGCTCCACTTGCTCCGGGCACGATCATCTCGATCTACGGAGCGAACTTCAATTCATCGCCGGGCACTGATGCGGGGGGCGTTTCTGCGGCTAGCATACCGCTTCCAACCAGCATTGGGGGGACGCGGGTGCTGATCAACAGCGTATTCGCACCTGTTTACTACGTCGATTCGAGCCAGGTCAACGCCCAAGTGCCGTGGGAAGCCAGCGGCGCATCGTATTTGACCGTGCAGGTTATTGTGAACGGGCTTCCATCCAATCTCGCCACGGTAGCGCTCGCGACCAGTGCTCCGGGAATTCTCGCGGTCGTACACGCGGTTGACGGCAGTCTTGTAAGCGGCGCCAATCCAGCGGCCGTGGGTGAGTATCTGACGATTTTTGGAGTTGGCCTCGGCCCTGTGACCAATCCCCCTTTGACCGGAGCCGCCGCACTGTCAAAGCCCCTTTCGCACACACTCTCGACAGTGGTACCAATGATCGGCGGCGTCGCAGCGAAAGTATCATTTTCAGGTTTGACTCCCGGTTTGGCGGGGTTATACCAGGTAAACGCGCAAGTTCCGCGGAACGTGCCCAACGGAAATGACGTGAGTCTTGTGCTGAGCACTGACGGCGCCATCTCCAACACCATCGTCACTTCGGTTCAGTCGGGCTCGCTCTCTGGCGTTCGCGTTTCCGTCTCTCCGATCTCGGCTGTCCTATCTGCTGGCGCAACTCAGCAGTTCACGGCCGCGGTTTCCGGAGCCAGTAATCCGTCAGTGACATGGAGCGTGAACGGCATGACGGGCGGGGATTCCACTGTCGGCACCATCTCTTCCAGTGGCTTGTACACGGCTCCTGTCAGCATATCGAGCACTCAGCTCTTTTTCGTAGCGGCCGTGAACGCCGCGGACCCAACCGTTGCGGGCACCGCGACCGTGGCCGTCAGCCCGCCCGCTCCAGCCGCTTCGCCTTTGGGACGCTTTCGCTCGCGCGGGCCAGGACTCTGGACTCAGTTTGAAGATCGCGGCGCAAGCGGCGGCTACTACCCCGGCCAGACACTGCATAGCTGGAACGATTTCGCGGTGGCAATTGGAAGTACCGTCGCGCAGGATGTATCCCTGCAACTGGACAGAATGAAGGCGATGGGCTTGAACGCCATTACGTTTGCCGTGCGCACCTCCAAAGCTACCGACACGGCAGACATGCCGTTCGTGCCACCCGAATGTTCTGAAAATCCGGCTTTGGGCCTGAATTGGCCCCACCCCACATCGATGGAACTGACCAACCTTAAGGCACTTTTCGATTTGGCACAGAGTAAAGGGATGCGAATCCGCCTCGGCCTGGTCAACACCCACATGGAGGAACAGCCGCCGGCGAATTCGACAACGTGGCTTGGAGCAATTGCCGGAGCGATAGGAAATCACTCGGCACTCGATGTCATTACTCTCGACGGAACACCGCTGCTGGTCCCGAGCACTGCCAGCGGGCCGCCGGACAAGTGCGGCACGCCGGCGGAGGCGGCGTTGTGGGACGGGCCCGGAACGGTGCAGACTCAATACATCGAGTGGGCGATGGGTTACCTGGAGTCGCTCGGTATTCCCGCTCAGAAACTATCGGCCGAGGCAATTGCAGGAAACTACCTCATTGACAGCATGTCATCGAACAGTTGCCCCAACTGCGCCACTGGCGGCCATTTCTGGAATCCTGTTTCGACTCTGAAGATTATGTTCGACCAGGTTGGAATAGCCTCCAGCCAGCGAACATACGCCCTCTCGTTTTACGAGCACACTCGCTGCTCAACAGTAATGAATGCGATACCCTGCACGAATCTCGATCAGCACTCGTGGGCCGAACAGACGATCCAGGCTATGTACGGGATCATCGGGGCAGGAAGCGGGGCTCGCGTGATCGCGACCGAAATGGGGAATAACACACCGGTGGATCCCGCGTGGAAAACAGAGTGGACCATGGAGAGCCTCGCCACGCTCATGGAAAAGTATGGGATCGAAGGTGGCTCTTTTTGGCGCTGGACGAGTTTCACGGACTCCGAAGATTCGGATCCAACTTTAGCGGATCCGGTGAAACGCAGAGGTTTGAACTATGTCTACAATCCCGTCCAGAAAGAAATTCTCGACTGGGGCGGTTTCCACCTGATCGGCATTCGAAACGGGTCGTTCGAGGATGACGTGGATTCGAACGGAATCCCGACGCATTGGGCAGTGTCGGGAAACGGCTCGGCGTCTGTGTACTACCTGCCGCAGGAGAGCAACCAGCCGCAAGTGCCTTCACGCGGCAGTTATTGTTTGCGGCTCACTGCTACTAATACGTCGCGCATCAGCGCCACGAGCGATCCGATCTCAGTCACGCCCGGAACCAGCTACACAACGACAGCCAACTTGCGATTTGCCTGGACCGGAGATCCTAATCCGTCAGGAAACGCTTCTACTCGGCCTCAGGTTTATGCGGTGATCCATTACCTGAACTCGAAGGGTCAGCCTGCGTCGACACCTTCGACAACTTTTCCGTATTTCCAGGAAGACAGCACGCAAGGATTTCAGACGTTCGTTTTTCAGTACACGACACCGAGCGACGCTACGACCGTGCAAATCGAATTGGGAGCTATCAGCAACGGTCTCTCGACGCCAATCGTGTTCGATGCCGATAACCTGAGGTAGCGCCACCACGCTGCGGCCGATCAGGAATGATAAGCCGGCTTCTCCAGGATTCTGGCGCCCGATCTGAAACGCAAGCTGTTTGAGACCCCCCGCGAGCCGATTTAATTGCCACGCCAACTAAGCAGGGCGGTCAATCAGGACGCAGCAACGCACGCGCCAGTTCGTGATCCGGCCTTTAAATGCGATAGACGCGAAACTTCTGGAAGCGTTTAGAGCGGCCAATCAGCGTCAGTCGCGGAGCACCGCAAATCGACTGATCGAATATCCTAAGAAGGCGCCTACGAAAACATCGGAGGTGTAGTGGGCCGAACGAGTCAATCGGGAAAGTCCAATCGCTGCCGACGCACCATAGGCGACGATCGGAACCCAGCGGTGCTGTTTTCCATATCGCCGGGACACCACGGTGGCCACCGCAAAGGCCGTGATGGCGTGTCCGGAAGGAAAGCTGTTCCGCGAGGACGAGAACCGGTTGCCGCCCTCCGCGAAGGTGTCGGCGAAATTTCCACCGGGCGCGAGCGAACTCGGCCGCCGGCGCGACACGGCGGGCTTCAAAATCTCGGTCAGGATTTCGGAATCGGCCAGTGCCTCCCCGGCCAGCAACGCGGTGCTTGTCATTTTAGAATCTTTGCGTAACATACCGGCGCCGTAGAGCGCGAAAGGCGCCGCCACTATGGCTGCGGAAGTACCGGTGCTCGGCATGCTGCGGTTGAATCCGTTGAATGCCGTGGTATTCCGAAAATAATGCGCGACCGGCGGATCCGCGCCGACTACCAATGCGGTGCCAATCAAGAGGAAAGCCGCGGTGGGAAGTAAAGCGCTGGGCTTGTCCAATTTGCGGGGGAACAACCAAATCGATTTCTGGTCGCGGAGAATGTTGGGGACCAGCGTTTTGATGGTAACGTCCCGGTCCGGATCGGTTGATGGCTGCTGGGCCAAGCAAAGTTTAGCCGCGAGGATAACTGGAAGTGCGAAACGAACACGCATGGAATATACCGCCGGAGCGCTATTTTTGTTTCAACAGCGGGCGAGACTCTTGGACTGATTATGTCGATGACTCCTGAAGATTCTCTGAATTCCAAGGCAGTTCGGGGTGAGGATGATGTTACACATTCCCCGTTCGGAGCCTTGGTTCGGCGATTCCCGCAACGCGTCGCCGAGGGCTCATCGGGTATGTCCGAAAGATAGGTAGCGTCCAGAGGCATTCCAGGGCATACTTGTCAGGCGAGTGTGGTTATGCCAACTCCCCAGGAAACTCAGCTCGCCTGGCGCGTGCTGAATTGGATTCAAGCCAACGGAGTGGTACCGTCGGAGGACGCCTCCGCGTTACGCAGGGCTTCATCCGGGAATCGATTGCGACCCCTGGATGAAATTGCCAAGGAGATCATTGAGTCATCTGGCTCCGGCGAGCGGGACTGCTAAGTTTCTGGCGACAGCAAATCCGTGGAATAATGATGCAGCGTGCATCTATTCCTCGCGAAGCGACATCGAGGGATCCACCGTTATAGCGCGCTTGACTGGCAGCCAGCATGCAAGGACCGTGGCCAGCAAGAGCACGCAAATAGCCGTACCGATTCCGCGCGGATCGAGGGGACTCGTTTGATAAAGCCAGGATTGCAAAAGCCGGCTCGTCACAACTGTGAGTGCAAGCCCCACTGTTATTCCGAGCGCTGACAGAGCGAGGCCTTCTTTTAATACCATTCCCGCTATCTCACTCGCACTGGATCCGAGTGCTAGCCGGATGCCGAATTCACGCCGCCGCAGATTCGTCGAGTAGCTCAGGACGCCAAAAAGCCCGAGCGCCGCGAGCAACAGAGCGCCGATCGCGAGTACGGCAAAGATCCACATCAGAAAACGCTGCGGGGCCGCGGAGATCAACAAATAATCTTCCAGCGTTCGTACTTTGTCTGCCGGCACCGCTGGATCTCTTCGCCGGATGGTTTCCATCAGCATTTGTTCAACGCCTTGCGCGCCCGGAGCCATGCGAATGACCAGCGCCATGTTGCTTACCGAAAATTGAGCGATCGGAACATAGGTTTCAGGCTGCGCTTCAGAACTTAGAGCGCCGTGAAGAACGTCTCCTACGACTCCTACAATCGTTTTCGGCGCCTCGCCTCCCCAGCCCAGCCGAATCACTGTACCCAGAGGATCGCGCCCGCCCAAGAACCTCCGAGCGAACGCGCGATTAATCATCACCACGGGCGTTCGGCCGGCGGAGTCCCGGCTTGAAAAGATTCTCCCTTCCAACAATGGGATTTCCAGCGTATGGAAGTAATCCGGATCCACGAATCGAAGATCGGTGGAATCGTTATTTCCGGATGCCCCGCCGGGCAACTCGAAGCGGGTGCTGTTATTGGCTCCGCTCAGCGGAAGACTCTGCGCTGCGCTGGCAGCCGTCACTCCCGGCACGCGTCGTACTTCCGCAAGCAGATCCTGATAGTAACGCGATACTCTGGGCGAATTTTCCGGATAACTCGCGGACGGCAACGCCAAGGACGCGGTGAGCACATCCTTCGCTGCAAAACCCCGCGGCACGTGAAGAACGCGCCAGAAACTTCCAATTAACAGCGCCGCCGAACAGCCGAGCATCAGGGTAAAGGCGACCTGTGCCGAAATGAGGAGAGCGCTCGGGCGGAAAAAATGGGCGCGCTTTCTATTGCCGAGCACACGCATTCCACCACTCAACGCTTCGCCAAAATCCTGACGGGCCGCGTGCAGGGCGGGCGCCAGCCCGAACAATAAGCCGGTGAGCACGGAAATTGCGAGCGTATAAAGCAACATCCAGCCGTCGATGCGGACCTCGTGGATTCTGGGTGTGTCCGCAGGCGCAAGTTTCACCAATAAGGAAGCCAGCATCCACGCCGCCGCTACACCGCCCAGACCTCCGAGCCACGCAATGGCTTGGCTTTCCACCAACAGTTGGCGTGCCAGCCTTAGCGGCCGCGCGCCTAACGCTACGCGCAAGGAAAATTCACGGTTACGAGCCGCTGCTTGAGCCATGAGCAAAGTCGCGACATTGGCGCAACCCACCGCCAGAACGCAAAAGACTGCTGCGTAGAGCGTCCAAAAGAACGGCCGTATTCCTCCGACGATGTCATCGATTGCCAGGCTCACACGAACGCCCTCGCGCAGATTGGCATGCGGGTGCCGTTTCTCGATGGCCGCGGCGATCACATTCATCTGCGCCTGCGCTCTGGAAACAGAGACGCCCGGTTTCAATCGGCCTAATGCCGCGTCGTAGCGCGGATATCCCCGGCTGCTCCGGATGCTCCCGCCCCAGGGGCTGGGTTCCGCGTCACCCGCCACTGTGACCCAATAGTCCACCGGGTCTTTCTGCACGGGAAAGGCGAGCTTCGCGTCAACCACCCCAAGGATTCGGTAACCTACGCCATCGAGGATCAGTGACCGGCCGACGATGTCTTCCCTGCCCCCATATTCGGACCTCCACAAGCGATCGCTGATCAGTGATGTTTTTTCGCTGTGAGGTGCATCTTCGGCTTCCGTGAACAAACTGCCACGAATCGGCTTCACGTCGAGAACTTTGAATAGGTTCGCCGAAACCACGGCTCCGGAAACCCGCCGCGCAACGCCCCCAGGCTTCGTCAGAGTCGCTTGATCCAACGCAAACACGGCCAAAGCTTCGAAGGAATTATTTCCCGCCCGGAAGTCCTCAAAATTCGGATAACTGACTCCCTCGCTGTGACCCTCGCTCACCTGATGAAGCACGACCAGCTGCGATGGATCCCGGAACGGCAACGGATCAAGAATCACTTCTTTGAGCACGCTGAACACGGCCACATTAATGCCGATCGCCAAGACCAACGTCAGAATGAGCGCCGCGGTCCTCCATGGGGTCTTCTTCAGAACGCGCAGCGCGAGCCGCAGATCGTTGCAGACATCGTCCAAAATACCGCCACCTCGAACATCGAACCCGATCTCGTGCCAGGAAAGTTCCGGCCCAAAACTGCGCCGCGCCGCGCGCTCGGCGGCACGCTGGTCCATTCCGCCGCGCTGCATTTCTTCTGCGCGCATCGCGATGTGAAACTCGCGCTCAGCTTCGATTTCGTCGTGAACTCGATCCCTTAAGAACAGCCCCTTGATCCGGCTTACCCAAGTGCGGAACATGCTACTGCGCTCCCAGAATCTTGGTGACTGCCAATGAAATGTAGTCCCAATGCTCTTGTTCCGCTTCGAGTTGCTTTCTCCCGGTAGCGGTCAGCGCGTAAAATCGGGCGCGGCGGCCGTTGTCGCTGATTCCCCATTTCGCCTTAATCCATCCGCGCTGCTCCATTCGGTAGAGAGAAGGATATAGAGTACCTTCTTCCACCGCCAGCATTTCATCCGCAAGCTGGCGGATGCGTTGGCCGATCCCGTATCCGTGCAGCGGCCGCAGCGAGAGAGTTTTAAGCACTAACAGATCCAGCGTGCCTTGCGGAAGGTCGGGTTTCTTTTTCTCCATACTATTTGCTTCTAAGCATCTCACGACGTTACCCAGAAGGTCAAGGGGAGCCTAACGCGCTCGTTCAACCCGGCTCTCCGCTTTGGCCCATCAAGTGTAGGCGAGACGACATGAAAGATTCCCGCGTTATTCGATTGCTGCTGGTGGAAGACAACCCAGCCTATGCTTATCTCGTCAGGAAAGCTTTCAGCTACAGACAAAATTTAACCCAGTGGGATTTAACCGTGGTCGAGGATGGCGAACAGGCAGTAAAGATACTGCTTGCCGAAGAGAAGGACGCCGCGCTTCCTCAGATCATTCTGCTGGATTGGAAACTGCCCAAATTGAGCGGAGTTGAGGTGCTGCAACGCCTGAAAGAGCATCGGTTGTTGCGGAGAATTCCCGTTCTTGTTTTCTCCGCGTCCGCCGAAGACGTAGACATCCACGCGGCGTATGACGGCCACGCCAACGGCTACATTACGAAGCCCAGCGACATCGATAAGCTTGCGGCGATTGCAGAATCCATCGAGCGGTTCTGGGCGGACTCCGCCCATCTCCCGCGGATATCGTGGTAGTGATTACATGCATCCGGAAGATTTGACGCGGCGCGGATCTCGCGCAGCGCTGCGTTACGCGGACTGGCGGCCGCGGAACACGTGTAAGAGCAACGATATTACGGCTACGATCAAAAGCAAGTGGATGAGCCCGCCCGCGACGTGAAAAGCGAGCCAGGCCGTCGCCCATACACCGAGCAACATAAAGAAGAGAATCAGAAATAGAAAGTCGCGCATGCGTTCCTCCTCGCGCACCTTCTGCAAGTGGAGGGCCACCCCTGCTCGTTTGCGTCCCGGTCCACGCGGCAGTACGATAGTTCTCACCCCAGCGGAGCAACATGGTGGAGCATTGGCAGCGGCTGCAGGAGATTTTCGACGAGGTTTGTTCGCTCGACGAAGACAGCCGGCGCGCGGCTCTCGATCTAAAATGCAACGGAGACGAAGCGCTACGCGCCGATGTTTTGCGGCTCCTCCGGTCCTACGATGAAGAGCGCGCCGCCAACGCGCAAGCGAACACCACGGAACCCGGCCGGCGATTCGGAGCCTGGGAGACGATCAGTCTCTTGGCGCGCGGGGGAATGGGAGAAGTTTGGCTGGCCAAGCGTGCCGATGGGCAACATGACCAGCGCGCGGCGTTGAAGATCCTGTCGCCGTATCTTGCGGCGCCGGATTCGCTGGACCGGTTCCGGCGCGAACGCCAGTTGCTCGCACGGCTGGAGCATCCGAATATCGCGCGCCTGCTCGACGGCGGCATGAGCCCGCGCGGCGAGCCATACCTTGTGATGGAGTACGTCGACGGCATCCGGCTCGATCGCTACTGCGACCAGCATCGGCTCAACATCCGGGAGCGTCTGGAACTAATGGTGAAGGTCTGCGCCGCGGTAAATTCCGCGCACCAGTTCCTGGTTGTGCATCGGGATTTGAAACCCAGTAACATCCTGGTGGCGGAAGATGGCGAACCGAAATTGCTGGATTTCGGCATCGCCAAAATGATCGATGCCGAAACCGGCCGGGAACAGACCGCGACCATCAATCTGTTTTTGACGCCGGCCTACGCGAGTCCCGAAACTCTGCGGGGGGAACCGGCGACAGTTGCCAGCGATGTGTTTTCGCTGGGAGTGGTTTTGTATGAATTGCTCACCGGGAATCGCCCGTTCGGCGGACCCGCGACTTTTCCGGCAGCCGAGCTGGAACGCGCGCTGCATCCGGCAACGCCTACGCGTCCCACACAATTTTCGGAAGCGGCGGCCGAACAGCGTTCGACGACACCGGCGCGTTTGCGCCAAACGCTGGAAGGCGATCTAACGACCATCCTGAATAAATCGTTGCAGCACGATCACAGCCAGCGCTATCAATCCGCAGAACGGCTGGCCGAGGATCTGAAGCTCTACCTGTCGAGCCGGCCGATTTTGGCACGTCCGCAAACGTACCGCTATCGAATGGGAAAATTCATTTCGCGGCATCGACTGACCGTTTCCCTTGCGGGCTTAACGCTACTCGGAATCGCCGTAGGCATTGCATTAACAATTACCGAAAAACGCGTGGCCGAGCGCCGTTTCGACGAAGTCCGCCGGCTGGCGCATTATGTTCTTTTCGATCTGTACGACGACGTCAGCAATTTACCTGGTTCCATCCGGGTGCGCGCTGAAATGGCCAACCGCGCTACGGAGTATTTGAACACCCTGTCGCGCGAGGCGAAAAGCGATCGCGGGCTGCGATTGGAATTGGCGGATGGCTATTTGCGCCTGGGCGACATCCAGGGAAACATGTTTCGTACGAACCTGGGTGACACAGGCAAAGCGCTCGCGACCTATCAGGAAGGTCTGGATCTACTCAGCCCGCTGGGAAACGATGCCGGCGCGGTGCGCCTGCGTACTTTGATCGAGCTGCATCGCGCCCAGGCCACGGATTTGCGTTCCGGCGGCAAGGATGCCTTCGACCGGCTGCGGCAAGCGGTGGAACGATTCGAGACTCTCGCGGGCTCGCCGCCCTCTCTAGCCGACGCTTATCAACTCGGGCTGGCGTACAGCATGCTGGGCGCTTTAGGGCAGCAGCGTGGCGGATGGGTGAAAATGTCCGGAGTCAGCGGGGCCGAATTCGATCGTGCGCAGCAATTTCTTAAAAGAGCCGTCGATTCGCAACCCTCGGATCCCAATTACGCGTACTCCTTCGCCGAGCTGCTCGATCGCCGCGCGCAAATTTACGCCGCGCTTCAGCCCCAACGAACGGTGGATTACGAACAACAAGCTCTGCAGGTTTTGAGCCGCGTGCGGGAACCAAATCGAAATTATCCTTCCTTCCGAATTCTGCTTGCCAGAGTCCGCACCGATATGGTTTTTGCTTACGGACAATTGAGCCAGTTTGATGCGGCGGATGAACAAGCGCGTATTGCCGAACAGGTCTACTTGCCGCTGGTGGCGGCCAATCCGGAAGATCACGAAGTGCGCTACCGGCTCGCTGTCCTGCGGCGTATTGCCGGGATCGTCAATGCGTACGCCAAGCGTTGGAGTGAATCTGCGGACAATTTCGCCAAAGGCATTGCCGATTACGATGTTCTCCTGGCGACCGGACCGAATGCGCAGTATCAGGGTTACCGCGCGGAGCTACGGATGCGGATGGCGGATGATTTGTGGGAACTGAATCGCCGTGCGGAGGCAGAAGCGGCGGCGCGCGCCGGGCTGGACGAGTTTCGCGGACTTGCGAGTGCGCCGGATGCGAAATTTCCTCTGTTGCGCGCCGTGGCCGGCTATCTTCTTTTCACCCAAGTGCCAAGCCTGCGGAATCCGAAGGAAGCGTTGGCGCTGGCGGAACGGGGACGGTCCACTTCCAGTGACCCGTTTCAGTTGTACGAACTTCTGGCGGCGGCGTACGCGGAAAATCGCCGTTATCGCGAAGCCGCCGATGCCGAACGCAAGGCGATCGAGCAACTGCCTCCGGTGAAAGCCGGGGAGGCTCCCAGCCGCGCCCGCATCACCAATGAAGCCACGCTCGCCAAGTACGAGCGGGCGGCGAAATCGGCCGGCCGGTAGGCGTTAGCATGAGATCGTGGATCTTCCTGTTAACCCGCCAGTGCCGCCTATGTTGTCGAAGCGCATCGACGAACTGCCGCCCGGCGATTCCTGGATTTTCGAACCGAAGTGGGATGGGTTTCGCGCGCTGGTATTCCGCGATGGCGGCGAGATTCTGATCCAAAGCCGCGATGAGAAGCCGCTGAATCGCTATTTTCCCGAATTGATCGATCCGCTGCGCGCGCAGTTGCCGGCGCGTTCCGTGCTGGATGGAGAGATTGTGCTGGCACGGGATGCAGGGTTGGATTTCGACGCGTTGCAGCTTCGCCTGCATCCGGCTGCCTCGCGCGTGAAGATGCTTTCCAAAGAGATTCCGGCCTCCATGGTGTTCTTCGATCTTCTCGCGGAAGGGGACCGCAATTTGTGCGGCGAGCCCTTCGAGCTTAGGCGCCGTCGATTGGAAGCGGTGCTGCGGAGTGCTGCGCCGCCCATCCATCTTACGCCCGCGACCCGCGATCTTGCGGTCGCAAAGGATTGGTTCCGCCGATTTGAGGGCGCGGGTTTGGATGGCGTGATGGCCAAACCGGTTGCGGGAAGTTATGAACCAGGCCAGCGCGTGATGCTCAAAGTGAAGCATGAGCGCGATTGCGATTGTGTGGTAGCGGGGTTCCGCTGGCACAAGAAGGGCGACGGGAAAGCCGTCGGGTCCCTGCTGCTGGGCCTTTTTGACGCCGCAGGCGCGCTGCAGCATGTCGGCGTGTGCGCCAGCTTCACGCTGCAGAAGCGGATTGAATTGGTGGAATTTCTCGCGCCCTATCGCAAGGACGCGTTGGAGCACCACCCGTGGCGAGCTTGGGCCGCGCACGGCTCCGGTGAAGAGCCGCATCGGATGCCAGGCGGTCAAAGCCGCTGGAGCCAAGGGAAGGATTTGTCGTGGGAGCCGTTGCGGCCTGAGCTGGTGCTGGAAGTTGCGTATGAACACATGCAGGGGAACCGGTTCCGGCACATGGCGCAATTCCGAAGGTGGCGCACCGATAAGCAACCGGGCGAATGTACTTATGCGCAGCTGGAAGTGGTTCCGCCGCAGGAGCTGATGGAGATTTTCGCGAGCGGCCGGTAATTGTGGGGCAGCCAATTTTGGCTGCAGCCGGCTTTCGAGCCGGCGCGCCGCGTAGAAACGCGTCGGCGGGCAGGATTGCCCGCCCCACAGCTACTTCCTGATATACCCGTGTTGCGCGCTGCGTTTGCCGCCCGCGCGGTGAGCCTCTTCCGATAGCGCGTGAACGCCCGATGCATCGATCCAGCGGTTGTAGAAGTTGAAGAGAGCGCAGACGGTAATAGCGAAGTAGATGGCATCGTCGGTCCAGCCTGCTGCATACAAGGGCTGCATGTCGGCTGGTGTTATCGCGGGCGAATCATGGTTGACTTTGTCAACGAATCGGAAGAGCGCCTTTTCTTTTTCCGGCAGCGCCGAGCTTTCCAGGTCTTTCAAGACCCCCCACACCAAGTCCTCGCTGCCCAAGAGTTCCGCCGCAACTGCGGCGTGCGATTTCAGTCAAAAAGGGCAATCATTGCGGTAGGACGTGTAAGCCGCGATCAACTCCCGGATGCCCGGCGAAAGCGGCGCCTCTTCCCGCATGATTTCCTGCGTAAACTTCGCCAGATGCTCGGTGGCGCGCGGCAGAAACGCGAACATGTGCCAGATTTGCGGATATTCGGCGCCGCTGTCTTTTAACATCCGGATGCTGTCGAGATAAGGCCCGGGCTGCGGATTCTGCTCCACGCCGGGTAAGAACATCGGTTTCATCGCCACAATGTTGTGATTCTAGCTACCCGATTGACGGGGCGCAATAACACGAAAGCAGTACTAGGCGCGTTACCAAAACGTCTAGGAGCTTTTTCATTTAATCTAGAAGCATGACAGCGGCCGCACAAGCCACCGGACGGCCTGAACTCCGGATCCAACTGCCGGACGGAACTTCGCGAACCGTCACCCTGGAGCGCGACAAATACGGGCTAGGCCGCACGCTCGCCAATGAACTCTGTTATCCGGAAGTGAGCGGGCTCTCGCGCGAGCATCTGGTTTTTGAAAAAACCGGAACGAACTGGACGCTGCGGGATTTGGGAAGCACCAACGGCACGCTGATCAACGGAACTCCGGTTACTGCTCCTCATGTTCTGCAATCGAACGACCGCGTCAACGCCGGCCAACTGACTCTGGTGTTCACGGAGCCTGCAGCCGCTCCCGCGAAACCCCCCGCTCCGCAAACGGTAGTCTTCATCGAGAAGCCGCCCACCCCCGCCGGTGGCACCACGCTGACTGCCACGCTCGACGGATTGCTCAGCGACGAAAAGGAGATGCAGGGCATCGGACACATGCAGGCCTTCATTCGCGCCGGACGCGAACTGGTGGGCCACATGCCCCTCGAAAAACTGTTCGAGCTGATCCTGGATCTTTCGGTGGAAGCGGTGAAGGCGTCGCGAGGCGTTTTGATGACATTGGAAGAAGGCGAGGAGCTTCGGGTCCGCGCGTCCAAGGGCGCAGGATTCCGAATCAGCTCGCGAGTGCGCGATCTGGTGCTCAAAGAGCGCCGTTCCCTGCTGGTCCGCGATGCATTACGGCATGAGGCCCTGGCGGCCAGCGAGAGTATTGTGGCGCAGCAGATCCGCAGCGTGTTGGCCGTGCCTTTGCAAGCGGAGAATCGCGTGAGCGGATTGATTTATCTCGATTCGCCCGGATTCATCCAAGAGTTCACTACAGAAGATCTCAACCTCCTCACCGTGATGGGCAACATGGCTGCGATCCGCATCGAGCATGCGCGGTTGATCGAAGTAGAGCAAGCCGAGAAACTGCGCGCGCAGGAGCTGGCGCATGCCACTCAGATTCAGCAGTCCATTTTGCCGCACAAGTTCCCGGCTTTCCCGGATCGCAAAGATTTTGAGCTGCACGCTGCGATGCAACCGGCCAAAGAAGTTGGCGGGGATTTCTTCGACTTCTTCTTGCTCGATCCGCAGCATCTCGGATTCGTGATTGGCGATGTGAGCGGTAAAGGCGTTCCGGCCGCGCTCTTTATGGCAGTGAGCCGGACGCTGCTGCGCGCCTTCGCGCAACATCGCGCGTCGCCGGGTGAATGCCTTGCATACATGAACAGCAATCTGGCGGCGCAGAGCGATTCGGCGATGTTCACCACAGTGTTCTACGGAATTCTGGATACCCAGACCGGAGAGTTGCAGTTCGCGAACGGCGGGCATAATCGTCCGTACGTAGTTGGAAAAGACGGCAAGCCCAAACCGTTATCCGATGAGAGTGGACCCATTGTTGGAATCATGGACGGGTTCGCCTACGACACTTATACGAGCAAGCTTGCCCCGGGAGAGGCGCTGGTTTTATACACAGACGGCGTGACCGAGGCGCGCGATAAGAACGACGGATTTTTCGGAGAAGAACGGTTGGAAGAACTTCTGGCGGAGCGTTGCTCAGAACCGGCCGAACAACTCGTAGCGAGTTTGCATGCGCGCGTGTCGGAATTTGCGATTGGCGAGCCGCAGGCGGACGATATTACGGTCTTGGCCCTGCGCTACGTCGGCTAAGCGGCCAGTTTTTCTTCGGCTTCCTCAACGGTCCGGAACGTCGAGAGAATTCCCGCCACGCCCGCCACTTCAAATAACGTCCGTAAACGTCCGGAGGCGCCGACCAATCCATATTTACGCTGCTGTCTTTGACACGAAACGTGCAAACCCATAACCGCGCCGAGGGCGGCGGAATCCATAAACGGCACGGCAGTTAGATCGATGATCGTTACGGGATCGGTCCCTGCGCGGGTGATCGACTGGAATTCGAACACGCCTTGAAGTACAAATGGTCCAGTCAGCTTAACTAGGCGGACGCCTGGACGCGACCCGGCACTCGATTCGATCTTAAGTTCTTCCATTCTCTCGCAAGTGTACAACAGTGGACGCTTCACAAGGTGACAGGTCTGTTACAGCCGAAAGCGGGATAATAAAGATGCTGTGCGTACCGCTCCATTTTTGGTGACCTGCGCGCTAGCCTTTGCGGCTGCGGCCCAAGCGCCGGCGCCACGGGTGCTCGCGGTGCCTGTGGATGGGATGGTACATCCCATCACGGTCGAAATCGTCAATCACGCGATTGAGCAGGCGCGGGAGCAGCATGCGGAAATACTGCTAGTTCGGCTCAGCACTCCGGGCGGATTGCTGGATGCGACGCGCAAATTGATCGAGGAGCTGGAGGCGTCGCCGGTACCGGTGGTTACGTACGTCACCCCGAGCGGCGCGCGTGCCGCATCGGCTGGCTTCTTTTTGTTGGAAGCGGGCGATATCGCGGCCATGACCCCCGGCACCAACACCGGAGCAGCGTCGCCTGTCCTGATGGGTCAGCAGATGGAAGACACGATGCGGAAGAAGGTGGAGAATGACGCCGCCGCGTTGCTGCGCAGCATGACCACGCGCCGGGGACGCAACAGCCAACTGGCTGAGGCAACCGTCCGCGAAGCGAAAGCGTTTACCGAAAAGGAAGCGCTCGACAACAAACTCATCGAGCTGATTGCATCCGATGAGCAGCAGCTTTTCAAAGAACTGGACGGGCGCGAAATCACGCGCTGGGACGGCCATAAGCAGGTTTTGCATCTGTCGGGCGCAACCGTGGTTGAAGCGAAC
>Ga0070734_10003697_pt1 | contig 15545 bp, 8 predicted proteins | sample Coa_R1_8_FD_66444 | JGI IMG/M metagenome (GOLD analysis project Ga0070734, IMG submission 66444) | Surface soil microbial communities from Centralia Pennsylvania, which are recovering from an underground coalmine fire - Coalmine... | ecosystem: Environmental > Terrestrial > Soil > Unclassified ...
AATGGTATGTCCGTCACTTTTTCAATCCTTATTTTCCAGTTGCCTTTTAACAGTGATACGTATCCGTTTTCATAAACAGCAGCCATGCCACCATCATTACAATGTTGTTTGATGCGCGGATTATTCTCATCCATGCTGAACAAAGCAATATTGCATTCAAGATTATCTTTCATGGCGTATACCAAATCATCATCAGCATTCAATATTGCAAAGCCATGTTTATAAACTGTTTCAGGAACCACGCTCTTCACTTTTGCCATTTGTTCCAACGAATCAATGCCACCGAGTCCAAGATGATCTGCAGTTACATTTGTAACAATTGCAATATCACAATTTGAAAATGCAAGACCGGATTTCAGAATGCCACCTCTTGCGCATTCCAGCACTGCAAAATCAACAGTTGGGTCTTTCAAAACAAATTGTGAACTGACAGGCCCCGTACAATCGCCTTTCATCATCATTTGGTTCTGAATATACACACCATCTGAAGTTGTGAAACCTGCTTTGTATCCGGCTGTTTTTACAATATGCGCTGTTAATCTTGTTGTGGTTGTTTTCCCGTTTGTTCCGGTAATGGCAATAATCGGAATTCTTCCATTGCTGCCTTTCGGATAAAGCATGTCGACAACCGGTTCTGCAACATTTCTCGGCAAACCTTCTGATGGTTCGATGTGCATGCGGAAACCAGGCGCTGCATTCACTTCGAGCACAGCTCCGCCATTTTCGGTTATAGGTGCCCGTAAGTCAGGTGCCATGATATCAATACCGCAAATATCTAATCCGATGATCTTTGCAATTCTTTCTGCCAGAAAAATATTTACCGGATGAACTTCGTCTGTAACATCTGTTGAAGTTCCGCCAGTGCTGAGATTCGCTGTTGGCTTTAATAAAACCAGTTCACCTTTTGGTGGAACAGTTTCTAATGTATATCCTTTTTCGTCCAGCATTTTTTGTGTGAAATCATCAACCTTAATTTGTGTCAATACTTTTTCATGACCAAAACCGCGACGAGAATCTTTATTGGTTTCATCCACCAGCCATTGAATAGTATGTGTGCCATCGCCAACAACTGATGCAGGCGTTCTTAACGCGGCGCAGATAAATTTATAATTAATGACAAGTACACGAAAATCAAAACCAACAATAAACTTTTCGCAGATAACACTACGAGAATATTTTTGCGCAGCAGCAAGCGCAGTTAATGCCTGTGCCCAATTAATAATATTTGTCGTTGCTCCTTTGCCATGATTCCCATCAATTGGCTTCAGTACCAACGGATAGCCAATTCTGTCAATGGCCTCTTTCAATCCTTCTTCACTGCGGATGATTACACCACGTGGAACAGGAATTTCTGCAGCCTCTAATAAATTTTTTGTTTCTTCTTTATCACATGCAATATCCACAGCAATGGATGATGTAGTGCTTGCTATTGTTGCACGAATTCTTTTTTGATGAACGCCATAACCCAATTGCACGAGCGAATGTTTGTTCAAACGTATATATGGGATGCCACGTTTCATTGCCTCGTCTACAATACAGCCTGTTGATGGCCCAAGCCTTGTGTCCTCGCGGATTTCACGCAATTGTTGAATGTCTTCAGCAAGATTGTATTCAACGGCATCTGCAATCGCTTGCACAATGCGCACAGCAGCTTTTGCAGCGTACACTCCTGCATCCTCTTCCATATAACTGAATACCACATAGTATTCGCCTTCTTTTCCGGTGCCGCGGGTGCGGCCAAAACCAGTATCCATGCCGGCAAGTGTTTGCAGCTCGAGCGCTACATGCTCAATCACATGGCCCATCCATGTGCCTTCTTCCACACGCTGAAAAAAACCGCCTGGCTCACCAACGCTGCAGCGATGTTCATACATGCTCGGGAATAGTTTTTCAAGTCTTTGCCTGAAGCCCGGAATAGCATTTGTCGGCCGTTGTTCCATTTCCTGTAAATCGAGTTTCATCTGAATCAGTTTCGGGCGGCGGATGCTCCAATAGTTGGGGCCTTTCAGTACTTTGATTTCAATAATCTTCATAAACAATAGAGTTGGATTAGTAATATAGTTTTTTTCTTTTTTGTTACCAACTTTTGTTTGCTATTCAACATCGTTGCGACGCTCCTTTCAACGATAATGCTACTATTGAACTCTGGCTTCACAATAGTAACGTCAAACTATTTATTTTTTTTGCCCACAAAGGGCACCGAGGTAAAAGAGAAGCTCTGAGGTTCTCTATTCATCTCCGCGACCCTCTGTGGGCAAAAGTCGCGTCCCATAATATCTGACAAGAAAGAAATCGTACATCTAAAATCATACATCGTACATAGTTTCAGTATATTTAGTTTTTCAAACCGACACTAACATGAGAGATTTTAATCGCCGTTCTTTTCTCAACACATTCGGCACATTATCGGCTTCAACATTTTTGGCTTCATTAACTCAATCCGCATGGAGCCGTAATCTGCATAAGGCATTGACAAATGCTGAAAACCGCTCTCCGCAAGAGCTTGTCGATGATGAAGATTTCTGGTATTACGTGCAGGAATCTTTTAGTTGTTCGCCGGGCATTATCAATTTAAACAACGGTGGAATTTCTCCCGCACCAAAAATTGTGCAGGATGCAATGAAGCGTTATTACGATATTACCAATGATGCGCCGAGTTATTATATGTGGAGAATTATTGACCAGGGCAGAGAACCATTGAGAAAAAATTTGGCAAGACTTGCAGGTTGTTCTCCTGATGAAATTGCGATGAATAGAAATGCATCTGAAGCATTAGAGACGGTAATATTCGGTCTTGATTTGAAAGCTGGTGATGAAGTGGTGCTGACTAAACAGGATTACCCGAACATGATTAATGCGTGGAAACAAAGAGAACTCCGCGATGGAATAAAATTGGTTTGGATTAATCTTGATTTACCGAGCGAAGACAATGATTATCTCGTAAATAAATATGTGAGCGCATTCACTTCAAAAACAAAAGTGGTTCATATCACTCATATTATTAATTGGAACGGACAAATTCTTCCGGTGAGAAAAATTGCTGATGCTGCTCATGCAAAAGGAATTGATGTGTTGGTTGACGGTGCTCACAGTTTTGCTCACTTTCAATTCACCATGTCTGAACTTGGTTGTGATTATTTTGGCAGCAGTTTGCACAAATGGCTCACAGCTTGTATCGGCACAGGAATGTTGTTTGTAAAAAAAGAAAAGATAAAAAATCTCTATCCATTATTTGGAACAGGTGAACCGAAAAGTGATGATGTCAGAAAATTCGAAAGCCTTGGCACCAGACCATTTTTTATTGAGCAGGCAACAGGAAAAGCCGTTGAATTTTATGATATGATTGGTGGCGAGCGAAAAGAAAAGAGATTATTATATCTGAAAAATTATTGGATGAGCAAAGTGAAGGATATTCCGAAAGTAAAAATTGGAACATCGTTAAAACCCGGTTTCGGTTGTGCGATAGGGTTAGTAAGTGTTGAAGGAAAAAAACCTGCTGAGCTCGAAGCTTTTCTTTTTGATAAATATAAAATCCATTCTGTCGGCATCGAATGGGAAAATATTCATGGAGTGCGTGTCACTCCTAATGTTTACACCACAACAAAAAATCTGGATTTGTTGGTAGAAGGAATTGATAAGTTTGCGAAAGCGTAGGAAGTTTCACGCAAAGAGCGCAAAGAAAACAACGAAGCAAAGGGATTTTGAGGAAAGCGAGTGCATGAGTGCGCAATAGAATTCCAAATGCTGAAGCCACAGAAGTAGAAAAGTTTAATCAAACCTCGTCTGTCGAAAACGTGATGTATTCGTTTTCGACTGTGCTTTTATGGTTTCCCGCTTTTGACGGGACAAAAAAGAACAATATATTTTTATGTTTAGAAAACATTTAAAATGTTAAGAGGTTTAATTTCATCAACAACTCATTGACCATTCACCATTGACGATTCACGACAAACTGACTCGCAAAATCAGCCTGCTGCAAGCTTCTTCCATCAACATGATTGACATGGTGGGCATCGGCCCTTTTGTGGTAATGCCGATGGTGATAAAAACAGTCGGCAACAATATGTTTTTGTGGGCATGGATTTTCGGTGCAGCATTGGCTTTGATTGACGGGATGATCTGGAGCGAGCTCGGCGCTGCTTATCCGCTTGCGGGCGGCAGCTATAATTTTTTAAAAGAAGCTTACGGAAATAAAGGCGGAAGATTAATGTCTTTTTTATTTGTGTGGCAGACTTGTCTGCAAGCCCCACTGGTCGTGGCTTCCGGGGCAATTGGTTTTTCGCAATATTTCACTTATTTAATTCCGCTCACGACAATTGAAAGAAAAATATTATCAGGTGCAGTTGTTTTGATAATTATTTTTTTGCTTTATCGCCGCATTGAAACAATCGGAAAAATTTCTGTGTTTTTGTGGGCTGGGGTCATCATTACTATTCTCTGGATTATCATCAGCGGATTTACGCACAGAACGATTTCATATAATTGCATGCCTTCCGGTAATGATTCTTTTTTCAGTCTTGCATTTGTAGCACTTGTCGGCAAAGCTTCCGTGAAAACGATTTACAGTTATCTCGGTTATTATAATGTTTGTCATTTAGGTGGTGAAATAAAAAATCCACAAAAAAATATTCCGCGAAGCATTTTCATTTCCATTTTCGGTGTGGCGATTTTGTATTTATCCATGAACGTTAGTATCGTTGGCGTTGTTCCCTGGCAGGAAGCCATGAAATCAGATTTTATCGTGAGCACTTTCATGGAAAAAATTTATGGAACAAAAGCGGCAATGATTGCTACTTTATTGGTGTTATGGGTTGCATTTGCTTCTTTGTTTGCAGTATTGCTTGGTTATTCAAGAGTGCCTTATGCTGCAGCGGCTGACGGAAAATTTTTTCCTGAATTTGCAAAGCTTCATCCGACAAAAGAATTTCCTTACGTATCATTATTATTCATCGGCGGACTCGGATTTATTTTCAGTTTATTATTTAAGCTCGGAGATGTTATCAGCGCAATACTTGCGATGAGAATATTGGTGCAGTTTGTTGCGCAGGCTATTGGTGTTGTGCAATTGAGAAAAAGAAACGGCACAAAAAATCTTCCATTTAAAATGTGGTTATATCCCTTGCCAGTCATTTTTTCTATCGCAACATGGCTCTTTGTTTTTTATTCAACTGGAACCGTTGCTTTACTCGGAGTTTTATTAATAGCGATCGGGCTTGTTGTTTTTTATTTCACGAAAGATTTATGGAGTAAGTCAGAAAAGACCGAAAGTCTGTAAAGTCATTATTATCTAAGCAATGTTTTCAAAAATAAAAATTCTGTATTTCAGTGTTTCAGTGGCAACATTGTTATTGCTACTGAAGCACTGAGGCTCTGAAAAAATAAAAAACCCGACAAAGCTTTCGCCTCATCGGGGATAACCCTGATATACATTTTATTTTTGTGCTACTGCTTTTGAATCGTCAATGGCGATATCGTTATGCCAGATGTGTAATTCCAGCTAAAAGTGCAACTCGTTTCTGTAACTGTTAAAGAGCCTGTATAAACTGTGCCATTCAATCCTATTATTAATTCATGAGCTCCATTTGTCAAGTGAGCAAAAGATACCCATCCCGTTGCAGGCGTTGCTACACTGGTTGAACTGCCGCAAGGGTATTCTGTGACTGAGCCGAAACCAAAAAGATAAGCACCATCTGAGCTGTCTGTAATTTGAGGGAAACCGAGGCTCGGATAATTAGTCCCGTAAGTCTGTTGAGTGTGTGCAAGCACAACCAATCCGGTATCAGAATATGAAATTGGAGTAAGCACAATCTGGTCGCCGGAATTGATGCCGACTTGTTTAATCGCATTGCACGACGCCACTGAATCAGTGTACACACTGTCCGTTACAAGAATCGGCGATGAACTGCTGTCGTATGGTGTTGATGCCATCGAGTCAAGATAATAATTTGCGGTAATGGTGTAGTTGCCGGAATTTGAAAAAAGCATCACGGATTTATTGCCGGAAGAAGATATATATGTGCTGGCTGATGGTGCATTTACTGACCATTTAACAAATGCGCTTGACTGTGATATATTCGCTGTGGCAATCAGTGGCTGTCCTTTTTTCACGCTTGAATTAGACAAGCTCAATGTTGATTTCGTTGTTCCGCCGCTGCTGTTATTCTTGCTGCATGATATTCCAAAAGCCACAAGAAGGCAAGATAAAAGGCAAATGCCTGTCATTTTTTTCATAATATATTTTTTGATGTTGACATTCATATACGCCGGTGCGTTGCACAGCGTTGGGTGAATTTCAAAAAAATATTTTTTGTCGTTGTTGGTCGCTGATCAACAACAGATTTTTCCGAACGATAATTGAAATTTTTTTTATGTGACCAGCAGAGAATATCTATTGAGCATCGTTGCGTCGCACTCTTGTACGGAAGGAATTCTGTTGAGCGGTCTACTAACGGCAAGGTGTAAGCGCTTTGAATGAAAGTTTCTCGTCTGAGCAAGAATGACGTGCGATATCACATGAGTTTGTAACAGAAAATAAGATTATTTTCCTAAACATATTGCGTAAGCAGTGGCGTTACTTGTGCCATCTGTTAAATTTATAGCTGTGCCGTTTTTTGCATATTTGGCAACGGTAAATCCGTAATTATCTTGATATGCAACGTACGCATCAGCGCCTGAAGTGACAACAGATGTAGCCAAACTGTAACTAGGTGAACTAGTTAAATTAATTGCAGTTTCGTTTTTCCAGTACATAGCTGTGGCGTAATTTGAAGGAGAAGTAATAGTGCCAGTTTTTTCATAGCCAGCCAAATAGACATCATTTCCAGAAACAGCAATTGAAAAAACAACTGCAATCCCGGAACTATCAGAAACGGCAACGGGAACACCATTTTTCCAATATTTAGCAATGAAATAATTTCCAGAAGTATCAGTATTTCCGCCGCCTATATACACATCTGTTCCTGAGACGGTAATAGCATTTGCATAAGGCGATTTCGGCCCATCAGAAATATTTGTTCCAATACCATTTTTCCAATATTTGGCGTGAGTTCCAGAAGAATCAGTTTGGCTGCCTAAGATGTAGACATCTGATCCAGAAACTGTCATTGCGTTGGCAGAAGTGGTTAAAGTATCAGAAACGAATTTTACTAATTGACCATTTTTCCAATATTCAGCTACAGAATGACCGTTATTATATTCATTGCCGCAAGCATATATATCGTTCCCAGATGCTACGACTGTTATTGCATAGCTGCCTAAACCTAAAATCTGAAACAATGTTATGAAAGTTCCATTTTTCCAATATCCCACATTAGAACCGACATTTCCTCCAACATAAATATCTGTTCCTGAAACTGAAATAGAAATGGCTGCTGAATTTGCGCCAGGAAGTGTTACTAGCGTATCATTTTTCCAATAGACAGCTGTTGTATTATTGCCCGAACCTAAAAAGCCAGCAACATATATATCTGTTTTAGAACTTGGAGGTGTTACTGGAGGAGTTATGGGAGGAGTTGAAGTGCTTGAACTTTTACTGCAAGAAAAAAATGATATTGTACAAATTAGTAAAAATAAAAACTCGGATTTTTTCATAAAAAAGTTTAAAATCTAAAATACTAAAAGATAAGCAATTTTAAAGGGAGTTTATTTTAATTATCAATTCATCCTAATTTTAAGATGGTATCATCACAATAAAACTAACACTTGTACGAGCCAAGGATTTATAAGCAGTTTAATAGAATTCCTTCCGTACAAGAGCGCGACGCAATGATGTTCAACAGTAATTCTTAGCTGGGTACAAAAAAAATTCCTTTGAACAATTCTTATTTTTTATCTATCGGTTGGTGTCTTCACCAACCGAAACTGAATGTCACTGAAACTAGCCATTAATAAACCACCGCTCAATAGAATTCCAATAGCACAAGAGTGCGACGCAACGATGCTCAATAGTAATTCTTAGCTGGCTACAAAAAATATTTTAAAATCACTTTCGTTGCGTGCTTTGCATTCGTTGCGCTCTTTGCGTGAAATAAGAAGTGTTAATTAGCTGGGTACAAAAAAATTCCTTTGAACAATTCTTATTCATCATTTCCGTTATTTTTGTTTGATACTAAACTCAGAATTGAATGTCTTTACCTGTGGGAAAATTGATTGCTATTGGCGGCGCTGAAGATAAGGGCTCGGGCGAGTACGGCGACATTAACAAAAGCAACCTGAATTTTTTTGAGCTGGGCATCCTGCGCCGCATCGTGGAAGAAGCGGGCGGACCGATGTCGCATATCGAAGTCATCACAACGGCATCTACCATTCCTTATGAAGTGGGCAATAATTATCTGGATGCGTTTGGAAAAATCGGCTGCACGAATATCGGCGTGATGCATATCCGCAACCGCGAAGATGCGCAGAAAGAAGAATATCTTGAAAGAATTCGGTTATGCGACACCGTTATGTTCAGCGGCGGAAATCAATTAAGGCTGAGCGCCACATTCGGCGGCACAAAGTTTTTAGAAATACTGCACAAGCGTTATGAGAAAGAAAATTTTCTGATTGCAGGGACTTCTGCCGGAGCGATGGCGATGAGCAACACGATGATTTATGAAGGTAATGCGGTGCGTGCACATCTGAAAGGCGAAGTGAAAATCACAACCGGTTTAGGTTTTGTGGATACCGTGATTATTGATTCGCATTTTGAAAAGCGCGGAAGATTCAATCGGTTGGCACAAGCGGTTGCAACAAACCCTTCGTGCATCGGCATTGGCTTGGGCGAAGACACAGGTATGTTGATTACAGAAGGAAATAAAATGGAAGCGATTGGAAGCGGGTTGGTAATAATAATCGACGGACATAATATTCTTCACTCAAATATTGCAGATATTCCCGACGGAAATCCCATCAGCATTGAAAATCTGAAAGTACATTTTTGTGAAAAAGGAAACGGCTATATCATCAGCGATAGAAAATTTTTGATGGAAGCGAGAGATGGGGCGGTTGTTCGCAAACAGGTAGATGTAGAATGAGTGGTAAGTGATAAGTTGTAAGTATGTTTGCGAAGAAATTATTGACCATTCACCATTGACAATTCACCAAACAACATGCTGCGGAGAAAATTTATCCAAAACACTTCACTTGCTTCGGCAGGTTTTTTTATCAAGAAAAGTTCATTCAGTTTTTCAGATGATTTTCCGGTTGTGCGGGTTGCAGAATCGCAGCGAAAATTTAAAAGCGTTGCTGTCGAAAAAGCAATTGCCGATGTAAAAAAGAATATCGGAAATAAAGAAATTGCATGGCTGTTTGAAAATTGTTTCCCCAACACATTAGATACAACGGTTGATTTTGAAATCATCAATGGCAAGCCGGATACTTATGTCATCACCGGAGATATTGATGCGATGTGGCTTCGCGATAGCAGCGCACAGGTTTATCCATATTTGTCTTTGATTAAAGAAGATAAAAACCTGAAGCAATTAATTGAAGGAGTAATCCGCAGACAGACGAAATGCATTTTGAAAGACCCTTATGCGAATGCATTTTATAAAGATGAAAATAAAATCAGCGAGTGGAAAGCAACAGATGTGACGGATATGAAAGCAGGTATCCATGAACGTAAGTGGGAGATTGACAGTTTGTGCTATCCGATAAGATTGGCTTATGGTTATTGGAAAGAAACAGGCGACACTTCGCCGTTTGATAAAGATTGGATGGAAGCGATGAGGCTTGTGGTGAAAACTTTTAAAGAACAGCAACGAAAAGATGGCGATGGCCCTTATACATTCCAGCGAAAAACAGATTGGGCGACGGATGGTGTTCCGATGGGCGGTTATGGATATCCGACAAAAAAAGTGGGATTAATACATTCGATGTTTCGCCCAAGCGATGATGCGACGATTTTTCCTTTTTTAATACCGAGTAATTTATTTGCATTTTATGCTTTGCAACAACTCTCAACGATTATTAATGAAATAAAAAATGAACAACTTTTTAATGAGTGCCTTGCGTTGATGGATGAATTATTAGGAGCCTTGATTAGTCATGCGGTTGTGAATCATCCTAAGTTCGGAAAAGTATTTGGTTATGAAACCGATGGTTTTGGCAATCACACTTTCATGGATGATGCAAATGTGCCGAGCTTGTTATCGCTTCCTTATTTGGAAATGCCGGGACAAGCATTTGAGTTATCGGTTTTGAATAAAGAAAAAAGTGGCTTTGCAATTTATCAGAACACAAGAAAAATGGTTTTATCTGATTCAAATCCATTTTTCTTCAAAGGAAAAGCAGGAGAGGGGATTGGCGGTCCACATGCGGGCATTAATATGATTTGGCCCTTGAGCATAACGATGCGTGGATTGACAAGCCATGATGATAAAGAAATAAAATTTTGTCTGGACATGCTGCAGAAATCTCATGCACAAACTGGCTTCATGCATGAATCATTCGATAAAGATGATGCATCAAAATTCACGCGCAAATGGTTTGCGTGGAGCAATACGTTGTTTGGAGAGTTTGTGCTGAAAGTGTATAAGGGGAAGAGAGGGCTATTAAATTAGAAATAAGGAATTAGGAATGAGAAATCAGAAAGTGATGTAGTTCTTGAATAATAAGCAACTTTCTAATTAATTATTTCTCATTTCTTATTCTCAAACAGCTTTCACCAGATAATAATTCTTCTTCCCTTTTTGTACGACTATATATTTTTTATGAACAATATCATTGTAGTTTACAGCATAATTGATATCGGGCACTTTCCATTTTTTTATACTTATTCCACCATTCTGAATAAGTTTTCTTGCTTCTCCTTTGCTGGGCAATATTGTTGTCTCGACTAGAAAATCAACAATGTTTATTGTTAACTCAATTTTGTTTCTATTGATTGAATAAACTGGCACAGATTCAAAAATATTTAGAAACGTTGCTTCATCAATTTCGTTAAGAATATTTCCTTTTGAATCGGGATTAAATATAAATTCACTCGCTGCTTTTGCTTTTCTAAATTCTTCTTGTCCATGAACAAAAATTGTTATTGACTCAGCTAATCTTTTTTGAAGTGTACGAGTATGCTCATTTCCTTTATGTTGACTAACTAAAAAATCAATTTCATCTTTCTTTAAAAATGTAAAAATCTTAATCCATTTTTCTGCATCTGCATCGCTTGCATTCAGCCAAAATTGATAGAACTGATAAGGCGAAGTTTTTTCTTTATCAAGCCAGATATTTCCTTTTTCTGTTTTGCCGAATTTCCCACCATCAGCTTTTGTTATCAATGGGCATGTAAAAGCGAAGGCCTCCCCATTTGCTTTTCTTCTTATTAATTCAGTTCCGGTTGTAATATTTCCCCATTGGTCGCTGCCGCCCATTTGCAGCTTGCAGTTTTTATTTTGATAGAGCCAGTAAAAATCATAACCCTGCACCAACTGATATGTGAATTCTGTAAAGCTCATTCCAGTTTCGCCTTCCAGTCTTTTTTTCACACTGTCTTTCGACATCATATAATTCACGGTAATATGTTTGCCGACATCGCGTATGAAATGTAGAAAGCTCATTTCTTTAAACCAGTCGTAATTATTAGCAATTTCTGCGGCATTCTTTTTTGAAGCATCAAAATCTAAAAATTGCTCCAGTTGTTTTTTTACGCCCGCAAGATTTCTGTTCAGCGTTTCTTCGTCCAGTAAATTCCTTTCTTCGCTTTTGCCACTTGGGTCGCCAACCATTCCTGTTGCACCACCCACCAAAGCGATCGGTTTGTGCCCGGCTTTCTGTAAATGCACCAATAATAAAATGGGAACGAGGCTGCCAATGTGAAGGCTTTCGGCAGTCGGGTCGAAGCCAATATATCCGGAAGTCATTTCTTTTGACAACTGTTCTGCTGTACCTGGCATAATATCCTGTATCATGCCCCTCCATTGCAATTCTTCTATCAGGTTCATAATTAAGCGATGGTCAATTTCCGGCAAAAATAGTGGAATATAGATTGTTAAAAACCGCAATAATCTGACTAAAAGAACGTTAGGCTAAGATTGAATCAGGCCGCAACGGTAATGAGGCTTTATGCGTATTGATATTGTTCAGGTTTGATTTGAGAAGTTCCGCGAAGGTTAATGATTGTGAAGATGTTGGAGCAAAGTTTGACTTTCAGGAACACAAGCTTATGATTTAATTGATTTTAACCTTGCGGATGAGCGAACAAAAGTAAACCGGATGAAAAAAATCTACTCCCTCTTAACCCTAACGAGCTTGATGCTATGCTTTGGCGCGTCTGCACAATTCGCCAAATATTCCAATGAATTTTTAAACATAGGAGCCGGCGCGAGGGGCATGTCGATGGGCAATGCGCAAGTGGCTTCAGTTACTGATGGAACTGCCGGATACTGGAACCCTGCTGCGCTTACTAATGTGAAAGATATGCCTCAGGTGAACCTGATGCATGCAGAATATTTCGCAGGCATCGGAAAATATGATTATGCAAACCTCACGCTTCCCCTGAAAGATAACAGAAGAGTTTTAGGATTGTCATTGCTCCGCTTCGCAGTGGACGATATTCCCAACACCGTTTTCTTAGTAAATCCCGACGGATCGCTTGACCTGACGAATGGCGTTACTAAATTTTCTGCTGCTGATTATGCATTTATATTTTCCCTTGCGCAACAAATAAAAAAGGTTGATGATAAAAAATTAAGTGTAGGCCTGAATGCGAAAATCATTCATCGCACAGCAGAATATTCTTCTTCATGGGGTTTTGGCTTTGATGCTTCTCTTTTATATGAAAGCAAAAACTGGAAATTAGGGGTCGTTGCAAAAGATGTAACAACTACTTTCAATGCCTGGTCATATAGCATTCCTCAAAATGTTGCAGAAGTTTTTTACCTCACGCAAAATGATATCCCCGGAAAATCGACAGAGCTTACGGCGCCGCAATTGATTATTGGTGGCTCTCATAATTTTAAAATAAACAAGAAAATAAATTTGCTTGCAGAAGCGGATCTTGATGTGACTTTTGATGGCAAGCGCGATGAAGTAATAAGCACAAACCCGATTAGCATTGACCCAAGAGTTGGGTTGGAGCTTTCTTACAGTAATGTTTTTTTTGTTCGTGCGGGGATTAATAATTTTCAACAAGCACTTGATGATAAAGACACAACCAATCAGAAAAAAATATGGATTTACCAGCCGAGCATCGGTGCGGGTTTTAAGATAGGAGATGTTCAGATTGACTATGCGTTCACCAATCTTGCTAACCAGTCAAATCCTTTGTATACGCATGTTTTTTCTTTAAGGGTTGACTTAAGAAAGAAAAATCAAAAGAAATAATAACGCTGATTAAGTATAGATAATGAAACGAACACTATGAAGAAGATTTTTACCATACTGATTTTACTGATCGCATTCAAGCTTAATGCTCAGGTCTATAATAATGAATGGATAGACTTCAGCAAGACTTACTATAAGTTTAAAGTAGGCGCTGACGGTCTTTACCGCATTTCTCAATCTGTTTTGTCAGGTGCAGGGCTGGGAAGTGTTCCTGCACAAAATTTCCAGCTTTTTCGCAACGGAGTTGAGGTTCCTATTTATACTTCGGTTGCAAGTGGCACATTAGGCGCAACGGATTATATTGAATTCTGGGGACGAATGAATGATGGCACAGCTGACAAACCTCTTTATATAAATCCTGCATATCAACATACAACAAAACTGAGCCTCGAAACAGATACTGCAACATATTTTTTGACAGTAAACCCAAGCGGTACAAATTTCCGTTTCAATAACATCACCAACGATACGACAGGAAATCTCTTAGCTCCTGAACCTTATTTTATGTACACGACCGGTCATTATTACAATTATTATATCAACCCCGGTTATGCGCAAATAGTAGGAGAATATATTTTTTCATCTTCTTATGACCTTGGAGAGCTTTGGGGTTCGATATTCGTTTATTCAGCAACTGGCCCTGGTACACCGTTAGTTCCCGATGTCAAAAATAACCTGAATGTTTACACAAGTGGTCCTGCAAATGCATCTTTTAAATTTGGGGCAGTTGGATGTGCTGATAACCCAAGAACTTTCCAGGCACTTGTCAATAACACAGTTGTTTCAGACACGATTATGAATAGCTTTAACGATTTGCAGAGAACAGTGTCTGTTCCCGTGAGCCTTATCAGTTCAGGATCTACAAGTGTAACTTTTTTGAACAACTGTATTGCAAACCCAATCGATAGAGCTGTTGTTTCTTTTTATGAGCTCACTTATCCGCGTCAATTCAATTTCAATAACCAATCTAATTTTTATTTTGAATTACCGGCAAAACCGACAGGATACTACCTGAACATTTCGAACTTTAATGGTGGCACTGCGACTCCGGTATTATATGATCTTACAAATGGTGGCCGATACACGGCTATATCAGGTTCGGGCACACTTTATTTCTTATTGCCGGGTTCTGCTTCTTCCAGAAAACTGGTTTTGGTGAGTGAAGATGCTTCGAACATTAATAATGTCACTTCGGTCACAACAAAAAACTTTGTCAATTTTGCCACTTCAGACAACCAGGGAAATTATATTATTATCAGCAACCCATTGTTATACACTGGCAGCAATGGTAACAACCCGATTTTAGATTATAAAAATTACCGAAGCACAGCAGCTGGCGGAGGCTTTAATGCAACTGTTGTAGATATAAACGAACTTGTGGATCAATTTGCATTTGGGATAAAAAAGCATCCTCTTTCCATCAGGAATTTTCTAACCTATGCAAGAAACAATTTTGCAATAAAACCTCAATATCTTTTCCTGATTGGGCATAGCGTAACTTACGATCAGTTCAGATTAAATGAAAGCCAGCCTACTGCTGATGCCCTGAATCTTGTGCCAACATTCGGTTATCCGGCATCTGATAACAAATTTAGCGCTGCTGATGTAACTAAAGCAGTTCCTCTTATTCCTACTGGCCGATTGTCTGTAGTGAGCGGCGCAGAAGTAGAAGGTTATTTGCAGAAAGTGAAGGAATACGAGCAAACTCAACAGACATCTCCCAATACAATTGAGGGAAGAGGATGGATGAAAAACATCGTGCATGTTACAGGCGCAAGTGATCCTTATCTTGGAGAAGTGCTGTGTAACTACATGAACAATTATCAACAGATCATTCAGGATACTTTATTTGGCGGCAATGTTTCTACTTTCTGTAAAGCAACACCAACAAATGTTGATGCAATTGCAGACGCACAAATAAGCCAGTTGTTTGCAACCGGTTTCAGTATCCTTACTTATTTCGGACACTCTTCAGCTTCAACTCTTGAATATAATCTGAATGACCCTAACTCTTATAGCAATCAAGGCAAGTATCCAGTGTTTTATGTGAATGGCTGTGACGCAGGAAACTTTTTTGTATTCGACCCTGGCCGTGTATTGAGCACCAGTAAAACATTATCAGAAACCTATGTTCTTGCAAAAGAAAGAGGCTCCATTGCATTTGTGGCAAGCACTTCATTCGGTATTGTTAACTATCTGAACATTTTAGTTAATGGGCTTTATACTTTAATAGCTAATCAGGATTA
>Ga0070734_10003699_pt1 | contig 15538 bp, 15 predicted proteins | sample Coa_R1_8_FD_66444 | JGI IMG/M metagenome (GOLD analysis project Ga0070734, IMG submission 66444) | Surface soil microbial communities from Centralia Pennsylvania, which are recovering from an underground coalmine fire - Coalmine... | ecosystem: Environmental > Terrestrial > Soil > Unclassified ...
GTAATGACATCCGCTGCTGCACGCGATTCCAAAAATCCAGCGCGCTATCGCCATTGCCATAAGTCGGAGCCGGCAAAGCTACCCGCATGGTTAGCAGGTGATCGGGCTGAAATCCGGGATGCACCTCCTGCAGCTTCCAAAAGGCGCGGATCATGAGCCCAGTCCCGATCAACAGCACCAAGGCCAGCGCCAGCTCCGTGACCACCAAAGCGTGCCGGAATCGCCCCGAGGCGACGGACGCCGTGGTTCGCGACGCGGCCGCTTTCAAGGTGTCGTGCAGGTTGGAGGCGATGATTTGCGCCAGTGGAGCAAGTCCGAACGCGACGCCGGTGAGCAGCGAAACAACTAACGTGAAAAACAGCACGGTATAGTCCACGCCGATTTCGTTCGAACGCGGGATGTTGGCGGCATCCATTCGCGCCAGGAACCGCAGCGCTGCAAACGCCAACCCAAATCCCACCAGAGCGCCACTGACCGAAAGCACGATGCCCTCGGTGATGAACTGGCGCGCCAAGCGCCAAACTTGCGCGCCGATGGCTTTGCGAATGGCGATCTCGCGCTGCCGCGATTCGGCGCGCGCCAGCAACAGATTCGCGACGTTGACGCAGGCGATCAACAATACGAATCCAACTGCGCCCAGCAGCATCAACATCGCGAGCCGGATTCCACCCACCACCTCTTCTTGAAATGGATACAGCACCACCGGGTGCACTTTCGGATTGAGCCGGTGCTGCTTCGTGGTGTCGTGCGCGCCGGATTGTTCGACCAGTTGATGCATCTCGTCCCGCGCCTGATAAATCGACACGCCTGGTTTCAACATTCCGATCACCGACATAAAATGGCTCGCGCTCGGACCCGGATTCGCAGGATCGATCTGCACCGGCGACCACAACTCCGGCGGATCCGGATCGCCTGGGGGGAATTGAAACCCTTGCGGCATCACGCCGACAATTGTGCACTTGGCGCCGTTCACCAGGATGTCGCGGCCAATCCAGGCGGAGTCGCCGGCGAAAGCGCGCTGCCACAAACCGTAGGAAATTACCGCGGTCATGGGCGCGGATGGCCCATCGTCCTGGCGGGTCAACTGCCGCCCTCGAATGGGAGACACCGCGAGCGATTGCAGAAGACCTCCGGTGACGAAGGAAGCCGTGACTCGAATCGGATCGTTGCTTCCGGCGAGATTCACTCCTTGGTTCACCCAGCCTTCGATCGACTCCCAGCTTTTTGCGTCCCGTTGCAGATCGATCAACTCCGGCGCCGAGAATGCGAATTTTTTGAATGTCGGGAATTCGGTGTAAAGCCGTACCAGGCGGTCTGGATGCGCATAAGGCAGCGGGCGCAGCAGCACAGCGTTTACGATGCTGAAAATCGCTGTAGTGGCGCCGATGCCGAGGGCGAGGCAAACAACACATGCCAACGTAAAGCCGGGCGAGTTGCGCAGCATCCGGATTCCGTATCGCAAGTCCTGCCAGAGGGTGTGCATGGAGTGGTCCTTGAGCATACTACGGCGTGTCGCGGAAAAGGTTACGCTATCATTTTCAATTGGCGCCGCCGAGATTGATTGCCCGCCCGTTATTCGAGCCCTCGGATGAGTCCTTGCGCTTCCTGCCGGAGGGTGCACGAATGCTGCGTAATCATCCCGCGGGCGGCACTTTGCTCGGCTGGGTGGCCATTCAGCACGCGGTGGACGCGAAAACAGGCAGCATCAATGTTTTGGATTTAGCATCCGGCCGGAATACCAGCTTTCCACTTCCGGGCCGCCCTGGATTCTTCGCCGAAACCACCAAGCCAGGCGTTGTGTTGGTGGGCCTGGAGCGGCGTTTGGCGTTGTTCGATCTCGTAACAGCCTCGCTGGAAGAGACCGGGCCGGTTGTGACCAGCGACGAGCGTGTCATCATCAATGACGGGCTGGCGATCGACGGCGGCGTCCTGTTCGGCACCAAGCATCTGGAATTCAATCAGCCGATCGCGGCGCTCTACCATTACGATTGCGTGGCCAAATCGGTCCGGACAGTTCTTGATCGGCAATTTTGCTCGAATGGCAAGTTTCTTCAGAGGAGTTCGGATGGCGCTGTATTGATTGACATTGATTCCATTCCAAAAACGATAACCCGTTACCATTTCGACGCGGGACTGCAGCGCCTACTCGGAAGTTCGCTTGTGACCTCGCCGGAGCGGTTGCCTGGATATCCGGATGGGTTGCGCCCGGCGCCTGATGGTGAAAGCGTGATCGTCGCCTTCTACAATCCGGAGCCAGTCGCCAATGGCTTAGCGCAGCAGATTCGTCTGGCGGACGGCGAAGTTTTGTGTGAATGGGTGATCCCGGGTGCGCCGCGCGTGACTTGTCCTGAATTTGTACTTTTGGACGGTGAGGTGAAAATCCTTTTCACCAGCGCGCTGGAAGGAATGCCGGATGAGACCCGGCGCCTGGCGCCTGCATCCGGCTCTCTGTTTCTCGCTGATACTCCGTTTCACAAGTTGCCGGAAGCTCCGCCGCTCGTTCCGGTATAGATATGCAACCGGTCAGTTGCGTATTTGACGGTGCGGCGCTATCATGCAACTTGGAGGTTGCATAATGCGCATCGACCGGACCATTGATATTAAGGCGCCACCCGAGCGCGTTTGGCGCGCTCTGACCGACGCCAAAGAGCTGGGGACTTGGTTTCAGGTAAAGGTGGAAGGCGAGATCGCCGCGGGCAACGAAGTCTGGATGGTGGCACAGCAGAAGAAAGAAATCCGCTTTCGCGTGCTGTTTGTCGAGCTGACCCCACCCAAACGCTTCTCGTGGCAGTGGCACCCCGGGGCGGTAGATCCTGGGGTTGATTACTCAAAAGAGCCACGAACCACCGTTACTTTCACGCTTGAGCCCATCCCATCCGGTACACGCCTTACAGTCGAGGAAACCGGCTTCAACGAGGTCTCGCTGGCGCGGCGCGCGAAAGTGTTCGAGGACAATACCAAAGGCTGGGCCGAAGTCCTGGTTTGGCTTGCCAACTATGCCCAAACGGCGCCCTAACCTCCAACTTCGCGATGCTGCGCTGCTGTTTGCCGCACTCGGCGATGAGACACGGCTCGCACTGCTGCGGCAACTGTCGGAAGCGGGCCCGGCTTCCATCTCGGCGCTAGCTCACAATTTCCATGTATCGCGTCAGGCCGTCACCAAGCATCTGCAGTTCCTCGCGCTGGCCAGCATCATCCACGGAAAGCGCGTTGGGCGGGAGCATGTCTGGGCTCTCAATCCGGAGCGGCTGGCGGAAGCGAGGCGAAATCTTAAAATGATCGCGCGCGGTTGGGACGATGCTTTGGGCAGGCTGAAAGCGCGGCTAGAAGACGAAGAATGACGTTTGACGCCGCGCAATTCGAGATCCTGGATGTGCCGGTAGTGATCGTTTTCCTGGAAGAAAGGCCCGCGGCCGATCTATATGCGCTGCTGCAAAAATCCGCTGGACAAGCTGGACTCTCGGGGCAGCTAGTGGCCATCTGGCCGGACGCAATGGGACGCACCCGATTCCTTGCGCCGCCTGAGTTTCATGCGTTCTTCCGCGTGGCCGGCTACGATCAGCTTCGCGCTCAGGTCAACGCGACACTCTCGGTTTAAGCCGGCACGCAGCGAAACCGGCGCATCACTTCTTCACGCGCGAGATCCACCAGCTTTGAATCCATCGCGTTCAAGCGGACCAGCTCTTCATACACACTCAGGCCACACGCCGCTTGGACTCGTTCTTTGCGAGCTGCCAGCGTTGCGCGAAGCCCTTCGGTGGCATTCGCCGCATCCCCGAAACAGGCGAGTTCCGGAAACGCGGGTTGAAGGAAATATTGGCCGCCCACCAGGCTCTCGTGGAAGCAATCCACCACTCCCAAGAACGATGTCCGCAGCATTTTGGCGAGCGCGCGATCGAAGTCCGTCGGGCTCGGCGTGTCATTCGCGATGCCGTTCGCTAAAAGATTGACCTGCGCGTTGCTGACGTACCACGGCATTTCCCGGATCAGCGCGGCCAGAAACTCTCCGAGTGGCAGCTCATTAGCGAAGTCGCTCACCGGATCGCCCGGCGCCGGTTTTTCGCGGAAGTAATCGTGAATGGAACGCACCCGGTCGATGGGGTCGCGCAAGAAACAAAGATCGAAGAAAATGAATCCGCGCGCCTGTGGTACCGGGTAGCGGATCTGATGACTTGAAACGGCCTTCAAATCGGGATTGTCTTTCAAAAGCGCGATCAATTCCTCATGCGAGATGTGCCCATCGCGATCCTGCGTGTCAATGGATGCAAATCCGGTGGATGCATCGGTGATAAAGCTGCGCCGCAGAATATCTTCGAGGGTCATCCCGGCGCTTTTCAGAAAATGATAGTGCAGGATTACGAATCGCATGCAAACTGCGATCCTTCGGTGTAAAGGCCTCTGCCTCGCTCTCCATCCAGCAGTGGATGCGGACTCGCCTTATCCCTAACGCCGTATTTCAAATAGTCGACAAACGGATCGCCGCCGCGATTGCGCGCTTCCTGGTACCGCGCAAGATAGTAAAGAGGTTCAAACCACCGGTTCGGCTTGCGCCCCTCGGCCGCCCCATGCAGCAGATAATGCGCGAACGGATGCATGCGCGTCGCGCGGACGTCAGGATAGCGTGCCAGATAAAACGCAGCGTCGAACATCCGCTTGCGTTGCAGAATCCGGCGGAAAGAAGCTTCGAATCGCCGCACGTGGTCCATTATGGCGTGAATGGGCCAAATTCTCCAATGGCACGCCACGGATCTTCTCGGTCTTGTCTTGCTTACCCGGCGGCCATGTATTACATTCAAGATATGAAGTCTTTGACGGTTCGGCTTCCCGATCAGCTAGTGCGGGAGATCGAAGCGGAATCCCGCGAACGCCAATGCGCAAAATCGGATGTTGTGCGCGAGCGCTTGCAGCGCGGCGCCGGATTCGCGGAGAGTTCGGCCGGGCGCCTAAATCTGATCGCCGACCTGATCGGCTCCCTGGACGGCTTGCCTGCTGATATGAGCCAGAGAAAGAAAAGATATTTGAAAACCACGGCCTATGGCAAGAAGCGTGCTCGTTGATGCCGGCTTTCTCGTGGCGCTGTTTAGCCGCCGCGACGCGCATCATAACTGGGCGGTCCGGGAGGCGTCCCGGAATGCGCCCCCATGGTCGACATGCGATGCGGTACTTTCGGAAGCCTACCAACTGCTGGGCGAACGCGGCGCGCCTGGGTTGAACGCGATGCTCTCGCGGGGGGCCCTAATAGCGGCGTTCCAACTGGACGCCCATGTCGAGGCGGTGGTCACGCTTTTGCGGAAATACGCGAGCGTACCCATGAGCCTTGCGGATGCCTGTCTGGTCCGCATGTCCGAAACGATGGCGGATCCATTGATACTCACTACGGATTCCGACTTCCGCGTCTACCGCCGGCATAGCAGGCAGGTGGTACCGGTATCGTGGCCTGGACAATTCGTTCAGAGCCATCTTCGGACCCCTTAGGATGAATGGCGTTCACGATCAAACTAGCGGACACACCCATTCAGCAACTCAGAACTCAGGCGTGCGGGACTGGCCGCAGCGTTGCCGCACTCATTCGCGAGCAGGTGGAAAGAGATCCGGACTGTCTTGACACTTCTTGCGATCTCGCCGGTAGCACCGGTCAACGAAGACCTCGATTCAGTCGAAAATCGTCATTTCGCCGATCGAGAGGCCCGCGGCGCGAGTTGTCCTGCTGAAGATTGCTGGAACAGACGTGGGCGAGTTCGCGGATGCACCCACGAAGGCCTTGAACGATTCGATCGAGGGAGCAATTCCGATACATCTTTTATCGACGCCCGGGATGTACGTGGCGCATCCATTGAGGTAAGCGGCGACTGGGCAGGGTGGCTGAACGCGCGAAAGTCTAGCTTGGAAAGCGTCACCATGCTGACCGGATCGCGTTTTATCCAGATCACTCTTGCACGTCGGTAACCGCCGGCGTCCGGCTGGCCTACTAACGCGATGCATGCATCCCATCATGATAAATGGGGTGTGTGCGCCTGCTCGGGAGCTCCTCGACAACCCTAAACGGACGCCCTCAACCTTCGGCAAGTGCGCGAATCTTAGCACCGTCGTCTTTATATTCGGATGTCGCACAATTCGACAACCGTTGTAAACTGAAGACAGAGTTCACCGATGCCCCACGCTCTCATCACGTCCGACCCTAATATCATGATGGGGAAGCCGGTGATTGCCGGCACCCGGATCACTGTTGAGTTGATACTGGAAAAACTTGCTGCCGGCGAAACTACGGATCAGATTCTGTCCGAACATCCACATCTGACCGCCGAAAGCATCCGAGCAGCCCTCGGGTTTGCTGCTGAAGTCCTTAGGGCGGATGTGGTCTATCCTGTGGAGCCTGTTGCTGGTTGAATATTGTCGCCGACGAGAATGTCGACGGACAGATCGTCAAACGGCTGCGTGCGGATGGTCACGAAGTCCTTTTCATTGCCGAGATGGCTCCCGGTACTGACGACGAAACTGTTTTAGATCACAGCCGGCAAGCGGATTCTGTTTTGTTAACTGCCGACAAAGATTTTGGGGAGATCGCCTTTCGACAACGTCGCGTTCATACTGGCGTGTTACTCATCCGGCTGGAGGGCATCGCTCCGGAACTCAAGGCGGAATTGGTCGCAAAGGCCTTCGAACAGCACGGCGAAGAGTTGCTTACCCGATTTGCCGTCCTGACCAAACGCGCAATTCGTATGCGCAAGCAGCATTAGTGCATTAAGCCGTCGCCTCAACCTTCGGCAACTCGCGCTTATACTTGCATTCCCCGTTCGGACACTGCGCCACCGGACCGGCCTTCAACCATTTCTCGATCAAATAGCTCGATCCGCACTCCGGGCACTTCTCCTGCAGCGGTTTGCCCCACGCCACGAAATCGCAATCCGGATAGCGGCTGCAGCCGTAGAATGTCTTGCCGCGCTTGGAGCGCCGCTCCACCACTTCGCCTTCGGTGCAATTGGGGCAGGGAACACCGATGGTTTTCTGCTTTACGAATTTGCACTTCGGATAGTTGCTGCACGCCGTAAACTCGCCGAATCGGCCGTGCTTCAGCACTAAATTGTTGCCGCACTGCGGACATTTTTCATCGAGGGGAACATCGCTCTTCTTTTGCTCGCCGCCGATTTGCTTCGTGGTCTTGCAATCCGGATAGCCCGAGCACGCATAAAACTGCCCGAAGCGCCCCTTCTTCAGCACCATTGGGCGGCCACAGTTTTCGCAATACTCCTGCGCGTCCTGTTCGCTCACACCTTCCGTGTTCGCCGGATCCGGCGGCAACTCGCGCGTGTTGGAGCATTCCGGATATCCCGTGCAAGCGATAAACTTGCCGAACCGGCCCCACTTGATCACCATCGGCTTGCCGCATTTTTCGCAGTTCTCGCCGGTGGGCTCCTCCATTCGCTTGATGTCGGTCATGTGCCGCTCGGCGTGTTCCAGATCCTTCTGGAACCGCGCGTAAAACTCGGCCATGCTCTCGCGCCAATCGATCTTGCCCTCTTCGATTTCGTCCAGCTCCTGCTCCATGCGAGCTGTGTACTTCACGTCGAAGAGATTCTCGAAGCTTTCTAGCAGCAGATCCGTCACCACCATGCCCAACTCGGTAGGTTTGAACTTGCCGCCTTCCTTGGTCACGTACTCGCGTTCCTGGATGGTCGAAAGAATGGACGCGTACGTCGACGGACGGCCCACGCCATCCGCCTCCAGCTCCTTCACCAGCGTTGCTTCGTTGAAACGCGGCGGAGGCTCAGTGAAATGCTGCTCCGGCAGGATGCCCTTGAACTTCAGCTCCTCGCCTTCGGCCACAGCCGGCAGGCGATGCTTCAACTCTTCGTCGTCTTCGTCCTTCTGGTCCTTGCCTTCTTCGTAAACTTCGAGGAACCCTTTGAACTTCGGAACGCTGCCGGTGGCGCGGAACATGTACGTCGCGCCGTCTTTGCCTTGCGCTCCCACGTCGATCGTGGTCTGGTCGAACACCGCCGGCAACATCTGCGACGCGACGAATCGCATCCAGATCAGCCGGTAGAGTTTCAGCTCGTCTTCCTGCAGATACTGCGCGATCTGTTCCGGAGTGCGTAGCGCCGAACTCGGGCGAATCGCTTCGTGCGCTTCCTGCGCGTCCTTCTTGCTCTTATATAGGTTGGGTGTTTCGGGAACGAACTGCTTCCCGTAGCGCTCGCCAATCAGCGTGCGAACATCGGCCAGCGCTTCTTCGGACACGCGCGGCGAATCGGTTCGCATGTACGTGATCAAACCCACCGAGCCTTCCGAACCCAACTCAACGCCCTCATACAGCCGCTGCGCCAGGATCATGGTGCGCTTTACGCTGAAGCGCAGCTTGCGCGACGATTCCTGCTGAAGCGTGGAGGTGATGAACGGCGGAACCGGATTGCGCTTCTTCTCACGCGTAGAAACGGACCGGACAATGTACTTCGCGTTCTCTACCTGATCGACCAGCGATTTGGCGCCGGCTTCGTCGCCGATCTCTATCGCCTGGTCATCCTTCTTGGTAAACCGCGCGGTTAGAATGGGCGGCTTCTTGGCGTTGAGCTGGACGTCGATGGTCCAGTATTCCTTCTTCTCAAACGCGCGGATCTCGCGCTCGCGGTCGACGATCAATCGCAGCGCCACGGTCTGCACGCGTCCGGCGGAAAGCCCGCGCCGGACTTTGTCCCACAAGAGCGGTGAAATCTTGTAGCCCACCAACCGGTCTAAGATGCGGCGCGCCTGCTGCGCATCCACCAAATGCACGTTAACTTTGCCGGGCTTTTCGAACGCCTTCTTCACGGAGTTGGCCGTGATTTCGTTGAACATCACCCGATAGAAGCTCGGGCCTTTCTTCGATCCGTTCAGCTCTTCCTGTAAGTGGAAGCAGATGGCTTCGCCTTCGCGATCCGGGTCAGCGGCAAGGTACACGGAGTCCACGCCCTTGGTAGCCGCCTTCAGCTCCGCCATGAGCTTCTTCTTGCCTTCGATGACCTCGTAGTGCGGCTCAAAGCCCTTATCTACGTCAACCGAAAGGTTTTTCTTCGGAAGATCCTTGACGTGGCCGAGCGAAGCTTTAACGACGTATTGCTTGCCGAGGTACTTACCGATTGTTTTCGCCTTCGTCGGCGATTCGACGATGACGAGCGATTTTGCCATGTTTACCCTATGAAACCGACACGACGGTTTACAACTATAAGATGATGGTTAGAACCTACCACACTTTAACAAAGTTCTTCCCGGGGAGTTGCCTTACCATGCCGAGCAGTTCCAGTTCGAACAGTCCGGCAACTATCTCTGATGGTGTTAGGGTATCAAAAGTTTCGATCAATTGGTCAACGTGGACCGGCTGGTCGTGGTGCAACTGCCCGAGCAAGGCCCTTCCGGCGGGGCCGATCTCGCCCTGTCCGGCTTCGCCTTCGTCCTTTATTTCCAAGGAGATCTGAGCGCTCCTGGCCTGGGCCTTGGCGATCAGCGCCCGCCGGGTTTCGGCTGGCAGTTCCACTAGGACATCATTCCATTCCTGCACCAGCTTGGCCCCCTGCTTGACCAGAAGGTTCGGACCCCAGCTCATCTTAGAGGTGATGTTCCCGGGCACGGCAAAGACTTCCCGCTGCTGCTCCAAGGCCATTTTGGCCGTGATGGCCGACCCAGAATACTGGGCGCCTTCCACGATCATCACCCCGACGCTCATCCCGCTGATCACCCGATTCCGGATAGGGAAGTTCTGCGGATAGGCCGGCGAGCCCATCGGGAATTCAGAGATCAGCAACCCTTTTTCGGCGATCTCCAACGCCAGCTTGCGGTTCTCGGCTGGATAGACCAAATCGACGCCGCAGCCGAAGACGGCAGCGGTGTCGCCGCCGACTTCCAACGTACTTTTGTGCGCCGCGGTGTCGATTCCGCGCGCCATTCCGCTGACGATGGTGAGCCCGGCTTGCGCGAGATCGGGCGATAATCGTTGCGTCGCCGCGACTCCGTACGCCGTGGGCCGCCGGGTCCCGACGACACCAAGCATGACGGAATGCAGCAACTCCACCCTGCCGCGCACGAAAAGCGCAATCGGCGGATCGAAAATTTCCTTGAGGCGCGGCGGATACCGCGGATCCGAAATCGGGATCAGAAGCGCGCCGGTCTCGAGCATCTTTTGCTGCTGGTCTACCGCATCGTCAAAAGTGCATCCGCTCGCGATGGTCTGCGCGAGGCTTCCCGAGAGCCCATAAGCTTCCAAATCGGAACGCGAGGCGCGGAAGATCGCTTGCGGCGCTCGAAATTGCTCGAGCATCTGGCCGGCTTTGCGCGTGCCGAGGCCCGGGACCAGCCGCAGAGCGAGCCAGTGGAGTTCGTCGTCTTTTGTGAAAACGGATGCTGCGGCCACAGTCCTCCGGGAAATTGGTGCGCCCAGCGACCGGAAGTTCTCTTGTGGATACACTAATCCCATGGACCAACACGCCACCTACGACGATGTAAAGCTGATCCTGCAGCTCTACGAGATGCGGCGGGAAGAAAAATTGCGCCAAGCCCGCCAGTGGTTCGGCAAATTCAACGCCCGGACGTGGGCGGCCAAGATGGAACTCTGTCCGGCCGGTTCCGAACAGGACGCCTATTTCCGCATGGTGACCACGTATTGGGAAATGGTAGCGTCGTTCATCACGTCGGGAGTGCTGCACCAGGAGTTGTTCCTGCAAAGCGGTCAGGAACTGCTGTTCGTGTGGGAAAAGATCCGCGATATTCTGCCGGAGTGGCGGACGGCTTTTGGCAATCCGAGGATTCTGGCGAATATGGAAGCCGTTTCGAAGTTGGCGATCGAGTTCATAAACCGCGGTGATCCGAAAGCGTACGAGACGTTTTCGAACCGCGTGCGCGGAATCAAGTAGCGCACGCACTTTGCGTGCCGAGTTCACACTCGTGTGAACGCCTTGAAAAAATGTTCTTCCATGTTTGGTGTTCGCAAGAGTGTTTCTCATGGATCGGCGATCCATCTAAAGAAATGAAAACGCTTTGCGGACCCCTGGTCCGCGCGAGTGCCCCAGGACTCGCTCCTCGAACAAGCCGACGAGGGCGTCGGCTGCGGACCTGGGGGTCCGCCCTACATCTGTTTTCGACGGGGCGAACACGGCACGCGAGGGTGCTTGCGCTCCGTCTTCAACCGGCGTACGCCGTGGACCCTCGCGGCAAACGCCTCGGCGATGTAATCATCGTGGCGAGCGCTAATATCGCTGGTGCCCGAAGAGAACTTGCCAGCGCCAGCAAGAGCGCGTTTGATTTGCGCCGCTCGCTTTGACGACGGATTTTTAAGTTCGCTTGCGCGCATATTTCAATGGTGGCAACAACCCACTCATCGCGCCGTCCATCCCCCATCAATCACAATCGTCTGGCCCGTAATCAACGAAGCGGCCGGCGACGCCAGGAAAACCACCGCGCCCGCGACGTCCATCGGCTCGCCGATGCGGTGCAGCGCCGCGATCCGCTCCACCACATCCGCGCGATTTGCCGGATTCGAGAGATACTCTTCCGTCCCGGGCGTATGGATAAACGTTGGAGCGACGGCGTTCACCAAAATATTGTGCTTACCCCATTCGACCGCCAGGCATTTCGTTAAGTGTGAAATCGCGGCTTTGGTCATGCAGTAAACGGACTCTGTCGGAAGCGCTACGAATCCAGCCTGCGACCCCATATTGATAATGCGGCCGCGCTTCTGCCGGATCATCACTCGCCCCGCAGCTTGGGAGGCGAAAAAAGTTCCTTTCAGATTGATTCCGACCGTGAGATCGTAGTCGGCCTCCCGAACGCTCTCGGCCGGATTCTCCGGCGCCACGCCCGCGTTGTTCACCAGAATGTCCAACTTGCCGAAATGCGTCACGGCCTGGTCGACTGCGCGGAAAATCTGGTCCATGCTGGTCATGTCCATTTGAAGCGCGCACGCTCTCCGGCCAAGCTTTTCGATCTCTTGCGGCAAATCGCCGGCCGCGTCTTTATCGCGCAGGCCGAGTGCTATATCCGCGCCCGCATGCGCCAAGGCCAGCGCGATGGCACGTCCCAGCCCGCGCGCAGACGCGGTCACCAGCGCCACTTGCCCCGTCAAATCAAATCGTGGAAAGGCGTCCATCCGAGTCGATCATAGCGCGCTGTCCTGTAAATAGCGCACCGTCGTGTATACAGTACATCCTGTGATACCATCGCCTTAGCTTCCGACGGTGAAATTATGCGTGTATTCGTTCTGCTGTTCTGCGTCTCCACAGCTTTTGCTCAGGTCTCCGCCATTCTCTCCGGGACCGTCACCGATCAATCCGGCGCGGTGATCTCCGCGGCTGAAGTTACGGTCAAGAACGTGGACACCGGCGCATCTCGCGGCAGCATGACCGACACCGGCGGACGCTACCAGTTCACCTCGCTCCCAGTGGGCCAGTACGAACTGCGCGCCACGAAAGCTCGCTTTCAGGAAGAGGTTCGAACCGGCATTCGTCTAGTGGTGAATCAGAACGCGACGGTCGACATGGAACTGCACGTGGGCGACGCGAGCACGCTCATCACGGTCAATGGCGACGCATCCGTAGTCAGCGTCACCAACGCCGACATATCCGGCTTGGTGGGTGAGCGCCAGATTAAGGACCTGCCGCTCAACGGCCGCAGCTACGACGAATTGCTGACTCTGAATCCCGGCGTCGTGAATTTCACTTGGGAAAAGACCGGTGGCGTGGGCGTTTCGAATTCCACCTCCGGAAATAATTTCGTCGTATCGGGCAATCGCCCGCAGCAGAATCTGTTCCTGTTGAACGGCGTCGAATTCACCGGCGCGGCGGAAAATAACATGCAGCCGGGAGGCGTCAGCCAGCAGCTTCTCGGCGTGGATGCAGTGCTCGAATTCAATTTGCTCCGCGATTCTTACGGCGCCGAGTACGGCAAGCATCCCGGCGCGCAGGTGCTGATCGTTACCGAATCCGGGACCAACCAACTGCACGGATCGGCTTACGAATTCCTGCGCAACAACGTGCTGGATGCTCCCAACTATTTCGATCCCGGCTCCGCGCCTGGCTTCCAGCGCAATCAATTTGGCGCGGCTTTCGGCGGCGCGATCAAGAAGAACAAAACGTTCTTCTTCGCCAATTACGAAGGGCTACGCCAGCATCTGCATCAAACCGGCGTGGATCTGGTGCCCGATCTCAACGCGCGCAACGGTTTCCTGCCTTGCAAAATCGTCACGCCTGCGCCGAGCCCCTGTCCGGCCAGCGGATTAGTGAAAGTTGGCGTTTCTCCCCTTATCAATGCCTGGCCCGAACCAACTCCCGGCGCGCCCGATTTCGGCGGAATCGCCGAAGCGTTCAACAATCCGCTGCAAACCATTCGCGACGATTTCGGAACGGTCCGGCTCGACCATATCTTTTCGCAGAAAGACTCGCTGAGCGCGATCTACACCGTGGATGACAGCGCCGACTTCACGCCCACCAGCACCAATGCCTACAGCACCGACGTGGATAGCCTGCGGGAACAGGTTGCGAGCATCGAAGAGACGCACGTTTTCTCGCCAAGCTTGCTCAACACCGCGCGCATCGGGTTTTCGCGCGCCGGATATTTCTTCACCGGCGAGCCCACTCCCGGAACTCCTGCGGCCAGCTTGCCCGGATTCCTTGAGGGACATCCGATCGGCGCGCTGGTGATCGGGGGTAGCGCGGCATCGAATCCCACCGCGCAGTTGAGTCTCGCCGGAAGCAACAACGGAAGCAATCTGCACATCGCGCGCAACATTTTCACCTATGAAGACCGCGTTTCCTTTACCAAAGGCCGCCACCAAGTCAACGCCGGTGTGTGGTTCCAGCGGTTGCAATCGAACGAAAATATCGCTCTGAGCCAATTCGGGCAAGCGACCTTCACCAGTCTTCAGACTTTTCTTCAGGGAACCATTTCAAGCTTTCTGTACGATCCTTCGTCAACACCGCTCGGATGGCGATCGCTATTCGGCGCCGGATACCTCAACGACGTGATTCGCTTTACGCCGAAGTTTACCGTCACGTTGGGTGTGCGCGTGGAAGGATCCACGGGATGGAACGAAGTTCATGGACGCGCATCCACGTACACGTATCCGGGCGGAATCATTTCGACGCAGCCGACCGTCGGCGATTCGGCGACCCTCGTGAACAACGCGAGGTTTCTGCCGCAGCCGCGCGTCGGCATCGCGTGGAGTCCATCTACTTCAAAACATCCGGCGGTGCTCCGCGCCGGATTCGGAATGTACAACGATCTGCAAGACGCGCTCGGATACCGAACCGATCAAAACGCGCCGCTCAATCCGACTTACAGCTTGCCGAATCTTGCGGTGTCGAAACTTCCTGTACATCCCGCTGCTCCGATCCCGGCCACAGCCAAATTGGTGCCCGGCGGTATTCAGCCGGATCTCAAAACCCCGACACTGATCTCCTGGTCGTTCCGCATCCAGCAGGAAATTACCACGAATACTTCCTTCACTGCGGGTTACGTGGGATCGCATGGCTATCACGAGATCATTGGCATCGATGCGAACGAGCCGTTCCCCGTCATTTGTCCGGACGCGCCGTGTCCCGCGACTTATCCGAGCACTTTCCCGGCAGCTCTCGCGGGCAAACCGGTTCCGGCTGGAACTTATTACATCTCCACCGCCAACAAACCCAATCCGGCGATCGCGAATACCTGGACCTATTTCTCGGAAGCCGACAGCTCCTATCACGCGCTGCAGTTGGATTTCAATCATCGCTTCAGTTCCGGTCTCGCGCTGCGCGGCGCGTATACTTGGTCGAAGACAATCGACGACGGCGATTCGTTGAATGCAACCACTTCGGGCGGTGAACCGGCCTTGGCTTCGAATCCGTTCAATCTGCGCGCAGATCGCGGACTGGCGAATTTCGATGTCCGGAACGTGGCCGCGATCAGTGCGGTTTACGCGTTGCCTTTCGGGTCAGGCCGTCATTTCTTGAACAATGCCACCGGATTCGGCAAATTCCTGTTGAGTGGATGGACGGCCAACTCCATTGTCACGCTGCAAGGCGGCTTCCCCTTCACGCCGCAGCTCAGCTACAACCCCACGCGGTCCGGAGACACGCGCAATCCGGTGCGGCCCTTCGTGAATCCGAACTTCAGCGGCCCGATCATACTAGGAAAAGTCACGCAGTGGTTTAATCCCGCCGCATTCCTTGCGCCGCCGAACAACAGCGGATTCGCGGGCGACCTCGGCCGCGATACCTTGCTCGGACCCGGCCTCGCTACTTGGGACCTGTCGTTTCTAAAGGACAGCTCGATTCAGGAGCGCCTGCATCTGCAATTCCGCGCCGAGCTGTTTAATTTACTCAACCGTGCCAATTTCAATACGCCGAACGCGATCACTTTCACGCCTGCCGGGCCATCGCCAACGGCCGGCGTGATCACCAGCACCAGCACGTCGTCGCGGCAGGTGCAGCTTGGCCTGAAGCTTCTCTGGTAACGCTCTTGCCAACCCGAACCGCGACCGTAACGGAGCGCTACCACGACTGGGTGTTACGCTCCCTGCACTCGCGGTTCGGTTATA
>Ga0070734_10003700_pt1 | contig 15535 bp, 12 predicted proteins | sample Coa_R1_8_FD_66444 | JGI IMG/M metagenome (GOLD analysis project Ga0070734, IMG submission 66444) | Surface soil microbial communities from Centralia Pennsylvania, which are recovering from an underground coalmine fire - Coalmine... | ecosystem: Environmental > Terrestrial > Soil > Unclassified ...
CGCGGTCGCGCGTGGCTTCAACGATTTTCGTTCCCAACAGGCGCGAGAACGGGGGTTGCATCTCGGCGAGTGCCTGAAGGCGGGCCGCGCCGGAGGTGTCTTCGGCGTTCAAAGGCGTGGTTCCAGATCGGATCGGGGCGCGTTATCAGGGTTGTAAGCAAATAGTTTCGCGGAAAGAAGGAGGCATTCGCGCCCGGGATGGCGGGACCGCTCTGCGGTCCCATAACGCGGGTCCGACCTCTCCGGCACACAGAATCGGTCTGGCGCAACAAGCGTAGCTCATTGCGCCGCCTCACCCGAAGCCGGCCGCCAAGGTGTTGCCGAGACATTGCCCCTGCCTTGCACCCAACGGCGCAATGCGCTGCGCTTATTGCGCCCTACCGTCCTCCATCCGCGCTACTCTGATCGAAATCGCCAGGTTAGTGCGGCTGCGGGACGATGCGGATGTACGGCCGCGGCGCCTTCCAACCCTGCGGGTACACCTTCTTCGCGTCGTCATCGCTGACCGAGCCCGCGATGATCACGTCCTCGCCCTGCTTCCAGTCGGCGGGCGTCGCAACCTTGTGCTTGGCGGTCAGCTGCAGCGAGTCGACCACGCGCAACACCTCATCGAAGTTGCGTCCGGTCGTCATCGGATAGACCAGGATCAGTTTGATCTTCTTGTCAGGCCCGATGATGAAGACGTTACGTACGGTCTGGTTGTCGGCCGGGGTGCGCTGGGAGGCGTCGCCCGAGGCCGCCGCCGGCAGCATGTTCCAGGTCTTGGCGATCTTGAGATCGGTATCGCCGATCATCGGATAGTTCGGCGCAAAGCCGGTGGTGTCCTTGATGTCGGCCGCCCATTTGGTGTGGTTGGCGACCGGATCGACCGAAAGGCCGACGATCTTGACGTTGCGCTTGTCGAATTCCGGTTTGAGGCGCGCCATGGAGCCGAGTTCGGTGGTGCAGACCGGCGTGAAGTCCTTGGGGTGAGAGAACAGGATCGCCCAGGAATCGCCGATCCAGTCATGAAACCGGATGTGGCCTTCGGTCGTGTCGGCTTCGAAATCCGGAGCGGTATCGCCAATCTGAAGAGTCATCATCATCTCCTTTCGCAAAATGATTTCGTATGCCCGCTTGAGCACGCGGCGCGCGTGCCGTCTCAAAGCTTGCGCGAACCGCACTTGAGCAGTGCGGCGGATCGCGTGTGCGCGCGCTTTGTAGAACTCAACGTCGATCGACCCATCGTCGCAGCGACGGACATCGTCACCACGCGCATGAACCCGAGGGGCCCCGCGCGCCTGCTGGTTGGCCGGCACGGTCGCGCATCGGCGATCGGCCAATTCCGATGTGGCACCTCTCACGTGTGTCCCAATAATCGACATAGCTCCGGCGACGATACCGGGCACGCCCTCCGTTCGATATCCGCTGATTGCCTATGCTGTCCGGATAGCGCCAAAATCAGGCGATAAAATCCTCAGCTGGCAAAATATCGCTATCCGAAAATTGCAAAAAAGTGTCGGTCTCCCTCGTCGCGATTGTTGCGCGGCAATAATTCGGCATAATGGCCCGCATTTATTAGAGCCGACCTGACGCATATTAGAATACGGCCTGACGCAATTTTCTCGCGCCTGTTCCCTTCGGCTTTTGCACGATGCGATTGCACGGGCAGGAGAAATGCCGCAGGCGGGATGATTTGATACATTGATACGAATTTGAGGTACTTAGCCATGTTCCTGCATGGAAAGCCCCTGCTTGACGACTTTCCGATATTCCACAGCCGGGATCGTGACGAGACTGCCGCTTGGCTGCGAAAAGTGGATTTTTGCGTTGACGATCTGGCACGCGCGGATGGCGGGCCTGACGTGCGCTTCAGCGGCATCTATTTGCCCGGCATGTATGTCGGTTATGTGCAATACGGTTCGAGGGCCATCGTGCACGCGATGCCGGCGCGCAACGATTATTGGATCCACCTTCCTCTGTCCGGACATCTCGAAGCGGCCGACGGTCGTGAGGTGATCGATTGCAATCCGGGTTGTGCCTGGGTCGCGTCGCCCACCCGCCAAGACTATTACGCAATTCGATCGGATGCGGGCTGCGCCCGTATCCAGCTGTGCCTGAACAAGTCGGCGCTCTCCGATCAACTCGAAGCGCTACTTGATGAGCCGTTGTGCGCGCCCCTCGAGTTCGCTCCGACCATGGACCTCACGGGCGGCTATGGCAACAACCTGGCGCGCATCATTCTGACGATGGTGACCGATCTCGATCGGGCAGGTTCGATCTATCTCGCTCCAGCCACGATGGTTGCGTTTGAGCAATTCGTCTTTACGGCGCTTCTGATTTCACACCCGCACAATTACAGGGCGGCACTGCGGCGGCGTGAAAGGCCGATTGCTCCGCGCGACGTCAAGCGTGCAATCGACTACATGGAGGGGCACCTCGAGGGGCCCGTCAGGCTCGCCGACGTTGTGCGGGCGTCAGGTGTTCCGGGCCGAACCCTGTTCAAGCATTTCAATGATTGCCGGGGCCTATCGCCGATGAGATACCTCCGCAATGCGCGCCTCGACAAGGTCCGCGAAACGCTTCGCCATGCAGCGCCGGAGGCGAGCATTACGGAGATCGCCATGCAGTGGGGTTTTACCCACATGGGACGGTTTTCGGTCGAATACCGGCGCCGATTTGGCGAAAGCCCGTCGGCGACGCTGGTCCGCGGCGCGGCACGACCGTCCTCGGGCTGCCCGAACCGTCAAAGGCCATTTTCTGATTTTCGTGCGGCGTGGTGGAAGACGCGCCGTCCTGGATAGCGCGCATTTTCCGTGGCTTCGAGTTGCATGCCGGCGCCGGACGACCCGGCCATGACCGGTTTAATCGCAGGTGCCTCAACGTGACCAGGGGAGCGGCCCTGCATGCGCTCGCCTGCACGGCACCGCGCTGCGATCGAAAATCGCGCCGGCCACGCTCCGCGGCGGCATCTTTTATGGTATAGGGCGTAGGGTCGGGCGAGAGCGAAGCTCCATCACTGATCCCGTTTTGATGGCTTTCGCTCCCGTTCAGTCTACGCGTGTTCCACAGGAACATCGCGCGACGAGTTCAACAGGGAGGACTGCATGTCTAAAACGCATTGCGTGAAGCTCTTGTGTGGGATTGCGCTGGCGGCGATCGCCATCTCGGCTATGCCCGCCTATGCGCAAGACCCCAACTCGGCCCCCAACGCTTACCGCCCCGACGAGGGCTGGGCGAAGCAGCCGATGGGGCGCGGCTTCGGCTCTACCATCGGGCTTAACGTCGATCGTGACGGCAAGAGCATGTGGATCTACGACCGCTGCGGCGGCAACACCTGCGAGGACTCGAAGATCGCGCCACTCAATAAATACGACGCGTCCGGGCGGGTGGTGGCGAGCATCGCCACCGGACTGACGGTTTTCCCGCACGGCCTGTTCGTGGACAAGGACGGCAACGTCTGGATCACCGACGGGCGCGCCGACAAGAACAAGAAAAAAGGCCACACCGTCATGAAGCTCTCGCCCGACGGCAAGGTGCTGATGACGCTCGGTACGCCCGGCCAGGCCGGCGACGACGCGACCCACTTCAATGCGCCCTCCGACGTGGTGGTGGCGCCGAACGGCGATATTTTCGTGGCCGATGGACATGGCGACAAGACCAACGCCCGTATCGTCAAGTTCTCCAGCGACGGCAAGTTCATCAAGGCGTGGGGCAGGGAAGGCGGCGCGCCGGGCGAATTCAACGTCCCGCACGGCCTTGCCCTCGATTCGGCCGGCCGCCTGTTTGTGGCCGACCGCGCCAACAACCGGATTCAGATTTTCGATCAGGACGGCAAGTTCCTGGCCGAATGGAAGCAGTTCGGCCGGCCCAGCGGCATCTGGATCGACAAGAAGGATGCGATCTACGTGGCCGACTCGCAATCGAGTGAAAAGACCAATCCGGGCTTCAAGCAGGGCATCCGCGTCGGCGACGCCAGGGACGGCAAGGTCACGGGTTTCATCGAGGAAACCCAGTCCCTTGGCGCGCTTGAGGGCGTCGGTGTCGATGATGATGGCAACATCTACGCGGGTTACACTAACGCCATGAATCTGCGGCGGTTCGTGAAGAAGGAAACGCAGTAACGCCTGATCTGGAGCCATCCGGGCATTTTCTTCAAGGCCGGGCTCGCCCCGGCCTTGATCTATTGGTGATCTATTGGTCGCCACGCTGGCCGACGGAACCCCGTGGCGCGGGGCGAGTTGGCTATCCAATCCGGAAGGTGACACGTCCAGACGGCGATCGACCTTGAGCAGAAGCACCATTTCGCAGCTGCGCTATGACATCGATACCGGCCGTACCGGCGATAAGATCAATTGGCCGGATCCGGCCGCAGTACCGCTTGGGACCGACGAGGAGGCGGCCGGCACGCCGCCGGATGCGTGGGCGGTCGAGACGGCACGGACGCTCGAGCTATCCCGGCCATACCAGTCCCTTTCTGAACATCACAGCCTCGGGGCGGCATGGCTGCTGATCGCGTATACGGTTGCGCTCGGCGCCGGAATGGTTGCATGGATATATTGGCAAGGCACGTAGACACGCCGCCGACGTCGCGTTCTTTGAGAAACAGCGGAGGCCCCGCCGAGGTACCTCGCGTCGTTATTGTCGGCGCCGGTTTCGGCGGATTGGAAGCCGCAAAGGCGCTGGCGCGGGCGCCCGTCCGGCTCACGATCGTCGATCGGCTGAACCATCATTGTTTTCAGCCGCTGCTCTATCAGGTCGCCACCGGGACACTCTCTCCAGCTGATATTGCGTGGCCGGTGCGATCGATTCTCTCGCGCCAGCGCAACGCCGAGATCCTCATGGCGGAGGTAACCGGCGTCGATCTCTGCGATCATGCAGTTCTGCTGAGCGAAGGCAGGCGTATCGCGTATGATTATCTCGTCCTCGCAACCGGAGCGGCGCATTCCTATTTTGGTCATGAGGAATGGGCGCCTTCGGCGCCTGGTCTAAAACGCATCGAGGATGCGACCGAAATCCGGCGACGTCTGCTGCTCGCATTCGAACGCGCGGAATTAGCAGACGATGACGCCGAGCGGCGCCGCCTCATGACCTTCGTGGTGGTGGGCGGCGGACCGACCGGTGTCGAGATGGCCGGCGCAATCGCCGATATGGCACGCCTGACGCTCGCCCGAGATTTCCGCCACATCGACCCTCGAAACGCACGTATCGTGTTGATCGAGGCAGGCCCGTGGTTGCTCAGCGCCTTCCCCCGGCCGTTGAGCGGCTACGCGCAACGCGCACTGCAGTCGATGGGCGTAGAGGTGTGGACCTCCACACATGTCGTCGGCATGGACGCACGCGGCGTGAGCACGGCCCAAGGCGGCGGAATCGATGCCGCCACCGTCGTATGGGCTGCCGGTGTAACAGCTTCGCCGGCTGCGGCGTGGATATCGGCTGCGGCCGACGGGGCCGGACGGATCAAAGTCCTGCCGGATCTATCGATCCCCGGCCATCCAGAGATTTTCGCAATCGGCGATACCGCTTTGGCGCTCGGACCGGGGGACCAGCCCGCGCCGGGACTCGCCGCGGCGGCCAAGCAGATGGGCCGGTATGTTGGGCGCGTTATCGCGGCGCGGGTGCAGTCACGCGCTGCACCCCCCGTCTTTCGCTACCGCCATCTCGGCGATCTTGCGACGATTGGGCGCAAACGTGCCGCCGTCTCGTTTGGCCGCCTTCGTCTGACGGGCTTCATTGCTTGGGTATTTTGGAGCGTGGCCCACATCTATTTCCTGATCGGGGTGCGAAACCGTGTTGTCGTCGCGCTCAATTGGATCTGGGAGTACCTCACTCTGCAACGGGGCGCCCGCCTCATCGTGTGTCCGCGCAGTTGAAGCGTGTGCCAATTTAGCTTGACAACTCCGTAGCTGTCATCGCGCGGCTCGACCGGGCGATCTGGTAACCACCGACCGGGCGTACCGGATTGCCGGTCAAGCCTGGTCAAGCCGGGCAATGACACTGATCGGCTCCAAAGGCGCGAAAATACCGCTCACTTGACGTTTTTCACTACCCACTCATCGACCACGCGGGCGATATCGAGATTATTCTTCTCGATCATCACCATATGACCGTTGCCGCGGATGCCTTTGTCCTGCAGCCGGATGTATTCGGTCTTGACGCCGGCCTGGTTGAGGTACTTCGCGGTGCAGTGATCGTACACCTGGTGATAAGAAGCCTCAGCGGCCATTACCATGACGGGGATGTTCTTCAGATTGACGAGTTGGCGCGCCGGCGCCTTCTGCATCCAGCACACGAACAGGTCCGGCCCGTCGGCTTTGGCTTCGCGCTCGATCGCAAGCTCGCTCGGGTCCTTTACGGGCGGATCGTAGGTGATCGGGATGTCGGTCGGTCCCCAGGCCCGCGCTTTTCCGCTGGCAATGATGGCGCCCTCGAACGGCGGTCCGGCCGGTTCGATGGCGACGATCGCCTTCACCAGGCGCGGGCGCGCGTCGGCGATCAGCCAGCCGAACGAACCCGACTGGGAGTGAGTGAGCACGATCGCAGGTCCGATGCGGTCGAGCAGCGCGGCGCCGGCATCCTTGTTACGCTGCTGCGTCTCCTCGTTGGAGATGACCGTCTCGACCTGAGTGGCATAGAACGCGTCGAAATACGGATCGCCCTTCTTGCCTTTGTTGGGCCCGTCGCCGGGCCATTGGGTATGCAGCTTGGCCTGCGGCCACGTGCCGTCGGTCTCGATCGCGGTGAACTGAAATTGCTCGTTCTGGGCGGTGAACATCCGGGTCGGGCCGTCGCTCGGATGCGGTGCCGAGCGACCGCGCATAGGCTGGTCGATCATGTAGACGATGTAGCCCTGCTCGACGAAATATTCGGCCCACCCCTTGCGCCCATCGGGCGTGCCCATCCAGTTGGTCGCGGTCTGGCCGGCGCCGTGGATCAGCACCAGCGGGTAGGGCCGCCGCACGTCCTTCGGGGCCAGCACCTCCACGTAGATTTGGCCCTGCATGATTTCCTTGCCGGGCTCACCAACGTATTTGCCACCCGCGTAGAAATAGCCGCGCTGCGCGACGGCGGATTGATCAACCGCCGGTACCGGCAGCTTAGGTGGTTCCGCGCGCGCAGGAGCGATGGCGGCGGCGAGCGCCGGCAGGAGGAGCGCGAAAGTGAGAGGCGAAGCAGCGACGCATGAAATGGCTTTGTGCATGGTAGTCCTCCCGCTGCCGCGCGGCGCCGCGGCTTGTGTTTCAGTGCGCCGAGCGTGACGTTGGGGTCGCGGCGTTGTCAATAGTTGGGCACGTGATGGGTTGGGCAGTGGTGGTCAGGTGGGCCGGCCGAGCCAGGCTCTGCGTGCCCACCCGACGAGAAGATTCTGGACGCGGCATGCCGGGGTGCGCCTCTGCCCGCCGCATGCTACTCCGCTGCCACGTGCGCAACCGCCTGAATTTGCGCATCGATCAGCTCCCGCGGCGAGCTCGTCTCTTCCAGCATATCCCAGCTCTTGAGCCAATCGAAAGTGCGTTGAAGCTCATCGGCCGGTATTGGTGCCGGGTCACACACCACGATCCGGCTGTCGCGCAGATCCTCGACCCGCAATGTGCCGATCTCGGGGTCCTTCGACTTATGATAATCGATGAAATAATGCAGATAGGCGCGCTTATCCGCATTAATGCGGCGCACCGCTTCGCGGACGGCGCGGTTGAACGCCGCATAGGTCTCAGCATCGACCCGATCCGATGCGACTTCGGTGCCGTGATAGAAGGCGGAACAGATGGTGCGACACCCTTTCTTTTCGGCCAGCGAGATGTATGGCTCGGTCAAGGTCGTCGCCTCTATATCGCCTCCCAGCATGGAAGCGAGACGATGGCGCGAGCCATTGGAGGCGCTGCACAACCTGATCAGATGGCGCGGCAAGAAGCCTTCCAGCAGATGCAAAGCCAGATAGTGACTGCCGAAATAGAACGGCACCCCGACCGGGCGGTCGGCGAGCTGCTGCGGCGTGTAGACCGGTGACTCCGGTCTCACCACGATTGCCGCATAGGTCACGATCGCGCGGCGGCCAAGCTGACGGCTGCCGCGGCTCGTATCCTGGACGCGGCAGTAGTTGCCCCATTCGCAGGCGTTGTACATGTCGGCCTTGCCCTGTTCCAGGAAGCTGCCGTGACTGAGGAAGGGATCGAGCCCCTTCGGGCTTGTGACGTTCACGGCCGTCTTGATCGGCGGGGCGTGGTCGCGCTCCATCCATTCGATCGCAAGGCCCTCGCGTTCGAACAGGCCCTCATCATAAGCGACGAGCTCTGGTAATCCCTGAAACGGCGCCGTCGACTCCAATATGATCTTCTTCATCGATCCGCTCCATGGTTTGCGCAGCATTTGCTGTGCTGCATCACTCTGCTTTGATCCCGAGTTCCTTGATGATCGGCCACCATTTTTTCGCATCGGCGTCGAGCAATGCGGCGAGCGCCTGCGGTGTCTGCTGCTCGCGCGGGAAAATTTCAAAGCCGAGTTCGGAGAGGCGCGATCGCACCCCTGCATCCGCCAGTGCCGTCATCGCCACAGCATTGAGCTTCGTAATAATGTCCTGCGGCGTGCTTTTGGGCGCGAACAGGCCGTACCACTGGAGGAGGGAAAGTGTCGGCAATCCCGCCTCGCCGAAGGTTGGAACGTCGGGTGCCCGCGCAAGGCGCGTGTCACTCGTCACCGCATAAGCCTTTATGCTCCCGGACTGCGCCAGCCCGAGCTGATCAGCTTCCCCGAAAGAGAGGTCGATCTGGCCGGCCAACAGGTCCTGCACTCTGGGCGCCGTGCCACGGTAGGGCACGAGCGCAAAATGCGTCCCCGTCTCCCTCTGGAAGAAGGCGGTGACCACGCGCGGGCCGCCTCCACCCACTCCCATCGATGCCTTGTCTGGATTGCCCTTTAGCCAACCGATCAATTCCTTCAGGTTCGCCGCTGGCATCGATTTCCGAGCAAAAAGAATATAGGGAGACGTGACGAGCGGCAAGATCGGCGCAAAATCGCTCAATACGTCGTATTGAAGCGGCAGCAAGGCGCCATTGAGCACATGAGCGGAATTTGACCCAAGGTCGATCGTATATCCGTCGGCCCTGGCGCGGGCTGCCCGGCCGAGCCCGACACTGCCCTCCGCGCCAGCAATATTTTCGATGATGATCGGCTGGCCGAGCGAGCCGCTCATCCGCTCGGCAAGCACGCGGCCGACCACGTCGGTGGGGCCGCCCGGAGGGAAGGGCACGATCATGGTGATCGGTCGTGACGGATAAAGCTGCGCGTTCGCAACGCCCGAAAATGAGAGAGCGAGCGCTGCTGCCCCGGCTAGCTGCAGAAATCTCCGGCGCGGAAATCTCATCACCTGCTCCTGTAGTGCTTCGGGGAAGCCGCCATCGGCCTGACAGGTTAGCTTACAGCCTTTGACGCCTGCGGGCATGGGGGAGCGGAAAATACTTGCCCGCGAAGCTACGCGAGAAATGTCTGCCCCGTTCAAGGCCATCTGGACTTTCCCGGATCGCTGCGCAAAGCTGCTGCTGAGAGAGCTGATGCAAAGAGCCTTTGGGAGGATCACATGAAAACGTCGCGTCTGTTGACGGCCATTTGCACCGCCGCGCTTGCGGTCGCATTGCAGGCAAGCGCCGCGGGCGCCGAACTCAAGAAGCAGTGGATCGACTACACGGACGGCGACAAGCCGCTCTCCGGCTATCTCGTCTATGACGACGCGGTCTCAGGCAAGCGCCCCGGCGTGTTGCTCGCGCATAGCCGTGCTGGCATGTCCGAAGCGACCCTTCGCGATTCCGACATGATTGCCAAGATGGGTTACGTAGTCTTTGCCGAGGACATCTTCGGCAAGGGCATCCTGCCCAAGGAAGTGCCCGAGATGACGGCGCTGACCACCATCTACAACCAGGATCGCCCGCTGATGCGCAAACGCGCGACAGCCGGTTTTGACGTGCTCAAGGCCAACCCGCTGGTCGACGCCACCAAGCTCGCGGTGATCGGTTATTGTTTCGGCGGCACCGTAGCGGTCGAATTGGCAGAGACAGGTGTTCCAATCGTCGGCATGATCTCGGTGCACGGCTCGTTCCGCAACTTCACGCCCGAGGCCGCCAAGAACATCAAGGGCCGCGTGTTGATCCTGCACGGGGCCGAAGATCCCGTAGCACCGCTTACGGAAGTGAGTGCGCTGATCGAGCAGTTGCGCGCCGCCAAGGTGAGCTTCGAGCTGCAGCTCTTCAGCGGGACCCAGCATGCCTTCACGAACCCGCAGAACGCCGCCGAGGAGCGTGCCGATCGCGAATACAAAGTTGCCGTGCCACGGTTCCTGAAGGAAGTGTTCGGGGTCGAGACTGCGTCGAAGTAGTCGGCCCGTCTAACTATCACGCGATCCGGGTGGGAACGCCGGGCTCCAGCAGTCGCAGACGTGAACCGATCGAAAGGGCATCAAACGCCCGCTCGAGATCGTCGCGGCTCTGCGTGAAATGCGCCCAGCTGTCGTGATGGATCGGCACGATGACGGCATCCGGAAAAGCGTGCGCCGCTTCGATCGCGTCGTTGGTGTCCATTGTGAGATAGAACGGGCCGCGGGTCTGTGCCGCGCCGGCAAACAGCACCACGATGCCGGCCTGGAAGCGGCGCGCCACTTCGGAAACGCCGTCATACCAGACAGTGTCGCCGGTGATGTAGAGCGCTCCACGCTGCGGATCATCAGACGTGAGGACAAACCCGATGACGTCGCCGCTCAGCGGCTCGATGCCGGCGGGGCCATGTCGCGCCGGAGCTGCGGTGATGCGGAGAGTGCGGCCGTCCGAACTGGTTAATGTCGTGGTCTCCCACGGCGCGAGGCCCTGAGCGCGGCCCTCCAGCCGTGTTGCGCCCGCGACAGTCGTCAGCACGTGGTCGGCCCGTTCCAGGAATGCCCTGCCGGCATGATCGAGATTGTCGGCATGCTGATCGTGGCTGAGCAGAACGGCATCGACACGACCGATCTCTCCGACCGTCAGCGCCGGGCCGGCCGTTTTTTTCAGCGTCACATGGGGCAGGTTGTATTCGCCGGGTGGATCGAAGGTTGGGTCGGTGAGCAATCGAAAGCCGCCCGTTTCGATGAGCACGGTCGGGCCGCCGATCAACGTGATCGTGGTGGCATCCATTTGGAACTCCTGAATTGAGCCGGCGCAGACCACGATACTGACCGGTTCGGAGCACAAGCGTTCCAGGCACGGCCGCATGGCTGCTATCATTTCGACAGCTCACGGGATCGGCTCCCGCCCAACGTCGGCATCGGATCGCCTCCGTTCACAGCGAATTCGCCGAGCGTCGTTGGCTCCCAGTTACTTCAGGTCAATTTTTGGCCGCCGAGTTGCTTGGTCATATAGAAGCGGCTATGGCCGGGTGGGCAATCGTTCAGGGTTCCGAACACCGAGTAGCCAAGCCGCTCATAAAAGCCCCGCGCCTGAAAGCTGAAAGTGTCGAGCACCGCGGCACGGCATCCGCGGCGCACAGCCTCTGCTTCGGCTTGCGCCATCAGCTGGCGGCCAATGCCGATACCGCGCATCGATTCCGGTACAAACAGCAGGTCGATCCACAGATGCGAAAATGCCGTTGCGCCGTGGAGCCCGCCCACGATCTCGTCGCTCTCCGGATTGGAAAGCAAAACGGCCAGCGGCCGATAGGTTTCAGGCTTGCCGATGCGACTGTGATTGAATTCGACGAGTGGTTCGACGATTGCTCGCCGCATCTCCGGCGTTGGCGCATCCGTCAGAGTGATGTTCGGAATCATAGACTCACTCCATGGCCTCAAACGTCACGCGCCGCGCTCCATCCGGGCCGAAGCCGCGCCATGGCGAACGAGTCGACATATTGTCCGTCGCGGAATACGTCCTTGCGGCGAGTTCCCTCCACCTCGAAGCCAAATTTTTTGTAGAGCCGGATGGCCGACTCGTTATCGACATAGACCGCCAACTCGAGCCGCTTCAGGCCAAGCCAATTGTCGGCCGCATCAATGAGCGCGGCCACGAGCGTCGAGCCGATGCCGTGTCCGTGGAAATCGTCGTGGACTGCGATGCCGATGTCGCCGACGTGGTGGCGGCGACCCTTGTATTGCTGGATGCCGGCTGAACCGACAATGCGCCCTTCGAGCACTGCGACGATCCCGACCATCCCGTCGGGTGGGTTCTCCATGGCTTTACGCCATTGTTCCTTGCTGGTGAAAGGCAGCCGCAAGGTGCCCCATCGGACCTTCGGCAACTCCATCAGCGTGCCGATTTCTTGCCAGTCGGTCGGCTCCCGGGCGCGGATCGTCACATCTGCCAAGAGCGACGACGTAGCATCGGCCGGCGGTTTTGTAACCTTGGTGTCGGCGAGGAAATTCGGCACGGTGTCCTCCGTTGCTGCGGCGGAGCTGCGGACGGGCCAAATGAAAAAGCCCCGTCCGAAGGTCGGCGGGGCCTGTCAGAGAGCGTGTCACCCTAGAGTCAGTGCGCAACGTCCTCCACAGGCCCGCCGAGGCGGGTCATGTCTTGGCGCGAACCGATCATTACGACGTGACACATGCTGAATTGAATAGCGCAAAACGTGGTTGAGGTAAATAGATTCAGGCGAATCCTGTGGGTGTGTCATTGCCCGGCTTGATGTTTTGACCGGGCGGTCACGGCCGATGGTTGCTGGATCGCCCGGTCAAGCTTGGCGATGACAGGACAGCGGGCGTTAACTGATCCAAAGCAGCCACCGCTACTACTGCCCCACGCCAAACACTCCGAGATCGATCGCCTCCCCCATCGCGAGATAACCAGCACGATTGGGATGAAGCTTATCGCCCCGCCCGCCAGTGGTGCTTTCTGGAACATATTCGGCTTTCATCTCGCCGGTCGAAGGGTCAAGCGTTGCGGCATCGAAGTCCGCAACCGCGTCGAACACGCCGGATGACTTGATGAATGCATTCAGGGCGCGGCGTTTCTCGTCCTGCTCCTTCGAGCCGTGGGCCGCATTGGTGGCGTTGAGAGCGCTTGTCAGCGTCGCGCCGATGAGACGTACGCCCGGAATGCGCGCACGCAGCCGGGCCGCGATGTCGCGCATGCCGGCCGTGACAGTGTCGACCGTCGCATTGCCGTTTTTCGAGAAATCGTTGATGCCTTCGAGCCAGATCAAGGCCGAGACGCCCGACAGCGATAGCACGTCGCGTTCAAGCCGCGCCGCCGCCGATGGTCCGCCTGCAAACGGCTTTGCGGCCGAATATTCGGCCGGCCCCGCGACCTGATTGCCACCGATACCGGCGTTGACGACGGCGATCTTGTTGCCGAAGGCCCGATGCAGCCGGCGCGACAGCACATCGGGCCAGCGATCGTCGCCGTTCATGGTGCTGGCGGTGCCATCGGTGATGGAATCTCCGAACGCGACCACCACCCGAGTGTCGGCCGGCATCATCATGTCGACCGCGTCGAGGAAGAACCACGACGCGGTCGCGTAGGGAAACCCCGCTTCGTCCTCCAAGGCGCCCTTCGCCCCCGCATCGGGGGCGGTCACGAACGAGGTGGTCAGTGCTTTGGCATGCCACGTCATCGGGCCGCTCTCGCCCGCGACGTGAAAGCTCACCGCGAGCTTGCGTCCTGCGAGTTCGCCCGCCTCGGGGTCGCGGACAAAGGAAAGATCGACCGGATCGCTCCACGTTGAGGCACCCGGCGCGATCGTGACATCAGGCTTGCCGCCGAACGCCACCGGCCGGTTCGAACCTTTGACCAGAGCCGGCCCGGCGAGGACCAGACCCACATAAACGCCGTCAAGGCTTAGCGGCTTGGTGCCGAATGCATTGGAAAAGCGCAGGCGCGCCTGCCGGCCCCAGATATCTGGCCGTACCACTAACCGGAAGGTCTGGTTGCGGGCGCCATTTGCCGGGACCGGAAATGCAAAGCGCTGGTCCGGCTGCGCCGACGGATTGCCGACCGGGTATGGACCATGCACCGAGCCAACCCAACTCGTCACCCATTTGGTTGCGCCAGCCGGCGTCTGAGCATGGCCGGCAGGGGATGCGATAACGATCACGGCCGCCACAACGGCCACGGCAAACGGCTTCATGGTTGCGTCTCCATTGGGAGCTGAAAGGGTATCAACGATTGCGGGGCGCGCAAAGGTCGCGGTTCGGCGAAACCGGTAGCCTCGACGGCAAAAAATCCATATCGTTCGCCCAGCGGAAGGGAAACCCAACGCAACGCCATAGTGCGGCGGAACGGCCATGGGAGGAAAGCATGTCGATGCACAGATACAGGAAGTCATCAACCCTCGCGGTGGCATCGCTGCTGCTTGCTAGCGTTTCGGCGCTTGCGCAGCAGGATCCCACGCGAAATCTCACGCCCGTAACCGACGCCATGCTGCGCAACCCGCCGGCATCCGACTGGCTGATGTGGCGGCGCACATTCGACGGCTACGGCTACAGCCCGCTCGATCAGATCAACAAGAGCAACGTCAAGGATCTCCAGGTCGCCTGGACGTGGTCGATGACCCCGGGTGCCACCGAGACAACCCCGATCGTGCACGATGGCGTGCTCTACATCTTCAACTTCGGGAATAAGATTCAGGCCCTCAATGCGACGACGGGCGACCTGATCTGGGAGTACAAGCGCGACCTGCCGGCGAAACTGATTGCCGACACCATCAATCTGTCGTCGCGCAACATGGCGATCTACGACAACATGCTGATCGCCGCGACGTCCGACGCCAATCTGATTGCACTCGACGCCAAGACCGGCAAGGTGGTGTGGGAGCATGCCACCGCGGATTGGACCAAGGGCTGGCGCTATACGGGGGGCCCGTTCATCGTCAACGGCAAGATCATCCAGGGCATGACCGGCTGCGGCAATGCGGAGCCGGGCGGCTGCTTCATCACCGGGCATGATGCCAAGACCGGCGCCGAGCTGTGGCGCGTCAACACCATCGCGCATCCGGGCGACCCGAACTTCGATACCTGGAACGGCCTACCGCTGGAAAGCCGGTTCGGCGCCTCCGCGTGGATTACCGGCAGCTACGACGCGGAACAGAACCTCGTCTTCTACGGCACCGGGCAGCCCTATCCGTGGATTGCGGAAATGCGCGGCACCATGCCGAGGAAGCCGGGCGCGAAGTACAACGCGCTCTATTCGGACTCGACGCTCGCGATCAATCCGGACACCGGAAAGATGCAGTGGTATCACCAGCATCTCGAGGACGACACCTGGGATCTCGACTACGTGTATGAACGCATGCTGGTCGATCTGCCGGTCAACGGCGAGACCCGCAAGGCGGTGGTGACGACCGGCAAGCTCGGCATCGTCGAGGCGCTCGACCGCACCAATGGCCAATGGCTGTGGCACAAGGAGACGGTGCCGCAGAACGTGGTGGCGGCGATCGACCCAAAGACCGGCGAGAAGACCATCAACGTTGCGGCGATCCCGCACATCGGCCAGACCACCGTCAACTGCCCCTCCGATCCGGGCGGCCGCGGCTGGCCCGCCACCGCGTATAACCCGCAGACCGGCATTCTCTACATGCCGCTCAACGAGTACTGCGCCAACACGACACCGAC
>Ga0070734_10003702_pt1 | contig 15517 bp, 15 predicted proteins | sample Coa_R1_8_FD_66444 | JGI IMG/M metagenome (GOLD analysis project Ga0070734, IMG submission 66444) | Surface soil microbial communities from Centralia Pennsylvania, which are recovering from an underground coalmine fire - Coalmine... | ecosystem: Environmental > Terrestrial > Soil > Unclassified ...
CCGTGCAGTTTGGAAAGCGAGTTCAGTGAGCGCCGACGAGCCCGCTCGTCCGCCGCTCCGCCGCCAGCTCGCCCGCCATGTCGATCACCTCATCCCGACGGTGGCAGTCGCCCACCGCGTGGGCGACCGATGCGAGCCAGCACAATTCGCCGATCACCTCCGGAAGGTCGGCGTGAACATCAAGGAAGGTGAGCGCGGCGGCGGGGTGCATGTCCGGTTATCGGACGACCCCCGCCGGAGTTGCATCAGGCGACTTCGTATTTTCAGGGAAGAACGTCGGGGGCCCTGGCGCGCGCCGATCTCGGATCTAACCGCGCGCCTTGGCCCGCGCGTAGGCGCGCCCCACGGGCGTCCGGGCCATCTCGGCGGAGGAACGGCCGAACCATGCGTCGCTCGCCTTGAGGCGCGTGCGGAGGGCCTTGGGGAGCTTGGACAGAAGCGAGGTCTTCGGCATGGGGAGATCTCCTTTTCGAGGCCGCTTGGTGCGGCTGAGTTTCACCCTCCCATGACTGGTGTCGCTTTGCAAGTATCTGTAATGATTCGGCTTTATTTAATTAGTGCGATTCCGTGACTTCGTGCCTGCGTGAGATCTTTTGGCGGGTCTCCGATCGGTCGGTAGGCTGGCGGGCATGGGGGGACCGGGGACCGTCCGGTTCACCGATGCATTGGCCTGGGCCGTCTTGAGGTTCAGCGCTGCGGTGTCGCGCTCGATCAACGCCTTCTCGCGAGCGAGTGCGTTTGACTCACGGGTCATCTCGGCACCCTTGAAGAGGAACCAGGCGGTTGCCAGCGACAAGGCCGCAATGGGGAGTGGCTGAAAGCGCTTCTGCCAACGCGCGAGGCGACGGAGAACCATTGCGGCTCCCCGGCGAATCTTTGGCGTCCGCTTCATACCTACGGCGGGTTTTGGGGTTGCTTCCGCCAGGGGCCTGGGAAAGCGCCGCATAAGCAGAGCGGTCAGGGCAGCTCGGATCCCCACGCGGAGGACCGGCCCCGTTTCGGGCATCTCTGGCCGCGCTGGGAAGAAGAACCGCCTCACGAGGACGATTCTTGGCCCTGCTTCGGACGACCCCAACTTCCGGCGGAAGACCATCGACCCGGCGCGATTGGTGTCTACTTCGGGAGGGCCGAAAAGTTGGGGAGGTTCTCACCTTCCTGTAGGCTGGCGGCACGGGGAGCCCGAGGACCGTTTTTCTCTACGGAATCACGCCTGCTAGGTGTCTGAGAAGCTCGTCGGCGTCGGGAAGGTTAGAGGGCGCCCTCCTGTGGCTCCGCCTTCCGTCCGGGTGCTCGTAAAGCGTCCCGAGCGGACGGTCTTGGCCCTCGACGATCATGACGACATCGAACCGTTTTACCCCGCTAGATAGCGTCGGGAGCGGGGAGACCCGAAAGGTTCCTAGCGCCGAGTTGTAGAGGCGAGGCGTGTTCGTGGTGTCGTCGCGCATGCAGTATGAGTGCAGTTTATCGACCCGCTTTCGTGTTCACCGGGCGTGATCACGAGTGATCGGCTCTCTCCGTCGGTGACCGAAAAATCGTAGTCGGTGCGCGCTTTTGATCGCTCTCCGTGATCATGTGTGATCTCGCGGAGTTACGATTTTAAGTCCGCCGCGTTTACCGTTTCGCCACCCCGGCCGGACCCGGCAGCTTATCTCGGATTTTCGCGATCCAAGGGGCCCTCGCGCCTCTGCCCCACCCTGCCACGGGGACTCCAGACCCCGGCGCGAATTTGTCTGAATATGCTGAAATGAACGCATTATTTTACGTCCTGGGACTTTTATCTCCACCTCCGGGGGCTCAAGGTTCCAGGTCGAGCTCCGATTTGAATATGTGAAGTGCGGTACACAACGATGCTGCTTCGGGTCCTCGCGATCGGGCCGATGCTGTCGGGGATCGGGTGCGCCACCGCCGGTCCGTCGGCGATCCACACCGATGCCGAGATGGAGCTGGCCGAGCGGGAAGCGGAGGACGCGACGCTGGCGCGCCTCTCCGCTTCCAGCAACCACGACGTCGCCGATGCGGCGGGATCGCTGGCACGAGGACGAGCCACGCGCTGATTTTTCTCGAGCGGCGGTCGCGCAGGGGAGAGGCCGACCGCCGCTCATTTCTCTCGCCGGCGCACGCGCCGTTCGCGGCCCCGATGATCACTATGACGGTGATGCCGCGCAGAGATCGACCGGCGCACCCGGGCCAGGCCCCTACAGTGTTCCCCACCATCCGACCACCGATTCGTCGGCGCGGCGCCGTCGACGCGCGAGAAATCGGCCAAGCTTAAGGATGGCGAGCTTCGGTCACGTCGCGGTGGGTCTCCTGACCGGTCGCCTGCACGGCGGACCCCGGACCGGAACCGAACGGCGGCCCCCGTGGGAGCCGCTGGCGCTGTTCGCGGCGCTCTCGATGTTGCCGGACGCCGACGTCCTCTTCGTGACCCTCGGCGCCACCGACGGCGGGCCGTTCGGGCACCGGGGCGCGCTTCACTCGTTCTCGATGGCCGTGGTGGTGGGGCTGGGCTGCGCCCTGTGGGCACGGCGGGCGGGCTGGCCGGTGGCGCGGACCGCGCTGGCGGGCGGGCTGGCCGTCGCCAGCCACACGGTGCTCGACATGCTCGGCGCGGGCGGGAAGAGCCTCGAGCTCTTCTGGCCGCTGAGCCACGCCCGCTTTCACTCGCCGTGGCGGCTCCTGCCCGATGCGCCGCGCGGGATGAAGCTGCTCTCGGGTTCGGGGCTCGTCGAGCTGGCCACCGAGTTCGCGCTGTTCTTGCCGATGACGGTCTACGCGCTGTGGCCGCACCTCGTGGGTCGCCGGCGGCGCGCGCCGCTGCCGAACCTGCAGCTCGTCGACGGCCCGCAGGCCCTCGCCGCGCGCCACCCGGACCCTCCGAATTCCGTCGAGCGCGATCCCCCGCTGCAATCGAGCGGCTGACCCGCCCTTTCCGGCGTCCGCCGCGAAAAAGATCATGTAACCTCCCGCCATGATCCTCGGCAAAGAGCGGGAGGCGGTACGGAACGCCACGCGCGCGATCCGCGACCTGATGTTGCGTCCGGGGCGCGATTCGGCGCTGGGCGGCGGATTCAGCGGCGGGCTGGGGGCGATGGCACTGCTGGCGGCCGGGCCGCTGCGCCACGTCCCGGAGATCGCGGCGCGCCTGCCGGGAACGCTGCGCGACCTCGGCGAGCGGGTGACAGCCATCCCGGGCGCCCGCCGGCGCGCGCCTGCGCTGGCCTTCGCCGCCGCCGCGCTGGCGGGCAGCGTGCGGAACGACGCCACGCTGCGCGAGCGATACCTGAACCTGCTGGCGGCGGCGATGGATGGCGAGACCGCGGCCCGTGTCCACCCGGCGTTCCTGAGCGTCCTGCGCGAGCTGACCGCGGACGAGGTCCGCCTGGTGAGCCTGTTCCAGCACGACGGCCCGTTCCCGCTCCTCAACGTGGTCGCCCGCTACAAGTTCGGCGGCTCGCTCTCGACCGAGCTGCGGCACTTCAGCCGGCTGGGCGTCGACGCGGGCTGCGAGTTCCCCGAGCGGGTGCCGCTCTACATCGACAACCTCTGCCGGCTGGGGCTGACCGAGATCCGCCCCGTCCGGATCGCCGACGATACCCGCGGCTTCCGGGCGCTCGAGGAGAGCCCCGACGTCAAGGCGGCCATCGCCCGGGTGGAAGCCAACCCGCCGGCGCCGCTCAAGACCGGCGGCAAAGACGACGACGATCGCGTGGTGGCTGACCTGCAGCGCAAGGCTCTCTACGTGACCTCGTTCGGGCGCAAGTTCTACGAGGCCTGCGAGTACCGGCCCGACCCCGGAGCGCGCTAGCCGCGACTGCGAGCCCACACACCCCACGCCGCCCATGGACGCTCCCGCCCCTCCTTCACCCCCGGCCGCCGACGAGCGCGAGCCGCTGTCGCTGGGGGAGATCCGGGACGTCTGGCCGCTCCTGGCCCACGGCGATCGGATCGCGGGGTTTCTCCTCTTGCCGCGCGACGAGGCGGAGGACTTCTTCTTCGGCCTCTCGGCGCGCGACATGGCCGATCTGGTGTGCGGCATGCCCGGGCGCGAGCAGCGCTCGTGGGTGCGCCTCTTGCCCCCGGACGACGCGGCCGATCTGATCCAGGCGGCGCCGACCGAGAAGCGTGACCAGCTGCTGGCGCTGCTCGACGAGCCGACCCGGCGCGAGGTCACGGCGCTGCTGGCCTACTCCGAGGACAACGCGGGCGGCCTCATGAACCCGCGCTACATCCGGCTGCGCCCGGAGATGACCGTCGACGAGGCGATCAGCTACGTGCGCAAGCAGATGCGCGAGCAGCCGCGCACGATCTACTACGGCTACGTGCTGGACAGCGAGCAGCGCCTGCTGGGCGTCGTCTCGTTCCGCGAGCTCTTCACCGCTTCGGTGCGCACGCGCGTGGCCGAGATCATGCGTCGCCAGGTGAACACCATCCCCGAGCAGATGGACCAGGAGACGGTGAGCCACAAGTTCGCGCAGGCCCACCTGGTCGCGCTGCCCGTCGTCAACGCCGAAGGGCAGATGAAGGGGATCGTGACCGTCGACGACGTGGTCGACGTGGTCCAGGAAGAGGCCACCGAGGACATGCAGAAGGTCGGCGGCGTCGAGGCCCTCGACGCGCCCTATCTCCAGATCGAGATGCGCCGGATGATCCGCAAGCGGGTCGGCTGGCTCTGCGTGCTGTTCCTGGGCGAGATGCTGACGGCCAGCGCGATGGGCTTCTTCGAGAAGGAGATCGCGCGCGCCGTCGTCCTGGCGCTGTTCATCCCGCTCATCATCTCGAGCGGCGGCAACTCGGGGTCGCAGGCCACCACGCTGGTCATCCGCGCGATGGCGCTGGGCGAGATTCGCCTGCGCGACTGGTGGCGGGTCATCCGGCGCGAGGTGGTGGCCGGGCTGGGCCTGGGGATCGTGCTGGCGATCATCGGCTTCATCCGCATCGTGACCTGGGAGGGGCTGTTCCACACCTACGGCCCGCAGTACCTGAGCATCGCCACGACGGTGGCCTGCAGCCTGGTGGGCGTCGTCCTGTGGGGGACGATGGCCGGCTCGATGCTGCCGTTCGTCCTGCGCCGGTTCGGGTTCGACCCCGCCAGCGCCTCGGCGCCCTTCGTGGCCACCCTGGTCGACGTGAGCGGCCTGGTCATCTACTTCACCGTGGCCGCCATCGTCCTTCGGGGGAGATTGCTCTGAGCTTGCTGGGCCGCCGCGGCGAAGCCGCGTCGCCCGGATACGCTTGCGTCGCGCTGCTGGCGCTCGGCCTCGCCCTCGCGGAGGCCGGCTGCCTGGGCGAAGAGGCCCCGCCGGGACCGCCCGAGCCGCACCAGACCCAGGTGGGCGAGCTGGTCGAGAGCGGCTGCCCGCCGCTGCCGCCGATCTCGGGCTTCGTCGGCCGCGCCGACGGCCAGCTGCTGCTCGACGGCATCACCGCCTGGCGGGCGACCGGGACCAACCTCTACTACCTGCAGCAGCTGCTCTCCTACGCGCAGCAGGAGCAGGACCCCCAGGCGCTGGAGGCGGTGCGCGAGGTGCTCGACGACCTGGTCTGCTTGTCCCTTCCCGTCGCCCGCATCTGGGGGTTCAACGACTCGAAGGACACCTCGTCGATCCGGCGCTCGCCCTGGGAGGGGTTCCGCGAGGAGGGGCTGCGCGGGCTCGACCAGGCGGTCTGGGAGGCCAAGCGGCGGGGCATCCGCCTCATCGTGCCGCTGGTGAACAACTGGGGTGAGTACGGCGGCCTGCCCGCCTACGCCGCCTGGGCCAGCAAGCTGTACGGCAGCCCGGTCGACCGGGACGACTTCTACCGCGACCCGCAGATGAAGCAATGGTGGAAGGACTACGCCTTCATGCTGATGAACCGGGTCAACAGCTTCACCGGGGTGCGCTACAAGGACGAGCCCACCGTCCTGGCCTGGGAGATCGGCAACGAGCTCCGCTGCGCGAGCTGCGCCGGCACCACGCGGCTCCCGGACACCATCGCCGAGCTGGCGGGGTTCCTCAAGCAGATCGCGCCCAACCAGCTGATCGCGGACGGCGGCGACGGCTTCGACGACGACCCGACGCCCTACGCCGGGCTCAGCAACTACTACGCCGTCCGCGGCGACGACGGGTGCAGCTTCTCCAAGCTGTCACGCGTCGACGCGCTGGACATGCTCTCGTACCACTTCTACCCGCGGAACTACGGCTTCTCGACCTCGCGCGACGCCGAGCTCTGGATCGACCGCCACCAGGACCTGGCGATGGTGACCGGCAAGATCGCCTACCTCGGCGAGTGCGGGTTCGCGGCGCCCGACGTCGAGCGGGCCCAGAACTACGACGAATGGCTGCGGCGCCTCTTCTCGCTGTCGGGCGGCCAGCTGGGGCTGTTCTGGCAGCTCTCGCCGGCGGGGCGCGTGAACAACGACGGCTACGCCGTCTACTCGCGGCGCGACAACGCGACCGCCTGGATCCTCGCCCGCTGGGGCAAGCTGATACATTGAAGTCGGGACCCTCGAGGGGTCCCGCTCCTCCCGCGATGAGCTCGCGCGAGCACCGCTCGCGCTCCCTCACGCTACCGATTGGTTTTGGTTCGCCTTCGGCTCGGTCAGGTGGTGCGCGTTATGCGGCGGTGCGTGGCGAGGCGGTAGATGCCCAGCAGGACCAGCGCGCCGATGATCGAGGCGACGATACCGGGGCCGCTGCCAGGGTTGTGGTACCAGCCGAGCGCGCGTCCGAGAAACCCGGCCACCAGCGAACCGGCGACACCGAGCAACATCGTGACGATGACACCACCGGGGTCTTTCCCGGGCATGATGAGCTTCGCGAGCGCACCGACCACCAAACCGACGATGAGGGTCCAGATGATGTGCATGACGACTCCTCCTTCCTCGAAACTGAGGCCGGCGGGTGTCGATGCAAGCGGTCAAGCCCATCAGGTATTTTCCTGACCCGCGCGGGGCCGGGGTATGGTTGGGCTCGTGCCCCCGAAGACCCACGAGGAGCTGGTCGGCGACCTGCTCCGGTTGTCGCGGCAGAACGCCACGCTGCGCCGCGAGGTGGCGCGCCTCCAGGTTTACCGGGCCATGGCCTACCGCGATCCGCTCACCGGCCTGTGGAACCGGCGCTACTTCGAGGACCGCCTGCGCGAGGAGCTGAGCCGCTCGCAGCGCGCCGGCCACGACCGCCGCTTCTCGGTGATGGTGGTCGACGTCGACGACTTCAAGCGGGTCAACGACCTGCGCGGCCACGCCGCCGGGGACGCCGTGCTCCGGGAGGTGGGCGAGTTCCTGATCGCGCACCTGCGCAACCACGACGTCGCCTGCCGGACCGGCGGCGACGAGTTCTCGGTGCTGCTGCCGGACCTCTCGGCGGCCGACTGCGGGGCCCTGGTCGAGCGGCTCGAGGGGGCGCGCGCGGCGGAGAACCTCGACCGGGAGGCTCCGATCTCGCTCAGCCTCGGGACGGCGAGCTGGCCCGAGTGCGGCGATTCCCCCGACGCCTTGCTGGCCCACGCCGATCAGGCGATGTACGCGGCCAAGCGGCGCCACAAGGGCCGCGAGCGGGACCGCCGCCGGGCCGAGGAGCGGCGCCCGACGCCCGCGCGCGGCCGAGCCGCCCGGGCCGCTGGCCAGGCCGCCGCCCGCGTCCGCTCGCGCGCCTCACTGGCCTAGGCGCGGGTTCCTAGGAGAGATTCGTAGCGCTCGCGCTTTCGCCCGCGCGGCTGCGGCCCCACGTTCCACGGTATGGGAAGAGCCGTCGTGCTCGCGCTGGCGTTGTCGCTCGAGGTGGCGGGGCCGGCGGCGGCGCAGGCCGATGCTGCTCCGCCGGCCGACACCGACGCGTCTCAGCCGCTGGTGGTGATGCCGAACAGCGCGCCCGCCAGCGAGGGCCCGCCGCCCAGCACGCCGCCGGGTCCGCCGCCGCGCGCGCTCGACTCGGCGCGGACGCCGATGCCCGACCGCCTGGCCAACGACCACTGGATGCAGTATTTCCAGGTCGCTCCGCAGACGCCGCCGATCCCCGAGGGCGGCGGCGCCAACCGGGTGGGGCTCATCAAGGGCGTGAAGAGCGGCGCGCCGGCCGACCAGCCGCGCGACAGCGTCACCCGGACGCCCGAGGACCAGTTCGCGCCGCCGCCGGCAGCCGACACGCGGACGCCCTGAGCCCCGGACGCGATCAGCGGGCGGCGCTCACACCTCGAGCAGCAGGCGCTCGGGGTCCTCGACGCACTCCTTGACGCGCACGAGGAACTGAACCGCCTCGCGCCCGTCGACCAGCCGGTGGTCGTAGGAGAGCGCGACGTACATCATAGGACGCACGACCACGGCGTCGCCGACGGCGACGGGACGCTTCTGGATGGCGTGCAGGCCCAGGATCCCGCTCTGGGGCGGGTTCAGGATGGGGGTCGAGAGCAGCGAGCCGTAGACGCCGCCGTTGGAGATGGTGAAGGTGCCGCCCTCCAGCTCCTTGAGCGCCAGCTTGTTTTCGCGCGCCCGGGCGGCCAGGTCGGCGATCGTCGCCTCGACCTCGGCGAACGAGAGGCGATCGGCGTCGCGCACCACCGGCACCACCAGCCCCTTGCCGCCGCCGACGGCGACGCCGATGTCGTAGTGGTCCTTGTAGACGACGTCGCTGCCGCGGATCTCGGCGTTGACGCCGGGGAACGCCTTGAGCGCCTCGATGGCGGCCTTCACGAAGAAGGACATGAAGCCCAGCTTCATGCCGTGCTGCTTGACGAAGCGCTCCTGGTGCCGCTCGCGCAGCGCCAGCACCGTCGACATGTCGATCTCGTTGAACGTCGTGAGGATGGCGGCCGCGTGCTGCGCCTCGACCAGCCGGCGCGCCACCGTCTTGCGGAGCGGCGACATCGGGACGACGCGCTCGCGCGCGCTGTCGACGGGCGGCGGGGGCGCCGGCAGGGGTGGCCGCGCCGACGGCGGCGCCTCGACGGGCGCGGGCCCGCGGGCCTGCTCCTCTACCTGTTGTTGGAGCGCCCGCGTGACGTCCTGCTTCGAGATGCGGCCGCCGCGCCCGCTCCCCTTGACCTCGTCGACCGCCAGGCCGCTCTCGGCCAGCGCCCGCCGCGCCGACGGGGCCGCGCGCACCGAAGCCTCGGCCGCCGGGCGGCCGTTGCCGTCGCCCTTGCGGCCGTTGGCGCCCGAGCCGGAGGCGCCCGGCTTGGCCGGCGCCGCGCCGGCCGAGAGCTGCTCGATCTCGGCGATCACCTCGCCGACGGCGACGGTGTCACCCGACTTGCGCAGGATCTTGCGGAGCACGCCGGCGCCGGGCGACGGGACCTCGACGGTCGCCTTCTCGCTCTCGACCTCCACCAGCGGCTCGTCGACCGAGACCTCGTCCCCTTCAGCGTGCCTCCAGGCGCCGAGCGTCGCCTCGCGGACCGACTCACCCAGCGCGGGCACCCGCAGCTCCATGGCCATCTCTAGCTCGCTCCTTTCCCGAAAGCTTCAGCCACCAGGCGCGTCTGCTCGCGCGTGTGGCGCTTGGCCGAACCCGTGGCCGGGCTGGCCGACAGCGGCCGCGTGACGGCCGACCAGGGGAACGATCCCGCCAGCAGCGGCGGCAGCTCCCGGTTCATGTAGGCCCAGGCCCCCATGTTCTTCGGCTCTTCCTGCACCCAGACCACCGGCGTCCCCTCGGCGAAGCCGGCCAGCGTCTCGAGCAGCTCGTCCTTGTGGAGCGGGAACAGCTGCTCGATGCGGACGATGGCGATGTCGTCGTACTTGTGCGCCTCGCGCGCCGCGATGAGGTCGTAATAGACCTTCCCCGTGCAGAGCAGCACGCGCTTGACGCGCGTGGGGTCCTTCACGACGGGGTCGGGGATGATGTGCTGGAAGCCGCCCTCGGTGAACGCGGAGAGCGGCGAGGTCGCCATCGGGTGCCGCAGGAGGCTCTTGGGCGACATGATGATGAGCGGCTTGCGGTAGGGGCGCAGCACCTGCCGCCGGAGCGCGTGGAAGTACTGCGCCGGCGTGGTCAGGTTGCAGACCTGCATGTTGTCGTTCACGCACAGGTTGAGGAAGCGATCGAGCCGCGCGTTCGAGTGCTCGGGCCCCTGCCCCTCCATCCCGTGCGGCAGCAGCATCACCAGACCGCTCACCCGGTGCCACTTGGCCTCCGACGAGCTGATGAACTGATCGATGATCACCTGGGCGGCGTTCACGAAGTCGCCGAACTGCGCCTCCCAGATGGTCAGCCCCTCGGGCATGTCGAGGCTGTAGCCGTAGTCGAACCCCAGCACGCCCGCCTCGGTGAGCGGGCTGTCGCGCACCTCGAACACCCCCTGCTTGGCCGAGACGTGCTCGAGCGGCGTGTACGGGTGGCCGTCCTCGTAGTCGTACATGACGGCGTGGCGGTGGCTGAACGTCCCGCGGCAGGAGTCCTGCCCCGACAGGCGCACGCGCGTCCCCTGCGCCAGCAAGGTGCCGAACCCCAGCGCCTCGCCCATCCCCCAGTCGGCCGGCTTCTCGCCCGCGCCCATCTGCGCGCGCGCTTCGACGATCAGCTTCTGCAGCTTGGGGTGGACGTGGAAGTCGGGCGGCGTGGTGGTGAGCGCCCGCGTGACCTCCTTGATCAGCGCCGCGCTGACCGCCGTCGGCACCTCGGGGACCCGGCTGTCGGGACCGCCTTTGATCTTGGCCCAGGCGCCGGCGAAGGTGCTGGGGCGGACCGGGGTCTCCAGCTTGGTCGCCACCTCCAGCTCACCCTCCAGCTCCTTGCGCTTGGCGGCGGCGATGGCGTCGGTCTCCTCGACGGTGATCGGGGGCCCGCCGTCGGGCGCAGGGTTGGCGCCGTCGTAGGCCAGGTAGGCCATCCGGATCGACGGCTTGGCCGCGATCGCCCGGTACATCACCGGCTGGGTGTACGTCGGCTCGTCGCCCTCGTTGTGCCCCAGCTTGCGGTAGCACCACAGCTCGATGATCGCGTCGCGGTGGAAGCGCTGGCGGAAGTCGACCGCCAGATCGACCACCTGGCAGACCGCCTCCGGGTCCTCGCCGTTGACGTGGAAGATCGGGATCTGCAGCATGCGCGCCACGTCGGTGGCGTAGGTGGTCGACTTGCCGCTCGACGGCGAGGTGGTGAACCCCACCTGGTTGTTGACGATGATGTGGACGGTCCCGCCGACGGTGTAGCCCGGCAGCTCCGACATGTTGAGCGACTCGGCGATGATCCCCTGCCCGGCGAACGCCGCGTCGCCGTGGATCAGGATCGGCAGCGCGCGCGAGCGCGTCGTGTCGCCCAGGCGGTCCTGCTTGGCGCGGATGCGCCCCTGCACGACCGTGTTCACCCACTCGAGGTGGCTGGGGTTGAAGGTCAGCGACAGGTGGACGCGGTGCTCGTCGCTCCCCTCGCCGAACACGCGGTCGATCGAGAAGCCCAGGTGGTACTTGACGTCGCCGCCGCCGTCGCTGAGATCGGCCTTCTCGTCCAGCTTGTCCTGGAACTCGGCGAAGATCTGCGAGGCCGGCTTCTTCAGCACGTTGGCCAGCACGTTGAGCCGCCCGCGGTGCGCCATCCCGATCACGATCTCGCCCACGCTCGAGCGCGCCGCGCGCTCGACCAGCCGCTCGAGCAGCGGGATCAGGCTCTCGGCCCCCTCCAGCGAGAAGCGCTTCGACCCGAGGAACTTGTTCTGCAGGAACTGCTCGAACACCTCGGCGCCGATCACCTGCTGGAAGACGCGGATCCGGTCGGCGCGCGTCATCGGCAGGCGGTTGCGCGCGCTCTCCATCCGCGTCTGCAGCCAGGCCCGCAGCTCGAGGTCGTGCAGGTGCGAGGTCTGCACGCCGATCGTGCGGCAATAGGTCTCGCGCAGCTGGCTGATGAGATCGCGCAGCGTCTTGCGGGTCGGGCCCGCCACGTTCTCGCTGCTGAACACCAGGTCGAGGTCCTCGTCGGTGAGGCCGTAGTCCTCGAGCGAGATCTGCGGGCTCCTGCGGGCGGTGAGCCCGAGCGGATCGAGATCGGCGAACAGGTGCCCCATCTCGCGGTACGCCTCGATGAGCCGCTGGACGCGCTCGGAGAGGAGGCGCATCGAGATGCGGCTCTGGATCGCGCCCGGCGGCGAGGCGGGCGGGCCGTCGACGGTCGCCGCGTTCGTGGCGCCGCGCCCGGCGAAGATGCTGCGGGGAAACGCCGCCGGCGGAACGAGGCCCCCCGGCCCGGCGCCGTTGCGTCCCGCGCCGCTGTCGAGCGCGGCGAAGGTCCGCCGCCACTCCGGATCGACGCTGGCCGGATCGCGCAGGTACTGAAAGTAGAGCTCCTCGGCGAAGGCGAGGTTCTCGAGCGCCAGCCCGTCGAGCTCGGGGTTCCCGGATGGGGTGGGCTCGACCATGTCGGCAGCGGCGCGTGGAGCGCCGGCACCGTTGACTTCTAACTCCAACATATTCGGCATCGGGACTTGAACCGCCTTTGCACCGTCGGAAACAAAGGGCGGATAAGTGTACGTTATTGTTGGGGGGCGGGAAGAGTGAAAAAGAACGTAGTCCCTCCCGGGCGATCCAGCCCGTCGGCCTTTTCCGACTTTCCTGCTCCCCCGTCCGGGCCGCCTGCCGGGGCCGCTTGCGCCGGCCCGTTCGGCCCCCCCTGACCCTCGGGCGGCGCGGCCGCCGCCCCGACCTCCGGGGAACCGGTCGGGCTCTCGACCCAGATTCGCCCGCCGTGCGCCTCGACGATGCCGCGCGCGATCGAGAGGCCGAGGCCGATGCCGTCGCGGTTCCGCCGGCGGCTCTGGTAGTACCGGTCGAACACGTAGGGGAGCTCCTCGGTCGAGATCCCGGGGCCGTCGTCGGCCACCGCGAACCGGACCATCGAACCGTCAGCCTCGGCGCGCAGGACGACCGTCCCCCCCTCGGGCGTGAACTTCACCGCGTTCCCCACCACGTTGGAGAACAGCTGGATGACGCGGTCGTGATCGCAGGAGATGGAGAGCTCGGCGGCGGGCGGGGCCACGACCACCTTGATCGACTTGGCCGCCGCCAGCGGCTCCAGCGCCTCCTGGACCTCGCGCAGGAGAGCCCCCACCTCGCGCGGGTGGGAGCTGACCGACAGCCGCCCCGCCTGGATCGCCGCGAAGTCGAGCAGGTCGCGGATGAGCCGATTCATCCGGTTGGCGGCCCGCTCGATCGCCTCGACCTGGCGGCGCGCCCGCCCCTCCTTGCCGGGCGCGTCGGGCGGCAGCGAGCTCTTCAGCAAGAGCGCGCTCGAGGCCAGCACCACGCCCAGCGGGTTGCGCAGGTCGTGCGACACGATGGCCAGGAGATCCTCGCGGGCGCGCACCGAATCCTGCGCCTCGGCCAGGAGCCGCACGTTGTCGATGGCGATCGAGGCACGCCGGGCCAGCTCCTGCGCCGCGCCCAGGTCCGAGGCACCGTAGCGGCGCCCTTCGCCCAGCCCCGCCAGCACGATGGCGCCCACCGACTCGCCGCGCAGCTCGAGGGGCACCGCCATCAGCGAGCTGGCGGCCGAACCCCCGTTCTCCAGGATGGGTTGCCGCCCCGCCATGGCCGCCTGCGCGGCCCGCAAGCAGTCCCTCCGGCCACGCTCGACCATCTCGCGATCGGAGGCGTCCGCGCTCACCGCGCCGGCGTAGGCCATGAGGCGCGGCTCGCCGCTCCCCTTGCGCAGCACCACCGCGCAGCGATCGGCGACGGTGCGGGCGGCCAGCGCCGCCAGCTCCTCGAGCGCCGTCGGCAGATCCATCGACGAGGCGAGCGCCGTGCTGGCGTCGCCCAGGAAACGCTGCCACTCGCGATCGCGCCGCTCGTCGGTGACGTCGCGCATGACGATCACGATGCGCTGGTCGCCGGCGCGCGCCGGGGCGACCGCCGCCGCCTTCAGCGAGACCCAGCGATCGCCGCCGGGCTGCCCGATCGGCCGGTAGCGCAGGATGCGCTCCTCACCGGGGGCGGCCGGACCGGCGCGCGAGATCTCGTCGGGCGACAGCGGCTGGCCGTTCTCGTCCCACATCTGGAAGCGGCCGAGCAGCTCGGCGGGGGAGGCGCGCAGGTTGGGGAGGCCGACCGCGCGGGCGATCGCCTCGTTGGCGTAGACGAGGCGGCCGGCGCCGTCGCGCACCGTGATCCCGTCGGGGAGCGCGCGCAGGACCGTCTCCACCTCCTCGCGCGCGCGGTCCAGCGCCTCGAGCGCGTGGGCCTGCGCCTCCATCCGGTGCAGGACCAGGCAGATCTGGTGGCCCACCGCGGTCATGAGCTGGAGCGTCCCCTCGTCGATCGGGCTCGGCTCGCGCGCGTAGAGCTCGATCACCGCCGGCACGGCCTCGCGCTGGCGCACCGGGAACGCCGCCACGGCGCGCAACCCGGCGGCGGCCGCCAGGCGCAGGCGGGGGCTCGGCTCGTCGCCGGTCAGCCGTTCGATCCAGATCGATTCGCGCCCGGCCAGGGCAGCGCCGGGCGGCTCCTCGTTGAGCGCCAGCACCGCGGCGCGCGAGGCCTCGACCACGGCCGATCGCACGATCGCCTCGTCGGCCCAAATCGCCCGGCAGTGCAGCGCGGCGCGGCCCGAGCGGGGGTCCGGAACGGCCGCCCAGTAGATCGCCAGCGACCAGCCGAGCTCGGTGGCCAGCGCCTGGAGGATCTCGGCCATCGCCTCGTCGAGCGAGGCGGCCTCGAGCAGGACGCGGGATGCCGCCTGCTGCACCTTCAACCGGCGCGCGTCGTCGGCCACTGGACGCCTACTCATCGGCGCCATATTAACGACGAAATTTGCGGGTGTTTCCCCGCGACTAGGAATTCTGCGCAGGGGCGCAGCCGGGTGGCACGGAGGCGCAGCCGGGTGGCACAGAGGCGCAGCCGGGTGGCAAACGAACGCTCACCCCGGGTGCGGCCCGGCCGGCCAGCGGGCAGGCGTGACTTCCCCCACCCGCGGCGGCGGCGCGGACTAGACCGCGTCCTTGGCGGCCTTGACCGGGCGCGCGCGGACGATCTTGCGGGCCGGCTTGGCCTTGAAAACAGTCGGCTCCTTGGTGAAGGGGTTGATGCCCTTGCGCTCCTTGGTGGCCGGCTTCTTGATGACCACGAACTTCGCGAAACCAGGAACCAGGAACGTCCCCGTCTTCTTCAGCTCTTTGTAGCCGATGGTGGCGAGCGACTCGAGGACGCCCTTGACGTCCTTGCGGGAGAGCTTCCCGTCGTTCTCTTCGGCCAGCTTGGAAATGAGGTCGGACTTCGACAGCGGCTTGCCCATTCGATCGATCTCCTCTCGTGCGTTGAACCGGCCGGGGCCGGGAAAAGTTCCGGCATTCTGGGTGAAACCCGACGAAGTTGGAAGCGAAAAGCTCTACCGGCCGCCCGGATGAAGCCATTTCCGGGGGACCTTCACGGTCCCTCGATCTTGACCGGATACCCGAGCAACCCCCGCGCAGCCTCGGCGTCGTAGAGCCGCAGCGCCAGCGTCTCGTCCCGCTCGGTGAAGGCCCGCGTGTGCAGCGGCAGATACCCCGGCGCGACGACGAGCAGGTCCAGCGGGCCCGAGGCGCGGGGCCGGCGGATCTCCATCGGCGCCAC
>Ga0070734_10003703_pt1 | contig 15517 bp, 12 predicted proteins | sample Coa_R1_8_FD_66444 | JGI IMG/M metagenome (GOLD analysis project Ga0070734, IMG submission 66444) | Surface soil microbial communities from Centralia Pennsylvania, which are recovering from an underground coalmine fire - Coalmine... | ecosystem: Environmental > Terrestrial > Soil > Unclassified ...
CGCGGCCATACGCGAGAGCGCGAGAGCGCCCACCAGAAAGGCGAGCGCAAGGCACAATCCGAAGCCAAGCAGGAGCTTCTGCGCCGTCTTGAGATGTGAAAACCATGTCATGGGTATGCTCCCTATCAAAAAGAGACTCTATCCTGTCCTGGCATCGCGGCCTTTTATGACAGAATGATGACAGATTGTCGGAGCTTTTCAGGGAAACTTTAGGAGCAATCCAGACCAAATGGACGCGGTTGCGCGGCTTGATAGCGCCGCGCAACCACGTTTCAGGTTGAACTACGTTCGGTTCACGGTTTCGGCAGGAGGCGCAATGGAGTGGCGGAGGAGGGGGACAGCCGCGACGCCCTGCGCCACGCCTCCTGCGCCCAGCCAGGAGCGGGTCCAGGCCGGGGCGACGCTTTGCAGCACCAGAAAGGCCAGCACGGCAATCGCCGCAAACGCGTAGAAACCCGATGCGTAGGAGCCGGTGCTCTCCTGCAGGTGGCCCAGGGCAATATTGAGGTAGAAGCCGCCGACCCCGCCCGCTGCGCCTACCAGGCCCGTCATCACGCCGATCTCTTTCCGGAAGCGCTGCGGCACCATCTGGAACACGGAGCCGTTGCCCATGCCCAGGCAGCCCATCAGGAGAAAGAGGAGCACGCAGGCGACCGGGAAGTTGCCGATACACAGCCCGATGCCGAGGGAGGAAGCGATCACGGTCAGGTAGAGCAGGGTCAGCATTCGGATGCCGCCCAACCTATCCGCCAGTGCGCCTCCGACAGGGCGCAGCAGGGAGCCGGCGACGATAAAGGGCCATGTCCAGAGGCCGACCGCCGCCTTGGGCGCATCGTACTGATCGACAAAAAAGGTATTGAAGAAGGACGAGAGGCCGACAAAGCCGCCGAAGGTGACGAAGTAGAGGATGCAGAACCAGAGCGTGTCGGGCTCCTTCAGGACGGCAGCATAGTCGGCGAGGCGGGCCGGGCGCGCCTGCGCCGGAGGATCTTTCGCTAGGAGAGAGAAGACCAGCAGGGTCAGCGCCACGGGGAGCATCAGCAGCCCCATGACGGCGTGCCAGCCGAACGACTTCGCCAGGAGCGGTGCGAAGATGGTCGCCATGACGGTGCCGGAGTTGCCCGCGCCCGCAATCCCCATCGCCAGCCCCTGTAAGTGGGGCGGATACCAGCGGGAAGCCAGCGGCAGCGCCACTGCGAACGAAGCCCCCGCCAGCCCCAGGAAGAGAGCGACGAACAGGAGGGAGTTGTAGGAGTTGCCGAACTGCCAGCCGATCCAGAGCGGCAGGAGCGTACAGAGCAGCGAGACGATGCCGACCCGCCGGGAGCCGAACCGGTCCGCCAGGACCCCGACCAGGATACGCCAGAAGGCGGCGGCGAGCAGCGGGACGGCGACGAGGGTCAGTTTGACGGATGCTGAGTAGCCGCTTGCGAGGGGCTGCGCGGTCTTGCCCTCCTTTGCCAGGGCCGCCGCCGATTGGAGTGGGATCACATTCTCATTCGGATTGCCGACCGCGCCTGATGCCAGCGCCACATGGATGAGTTGGGATTGCGCGTTGAGCGCGGCCAGGGTCTCCGGCCTGGCGTTGTCCAGCACATACTTTTCGACCGGCTTGACGCTGGCGCGGGTCGCGGTCGCCGGGTCGCCGGGCTTGATAAGCAGATTGTAAACGGTTTTCGGCTGGTCTGCCTTGAGCTGTGGGTTCTGCCGGACGGTCTGCGGGCCTTTGATAATCAGCGTGTACTGACCGGTTCCGACCTGGGCGGTCGGGGTGATGCACAGGTTCGCCCCGGTCAGGCGCGCGTCGGTCATGATGAAGGGCATGAGCGCCCCCAGAATGACCCACACCATGAAGGAGACATCGAAGTGCAGGAATGCGCTGAACAGCGACGGCGCATGGCCGCCACGTTTGAGATCTCCCAGTTTCATCGGTTTCCTCTCTAAAGTAAGGGATAGAAGGGTTCCTCAGCATTGAGAGAAGGCGCGACGTCGCGGGGAAAGTTAGGCCGCCTCGATACGGACGGCGCAGGTCTTGAATTCCGGCATACGGCTGATCGGGTCGAGGGCGGGGTTGGTCAGGTCATTGACGCACTGTTCGCCACCCCAGTGAAACGGCACGAAGATCGTATCGGGGCGGATCGTCGTCACGATCTTGACCGGGAACGTCTTTGTTCCTCGCCGGGTGGTCAGGCGGGCCGGATCGCCGTTTTTCAGGTCATGCTGCCTCGCCAGGTCGGGATGGATCTCCGCGTAGGGCGCGGGCTTCGCCTTCACCAGCGGCGCGACCCGACGGGTCTGGTTGCCGCTCTGGTAGTGGTGCAGGACGCGCCCGGTGGTCAGACGGAGCGGGTATTCGGCATCCGGCTCCTCGGCGGAGGGGCGGTAGCGGACCGCCTGCATCTGGGCTCTACCATCCGGCGTGGCAAACCGCTCCGTAAACATCCGGGGCGTACCCGGATGGTGTGGGGCGGGACAGGGCCAGAAGACCCCATCCTCCTGCTCGATGCGCCCCCAGGTGATGCCGCTATAATCCGCCGGGCCGCCCCTGCTCGCGAGGCGCAGCTCCTCGAAGATCTCCCTTGTATGGCGATAAGAGAAAAACGCTCTGCGATCCAGACGCTGCGCCAGGGCGATCAAGAGGGCCGTGTCCGAGCGGGCTTCGCCGGGTGGGTCGGCAGCCCGGCGGCGCAGCAGAACGCGCCCCTCCAGGTTCGTTACCGTCCCCTCCTCCTCCGCCCACTGTGCAGCGGGAAAGACCACGTCGGCCCGCGCCGCCGTCTCCGAGAGAAAGAAGTCGGAGACCGCCAGGAAATCCAGTTCCGCCAGGCCGGCGTTCGTATGGCTTGTATTCGGGGCGGAGACCGCCGGGTTCGAGCCGATGACCAGCAGCCCACGGATCTCCTTATGCGCGACCGCATCCAGCAGTTCGTAGGCCGACTTGCCGGGGCCGGGAATGCTCTCCTCCGGCACGCCCCAGACCGAGGCGATATAGGCGCGATGCGCCGGGTCGTCTATCTTGCGGTAGCCGGGCAACTGATCGGCCTTCTGCCCATGCTCGCGCCCGCCCTGGCCGTTGCCCTGCCCGGTGAGCGGCCCTCCGCCGCACCCCGGACGTCCGACCTTACCCGTCGCCAGCAGGAGGTTGAGGTAGGCGCAGGCGGTATCTGTTCCCTTGCTGTGCTGCTCCGCGCCCCGCGCCGTCAGGACCATGCCGGTCGGCGCTCTGCCGAACATCAGGGCGGCACGGTATATCTCTTTGACCGAAATGCCGCAGATTTCGGCGGCGCGAAGCGGGGGACACTCCTTCGCAGCGGCCAGCGCCGCCTCGAAGCCGGACGTTCGCGCCGCCAGGAAGGGCTTATCCAGCAGGCCCTCTTCCTCCAGCACACAGAGCAGGGCGCTGGCCAGCGCCAGGTCGCTGCCGGGACGGATGGCGAGGTGCAGGTTGGCCCACCGGGTTGTCGGCGACTGGCGCGGGTCCACCACAATGAACTGGCAGCCGTTTTTCCTGGCCTCCTTAAGATAGTTCAGCAGGGGAGGCAGGGTCTCGACCAGGTTGGTACCGCAGAGCAGAATGCACTTTGCGCGGGGAATATCCGCCAGCGGCATGGTCAGGCCCCGATCAATGCCGAAGGTCTGGATGCTTGCCGCCGCCGCCGAACTCATACAGAACCGCCCATTGTAATCGATATTCGGCGTCTGCAAGGCAACGCGGGCGAACTTGCCGAGCAGGTAGGCCTTCTCGTTGGTGAGCGACCCGCCCCCGTAAACGCCCACCGCCGCCTTCCCGTAGGTCTCCTGAATGGCCGCCAGGCGCTGCGCCGTAAAATCCAGCGCATCCTCCCAGGTAACGCGCTCGAAGCGATCGCCGCAGCGCATCAGGGGGAACCGCAGGCGGTCCGGATGGTAGAGCAGTTCGGCGGAGGTCTGGCCTTTGATACACATGTTCCCCCGGTTGACCGGGAAATCCCGGTTCCCTTCCACCCCGACAACGCGCCCCGTCTCCGGATTGACGTGGATTTTCATGCCGCACTGAAAGGCGCAGTAACAGCAGTGCGATGGGATTTTCCAGGGCTCTCGGCTCATAGGTAAGACCTCATGGCAATCTCAGATAGATCTGTCCGCCCTCCTCGCGCACGGCATAGGTTTGCAGCGTGCAGGGGTCGGTCTGGCATTCGCCGGTGTCGAGCCGGATTTTCCAGGCATGAAACGGACAGAGGACCGTCCCTGCGCCCAGAATACCCTCCGCAAGCGGGCCGCCCCGATGCGGACATACATTCTGGATGGCATAGAGCTTTCCATTGCGCTGTCGGAACACCGCAATGGCCTCCGATCCTACGTGGAAGGCCCGTCCCTGCCCGGAGGGAATGGCTTCCACCGCGCCCAGACAGACCTCCTGCGCTGGCAGGGTGCGGAAGGGGGCGGCGCGAAATGTGCTGGTATTGGCGATGATTGCGGGTGCAGCCATGTTGCACGATCCTTTCTATAAGGCAGGTTGTTTAACGGCGAGCCGGCTCCAGAGGAATGAGGGTCGGGCCGGAGAATTGGGCAGGGTGAACCGGCTCCAAGGCCTCCTGCCAGGGATCTACGTAGGCGTCTACCGCTGCCTGGATCTCGGCATCGAGGCGGGCGGCGATCCCCTCTATATCGTTTACCACGATGTCACGGATGTGATCGATCCCCAGCCGCTCGACAAACGCCGGGGTGCGCTCCATGTACCGGGCGTTCTCGCGATAGAACTGCATAAAGCGCCCGATAAGCGTCAGCGCCTCCTCATGGGTCCCCACGCGAGCCAGCAGATCAGCGGCCCGGACGCGGCTGCCCGCCGCCCCGCCCACGACCACCTCCCAACCGCCTTCGACCGCTACGACGCCGATGTCCTTGACGGTGGCCTCGGCGCAGTTGCGGGGGCAGCCGGAGACGGCAGTTTTGACCTTGTGGGGGAATTCGATGCCCTGGAAGCGGCGCTCGATCTTGATGCCGAGCGCGGTGGAATCACCGACGCCGAAGCGGCAGAAGTCGGTCCCGACGCAGGTCTTGCAGGTACGGAAGGCCTTGGTATAGGCGTGGCCGGAGGGCATGCCCAGGTCGCGCCAGATGGCGGGCAGGTCCTCCTTTTTCACACCGAGTAGGTCGAGGCGCTGCCCGCCCGTCACCTTCACCATGGGTACCTGGTACTTATCCGCTACTTCGGCGATACGGCGCAATTCGTCGGGGGTGGTGATGCCGCCGTACATGCGGGGCACGACGGAGAAGGTCGCGTCCTTCTGGATGTTGGCGTGGACGCGGTCGTTGATGAAGCGGCTGTCGCGCTCGTCCTCATACTGCTCGTGCCAGATAGACTTGAGCAGCGAGGCGAGGCCCGGCTTGCTGGCGGGGTCGTCCTTACCGCCTGCCAGCGCATCGAAGACGGCGCTCACGGACTTCAAGCCCTTCGCCTTGATCTGCGCTGCCAGTTCCGGCTTGGCGAAAGGCACGCCGGGCACATACCAGTACGCCGACGGATCTACGGCGGCATTGCCGGCGTAGGCTTCGATGCACTGCTGTACCAGGGCGCGGCAGCCGCCGCAGCCTGTTCCAGCCCTGGTGCAGCCGCCGATGGAGAGGATGGAGGTCTTGCCCTGCCCGATGACTTCGATGATTTTCGCCTTGGTCACCTGGTTGCATGTGCAAACATAGGCGTCGTCCTGCATCGTGAGGATATTGTCGCCGCTCGCCTGGCTTATCTGGCCGAACAGCAGGTCGGCGCGGCGGACCGGCGCGTCCTCGGCTTTTTCGTAGAGGCTCATCAGCGCCGGGGCGGTGTCCGTCTCACCCAGCAGGCAGCCCGCCACGATGCGGTCGCCGCGCAGGAGGATCTTCTTATAGACGCCCCGTCCGGGCTCGGAGTAGGAGACGACCTCGTCGCCCGGCTGTATCTCCGACAGGCGGCCCATCGAGGCCAATTCCACCCCCATGACCTTGAGCTTGGTCGCCAGCCGGGAGCCGGTATAGCGGGCGGCCGCATGGGTCCCGGTGACGACGTCGGCGAGGACGCGCGCCTGCTCATAGAGCGGCGCGACCAGGCCATAGGTGACGCCCTGGTGCTGCACGCACTCCCCGACCGCGTAGACGTCCGGGTCTTCCGTCCGCATGCTGTCGTCCACGAGGATACCGCGCTCGGTCGGCAGGCCGCAGCCGCGGGCCAGCTCCAGGTTGGCGCGAATGCCGCAGGAGATGACCAGGATCTGGCAGGGCAGCGTGGTGCCATCCTCCAGCCGGACGCCCTCCACCTGCCCGTTGCCGGCGACCGCCGTGGTCTTCGCGTTGGTGTACACCCGAATGCCCATCCCCTCCAGAATGCGGGCCAGCATCGCGCCGCCTTCGGCGTCCAACTGCTGGGGCATGAGGTAGGGAGCGGCCTCCAGCACGGTGACCTCGACGCCATACGTCATTAAACCCCGTGCCGCCTCCAATCCCAGCAGACCGCCGCCGAGCACCACCGCGTTTTCGCAGCCGCCGGCCCAGTCCGCGATGCGCTCGCAGTCGTCCAGGGTACGGAAGACGAAGACGCCGCCCAGGTCCGTGCCGGAGATGGGGGGCACAAAGGGACGGCTGCCGGTGGCAAAGATCAGGGTATCGTAGGGCTCGCAGCAGCCGTCGGAGCCATAGACGGTCCTGGCCGCGCGATCCACGCGATCCACGCGCACCCCGGCGTGCAGAGCGACATCGTTCTCCACATACCAGGAGAGGGGGTTGAGGAAGATGGCGCCGGCATCCTGAGAGCCGTTGAGGACGTTGGAGAGCTGAATACGGTTGTAGTTGCCGTAGGGTTCGTCGCCGAACAGGACGATCTCGACGCCCTCACGGTCGCGCGCCAGGATCTCTTCGGCGGTGCGCGCCCCCGCCATGCCGTTGCCGATGACGACTATCTTTCGACGCTGCTGTCGCATGGTGTTGCTGCCTCTCTACTGGAAAACGGCGTGTCGTTTCAGGACACAGACCGGGTTACCGGGTAGCGAGGCAGGCACGAAAATACCGACGCTGTCCGTCAGCATTCGTCGCGAGGAACCTCGCTACGGAATGCCAACCACCGCGTCGGCCAGATGAAATTGTCTACCAGAATCGTCATTGGTTGCAGGCGCAGAACGTTCTACGGCCTACAGTGTTCATAGGATAACATATCAATGTGAACAACGTATGACGCAATGATGAATTTTTGTCATATTTCGGAAGCTTTCTTCCGGACCATCACTCCTTCCACTCCAAAAACCCCACATCCAGGATGGCGGTGCCCAGTACGCCCGCTCCCGCCGCCAGGTGGATCTCCAGCCGCGTGCCGCCCGGTATATCCTCCGTGATGGCGAGGGCGACATGGCTATCACCCTGCGGCCCGATGGGAAAATAGCGCCGCGCCTGCCCGTTGCCGACGACGCTTAGATAGATCAACTGGTCGGAAGCGTTGCCGCCCCGGAAGTAGATCAGGGTAGCCCTGGCGTCCTCCGGTACCGTATAGACCAGTTCGGGGCTGAGCAGCCGTGGGTTCATCAGGCCATCGCCCAGGAAGGGAAAGACGCCCTGAAGCAGGACGGGGCGCGCCTTCCCTGTCGCCAGCAGGGCATCGAAACGCTCGGATGTCGGAAAAGAGAGAGCCATGGTAATCTCCACAAGAGGGATTGCTATCGAAAAGGTCGGACCGGATTGGGCTACTCCTCCGGTGTCTCCTGAAAGAGATAGCCGATGCCGCGGACCGTGTAAATCAGTTTGCCGTATTTTTTGCCCAGCCGCGCGCGGACGCGCTTGATATAGGCATCCACCACACGCACGTCTCCTTCGAAATGGTAGCCCCAGACCAACTGCATCAGCGCCTCCCGTGTGAAAGTACGATTGCGATGCGTCATCAGGAATTGGAGCAATTGGAATTCACGCAGGGTCAGAGTAACCGGATGCGCATCCGCTGTGACGACGCGGCGGGCCATGTCCAGCACCAGGCCGCCGACCTGGGTGTGCTGTTGGGGGTGGGTCTTCTGGAAGCGCCAGAGCAGCATCTGCACGCGGGCCAGCAGCTCGTCCGGCGCATAGGGAGGCAGGATAAAATCGTCTACGCCTACCGTGAGCAGGGAGGATTGGCGAGGGGCGGAGGGGGTGAGCGCCAGAAGCGGAATGGGGTGTGCATTCAGTTCCGCCCTCAGAACGCGGCGCACATGCTGGAGGATCAGCGCATCTGCGTCCGATTCCAGCACCAGCAGGTCGGGAAAGCAGACCTCAACCGCGGTGTGCAGGGGCGCTTCCTCCGGTACGACGGTCCGGACGTCATACCCGGCAGCGGCCAATGCGGCGGCGTGCGTTTGCCAATCACGGGTTCCGATGAGGAGAAAGCGTTGCATGTTGGATAGTATACCAGGTACATGCAAACAGGCGTCTTCCTGCATTGTGGAAGGACGCCTGTTTTTCGTTGTGACCGAGCCGGTATCAGAATTTCTGTAAGACTTCGAGATAGGCGAAGACCGAGTCGCGGCTCTTGTAGATCTTGCTGATAACGTCTCCCCCATTGCCATAGCCGAAGTAGAGGGTAAGGTTGGTGCTTTTGCGCCACTGATAGTCAACGCTGATGTCGGCCAACGTCCCCAGGTTGTTCGCGCCGCCGCTCGGTCTGCCGGTGTAACCAAAGGTGCGGTTCTGATACGCGCCGCCGCCGTTGTACCAGAGGTCGTTGCTCTCGGCGAGGCGCAGCCCATGCACATCGGTGCGGACCGTCGTACGCGAACCGGGCTTGAGGATCAACTGCGCAAATAAATCTTCGATGTTGCTCTCCGTATAGAAGACATCGCGGGCATAGGTACGCGCCGTGTACAGCAGGGGAATAAAGGTGCCATGCTGCTTGTTGTTGGGGTTGCCATCGCCGCTGGCGAAGTTGTAGCCGATGCGCAGCCAGGGCTGCCAGGTCGCTTTCGGCATTTGATACCCCGCCTCCGCAGCATAGGCGTATGCGCCCTGGGCTTCGTCGCCCCAATCGCCGAACTGCGCGGCTCCCCATCCCATCAAGTCGAATTTGCCTGCCCCGGCAGGGATCGCACGCAGATATTCGCCGCCGACCGTGCCGATACGGAGCGCTTTCTTATCGGCAGCGCGCGTCGCTGCCGGGCGATTGTCTATCTTGAGGTCTTCGGTACGTGCGTCCTCATAGTAGATACCGAACAGCCGGGATACATTAGGATGTTGCTTATCCGGGTCGGAGAAGGTCGCATTGAGATAACCGACTTTGATTTTGGAGATAAAGTCGTTGCCGTTCAGGTCGAAAACACCGCGCGAGGGAATGGCGGCCATCGCAGTGAGATTGAGATGCGGGCGGGCCGCCTCATAGTGCAGGCCATTGAAACTGCGTCCGATGTCCGTGAAGTTGGTGGGGCCGAGCAGACGTTGCGAGATGCGGTTCTGAGTGACCCAATTGAGAGTGGGATCGGCGGGAACGACTTCCGAGCCATCCGAATACTCGAAGCGACCGACACGCAGGCTCTTGCCTGGGTGGGAGGGGTCTTTCAGGCGAACGTAAGCCTGCTTGACGAACAGGCTGGCGACCTGGCTGCCATTGGCATCGTAATAGAGCGCACCGAGCCCCAGCGCACCCTGTGGCGCGGAAGCAATCGCCTTCGTCGGCAGATTGACCAGGGAAGTCTGCTGCAACTCCAGGTACTCGTCGTCCTGTTTGCTCTTCCGGTCGAAATCGAGTTTGATGAGGGAGCTGAGGAAACTATAGCCTCCGTCTGCCTTGTCGGTCGGCCACCAGTTGTAATCTTCCAGGCGCAGGCGCCAACTGCCCGTAAAGTAGAACCCCGTGTGGCCGAGCGGGATACCGGATGGGGCGGTGGGCGTTTGAGCCTGAGTAGTTACGGTAGATACTATCCACAGGGATGCAACAAGGAAGAGGCCCACAAACCGGGAGCGGAAAGCAATTTTCAAACGCATATCCTCCGTGAGAAGATGGGATTGTCATGGTACTGTCATAATATCGGGAATTGTACCTGATTTTTTCGTTTGCCTGCTTTCCTATCATTGCCCACCTACAGACGGAGAGAAACTATTTGGACGTTTTGCCCACCTCCTTGACCCTCTTGACAAACTCGCTTGCTCTCTCGTATACTGAGATACTCGTCTTTTGTCTATCATACTGCATTTTATCTTCGCTTATGATCCACCTCGGCTGAACATTTAACCCTTCAAGCCGAGCCACTTTGTCCATTGCTTGATACTGTGAAAAAATGTCTTCAGGATAGTTGAAGGAGCAGCATGTCCATTCGTACTTCACAGAAGGCGTCGCGGTTCGGGGAATCGGTCATTCGCGAGATGACGCGCCTCTTTCTAGCCCGTGGCGACAAACCGGGCGTCAACCTGGCGCAGGGGTTTCCGGACTTTCCCGCCCCCGCGGAGATGAAGGACGCCGCCTGCCGCGCGATCCAGGCCGACATCAACCAGTATGCCATCACCTGGGGTGCGAAGCCACTTCGGAACGCCATCTCCGCCCCTACCGCCCGCTTCTACGGCGTCACGCCCGATCCGGAGCGCGAAATAACCGTCTCCTGCGGGGCGACCGAGGCGATGATGGCCGCGATGCTGGCCATCGTAGATCCCGGCGACGAGGTGATCGTCTTCGAGCCGTTCTATGAGAACTACGGCCCGGACGCCATCCTCTCCGGAGCCGTGCCCCGCTTTATCACGCTCCACGAGCCCGACTGGCACTTCGATCCCGACGCTCTGGCCACCGCCTTCAACGACCGGACCCGCGCCATCATCATCAACACGCCCAACAATCCGACCGGGAAGATCTTCACGCGGGAGGAGTTGATCTTCATCGCCGACCTCTGTCAGAAGTGGAACGTGACGGCCATCACGGACGAGATCTATGAGCATATTGTCTATGAGGGGCAGCACCTCCGCATGGCCGACCTGCCGGGGATGGCAGCGCTTACCATCACCATCAGCGGGCTCTCCAAGACGTTCAGCGCGACCGGCTGGCGTATCGGCTGGCTGATCGCGCCGCCCGAAGCCACCAACGCCATCCGCAAAGTCCACGACTTCCTGACCGTCGGGGCCGCCGCGCCACTTCAGGAGGGCGCGGCCCACGCGCTGGGCTTCCCCGATGCCTACTACCATGGCCTGGCGGACCACTATCGCGGCAAACGCGACTTCACATTGGCGCTCTTGCGCGAGGTCGGCTTTCAGGTCTATGAACCGCACGGGGCCTACTACATCATGACCGACATCGCCGGCTTGAGCCACGAAGATGACGTGACCTTCGCCCGCCGGCTCATCGCAGAGATCGGTGTCGCCACCGTGCCGGGCAGCAGTTTCTACCGCGACCCCGAACGCGGACGCTCCAAGATCCGCTTCTGCTACTGCAAAAAGCCGGAGACCCTGGAAGCCGCCGCAACCCTCCTCCGTCGCCTCACGCTCGTTGACAATCGCTGATATATCACCCATAATAGCTTATCTCACCATGGGGAGGAACTGCCATGTCACTGACCGAATTGCCACCTTCTGTACAGGAGTTGCCGCGTGCGGACAAACTGTGGCTGATGCAATTGCTGGCGGCGCAACTGGCAAAGGATGGTCAGGAGTGGGGCGAACGCATGAGTGGCAGAGAAGGAGGCCATAAAGGTGACTTGAGACCTTCAGATGAGCGTGATCGAGGGCGCATCATCCACTCCGTCTCTTTTCGGAGGCTGCAGGGGAAGACTCAGGTTTTAGGTATTACAGAAAGCGATTTTCATCGTACGCGCCTGACGCATACTATGGAGGTCGCTCAGATCGGGCGTGCTATTGTGCTACAGCTTTCGCGAAGTGAGGAGGTTTCTGATTCCGCAAGGGCAGCGTTACCTACTCTTCCATTGATCGAAGCGATCTGCTTTGCGCATGACCTCGGCCATCCTCCATTCGGTCATAGCGGCGAGGTTGCGCTCAACTTCATGATGCGCAACGCGGGCGGTTTTGAAGGAAACGGCCAGACGTTGAGAATCCTTTCCAAGCTAGAAGATCGTACCTTCCAATTTGGTCTCGACCTAACCCGTCGCGCACTTCTTGGTATTCTGAAATACCCGGTTAAGTACGAGCAAGTTTGCCGGAAAGAGCTATCCACACTGCCAAAGAGACTTTCTTTACTGAACCGCTCCGATTGGGAGCCTCCCAAATGCTATTTCGATACGGAATCATCTATTGTCGAGTGGATACTGAAACCGTTGTCCGAATCGGATAAAGCGCAGTTTGTAGATTTCGACGAACCTACGGACGACGAACCTTCAGAAGAGAAGCCTTATAAACGTAAAGAAGAAAAGCATGGCAAATCCAAATACAAAGCGCTAGACACATCTATCATGGATATTGCCGATGACATCGCCTATCGCGTTCACGATGTTGAGGATGGGATCACCTTAAATCTGATTACGAAACAGGACTGGGATGAAGCACAATCAGAAGACCCAGGACTATCTACAGATTGGATGAACAAATATATTGATGATAAACAGAATTTGATTCCTGAATATTTATTCTTACCTACCAACGAAAAGTGCAGTCGGAAGCTTGCTGTAAATCAGATTGTAAATGCGTTGATAAACTCTGTCCGCATAGATAAGCGGGAACAGTTCGAGACACCATTGCTGGCTTACGAAGCCAAGTTGGAGGGCGAACCATATAATTTCTTGCAGGCGCTCGAAAAACTTAAAAAGCGCCGTATGATTGACACGCAAACGGTTCAAACGCTGGAATATCGCGGTCGCCAGATTGTGATGTCTATCTTCGAAGCCTTGGAGTCGGATTCTGATAGACTCCTTGACGATAGATATAAAAATCGAATCAAAAAAGAAGGCAAGCTACGCGTTATTTGTGATTATGTCGCGGGGATGACCGACGCGTACGCGACACGCATGTATGAACGATTGTTCGTACCCCGTCAGGGATCGGTTTTCGAACGTCTGTAGTGAACGAAAAAAGGAAGGCCAACATGGCGACAGAAACACTAGACCAACATATCGAAATCACTCAAGGAATAGCGGGCGGAAAACCGCGTATTGCAGGGCATCGCATTACTGTGCAAGACATCGCGATCTGGCACGAACGGTTAGGTAAGAGTGTTGATGAAATCGCCACCGAATACAACCTGACGCTTTCTGATGTCCACGCAGCGCTCGCTTACTACTTCGATCACCGCCCAGAAATTGACCGGTCCATTGAGGAAGGTCGAGCCTTTGCCGAAGCCCTAAGGACGCAGACCCCTTCGAAGCTTGAACAAAAGATGAGGGAGCAAAAGCGGCGTGGGAAAGGCGATTAGATACTACACCGACGAGCATGTTGCCAGAGCGGTCGTAAATGGGCTGCGCCAGCGAGGCGTGAATGTACTGACAGTGATAGAGGCGGGTCTCCACGGGGCTGAAGATGAAGAGCATCTGGCAAGAGCTCGAAGTGAAGGCCGAACGGTGTTCACGCAGGACGATGATTTTCTGCGCTTACATGCCGCAGGCATCGAGCATGCAGGGATTGTTTACGCACCACAGGGGACGCCAATTGGAGACATCATCCGAGGCCTGATGCTGATATATCAGGTACTCGAAGCCGAGGATATGGAAGGAAACGTCGAATATCTATAGATTTCAGCCTTGCACCTGAATAATCCGGGCAAAGGGCAGGCACAGGGGCCTGCCCCTACAGTGGCAATACTTTCAGGGATGCGGGACGTCCACGAGGGTGGATGGTCCCTGATTGCCGCAACGGTCCACGCCGGAGACGGCGATCCGGGTCGCCTGGGCCTGCGGACTGTCGGGAGCCATCACAAAGGTACGGATGTTGCCGGGCAGGATGTCGGTGGTCCATGCGCCGTTCGCATAGGTCTGCACGACCCACTGCCACACCGGCTCCCCGCCGCCGGGCTGCCACGAGAGCGTCGGCGTTTCGCTGGTCGCGTCCTTATCCAGTTCGACTTTCGGCCTGCCGGGGGCGTGCCCCTTGAGCCAGGGCGAGGCGGGGACCAGCGCCGGGTGCGCATAGACGCCCGTCGCCAGGGTGTCGGCGAGGTTGCAGCGGTTCTGCATCAGGCACTGCATGCTGAAGTGGACGTTGCCGCTCGCGCCCTTCTGTTCGCGGGTGGCATCCACCTGATGCACCACCTCCTCGGGCGTCCAGGACGACTTCCCCCCATCGGTGACGCGGCTCGTGTAGTTGCCGGGCCAGATATGCCGCCCCTTCTTGTTCTGCTCCACCCACCACTTGAGCAGCGCCGGATAGGACTGCGCCGTCTGATGGATGGGCCAGTAGAGCTGCGGCGTCCAGTAGTCGCACCAGCCGTTGACCAGCCATTTGCGCGAGTCGGCGTAGATCTCCTCATAGGCATCGAAACCCTTGATCTGGTCGGGATGGCCCGGACGCCAGATGCCAAAGGGGCTGATGCCGAACTTCACCCAGGGCTTTTCCTGCTTGATACCCTTATAGAGCCGCTCGATAAAGACGTTCACATTCTCGCGCCGCCAGTCGTCGCGGTCCAGCTTGCCGCCGGACGCCACATAGCGCTGCCAACTGGCATCGTCGGGGAACGGAAGGATCTTGCGGTTGGCGTCGGTCTCCTTGTAGGGATAGAAGTAGTCGTCGATGTGGACGCCATCGATGTCGTAGCGCTTGACCACGTCCAGAATGACGGCGAGCGAGTGGTCCTGCACGGCCTTCTCGCCCGGATCGAGCCAGAGGTAGCCGCCGTACTGCCGGACGATCTCCGGGTGGGTCTGGCTGATATGGTCTGCCGAGGGCGTGGATTTTGCCTCGGCATGGCGGGCGCGGTAGGGATTGAACCAGGCGTGCAGCTCCAATCCGCGCCGGTGCGCCTCCTCGACGGCGAAGGCGAGGGGATCGTAGTAGGGGGCAGGCGCCTGCCCCTGCTGCCCGGTCAGATACTCCGACCAGGGTTCCAATTTGGAATCGTAGAGGGCGTCGCAGGCGGGGCGCACCTGGAAGATAATGGCGTTGAGGCGCATCTGCGCGGCCCGGTCGAGGATGGCGAGCAGCTCCGCCTTCTGGTCCTCGACCGGCAGCCCCGGCTTCGAGGGCCAGTCGATGTTGGCGACCGTGGCGACCCAGACGCCTCGAAACTCACGGGGCGGGGCAGGAGGCAGCTCTTTCGCCTTATCGGCGGAATCGGCGTCCAGGGGCAGCGCGAACAGCGCGCAGAGCAGCGCCATGCAGAGGCAGGTTCCGACCAGGCGAAACAGGGTGGGAAGGGGCATTCTCTTTCTCACTTTATGAGGGTTTGCAGGCGCTCCAGTGCGGCAGACAGTTGCACGGGATCGTCGGCGCGCAGGGTGACATGGCCGATTTTGCGCCCGGCACGCGGCGCTTTGTTGTAGAGATGCAGGTGCGCGCCCGGAAGCGCAAGGACCGCCGCAATATCGGGAGGCGCACCGAGAATATTGACCATGGCGGAGACGCCGATCAGGGCCGTCGCGCCGAGTGGAAAGCCCGCGATGGCGCGCAGATGGTTCTCAAACTGGCTGGTCTCCGC
>Ga0070734_10003707_pt1 | contig 15507 bp, 13 predicted proteins | sample Coa_R1_8_FD_66444 | JGI IMG/M metagenome (GOLD analysis project Ga0070734, IMG submission 66444) | Surface soil microbial communities from Centralia Pennsylvania, which are recovering from an underground coalmine fire - Coalmine... | ecosystem: Environmental > Terrestrial > Soil > Unclassified ...
TGCAGAATCTTGCCCGGCTCTTCGTCGCGCCAGTCGTTTTTCTCTTTGCCCTGGTGTGAAGCGAGGACGCGCAGCGTTTCAGACGCCAGCTGCGGGTTCAACATCAGCGACTGATAAGCCGCGATGATAGAATCGCGGCCAAACATGGTGGCAAACCACGGAATGCCCGCTGCAATCACTCGCTCCCTGGCTTCAGGAATCTGCAGCGCATGAAAGTCGGCTTTGCAGGTTTCCACCATCTCGCTGAAGATGCTGTTGCTGGCGCTGAAGCTCGTTGAATGCGACGCCCACTCCGCAATCGCTTCACGGCGCGAGCGCAACTGCTGCCCAAAGTCAGACCGCACTGAGCGAGAGCGCTTGCCTTCCACGTGCGGGACTACCGTTGTCTGCAACTGGAAGCGCTTAAAAGGCGGAAGCCGCAGCTTCCAGCGTGCCGTGGTGCCATCCACCATATCCGGTTCCGGCGAAAGATGGATGATGGTTTCCCGGACAACGTTATCCCGGCCGCAATAGTGAAAGACAATTGAATCGTGGCGCACAATCGGCAGGAAATATTGGCCTAGCTTTTCCCTGGCCACGCCACGCACCTGGAATACGTCCATGAAATCCGCTTCATAAGCCAGTTCAATGTTCAGTTCAAGCTCATGGAAATTGAAATTCTCAAAAGAAAAATTGTCAAACAGCGTTTCAGAAGAAAGCAGCTGCTCGCGGCGAATGTGGACCGTGTTCTCAGGAATCTCATACGTCTCACGCATCGTGCTTTTGCCGGTGGTCAGTTCAATCTGCGAGGCAAAAGTCTGCTCCGTGCTGGAAGAAAGCACCACGGTGCGGTATCCGTCGACGCGAAGCTCCAACCGGCTCAGAAAACGTGTGTCGTCGTGGAAAAAGCCAACGTCGGGCGCTCCCGGAGGCATGATGTCGCCGGCAATGGTCGTGGAGAGAAATGTCTTACCATCGATCAGCGTTAGGTTGTTGACCTTGCGCGGCTCCGCATTCTGGTACACCAGACGCGGCTCTGGATAAGGTGGCGCTATTTTCACCAGCTCGGTCTGGGCTATCAGGAGTTTTGCGTTCATGCCACGATCTGCTCCGCTTCAGCCACACCGTCCCGCAGGATTTCTGAATAGAGATTGATGTAATCGCTGGTCATTCGCTTTACGGAAAAAAACTCTTCCATGTAGCTGCGAACCTTTGGCGCCGGCATGTTCAGATTGCGCGCGCACTCCGCTAACTCATCAGCGGTCTTGCGCACGTTTCCGCTCACACCTTCCTTCACCACTTCTCCAACAGATCCGCCGGGCATGGCCAGAACAGGAGCGCCGCAGGCCATGGCTTCAATCATAACTAAACCAAAAGGCTCGTCCCACTGCACGGGAAAAAGCATGGCGCGGGATTTGCCCAGCAGCTCAACCTTGTCTTCCATTCCAACTTCGCCAACGTACTCAATGAACTTGCCATCCACGTGTGGCTTGACCTTGGTTTCCCAATACTGTTTGTTGATGGGCTGGATCTCACCGGCGATCTTGAGCGGAATGCCCGATTTCTTGGCGATTTCAATGGCCAGGTGCGTGCCTTTGGGCGGCGCAATTCTGCCTAAAAAACTGAGGTACTCTCTTTTTCCATCGGGTACGGGGTAGAGAGAGGGATCGATTCCGTGGTGAATGGTCCTCATGTCCGGCATGGTGAGTTTTTCCCGCTGAAAGTCACTAATGGTGACGTAAGAAACGTCCGGATAAGACTGATAGAACTCCACCAAAGACTCGTCGAGGGCATGATGCACGGTGTAAACCATGGGCACGTCAGTAAACCGGGAAAAACTCAAGCCAGGAGCACTGTTCACATGAATCAGATCGGCGTGCTCCGTCGCCTCTTGAATGGCCCAGGCAAAATGGTTCAAGCCTTTCAGTGAGGCTTCCACTTCATGCTTTAACGGCCACTCGCCTTCAGGATAAAGCCAGCGCATGGGCGCATCGACCGTGGATTCGCCGTTGGTATACACAACCACTTCGACTCCCTGGCGCTGGAGTCCATGGGCTAATTCCGCAATAAATAACTCCGTACCACCGTATCTTTTCGGAGGCACTGCAATGAACGGTGGTGCAATAAGGGCTACTCTCATAGGGTTTAAATTGAACAATACAAATAAGATGCGGAATCCAACTCTGGTGACACAAGAATAGAGATGTAGCACGTAACTTTCGTCGCGAATTTCACATTGTGACGCTAAATCGCCGCTCGGGCGGAGATTTGGCTGGAACTTTTTATTTAATCGCAGTCAAAGGATCGCGGTGTTTTGCTGAGCTGCTCGCGATTTCCACAGCTTGCTCAAATTCCCGAGCTCGCACATCACTGGTATGGCCGGCAAGGACACGGTCGCGCGCGGCCCGGCCGATGCGTCGAAGATCGGCGTCATCATAATTTTTTAGGTACCGAACTATATCATCGGCTCCTGTGGCCAAAAGGATTTCTCGACCCGGAGTGAAGAAAGTTTCCAGCCCTGGCCAATTGTCGGAAGCAATGGCCGCGCCGCAAGCCGCAGCCTCAAACAACCGCACGGAAGGTGAGTACCCGGCCACCACCATCTCTCGCCGGGTGACATTGAGCGTGATCCGCGACGAGCTGTAAAGCTGCGCGTGATAGCACGGGTTCAAATGCATAATGCGTTCCACGTTCTCAGGCCAATTGATATGCGAAGGATACTGCGGGCCGGCGACAATAAATTTATTATGAGGCAAGTTCCGGGCGGGAACGCAAAGCAATTCATCGATCTTTGGCTGGCGGTCTGGCGCATAAGTTCCCATATAACTCAGGTCGCAGGCGAATCTGGGCTCTAAAGAGAGCGCGCAATGTTTGTCCGGATCGACCGAACAATAGAGCGGCACGGCAAATGGCGATCCTAGATCTTCCTGAATCAACTGAAGCAGCGGGCCGCCGGTAAAGCTGAAATAAATGTCCAATTCAGGAAGATGCGACTTAAGCAGATAATCAGCGCGGCCATTTTCGCGCAGGCTACGAACGGTGATTGGCGTATCAATATCATAAAAAGCCTTTACCGGGACATTTGACGCAAGTACCTCTTCCAACGCGGCAATGCCGTCTGGGAAATAAGAACCGACCATCGCGATATCGGAATCGCGCAGCTCAGTCCTGACGGACGGAAGAATCTCTTCCCAACTTTCAAAACTCTTTACATCACAATATGGGGGTTCGGGCAGGTCGCGGTTGTTCTGGTACCACTCCACGTTGTGTTCAAAAAACACAATGCGGTGCCCGCGACGATGCAGTGCCTGGCACAACGCGCGAAACGTAGTCGCGTGCCCGTTGCCCCAGGACGAAGTAATCGAAAGACCAAAAATGGTGATCTTCATAAATCAGCAATCAGCAGTCAGCAGTCAGCAATTAGCTTTGTCTCGTTGCGTCAATCAGCGCGATAGCCAGACAAATCCTCACATTCAGCTTAGCGCAGATTCTGCTGGAACATTTTCAAGAATGGCATCCACTTCTTTCGCGCGCAACTCATATGTATGATCCCGCAAGGCCCGCGCGCGCATGTTCTGGCCAATCTCTTTTGCGGCGGCAGCAGACGTATTTCGCAAACAGGAAACAATTTCTTCCGCGCTGCCCGCTACCAGTATCTCTTTTTCTGGCGTAAAAAACTGTTCGATACCGGCCCAACGATCGGTGATCAGGCATGCTCCGGCGCCCGCGGCTTCAAAGACTCGCGTGGGTGGAGAAAAACCAACACCGGCCATGGAGTCACGATTGATATTCAACACCATGCGCGCGGAGCAGTTCACGCGGTTGTGGTCGCCCGTACCCACGTGGCCGATCCAGCGGACGTTGGCAGGAAGCCGCTTGCCGCCCCATCCTTCCCCGCCCAATGCGAAAAGGAACTTCGGAGCAAGCTCGGCTGCGCGGAAGAAGAACTCTTCCACGCGGCGCTCACGGTCCGGCAAGCGGTGACCGACGAATAACAGGTCACAGGCCAGTGCCGGGTCAGCCGGGACAGGATGGTGCGTTTCCGGGTCGAGCGCGTTGTAAATGGGATGGCAGTTGGCAGCGCCCAAACTATGGTAGTGATCCACAACCGGCGCACCGCCGCCGTAAGTAAAAATAAAATCGTATTCGGGAATGAGCGCACGAAATGCGTCAGTAGGATTTGTTTCCACGCGCGACAAAGTTGCCGGAGCATCCACGTCCCAAAACGCGACCCGGGTCGCATCGGACCGGCACTCCAACACTTTTTCTTCCAGCAACTCGTCGAATACGCCCACGCCGCTGTGCTTGACCACCAGATCGCATTCGGCCGCCTGCCTGAGCAGTGCGGGAATTTCTTCAGCATCTTTGTAAACGGCAGTTTCCACATAGCTGAAATCGCCCGCATCACGGTTTTGCAGGCGGCGATAGGCGTCAGGCTCGGCGAATGTAATTTGATGTCCCAGCGCGTGAAGCTGCTTATACATGCCGCGATAATAAGTCGCCGCGCCATTCCAGTAAGAAGATGTGATGCTGGAGCCGAAAACAAAAATCCTCATCGTGAAATCTCCTGGCAGATTTCCATCAGTTGTTGCGCGCGGTGAGCGCAGGTATGGCGCTCACGGATGGTCTGCAATCCATTTTCGGCGAGCTGATAACGGGCCTTGCCATCGCGACGAAGATGCCGCAGCTGCTCCGTCATCTCAACGCCGTCATTCACTACCAGGTAGTCTTCGCCGGGACGAAAGAGATTTTCCTGGTCCATCCAGGGCGAGCAGACCAGCGGAATACCGCAGGCGAGGGCCTCGAACACGCGAATGGTGGGAATACCGGCCAGGCCATTCGCATACTCACGGCGTGGAATATGCAGGGTGACCACGCTTTCCGCATAGACCTGCGGAGAAAACAAGTTGGGCAAATAGCCGCGATATTCAATATTTGCGCCGACCAGCTTTTGCAGCGCAAAGTCGGGATAACGGACACCATGAGCCACCACGCGCAGTTCCGGCAGTGCCAGCGCCGGCTGGATCAGGAACTCATCCAGTTCGGCGGTGCGCTCATCGTCGCCCCAATTGCCGATCCAGACCACGTCAATCTCTTTGCGGCGCTGGAGAGGATGGAAATGCTCCACGTCAGCGGCTTCATGAAAAGTCCATGCGCGGTTAATGCCGAAGCCATCAACATAGATACGGCGGATGGCTTCGCCGAACGCGAGCACGCCATCCACCAGGTGCAAATGAAACTTTAGAATTTCACCGGCGCTAGAGTGAGCGCGATGATGACTGTCATGGAACAGCGCGATGAAGCCAAGCTTTTTCTTGAGCGCTAGCACCTGGTTTACCACTTGAGGATCATTCCATTCGTGCAACAGGATGACGTGGGTCTCTTTCAACTCGTCTTCCAGAAACCGGGGAAAATCAGCGTCACCGGCCTTATAAAAACGGATATCGAGTTCAGGATAAGCGCGGCGGAAAGAATCAATGGCCTCAATAGCGCGCTCGCCCTCCTGCTTCATCAGGTTGGTGAGCGACCAGGAACTCAACTCCTCATAACAGCGGACGGTGTGGCCCAAGCGCACCAGTTCACGCATCAGCCCGCGCAGAAAGTGGGCGTTGCCATGGTTCCAGTCAGAGACCATGGAGTGGGCAAAGAGAGCGATATTGAGCTTCTGGCTCATGCGCTGAGGGCCTGCGCGGGGGCCAGCTTGTGATAAAGATGCTTGTAGTCCGCGACCATGCGGTCAGCCGTGAAATGCTGCCGCGCGTGGCGCAGCGCCATGTTGCCGTGGCTCAGGCGTAAACCAGGGTCGCGTTGTACACGTTCCAGCTCCTCACTCAAGCTTTCCGGATCATTGTTGCGGAAGAAAATTGCCGCGCCTTCCCAGAGCTCGCGGAACGACGGTATATCGCTGGCAACGATGGCGCAGCGTGAAAGCGCCGCTTCCAACGGAGCCAGGCCGAACGGCTCATATTGCGAAGTTGCAGCATAAATTCCGGCGCGAGCCAGCGTCTGCGTGATCTGCCGCTCATCCTGATGTGGATCAAGGGAAACATTCGGCCTGACTGCTTCGGCAATGAAAGAATGGTTCTGTAAATCGGGATGGCGGTCACAGCCAACGATGCGCACCGATCCGGGCATTTCACGCTTCAGCAGAAGGGATACGTTCTTGCCGCTGTCCCACAAACGTCCCAGGGTCACGGTAGTCTCCTGCTTGCTTATATAGGGATTGAAGAGAGCCGGGGTACGGCCATTGTGAATTACCGCGCCGGAGCGAAGTTTGCCGTAATAAAGCTCAATCTGTTCCAGCATCCAGAGTGATGGCGCCACGACAGTTGTGGCTTCATGCAATCCACTCGTGACGATCTGGCGATACCAGTGCAGCCACTCAGTTTCCGGCGGCAACTGGCGGTGAACGGACATCCACCAGCTGACGACATCACTGTGCGCGACTACGACGCGCGGAATGTCGCACTGCAAAGCTCCATAATAAAACTGGCTGAAATGGAGAAGATCAGGACGGGTCTCATCGATAGTGGCCAACAGATACTCGGAAGATGCCTCCATGTCGGCTTCTGAATCGAGCATCCATTCCAACTTGAATGCGGTAGGGCGGTAGTCAAGGTTAGCCAGGCCGTCCATCCAGCGGATTTGCGCCGCGGTAGGGATATCGCCAAAGCTCACGAGCGTTACACGATCGCCACGGCGCACCAGCCCCGTCACCAGTTCCCGCGTGTATGTCCAAACACCGCCCAGTGTGTCCGCGGTGACTAAGATGTGCATGTTTCCAGTTCCTCGATCGCCAGCGGCGTTTGTTCTTGAATGTCGCTATATCCCTTGTCCGCAAACATTGAAGTGTAGTGACGATGGGCGCGCTCCCACGCCATATCATCCGGCGCAGCGGCAAACGTCTGTGTATAGAGCGGGCTCCCCGGAAATGGAAACATAGGCACCGGCTCACTCACCCATACACCTTTTTGCTTCAACTGTTCCTGCCAGCGATGAATCTCCGCGCGATCGTCGCGCTCCGTGAGAATCAAATTCGCCTGCACCCACGGGATGCGGCCACGAGCATAGACCAGCAGCTCCGCGATTCGGTCTGTGCCTATGCGACAATTTTTATTCAGGTCTTCACGGCCTTCATGCGTGATGGATTCCACACCGCATTCCATGGAGATGCAGTGGGCGCGGCCAAGAAGATCCAGAGTTTCTTCATTCCAGAGATCAATGCGCGTTTGAAAGCCGATCTTTACCGGACGCTCAGCAATGCCCTCCAGCAAACGACGAACATTTTTACCGACCCCAAAGATTTCATCGATGAAATAAATGTATTGGACGCCGCGCGCGATCAGCGTATCCACTTCCTGGAGAACGGCATGCACGCTGCGCTCGCGGAATTTATTGCGAAAGAGAGTCTTGTTGCAGAAGGTGCATGCCCACGGGCATCCACGAGCAAACTCCAATTCAGCGCCAAGACCATGGTCATTGGTGAATACGTGATGGCGATGCCAGTGCGCTTCAACGTTGTAATTCTTGAAATCAAACGGTCCCAAGGCGGCCATATCCGTAACAGCCGAACCGGGGCTGATGTGCAATTGCCCATCTTCTTTACTGAAGCAGCAGCCGACAATCTCATGCCACGGCTTGCTGGCGAGTTCCGCCAGAATCTGGTCGGGTTCTCCACGTAGCGCCACGTCACAGCCAGTCTTGCGGATAGTCGCTGCGGGCGTCGCCGAAGGATGCGGGCCAATAGCGACTTTGATTGCACTGCTCTGCAAACCGGCAAACCATTCCATGGGAACACGCAGCTCCGGAGGCGGACAACGCCAGAAAAGATACGACGGAGCCGTGGGGATCACCAGAAAATCAGGCGCGAAAAGATTCAGCCTGCGGCGCGCTTCGTCCACAGTGAGATTGCCCATCTGCGCGTCGATCATCAGCGATTCATGCCCTGCAATGAGCAACTGATCGGCGGCGAACAACAACTCCAGAGGAGTATGCGGATCCTGGCAGCCAAAATATGTTGAGCCCTTAAAGTCCCAGTTGGGATTGAGCAGGGCAAACTTCATCCCGCCCTCCCAGAGAGTTCGGTGGCCAGCTCAAATGACGGGAGCGCAGTTGCGGTGCTGCGCCGCCGCTTGGCCAGCATGCCATGGTTCTCTTCCCAAAAGGCTTGCAAATGCCGCAACGTTTTCTTCAGCCCGATCTCGGGCTTCCAGCCAGTGTCCTGATGGATCTTGGCATTATTGGTGATATAGACCAGCTGATCGCCAACGCGGCGTTCGTTGAGCACACATTCCATTGGACGCCCGGTCAGCAAAGCGATCTCATCCATCAACTCAAGGAGAGAGATGGAATTCTGCGGACCGCCGCCCACGTTGTAAACCTCAGTCCTGGTAATTTCAATATTCTGGCGCGCGGCCTCGAAGGCGCGAAGCAGATCGTCCACGCAGAGCACGTCGCGAACCTGGCGTCCATCGCCGTAAATCACGACTGGCTCTTCCTGCAAAGCCGAATAGACGAAGTGGGCCACCCATCCCTGATCTTCCGTGCCAAATTGCCGTGGCCCGGCCACACAGGACATGCGAAAGACAACTGTTGGCATGCCATAGATTCGGCCGAAGTCGCGCACGTACTGATCAGCCGCGCCTTTAGAACATCCGTAAGGAGAGTGGAAATCCAGCGGCTGCGATTCTGAAACGCCCTGCTGCATCGGAGTTATATAACGCTTGCCGCTGATGACCGGCGCGCCAAGGCCAAGTTCGCCATAAACTTTATTGGTTGACGTAAACAAGATGAAAGGCCGATTGCCTGCTCGGCGAGCAGCGTCCAAAACATTGAAGGTGCCGGCAAGATTCACTTCAAAATCATGCCTGGGATCGGCGACAGATGTGGTAACTGCTACCTGCGCGGCAAAATGATAAATCTCATTCGCGTGGGCTACGGCTTTTTCAACCTGCCGCGCATCGCGAACGTCGCCGACCGTGACCTGAAGCCGGCCGGAATTTGCCGCCGTCTTTCTCAACCACTCCACGTTGTGGTGCACTCCGGCGCGGGAGAGATTATCAAAAATGTGCACCTTGGCATCGGTGTGGGACAGCAGCATGTGGGCCAGGTTTGACCCGATAAAGCCTGCTCCTCCAAAAATCAACACCGAGCGGGTATCCTGCTTCCGCATTGTTCCCCCTTATCAAAAAATTCGCTGTGCTTAGGCGGTCAACCCAAATTCGCTGAGCTGCGCCACCGCTTCAGCAGCGCGATCCTGCGGCTGCTGTGAGCACAACCACTCCACCAGGTCTTTCAATCCATCGGCAAAACGCACCTGCGGCGTATAGCCAAGAAATTTACGTGCGGCAGAAATGTCGGCAAAACAGTGGCGCACGTCGCCTGCGCGATATTTCTGCGTAAGCTCCGCGACAATTTCTGATTCCATGGCACGCGCCAGTTCGGCTGAGACCTCGCGTATTGAAATCGGCTCGCCCGAGCCAATGTTCAGCGCCATGCCGTCAGCCTGCGTAGACTCCATTGCCAACAGGTTGGCGCGGACAACATCTTCTACGCTGACGAAATCCCGCAACTGCGCTCCATCTTCAAAGATCAGCGGAGGATTGCCATTCATGAATCGCGAAGCAAAGATTGCGGCCACGCCGGTATACGGATTGGATAGCGCCTGTCGCGTTCCGTAGATATTGAAATAGCGCAATGCCACTACGGGTAGGCTGTACGTGCGGCCAAAGAGCAGGCACATCTCTTCCTGGTCTTTTTTAGAGAGCGCGTAAATCGAGCTGCACTGGAGCGGTTTGGATTCATCCGTGGGAATAGGCGTAAGGGACTCACCGCACGCGGGACAGTTTGGCTCCCACTGCTTGAGCCTCAATTGATCGACGGTCCGAAGCTGCGGGGACACGCTGCCGCATGGAGCGCACAAATATTTTCCTTCGCCGTAGATCGACATGGACGAAGCCAGAACCAGCTTCTCTACCTTGGATCTGCGGTCCAGAAGTTGCTGCAGCAGTATCGCTGTGCCCTGAGTGTTGGTACCCATGTAATGCTCAATCTCATACATTGATTGGCCTACACCCACAGCGGCTGCCATGTGAAACACTACGTCGATGCCGGCGAGAGCGCGCCGCATCGCGGCTGAATCCCGAACATCGCCCTGAATGAACTCTGCGCCATCAGCCAGGTATTCAGGAATTCCATTGCGATGGACCTGACCTGTAAGGTTGTCGAGAATGCGAACGTGGTGACCAGCGGCCAGCAGAGCGTCAGCGAGGTGCGATCCCACAAACCCTGCGCCGCCGGTGATGAGTATGTTCTTTGCCATTTATTACCTGGCTCCTATTAAAGCGGGATTATCTTTTCTCGCGGCTGCCGCAGCGTACTTGCGCACGGCCCAGACCGCAAACTCAGCAAAGTCTTCAGCGCGTTTTGGCGGACTAGTGTAATGGGGAGCAACCCCCATGTGCTCCGGAGTAAAACAAAGCGTCAAAGTAGTGTTGAAAGGCTCCAGAGCCTGCATTTGGCGATCGAACCATGCTTCCGCATTTTCGCGATACCAATCCGCCCAGCTCACGCCGGTGCGCAGATACTTCACGCCCAGGCGCTTTAGCCAATCGACCGCGAGATCGAGCCGAGGATCTTCATAGTGAAACCATTGGCATATTCCCATGCCGCTGGGAAATGATTCCGCGGCCAGCTTGGCTGAGCCATCTTCACGCAGGAGCCCCATATAGTAATGACGATAGTAGGCGCTGCCTTCAGCTTCTTTGTGGCGCGTGGTAGCCGACCACGTAGCCGGCAGGTCAAGCAGGCTATACCAGTGAACACGGTCCACGATCGGCAACAGCAGCTCAGCCGTGCGTTGGAGTCCGAATGCCTGGACTTCTTCCGCGCCAAAAGATGAAACGCCAGCTTCAGAGACCCAAACCGGCTTGCTGGTGACGGCGCGAATTTCTTCGATCTTTTTGGGCCAATCCTGAAGTTGCCAGTGGTTCCAGTCCAGCGGAAAGCCATGGACAGAGACAACATCCACGGCATCAAGCACGCCGTAAGAGCCGAGCAGCTGAATAAAATGAGGGTCAATGGGAGAGATGCCGCCCAGCACTATGGGCAGCTCAGGATTCTCACGACGAATGGCCTTGCTGGCGGCAATGACCATGCCGGCAAACATTTTCCAATCGGGATCAATTTTGAAATCCCAATGGGAAAGATTATTGGGCTCATTCCACAACATAACTGCTTCAACCATGCATGCACCTTTGCACAGAGCTGGGCCAGGTTACAGAGTGCCCGCTAATTCGTGGTCCAACAGATATTTACCGTCGTCCTTGGTGACGTGAGAAGGGGCGCAGATCCAGGTTTCCTGTTCAGGATGAGAGGTAATTTCCAGGCCTGAGCTGCGCAGCATTCCTTCCATTGCGCCGTGATTGGGTATCCACCAGTTGGTGGGATCTCCCGCATAATTCTTTTCAATAAAGTACATACAGGGAAAATCAGGGTTCTTGAATATCTCCATGTTCCAGAAATGATAATCCTCCCGCAGCTCTGGACTGGTGAGAGAGCCGCGAATCATGGTCTGGAATATCAGATTTCCTCCGACCTTCTTAACGACCTTGTCGAGCGCGAACAAGGGATAGCGCAAATGGTAAAAAACTCCCATAAACAGCACAAAGTCAAATTGCCCAGGAATGGAATCCACGTCATAGACGGAGCATTTGGCAAATTCGATGTCCAGCTCCAGCACCTGAGAGGCAAAGCGCGCCTGCTCAAGGTAACGGTCGTCCACATCGACGCCCAGAACGCGGCTGGCGCCTCTCTTTTTTAGCTCAATGGAATGGAACCCGCCATTGCAGCCGATATCAAGCACGCTGGCGCCGGACAAATCCGTGGGCAGCGCAGGAGCAATGTGCTTCCACTTCACGTTGGGAAAGTCGCCCAGGAAATGATGAGGCGCGGTCCAAACCCCATTGAGGTTGATGTTGTGGAACCAATCACCTTTTTCAGCGATACGGCGTGTGAGTTCCTGGTTGCCGTCAAGATTCGGAGCTTCAGCTACTCCAATCATGTTCGCGCGTGTTGTCACCATCTGTTGACTACCAATTTCCGCTGCCAATGCAGCTCACAAAGGGGATTAGACTCGGTGCGAGGAACTTAGGATGTCCTTTAAATACCAATACATGGCGCAAAGCGGCGCCCTCTCTCAAGCTGGGCCGAACGGGCAGGAGCTTCCTGGCGTAAAAAGAGGGAGCGGAGCTGCCTGATAGTTGCATCCCACTCCCACTTCATCAAAACTTTTGGCCAATCGCGACGTCGCGGCCCGAAAATGCTAGACAGTCCTGCGTCCGGTGACCAGGTTGATGACCGCAACAACCAGAGCGATCACAAGTAAAAGATGGATCAGACCGCCGGCAACATGGAATCCCCAGCCCAGAAGCCAAAGGATAATGAGGATTGCAAAAATCGTCCAAAGCATAGATACCCCTTCAAATAGGAAAACTCAGTCAGACAATCACCAAAGGTGAGAAGCGGCATCTCCGGGCGGAGTTGTCTCTGGAAAGTGTGTTTTCCGGAAAGCAGGTCAAGGCGCCCCCGCCGCAATGCCCATCCCTTTTTTTGGATGCGCATTTCGGCGGAGTGCCTTCTAAAGTTAAGCGAAGATTTTTGGGGTACGGGGAAGAGGCGGTTACCTCATCCCGTTGGGGGACTGCGGTGGTGAAGAAATCCAATGAGCAATCCCATATTCCTTCAGCTTGCGATACAGAGTTGTCTTGCCGATTCCGAGCGCTCGCGCGGTCATCAGCTTGTCCCCGTTGAGCTGATGCAAAGCATCCAGAATGGCCTGCTTTTCCAGTTCAGCCAAAGGAAGGATCCTGGCTTGCTTTTCCGGACCCACGGTGCGAAGAGAAGCCGACCGTATATGAGGCGGGAAGTCCGCGGTTTGCAGCACGGACCCGGGACTCATAGCCACGGCGCGTTCCAGGCAGTTTTCCAGTTCGCGAACGTTGCCCGGCCACTCATAAAGCTGGAGCAGCTTTAACGCATCAGGATTGATGGAATACTGCATGTGCCGGGCCTGACCGACACGCTCCAGGAAATTTTCAGCCAGCGGACGGATATCTTCTTTGCGATCACGCAACGGTGGCAGGCGAAGACCAACCACGTTCAGACGGAAGAAAAGATCGCGACGGAAGGTACCCTGCTGGACCGCCATTTCCAGATCACGGCTGGTGCCCGCAACAATGCGTACATCAACCGGTATAGCTTTTCCGGTGCCTTGCGCGTGAAATTCTCTTTCCTGCAAGGCACGAACCAGCTTGCCTTGAATGTCCAGAGGCATCTCACCGATTTCATCGAAGAAAACGGTGCCACCGCTGGCCAGCGCATACATACCGTCCCTGGATTTTGCCGAACCGTTGGCCGACTTGAGGGGACCAAACAGTTCATTTTCCAAAACTCCATTGCCAGTGGCCGCGCAATCCACAAGAAGGAAAGGACGGTCACGGAAAGGCCCATTGGCATGAATGGCGCGCGCAACGGTCTCTTTGCCTGTGCCGCTTTCACCGTAGACCAATACCGGATGTTTGCTGGTGGCAACCTTGGTGACAATGCGATAGAGCTTCTGCATTTCCGGGGACTGGCCCAGCATGCCGTTATAGCCGGGGTTTGCCTGCAAGTGCTCGCGGGAGATGCGGTCTTCCAGTGAATTGCGAAGACGTCCCGCGGCGCGTGTCAGAAGCGATTTCAATTCTTCACCTTTGAAGGGTTTGCGGATAAAGTCGCAGGCGCCACTCTTCATGGCCGTAACCACGGAATCAACTGTGGCTTGCCCGCTGACCATGATGATTTCAGTCTGCGGATGCATTTCCTTGAACTTTTCCAGCAGATCAACTCCGTCCTGGCTTGACTGGCGTACGTCAAGAAGTACGACATCGACAGGCTGAACTTCCATCTGCCGTAATGCCGCGCGAGTGTTGTCGGCGGTGTAGACCTTGAAGCCCATGCTGGCGGCAACGTCTCTGGAAAGGTCCCTGGCCCAACGATCTGCATCAACAATCAAAAGAAACAAAGATTCGGCTGGTGAAACTTCTACTCGGGGGATGGCCCGCACTGCAGTCGACATAAATTCCCTTTCCGCTACTCTGGAAGCCATATGTTCAATTCCTTTGGCCCGAAGGGTGTGACTTCCCGGATCCGCTGCGGCGAAAAATACCCAAGTCGCGCTTACGCGCGCCAAATCTGCTTTAATTGTCGTGCTCTTTAAATTAAAGAAGTGCGTGGTTCCCGCCGCTAACGGTTCCCGCTGTACAAAGTTAACTTACAATCCGGAAGGTAAACGACTGCACACATCTTTTGACGTTTTGAGTTAAAAATTTCCAATTTCAGAACAGTGATTACACGAATTACGGTAACGATCGGCATAGACCTCTTGTGTGTTCTCACGCTGTTATCCAAGGAATTACGCTGGCTTGACTTGAGCAGAAGCCACGCGATACCTTCGCGGGAAGCCTTTCCAACCGCAGCAGGGAGACATTAGTGCCTTTTCAACGAATGATCACGCTCACAACCGACTTCGGTTTGACGGAGCATTATGTGGGTGCAATGAAAGGGGTTATTCACAGCATTAATCCAACAGCCCAAGTGGTGGATATCACCAATGCCGTACAGTCCTTTGACGTTCTGGACGGCGCTCTTGCTGTCTCACAGGCATATCACTATTTCCCCAAGGACACTGTACATGTGGTCGTGGTTGATCCCGGCGTGGGTGGACCACGGAGACCGATCATTGCAACGATAGGCCAATACCTATTTGTAGCGCCCGATAACGGTGTTCTGTCACTGGTATATGAGCGTGAAGAGCGCGTGACCGTTCGTCACATAACTTCAGAACATTATTTTCATCATCCCGTAAGCAAGACCTTCCATGGCCGCGATATTTTTGCGCCCGTAGCAGCTTACCTGAGCAAAGGCGTGGATACCGCCAAGTTTGGAGAAGAGATTACGGATTACGTGCGCTTTCTTGCGCCCACGCCGAAAGCAACTTCTGAAAATTCATGGAAAGCCCTGGTGCTCAAGACAGATAAGTTCGGCAACCTGATCACGAATATCTCTCCAAAAAATATCCCGCAGATTTTTGATGGCTCGCAAAAGGCCTTCAAGATCACCGTGGGCAAAGCTGAAGTCACAAAACTTGTTTCAAATTACGCTGAAGGAGCGCCGGGAGAGTTGTTCGCACTTTTGGGCAGCACCGGCTTTCTGGAAATTTCCGCGAATAAAGCAGCAGCAGCACGCGTGGCGATGGCGGACAAAGGGAGTGAAGTGACGGTGACGATTGGGTAGCGCGTGCGTTCAGCGTAGGCACACAATAGAGCGGAAGCTGTTAGCCGGGAAGGCGCTCTGAGCCTACCCACAGTTGCGCCAGATCTCTAAGGTTACGTTTGTATGTACGCGTTACCAGGTATTCCTGCCCACCTTTTACACGCAGCCTGTACTCGCCCGTCGGTAAAGGTTGGATCTCCTCGACGGCCGAAATGT
>Ga0070734_10003708_pt1 | contig 15505 bp, 8 predicted proteins | sample Coa_R1_8_FD_66444 | JGI IMG/M metagenome (GOLD analysis project Ga0070734, IMG submission 66444) | Surface soil microbial communities from Centralia Pennsylvania, which are recovering from an underground coalmine fire - Coalmine... | ecosystem: Environmental > Terrestrial > Soil > Unclassified ...
CGATCCCCTGCTCTGGAACTTTGCGGCGGACTTTGTCATCAACTCCTGGCTTGTCGAGATGGGCGTCGGGAAGTTCCCGCACATCGGCGGCATGTACGATCCCCGTCTGACCGGGATGTCCGCCGAGGAGGTCTACGACCTGCTGGGCCGGGACTCTCGCCGCTGCAAAGCCCTGAGTGGGTTTCGAGGCAAGTCCGGCGATATTCTCCTGGAAGAGCGTCGGCTCTACCGGGGCGATGTGACCTCCCTGGACGACCTGTATCGCCGTTGCATGGCGGCGGGACTGGCCTGTCAGGGCTATGGGCGCGGTCTGATCCCTGCCGGGCTGATCGAGGAGATCCGCTCTCTGTTCACCCCGCCTGTGCCCTGGGATGTGGAGTTGGCTCGCTGGATGGAAGCGCACGTTCCGATGGTTCGCGAATCGCTGCGATCCTATGGGCGCGCCAGCCGCCGTCAGGCCTCCACCCCCGACATTCCCCGTCCGGCGCGCTATGTGCCGCAGGAGTGGAAGGACGCCTGCACCTTCGGTGTCGTACTGGACACCTCCGGCTCGATGGACCGGGAGATGCTGGGCCGTGCCCTGGGCGCGATCGCCTCCTACGCGGAAGCGCGGGACGTTCCCGCCGTGCGCCTGATCCTGTGCGACGCGCAGCCCTACGACCGGGGCTTCGTCGCCCCGACCGACCTACGCGGCATCTTCCCGATCCAGGGCCGTGGCGGAACCGTACTCCAGCCCGCCATCAATCACCTGCTCTCCCGGCCGGATTTTCCTACCTCCGCCCCCATCATGATCCTCACGGACGGCTGGTGCGAGGAGGAGCTGCTGGTTCCCCGCGACCACTGCTTCGTCCTGCCGCGTAAGGAATGGAAAGAGGGCGCGATGCCTCTCCGCACCTCCGCCCCCATCTTTCGCGTCTTGAAGGAGGAGCGGGAGCCTTAACGCTCCCGCTCCCCAGCATCCTCAACCTGTTCGATAATCAGGGACGGTATATCGGCGACTTCCGCCAGGAGATTGGCATATTGAACCAGTGCTGATTGCACCTGGCTCAACTCCTGGCGCAGCGCCAGGTTCAGGTCTTTGCCCTGCTTATCCTTCCACGCCCGCTCCCATTCCACAGCCGATTTGTCGTCAGGCTTCTTGCTCTCCCAATCCGTCAGCAGCGGATGCCATTTCGCCAACAGAGGACGCAAGGCTCCATTCAACACGACCACTGCCAGGTAACCAAAAGAGTAGGTGTGCTCAATTTTGGGACGCGCCACATTCGGGCCATAGGAGCGCAGAATGGAGCGTGTGATGTCGAAGAGGCTGTGGAGAGACGCCAGAGCCTCACTGACCAGCCCTTCGTCTGGCCCCAGTGAAACCACCGAGATGCGTGTGACCAGCTCCACATACATCTCCCAGGCCGCTTTCTGCTCGGATTCATCGGGCGCCCATTTGCCGGAAACCTCTCCGATGTAAGGCAGCTTGAGGCTGACAGTGAACTCTTTGAAACTCATCTTCATACAGGTCAGCTCCCTTCCAAAAGAATGGGAGGGGCTTTCCCTCCCTGCAAACCACCGGAGCGTCAGGGCTGTTTCGATTGCGGCAGAATCTCGATCTGGGTCGTGAGATGGAAGGTCTGGTCGCCGACCGTGTAGGTGAGGTCGGCGTACACGGCGGCATAGCCCTGTGTGGGGGCGGGAATATGGGTTGTAAAGCCCTTCGGATCGGCGGAGATCGGCTCTGAGGTCCACCTGGAATCCCGGAAGTCCTGCGTGTCCGCATGGACCTGCCAGAGGCTGGCCGCAACCAGGGGAAGATCGCTCTTGACAGTGAGGTCAGCGCCCGAGGCGGTTTTTACATAGTGCCAGGTGGGCTTGGGGAGCGACGCGCGTGAGGCGATAGAGCGGGCAAACGCTCCCAGGCTGGCAAAGACCCGCAGATGATCCTCGTCGCCGCCCAGGTTGTGCCCCACATTCGGGGTATACATCACCCACTTCGGCCCCTTCAGGCCGTTCCAGTAGAGGTTCAGCGCATCCTGCGCCCAGTAGCGGTCGTTGGTCCCCAGAAGGATCAGCTTGGGCAGGGTGAGGATGTCGCGGTAGCTGTAGGGGTCCTCCAGCTTGAGGAGCTTCTGCCCCGCAGGCGTTTTGAGCATATCCTGCATTCCGACCCCGGTGTAGTCGGCGACCTGCTCGCTGGGCTTGCCGAACGCCGCCAGTTGGTGCGGCGTCTGCGCCGCCAGATTGAGTGTGTCGATCACCATGGGGGCGATGCCCTTCACGCGGGGGTCCCGGCTTGCGCCCACCAGCCAGGCGGTCCAGCCGCGCTTGGACCCGCCGGTGACGACGAAGTCATCCAACGAATCCAGCTTCGCCTCCCGCGTAAACGCCTGCAGGGCGTCCATGGCCTTGAGGACGGATTTTGCCATCGGGAAGTGGAGCGGCCAGGACTCGTCTCCGGTCTCCAGGAACTTCTGCCAGGTATAGACGATCAGGGCGTCCTCGGTCTTGCCGCCATAGAGGGGCTGGTTGGGGATATTGAAGAGGATGGCGAAGGGGCCGCCGGTCTGCTTCGCCGCCACCGGGAGCATGGCATAGTCGCGCGCTCCGCCGTTCCCACCGGTATTCATCAGGGTGCAGAGATGGGGATAGAGCGGCTTGTCCGGCACATAGAGGAGCAGGCGATGCTCCCAGACGATCCCCTGCCAGGTCTGCGAAACCAGGTGCAGGTCATATATCGTCCCCTCGCCCATTTTCTGTTCCCCCTGCTTCTCCCAGCGGTAGACAGGCTCCGGCTTCGCCAGGTAGGCGGCCAGGTCGGCGCGGGAAGCAAGGCCGGGGAAGAGCAGCACCGCCAGCACACACAGGAACACCCATCGTTTTACCATGGGAGGTCATTCTCCATTCATTGGGGTGATATACACGCGCCTCCCTGTTCGCCATGCCAAGCCCGGATTCCTTGTTTGTATTCACCCGAGGTGTGTTCATGAGAGCAGAGATTCGAATCCTGTCGGGGCTCCCCAATCTTCCTGGGAGCCCGATCCGAGAGGAAACGAGTTTCCATATCCGCAGTCCCTCAAAAGTTGGCGTCCGTCCACATGGGCGGACCGACCAGAAGGCGGCATAGGGCCAGATAGCCTGCCTCTTCGGAGACCTGCATCCGTTCCTGCTTCCGAAGCACCGCCACGGTCGGGACACCGAATAGAGCCTGCGAGAATGCCTGGATATCCATGCGGACCTGGGACTCTTCCTTAGTGGCATACACGGACACATTGCCCTCCTCAAACGCCACTTTCCAGGTTCCCTGGTTCCAGGGCGCACAGGGGTCCTGAATACCAAGTATCAGCGTACCGCGTACAGCAGGGTCAGGCCTCCAGGCTCTCAGAGCGCCGACGACATCTACCACACGCCCCTGCAGGGATGTCCAGACCGAGGTCTCCATTTCCTTATGGAAGCATTGCGACCAGAGACCATCGTCCTCGGGAGCTTTCCAGGCGAACTTCCGGACCTGCATTTCGTGGCGCTTCAACAGCCCCAGGAGAGCGCGTTGGGCACGCGGCGTCAGCGTGAGGAACTCCGGCAGCCAGGTCTCCTCCTCCTTGCCCCCCCGATAGACGAGATAGCCTTCGATCTTCCCCTCGCGCTCATAAAGATAGGTATAGGTAAAATGCTCCTTGCGGTCGTTCAACATATAGTCCCATTGGATGTCATCGCGAGCCACCATGCCACGGTAGCCTCCGGCAAACTGCCTATACATGGCTTTGATGCCAGAGCGATCCTCTTGCGCAGCAGTGCGTACATGCTCTGTTTCGGGGTCGGATCGGAGTATGCGCGTGGGAACCTTATAGCCGCGCGAAGGGCTGATCCATTCCCAGCCGAACCGGCGATAGTAGTCAAAGCTAAAGGGGAAAAGCGTTGAGAGGACCTGCCCCGCGTCCCGCATATGCTCCAGCAGGTGTTTGAGGCCAGCGCCTCCATAACCGCGTCCTCTACTGGCCGGCAAACAGGCAATGGAGGAGATATAGCCCGTCGGCAGGATTGCCTCCGGACCGAAATGGAGAGAGGAGTTGACCATCTCAAAGGTTGCCTGTAGTCCGACGGAATCCCACAGTCCGAACCGGACGATGCGGTAAGCGAAGCGCTCTCTGTATGCATCCAGACCTTGCAATTGGCTGCGCGTCCCACGCTCGAATGCCTGAAGCCAGATAAGGTCCGCCTCGCGTTGTTCCTCACCCTCCAATCTGCGGATTTTCAGCATTTGCGTCTCTTCCTTTCTTGCATTTGCGCGGAGGAATCGGGAGGCAGAACCTATTCCTTGCGCAGCCCGCGTTGGCCCCTTCTGTTCCGTGGTTGAAACGCATTTTCAGCAAGAGGCACGTTGAACTGTACCGTTTTGACCGTGATGCACGATTCGCCCAATCCATCTCGGATGGTCGTTTTGAACGGGTAGATTTGTCCATCAACCGAACGGTAAGCAGAGTCTCCTCAGACACCATGCCCAGATTCTCATAGACGCGCCGGAAGCGAACAACCATCGAAGTATGCTTGCGAAGGTTGGACTCGCCACCCAGGGCCGCGATCATCCGGGCGATCAACGCGTCGGCTGAAAGCGGGCCACGATAGCCCGCTTCTCCGAGAGGAGGTGAAGCGGAGACAGGAGCGCCAGAAGTGGTTTCGGAAGCGGCAGGCGGTTCCGGTTTTCCCAGAATGAGAGGCCAGAAGAACACCGGGTCACATTGGCCAGTTCCCAGTTGGGACAGAATGACCATACCGATCCGCTCATCCGGCATGAAGGAAATACTCGCGAAAAAGCCTGCCGTACTTCCATTGGCCTGCACGACCCGAAAACCGTTCCAGTCGACAGTGTACCAGCCCAGACAGATCGCGTATTTTTCGTCTGCTCTGTTCGATTGCAAGAGGTGGGGCGTGATCAGTTCCTGAAAGCCTTTTTCGGAAACAAGACGTTTGCCTTCAAAAACGCCTCCGCCCAGCATCAGCCGAAGCCACTGCGTCATATCCCTGATATTGGACATAATGGCTCCGCCGGGAGCCACCAATGGTATCCAATCGGGGAACTGCCGCTTCTGATGCTGTCCGGTTGCGTCGTCGTACTCATAGCCCTGCGTATAGTTGCCGAACTGTTCCATCGCCTGTTTGGAAGTGAGACTGGAGGTCATAACCAGCGGCTTGAAAATCCGCTCGGACATCACCTGCTCCCAGGGCTGATGATCGGCGTTCGCCACCGCGTCCCCAGCGGCCGCGAACAGTACGTTGGAGTACTGAAACTTCTCGCGGAACCGAGCGGTGGGCTTCGCGCTCCCTGCGGCATGAAGGAGGTCTTCGCGGCTCAGAACATGATTGGAATCGGCAACCACCGGGACGTCCATTCCCATCAGGCCCGTGCGATGACAGAGCAGGTCGCGGATCGTCGTCTGTGCGTTCGCTTCGGGATCGTGGAGTTGAAAGTAGGGCAAATACCGGCGCGGCGAATCGTCCAGCGCAAGCGTACCGGCATCCTGGCTCATCGCAGCAGCCATTGCGGTGAAAGATTTGGTACACGAGCAAATAGGAAAGAGAGTATACAGGGTGACGGGCAGATGGCGCTCGACATCTCGCAACCCGAAGGCCTTCCTGAAGACGACCTGGTCGTCTTTTACGATGACCGCCGAACCGCCGGGGATATGCAGTTCCTGGAGCTTTGCAGCAATGGCTTTCTCGATGGCATCCATGTTCATGGTTAGGATTAATCCGAATATTAGCGGCGTGTATCGTCCGCTGCTCTCACCAGACCCGCATGGAGGCACGGAAGAGCGCGGTCAACTCCTCCCGGCCCGCAGGAATGGGCGAGAGCTTCGTGACGCGGTGCTGCGGCAGGGTCCCTTCGACCAGGACTGGAATGTCCGCCTCCGTGTAGCCGACGGCCTCCAGGCCGTTGGGCACTTCCAGGGAGCGCATGATCTCCGTAACCCGTTCCGCCAGGATCTCGCCGGCTTCCTCGGGAGCCGCATCCGTTACCGTCGCACCCAGCGCAGCGGCAGCGCGCAAATGCCTCTCCGGCGATGCGGCAGCCGTGAACCGAACAACGGCCGGCGTGTGCAGGATCACGGAGATGCCGTGTGGGATCAGCGGATGGTCGGCGGCGTAACCCGTGTGGTGGTAGCTGCGTACCATGCCGGACACCGGATAGGACATGCCATGCGGCAGATGGACGCCGGCATTGCCGAAACCGATCCCCGCCATCGCCGCCGCCAACAGCATCTGGCCGCGCGCCTCCTCATCCGAGGGATCGCCGACCGCGCGCAGCAGATAACCATCGATCAGTTCCAGCGCCCGAAGCGCCCAGATATCGCTGATCGGATTGGACCCCTGGTAGGCCGGGCGCTCCAGCGGGCGCGCGGGGCGAGGGCGGGCGCTGTAGGGAGCCGCTGTGTAGGACTCCAATGCATGGCTCAGCACATCCAACCCGGTTGCGGCGGCGACCGCAGGCGGAAGCGAGCGGGTGTTCTCCAGATCCACCAGGCCCAGAGTGGGTTTGAGGGAGCGATGGGCAATCCCCGTCTTGGCTCCCTTCTCCAGGTAATCGAAGATCGCGACACCGGTCGTCTCACTGCCCGTGCCGGCTGTTGTCGGGATGGCAATCAGCGGCTTCACTGGCCCCGGCACCGGCAGCCCTCTGCCGATAGGCGCATTCACATAGTCCAGGAAATCGGCGGGGTAGGTAGAATAGAGGTTGGCAGCTTTCGCGGTGTCGATGGTGCTGCCCCCTCCTACGGCGACGAACGAATCGAAGGGGTCCGCTGTTGCCGCCTCGATCGCCTCCAGAAAGCTGCGGTCGGTGGGCTCGACGGCGATACGGTCGAAGATCTCGAACGCGATGTGGGCGGCGCGCAACGCCTCGATGACGGCCTCTCCCACGGGCAACGCCCGCAATACCGGGTCGATCAGCACCAGCGTGCGGCGCGCTCCCAGATCGATCAGATCCATACCGACCTCGCGGGTGACTCCCGGCCCGAAGCGCACGTTTGCGGCGGAGATCTGGTATGCGGTGTCATTCTTTGTGCTCATCACGCCTCCCTTCCAATCCATCGGCCCATGCCATCGCGTAGCTTCCCTTCCAAGGCGGGCATGCGCTCTTCTTTCCTCGCATGGCAATCCTACATGTTTTCTACTTATTCACTTCCGGAGAATTCTGTTCCTGCTGGTGTGTCCCTGCATCACCAGATATCGTCTGTAGCGCAGGAATTTCAAGGGAATAGGCGCATGGATGGTGAATAAAAGAGTGAGCTTACATCCAAGAAACCTGCCTATCCCATTCTCATCGCGTGCGAAAGGAAACATAGAATGTCGAATAAGGATCATCAGAGTGAGGGTGCAGCGCGGAGTGACCTGTCACGGCGCGACCTGGTCGCACTATCGGTGGCAGCCGGGCTCGCTGCCGCTACCGGAGTGGCAGCGTCCGCAGACTTGCCGGTGGTGGAGACCAACGTCGAGGTCAAAACACCGGACGGAAAGTGCGATGCCGCCTTCATTCATCCCAAGAACGGTTCCTACCCTGGTGTGCTGATCTGGCCGGACGCGTTCGGGCTGCGTCCCGCGCTGCGCCAGATGGGCAAGCGCCTCGCTGCGGAGGGCTACTCGGTACTGATCCCCAATCCTTACTATCGGGCTGCCAAAGTCTCCGCGTTGAATCTCAATACCGCTACCTTCAGTTTCCAGAATGCGGACGATATGGCCCGCCTGAGAAAACTGATGGAAGGGCTCAATGCGCCGGGGGCGGCGGAAAAGGATGCGGTGGCATTTATCGCCTATCTCGATAAACAGAAGTCCGTCGATACCGCAAAGAAGATCGGCACCCAGGGCTACTGTATGGGCGGCCCACTGGTCTTCAAGACCGCTGCTGCCGAACCGGATCGCATTGGAGCCGCCGCGTCGTTCCACGGCGGCGGTCTCGTGACGGATCAACCGAACAGCCCGCACCTGCTCGTCCCCAAGATGAAAGCCCGCTTCTATATCGGCATCGCCTCGAACGATGATATGCGCCAGCCCGATGCGAAAGACAAGCTGCGCGAAGCCTTCGACGCAGCGAAACTCCATGCCGAGATCGAGGTCTATCAGAGCCTGCACGGCTGGTGCATGCCGGACATGCCTGCTTCGCCCGACCGACCTATCTATAACAAAGCGGACGCCGAGCGCGCATGGGGCAAGTTGTTGGAACTGTACAAAACAGCCCTGGCCTGAGACCCGGAGAGAGGGGAAGACCTGGTCGGTGTGGTCTTCCCCTCAAAGAGGAGATACCAGGATCCTCTTAAACAATCGGGCATCCGGACGTTGGGAGCGTTCGGATGCCCGATTGCTGTTTCCGCCGGATTATTGGGGATCTAAGATGCAGGCGCTCTTGGCGGGATCGGGGCAGGCGGGGTCGATGACGATGCCCATAAACTCGAAGCTCGGCCAGTTGGGATCGGCAGAGCGGAAGGGCCCCGTGGCGATGATCCAGGCGTCGAGTTGCGCCTTCATCACGGCATCATAGTACGTCGGATCGGGATGCGGGTTCTTTGTGGCCTTGAACCACTTGGAGTGGTTATCCAGATAGGCGACATTCAGTCCCTCATGATGGCGTCCATCGATCGGCATATCGAACGACAGGCCGCCGCACATCCTGCCATCATTGAGGATCGGCTGATCGGCCGGGAAGGGCAGGGAGGACAGCGTCTGCGCCGGCCGGTGGTTGATGACACCCTGACCGCCATCTCCGAACACCGCCACGTTGTAGACATAGGAGGCGTAGCGGAAGTTGTTGTCGGCTTTCATTCCGACCGCCAGCATCTCGGCATCGAAGTCAATGGCCTGGGGAGCCGTCGGACATTGAAACACCTGGGAGTTTTTCAGGTAAGGCGTCAATTCATCAAAGAGCGTCCAGGCCGTTTTGGTCGCAGAGTCCCGGACATAGAGGTCGAGTGGGAGCGTCTCATCGAAATCCTGTACGTAGATCTGCGTGGCCGTGCCAATCTGCTTGGTGTTGGAAAGGCATGAGATCGTTCGCGCCTTCTCACGGGCCTGCATGAGGACCGGAAACAGGATCGCGGCGAGGATCACGATAATCGCGATGACGACGAGCAATTCGATCAGCGTAAAGCCTTTGGTACGGAACATCGGGTTCTCTCCTTGAAAAATCCGGTTTCGACCTTTTTACGGAGGGCACGAGGAGACCAGGTTATCGAAAATTGCTATTTTCTCGAATTGCCGTATTCTCCTCATCATTGTGGAGGGTGGCCGCAAGCCTGTGCAACCGCAGGAATCCACGTGTGGAACGTGGAAAGAGCAAAGAAACCGCTTCTCTTTAGACGACATCGAGCTCCAATTTGTTTGCACAGATTTTTCCAGCCGGTCATGTGGGTGACCGGCGGATGCGCGAGAAGGCAAAGGAGGCTTCCCATGCAGGACTATGAACCGCTCGATCTGACGCTGGTGTGCAATACAGGGCCGGAGCCCTTCGGCCCGAACTTCGAGCCGCCGCTGGGCGCGCAGACGTTTCAGGGCCTGCCATTCCAGATCGGAGGTGAGATAGGAAAACCCTGTTTCCTGGGCTTCGGCCCCGAGCCGCCGCTGTCTGCAGAGCCGATCTCCCTCTCCGTCGGCCAGAGCGCCCGCAATGTCCTCTGCGCCCACGCGTTACGGGACACCCACTTGCATGAAGGCGACCCACCGGGCCGGGTCATCGCGCGCTATCGCTTTGTCTTCGCGGATGGCGAGCAGGTAACAGTCCCCATTCGGGAGCGGTTCGAGATCGGCGTGATCCCGGTGGCCTGGGGGGAGTTGCCGTTTCTGGCACGGACCGACCGGAAGGACAGCCTTATGGACCGCTATCAGGGGGAGTGGGGCGGCACGGGCTTCCGCCAGACGGAGGCGCGCCAGGCGTGGCCGAACGCCTACTACCTCTGGGCGTGGAAGAACCCCCGTCCGGAGGTCGCTCTCGAGCGGATCGAGATCCATCCGGGCGATGGGGAGAGCCCCACGCTGACGCACCGTTTTCTGGTCGCCGCCGTCACTCTGGGGCACCGGGACGAGGAGCCCTTCTGGCGGAATGCAGGGGTCCCGGTGAAGCTGACGCTGCCGCAACCGGAGGACGCGAAGCCGCCGTTTGCCCTGTCGGTCGAGGTGGACCGGGGGGTGGCCACCTATCCCTATGCCCTGCCGGAGCAGAGCGCCGAGGCGTTCCTGCAGGCTCCGCACCAGGGATTCGGCGAGGGGCAGAACCCGCAGAATAGCCCGGCCTATGTGGAGATCGCCGCGATCCCCTCCGCGACCGTCACCGTCAAGCGTGCCGAGGAGGAGCTAGGCAGCGCGCCGTGGGGCGCGCTGGAGGAGCAGGGCGTTGTGGAGACGCCGCGCGTGCGCTTCGAGCTCCTCGATACCGGGCGCAACTGGGTGCATACCACGGTGGTGGACGATGCCACAGGCAAACCGATACCCTGTCGGGTCCACTTCCGCACACCTGCCGGCGTCCCTTATGCCCCGCATGGACACCACCCGCATGTGAACTCCAATCTCGGCACCTGGCATATCGATGTGGGCGGCGACGTCCGTTTAGGCCAGATCTCCTATGCCTACATCGACGGCAAGTGCCAGGGCTGGCTGCCGCGCGGCGAGGTGATCGTGGATGTGGCGCGGGGCTATGAGTACGAGCCCCTGCGAGCCAAAGTGGAGATAAAGCCCGGCCAGCGAGAGTTGACCCTGCGCCTGAAGCGGCACTCCGACCTCAATGCGGAGCGCTACTTCAGCGGCGATACCCACGTCCATTTTCTCTCCACTCAGGGCGCGATCACCGAAGCCGCCGCCGAAGACCTGGATGTGGTCAATCTGCTCCTCTCCCAGTGGGGGCACCTCTACACCAATACCGAGGAGTTTATCGGGCGCCCGGTGGCGTCGGGCGATGGCGAGACCATCGTCTATGCCACCCAGGAGAACCGGCAGCATCTGCTCGGCCATCTGACGCTGCTCGGCCTGAAGGAGCCGGTGATGCCCTGGTGTTCGGATGGCCCCAGCGAGGCGGAGCTGGGCGGCAACCTCGAAACGACGCTCTCGCACTGGGCGGACGCCTGCCATGCGCAGGGCGGGACCGTCGTCATTCCGCACCTGCCCAACCCCAACGGAGAGCCTGCGGCGCTGATCGCCACCGGGCGCGCCGACGCCGTCGAGATGCTGGTGCATAACCCCTTCTTCCACCTGGAGTACTACCGCTATCTGAACGGCGGCTATCGGCTGCCCCTGGCCGGCGGCACGGACAAGATGGATAGCGGCGTGCCGGTGGGGCTCTATCGCACCTACGCCCACATCCCCGCCGAGGAGCCCTTCACCTACAACGCCTGGTGCAAAGCCCTCCGCGCCGGCAACACCTTCCTCTCCGGCGGGCCGCTGCTCCGCTTCAGCGTGAACGGGCAGCCCATCGGCAGCACGGTGCAACTCAGTGGAAACGGCGGCACAGTCGAAGTAGAGGCCGTCGCCACCTCTATCTTCCCCATCCACGCGCTCGAAATCGTGCAGGGCGCCGCGCCGGGCAGCCCGCAATCCGAGATATTCCACGTGGTCGCCTCCACCGAAGAGCGGAACGGAGCGAAAGCGCTGCGCCTGAAGGCGACGCTGAAGATCGAACGGACCACCTGGCTCTGCGCCCGCTGCGCCGGCCCCGACTACACCGCCGTCCCACACCACGATAGCTGGCGACGCGGCATCATGGCGCACACCTCCCCGGTCTATCTGGCCTGCAGCGAAACGTACGACCTGTTCGACCCGCGCACCGCGCACTATATGCTGACGCTGCTGGACGGCAGCCTGCAGCACATCCGACAGCGGGCGCCGCAGTGGCGGCCCGGCACCACGACCCACCATCACGGCGAGGCGGATCATCAGGCGTTTCTGGAGCGACCCTTCCACCAGGCCATCGCCGCCCTCCATCACAAACTGCACGAACACGGCATCCCGCACTGAGCCGGATGGCGCCGCATTGAGGCCGCGTAGACAAGCGGCCTCAATGCGGTCCTATCTCACCGGTTCGAGTCCTGTCGGGGCTCATCCAGGACTCGAACCAACCAATCCATCTTCTATTTGTCTGCTCTTTCAGCATTGAACATCATGCAGGAATCCCCCTCCGGCTGACGAAATTTAATATGGGCAGTTTATAATTCCCCCAGGAATCTGGACAGTAGGTTAAGTTACATTAGGAGCAGCAAATCTTGACACTGATAGAGACACTGTTGATAACTGTAGGCACTGCAGTTGGTAAGTCACTCTTAAAAGCCTGGTTGCGAGATGATTTATCAGTCGAAGCCGGCAAATCAGTTCTTGACCTGCTTGCGGGCAAAACGAAGGATGTGATAAGTGCGAGCAGGGGCAAACGTCAGATCGAAGACATTGCTGAGAAGATAGCCCTAAGCCTTAAGGATATTTTTGATGAAGATGCTAACGACATTGAGGATTCCGGAAAGGAGTCTGTTGCACTTGCGCTAGCTGCCGCAATTGAGCGGGCATCCATCTCTGCGACAATGTTGGTGCATCATGACCAAAACCCGTTAGCAGTGGCTAGGGTGATCCTCGCCCAATCGAATGACTTGACTATAGGGTTTGACGAAAGCGAAAAGGCACTGTTCGGTCGCCTGCTCGAGCAGACTTGTGCAAATGTTATCGATATTGCCGATAAGCTACCCAAATACCAGCAAGCAGCCTTTGCGGAGATGCTCAATCGCGAGTCGACATTAAAGGACGTTGCGGACCAACTACTTGAGGAAGTTCGGCAAATCAAAGCAGAAAGTCGTAGGGCTAACCGAAGCTGGGTTGAACAGAGATTCGAGGAGAACTATAGGGCCGAGGTAGCTCGTGTGCATGATGAAATACGCTTGTTTGGGGTTGACGCAGTTGATTCTCATCGACGGTATAACCTGACGAGCGCATATGTATCTTTGACAGTGACGAAGATGTCAGCGCAGGCAGACGATGCCGCAAATACCCATGGTACTGACCCACACTACCAAATGAGATCAATACAGCCTGTCGAACGCACATTGGCCTCTACACAACGATTGCTTGTTCGAGGCCCAGCGGGCTCTGGAAAGACTACGCTTCTACAGTGGATAGCCGTAAGGTCAGCCCTGAATGATTTCCCAGAAGAGATGACCAGATGGAACGGCACTATTCCAATCTTCATTCGCTTGCGCGATTACTTCGATAAGAAACTGCCAAAGATCAGTTCATTTCCTCTCTCCACCGTAGATGAGACGCCGGAAGGTTGGACAGATTGTCAGTTGCAAGCTGGCCGCGTCATTCTACTGATTGACGGGATAGACGAACTTCCAGAATCGAAACGTACCGAAACTCGAACGTGGCTTCAAGAGCTCATGGAACGTTGCCGCGACAGCCATTGTCGCGTGATCGTTACGTCAAGGCCGCACGCCGTTAGCGAAGGATGGCTAAGGGAACTTGACTTCACGGACGCCGAAATCGATGCCATGGGAGAGGAATCGATCCAAGAGTTCATCGAACGTTGGCACCAGGCGCTGTGCAATGACATCAGAGTAAAAGCCGAGTGGGAGCGCATACTCGGAGCAGGTGAACGACTTAGACTTAGAATGGAAGAGCGAGCAACGCTTAGAGACTTAGCGCAAACTCCGCTGCTCTGCGCAATGATTTGCCTGCTGAACCTAAGACGTAAGGAGAGGATACCCGAGCAGCGAGTTGAGCTGTACGATGAATGTATCGAAATGCTCCTTCGCCGTGATATAGAGCGAGGGGTGGATCTTACTGATTACCCGTCTTTTAGTAAGAGGCAGCAGCGAACTCTCCTTGAGCATATTGCGTGGTGGATGCAACGGAACGGGTATGTCACTGCTTCGATTGACCGCGCACTTAGCCACATGCACAGCAAGTTAGCATTACTCCAAAACGTAGCCCAGGACGCGACGGCCGAGGCAGTACTTGGGCTCTTGGTGGATAGATCGGGGATATTGCGGAGTCCTCGCGTTGGCGAGATCGATTTCACTCACAGGACCTTTCAGGAGTTCCTTGCTGCCCAAGCGGCAATCGATTCCGCTGACATTGGTGAGTTGATTAGGAACGCGCGCGATGATCAATGGAGGGAGACAATTATTCTTGCTGTGGGCCTAGCCAAAGCTGGTGGTGAGGAGATAATCCAAGAGCTTATAAGACTCGGGGATGCGAACAAGCAAAGCCGGCACAGATTGCACATGCTCGCTGTATCATGTCTCGAAACTGTTACGGAAATCTCGACACTGACTAAGGCTGAAGTAGAAACGCGACTCCAGGCGATTGTGCCTCCCAAAGATACCGTCGAAGCAGCCGACATATCGTCAGCAGGCGAAATGGCGTTACCTTACCTCGGTAAGCAGGATGGATATTCACAGCAAGTAAGTGCCTCATGCGTTCGTGCGCTAGGTCTGATTGGGGGACAGGCTAGCCTTGAGAAGCTTCAAGAGTGGGCAGTTGACGCACCCGAACTGGTAGTCTCAGAGTTGCTGCGTAACGCGATTAAGTATCCGCTTATTGACTATGCGTTCAGCGTGGTAAGTAAGCTCGACCGCAATCACTATTCGGCGGTCGTTAAGTGGTGCAAGACAAACAATAACTTAGCTCTGATAGCTGGCTTGGGTAACATGGAAGACCTGGATCTGTCCGGGTCCCATCAACTTAAGGATCTTTCGCCCCTAGCTGGCCTGAGTAACTTGCGGCGGATCGATTTGACTGGATGCAACCATCTAAGTGACCTAACGCCTCTTGCGCAGCTTCCAAGCCTAGAATCTGTTGACTTGGCGAGGTGCACAAGCGTTACTAGTATAGAACCACTCAGGGAACTAACTCGGCTGCGATGGCTGGACCTACAGGGCTGCACGGCAGTAACAGACCTGTCACCATTAGAGAATGCCGCACAATTGGAGTCGCTCGATCTCCGCGGCTGCACTGGTATTACCGATCTTATGCCCATACTCTATCTGGCTACCCTGAAGTCATTGAATATTACTGGATGCTCTAATGTTGAAGCCATCGAGCCTGTATCGGTGTTACCAAGCCTTAGATTCGTGAATGTTGGTGGCAACGTCGATGTTGACGAACTATATTATTTGAAGGACCTTGAGGAGTTAACCGATTTGCGGATAGAGGCTTCCGATAAGTTAACATCACTGTGGCCACTATCCCAGTTGACCGGTCTACAATACCTAAGCATTGGAGGATGCAGACACATAGAGGACCTGTCGCCACTAGCGTCGTTGGTTGGTTTATGTAGCCTTCAGATATGGATGTGCACGGGAATCACAGATATCACAACTATTTCCTGCATGACGCACCTCGAAGGTTTGAATATAGGAGGTTGCACTGGTATTGTGGACCTAACCCCACTGTCGAATCTATCCAACTTGCGTGCCTTGGATATGTGGTCTTGCTCCAACGTCGTAGATCTAGCCCCATTGGCGACCTTACACAGCCTTGAACGTCTCGATCTACAGGACTGTAACAA
>Ga0070734_10003711_pt1 | contig 15493 bp, 20 predicted proteins | sample Coa_R1_8_FD_66444 | JGI IMG/M metagenome (GOLD analysis project Ga0070734, IMG submission 66444) | Surface soil microbial communities from Centralia Pennsylvania, which are recovering from an underground coalmine fire - Coalmine... | ecosystem: Environmental > Terrestrial > Soil > Unclassified ...
ATCGTGATCACCATACCTTGCTCTAAAACCTGCGTCTGCTTCGCTGCAAGCCTTGGCCCTTCGTGAATCTCCAGTCCAACCCCATGACCCGTCGAGTGACTAAAATACTTGTCCAGCCCAGCTCGTCGCAACACGCTGCGTGCCGCCTCATCCACATCGCCCGAGGTCACGCCCGGCCTCACAGCAGCAACTGCAGCCTCCTGTGCTTCCAGAACCGCATCATACACTTCCCGCTCGCCTTCGAGCGCCCGGCCCAGGTGAACAGTGCGGGTCATATCACTGCAATAGCCATCCAGCACCACACCAAAATCCAGCGTCACAAACCCACGCTTAGGCAGCTTCGCCGTCGAAGCCCGTCCATGTGGCAGCGCACTCCGCTCGCCGCTCGCCACAATCGTCTCAAACGACATAGCCTCCGCACCAGCCAGCCGCGCCGCATGTTCCAACTCCGCGGCCACAGCCACCTCCGTCAACCCCGGCTCCAGATAATCCAGCATCCCATCAAACAACCTGCACCCCAGATTCGCGGCCGAACGCATCAAAGTAATCTCGTCCGAATCCTTCACCTCGCGTAGCCGAGCAATCAGCGACCCCACCGAGACAAACATCCCCCGCCGCACACCCGACGAGACCGCCTTCCGCATAGACTCCAGCACTGCCACCGTCGTCTGCGCTGCATCGAACCCACACCGTCTGATCCCCGCCGTCTCCATCCACTCGCACGCAGCCGCCACCGCAGGCTTCTTCGCAATCACCACCCGCGTGCCTTTAGCCTCAGCCTTGGCCTGCGCGGTATATCTCCCATCGGTAAACAGCGTCGCCCCCCCGCGAGCCAGCACCAGCGCCGCAGAAGATCCCGTAAACCCACACAGGTACCGCACATCCGGCAGATGCGTCACCAGCAACCCATCGACGCCGGCAGCGGCCACCGCAACAGCCGCTCTCTTCTTCCGCGCTCTAAAATCCATTCCTTTGATTCTACCCAACTAATTCTCTCTTGAGCACTTATCAGCCACTCTTCTAGCCTGGTTCACCTCCAACCCGGTATCATGAACTATGTCCGGTTTTTTTCGCGACCAGCCGTCGCGTTTCTCCCGTCGAAAATTTCTTATTGGATCTGGTGTTGCCGCCGCGGGTCTCACCCTATACTCCGGCGCGATCGCACGCCACCAGCTCGAAGTCGTCGACTTCCCCATCCACATCGCCGACCTTCCCGACGCCTTCCGCGGCTACCGCATCGCCCAGATCAGCGACATCCACCTCGACGAATTCACCGAGCCCTTCTTCGTCGAGCATATCGTCCACAAGATCAACGCTCTGGCCCCCGACCTCGTCCTCATCACCGGAGACTTCGTCACTCGCGGCTCCCTCAACTTCATCCTCGGCGAGCACCCAGCCCATCGTTGCGCCGAAATCCTCAGCGCCCTCGCCTGCCCGCTTCGTTACGCAATCCTCGGCAACCACGACGTCGCCGTCAACGCGCCCCTGGTCATCGATGCGCTCTCCACCCGTGGCATCCCGGTCCTCATCAACCAGCACATCCCCATCGAACGCAACGGAGACCGCTTCTGGCTCTGCGGAATCGATGACGCAGCCGCCAGCCATCCCGACCTCAACCTGGCGATTCCGGACAAGCCCAACGCCCCGGTCATCCTCATGGCCCACGAACCCGACTATGTCGAAGCCGTCCTTCAGCACCCACGCGGCCCACTCGTCGATCTCATGCTCTCAGGCCACACTCACGGAGGCCAGGTTCGTCTCCCCATCGGAGGTGCACTCGTCCTCCCGCCCATGGGGCAGAAGTTCATCGAAGGCTACTTCCGCCTCGATCACTTACAGCTCTACGTCAACCGAGGCGTAGGAACCGTAGGCCTTCCCTTCCGCCTCAACTGCCCACCCGAGTTGACGATGTTCACCCTACAGCCAGCCTAATCACTCATCAAGCTCGTTTCTTGGTCGTCATCCCGCCGTTGCCGTTGCTTTTGGGGTTGTCATCCCGTAGGGATCTGCTTCTGTCTTTGTCTGTTCTCGTCGAGATCAGCTTCTACGACGCAGGCACCAACCAACCGCCAGGAGTCGAGCGCGAAATCTCCAACTCCTCCTCCGTCATATCCACCGAAACATCCGCAAACAGCGGTGTACTCAAATAGCGCTCGCCCGTATCCGGCAACATACACAGAACCGTCGATCCCTCCGGTGCCTCTTCACAAACACGCAAAGCCGCCGCAAAAGTCGCACCGGAAGTAATGCCCACAAAAATTCCCTCCTTCCGCGCAAGTTCCTTGCTCCAACGCATAGCCTCTGCATTTTCGACACGCAAAATCTCGCTGACAACCTTCGTATCCACGGCATCTCCTGTCAGCTTCGCGATGAAATCCGGACTCCATCCCTGCAACGGATGAGGTTTCCATGAAGGATGACCCGCCGCCGCCGATCCATCAGCATTTCGCGCTTGCTCAATCCCGCTCGAGAGCATCGGCGCATCGGCCGGCTCGCACACCACAATCTTCGTCTCAGGTCGCTCCTTCGCAAGCACACGCGCGACACCCTTCAGCGTCCCTCCCGTACCAAACCCCGTAACCCAATAATCCAATCTCTCACCCTTGAAATCGTCCACGATCTCCCGAGCCGTCGTCCGCGAGTGCATATCCGCATTCGCTTCATTCGTAAACTGACGCGTCAAAAACCATCCATGCGTCTCGGCCAACTCCACCGCCTTGGCCACCATTCCCATCCCTCTCGCAGCCGCGGGAGTCAACACAACCTTCGCCCCCAGGAACCGCATCAGCTTGCGCCGTTCCACGCTGAAAGTCTCCGCCATCGTCACAACAAGCGGATACCCCTTCTGCGCGCACACCATCGCCAGCCCGATCCCCGTATTCCCACTCGTAGCCTCGACCACCGTCTGTCCGGGCTTCAGCTGTCCAGTCTTTTCAGCATCCTCAATCACACCAAGCGCCAGACGATCTTTCACCGACCCCAGCGGATTGAACGCCTCTACTTTGACATAAAGATTCACATGCTGCGGAGCCAACCGATTGATCTTAACCACCGGAGTCCTGCCGACTGTCTCGAGAATATTGGCATATCGTCCCACGTCACCGCTCCTTTGGGCGCACCTTGGCGACCCACTTCATTCACCACAATTCAGCCTGTCCAAGATAACGCTTTTCTGAACCCTTCAGAACTAACGCCGAAAACAATCCAGCGAGTGATCGTTCACAATCCCCGTCGCCTGCATCCACGCATACACAATAACCGGCCCAACAAATTTGAATCTCCGCTTCTTCAGCGCCTTCGACATCTCCTCCGAAAGCGGAGTCTTCGCCGGAACAACGCCAGTCATGTTCTTGATCGTCTTACCACCCGCCAGTCCCCAGACAAACTTCGAAAAATCCTCGCCATCATCCCGCATCTTCAAATAAATGCGAGCCCCGCCAATCGTAGCCTCAATCTTCGCCCTGGACCGAATAATCCCCGGATTCTCCAGCAGCCGTTTCACTTCCCGCTCACCCATCCGAGCCACGGCCTCCGGATCGAACTTATGAAACGCCTCACGAAACGCGTCACGCTTGCGCAAAATTGTGATCCACGACAGCCCCGCCTGGAACCCCTCCAGCATGAGCATCTCCCACAGAGCGCGGCTGTCATGCTCAGGGACTCCCCACTCCTCGTCGTGGTACGCCTGCATCAGCGGATCATTCTCCGCCCACGCACAGCGATGAACCTTCTTCATAGCCAACCCCACCGTCCGATTGTTACCGAGCCCGCCCCACAGGCTTCTTCTGCTTCGGCGCCACCACCACAGGAGCCGCCACCTTCACCCCGGACTTCTCATCCATCCATGCATCCAGCAGGCTCTTCTTGAACCGCCACCGGTTGCCAAGTTTGAACGCCGGAACAAACCCCTCTGATGCATACCGGTACAGCGTGTCTCCGCTAATGCCCAGATACTCCGACGCCTGCCGGATATCCATCACCTCGCGAGGGACGACCTGAGCTATACCAGCCATACAGAGCACTCTCCTGATTGCAGAAACGAACGGGCGAAAAACCGGGAAGAGCGTGCCAAACCCGGCACACTCTTTGTATTCCCTTTCTCTCGCCCGTTCAACAAAAATCGCTTGCTATTAACCAGCAACTAACTGATAACCAAACACTAAACAGTCTTATTTCGAGCCTTTAGGCGGCTGCAGACTCGTCATCACATCCAGCAGATCCTGCCCGACCGTCCTGGTCTTCGCAATCGCATCTGCCAGCGGAATATCCGATATCTCCGTCCCCTTCAGCACGACCAGCCGGCCGAACTTCCCTTCATGAACCAGATCGATAGCCCTCACGCCATACCGGGTCGCCAGCATCCGGTCGAAAGCCGAAGGCGTACCGCCCCGCTGCGTATGCCCCAGGTTCACGCTGCGAGTCTCGTACTTGGTCCGCTTCTCGATCTCTTCTGCCAGAGTCTGCCCAATCCCGCTCAGCCGCACATGGCCAAACGAGTCCACCGAGGTCCCCACAGTTGCCTGGTCCGACTCCGGAAACTGCGCACCCTCCGCCACCACGACAATCGAGAACTTCTTCCCATGCTCCCGGCGATAAGTAATCAACCGGCAGACCTCCTCGATATCGATCGGCACCTCAGGCACCAGAATCGCATCCGCGCCGCCAGCAATCCCGGCGGTAATCGCAATCCAGCCCGCGTCGCGCCCCATCACCTCACACACCAGCACGCGATTATGCGCCTCCGCGGTCGAGTGCAACCGATCCACCGCCTCTGTCGCAATCCCCACCGCCGTATCGAACCCGAAGCAGGCATCGGTGCCACTCAAATCGTTATCAATCGTCTTCGGAACCCCAACGCACTTCACCCCGCGCTCACTCAGCGCCAAACTGATCGACTGCGTATCGTCCCCACCCAGCGCAATCAGCGCATCCAACTTGTTCTTCTCAATCGTCTCAAGACACTTCTCAAATCCACCAGGAATCTTCTTCACATTCGTCCGCGACGACCGCAGAATCGTGCCACCCTTCTGCAAAATCCCCGATGTAGTCTCCAGCGTCAGCGGCATCGTCACATCATCGATAACCCCGCGCCACCCTTCCATGAACCCAACAAACTCGTCCCCATGATGCAGGATCCCCTTGCGAACGGCCGCCCGAATTACCGCATTCAGTCCCGGGCAATCACCGCCACCAGTCAACATTCCAACGCGCATTAAACTCTCCTTTGAACAACGGAAAAATCATACCCCACCAACCACCCCCAATTGTCACCCCACAAAAATCTGGCCTCTGTCGTTGCTGTTGCAGTTGTTGTTGTAGTTGCAGTTGCAGTTGCAGTTGCTTGTCATTCTGAGCGAAGCGAAGAACCACCGCATTTCCGAGGGGAGCGAAGCGACCCGAGTGCCTTTGCTACTTCTCCACCCACCAATCCGACCGAACCTCCACCCCGCGCACAACCTCCGTAGGCAACCCCGGCTCCGGAGACCAAACCTTAATCCCTCGCTCCCCCGCAACCTCCATAAACCGCTCGATCGGCTGCCGCCAGCCATGCAGTGCCAGATCGAACAGCCCCCAATGAATCGGCATCATCACCCCATTCCCACCCATAGCCTCGAACACCCGCGCCGCCCCATCTGGCCCCAGATGAATACTCGCCCACAACTCATTGAACGCCCCAATCTCCAACATCGTCAGATCGAATGGCCCATACACCGCGCCGATCTCCGCGAACCCCTCCCACCACCCCGAGTCCGCGCCATAGTAGACGTTGTGCCCCTTCCCCTTCAGCACAAACGAAGACCACAGCGTCTCAAACCGGTTAAACATCCCTCGCCCCGAAAAATGCCGAGCAGGCACAGCTGTAATCTCCAGCGCACCTCCAGCAACACCCGCACTCTCCGTCCAATCCAGTTCCGTAATCTGCTCACCACGAACCCCAAACCGTCGCAGAATCTCCCCCACACCAAGCGAAGTCACCCACGCCGCCCCGCGCATCGAATCAAGCCTCGCCAACTCACGAATCGTCGACTCCCCAAGATGGTCATAGTGGTCATGCGATACCAGCACGACATCAATTTCGGGCAACTCCCCCAGCCGCAACGGAGCAGCAAAGAACCGCTTCGGCCCCACCCAGCGCATCGGAGAAGCCCTCTCGTCCCACACCGGATCGATCAGCACCCTCACCCCATCAATCTCCACCAGCATCGTTGAGTGCCCCATCCACGTCACCCGCAGCCCACTCGCCGGAGCCACACCATAAACGGAAACATCAGTAACAAAAGGCCCCAGCCTTCGTCGAGGCACCTTCTCTTCCTTGGTATTCAAATACAGCGGAAGCACCTTGAAGATCGTGCTCCAATCCCCCACAGACGTCGGGACCGGATTCAGAAATCTCCGCCCCGCCTTCTCCGCCCGACGCAAACTCGTCGCACCGCGCCCTACACCTAAATCCACTGCAAGACCCATCAGTTCACCCCAGCGTCACGGCAAATAATAGAACGGATTCGGCAACTTCACACTCACCTCCGCCGTCGCCGTCCCCTTCAAGTCACTCCACTGATCTCCAACACTCATCACAATCCGATATCCCTGCGCCACAATCTTCTGTCTCTCCTCGCTCTTGTAATCGATCGTCGGCATCGTCTTCTGGGGCCCCGTACGCAACGCCAATCCCCTCCATCCCTTATAACCCGCTGCAGCCAGATTACGCTCGGTAGCCTGCCTCAACTCATCTGCCCTGCCCGTGATAAAGAACACATCCACGCCCGCAGCTCGAGCCTTATTGAACAGCCGCAGAGCTCCCGGTATCACCATTGCTGACTCAGGCGACGCCATCCAAACGTTATACATCTGCACGATGAACCCATAATCCTCTCGCCTCATCTCGCAATAGTTCGTCAACGAAGTCTCATCGATATCCAGCACAACCGCCAGCTTCTCGCCCTCCTTCCGCCCAGCCAGCACATGCTCCAGAGCAGCCTCAGCCCGCACCCACTGCGCATCCAGATCGGCCCAGTAGCATCCGTTCTCGCCGATACACTCCGCATAGTCCTGCAGTCGAAACCGCGCCACGCCAAAATTCGGCAACGGCTCCGCCGCAAGCACAAACGTCGGATCCCCCGCAGCACTCGCAGCCGTAGCCCGAATCGAAGCATCCGTAGGCCGACCCGGCCGCACTCCGCCACCCGCACCACACGCTGGAGGCCCCACCTGCGCCGCACACATCCCACCCGCCAGCACCCAAACGCCAATCAATCTCAAAAAATCACGCATACTCACCTCCAGCGACTATCAAAAAGTCAACGCTCTTATCCGGTGGAAGCGCAGTGCTTCAGCCCTGCGAAATATCAGCGACTCGACGAGGGGCTTCAGCCCTGGGCCTTTCGCCTGTTCCGCCGCAGACTTTCAACGTCAACCAATCCCTGCTCAACCAGCCCCGGCATAGTCACACACCAGCAGCGTCAGATCATCGTTCTGTGCAGCAGCCCATCGCTGCACCGACGACAACACAAGATCAGCAGCCTCAGTGTGCCCCAGCCCCGCACTATCCCGCAACAACGCACAAAGCCTCTCTTGTCCGAACTCTTCCTGTTTCCCATCCTCCGCTTCGACAATTCCATCGGTATAGAGCAGCAACCGATCCCCTGCCATCAACGGAAGAACCACAGTCGAGTACTCAGCAAAATCAAACGCCGCCAGCATCAGCCCATTCTCCACCACTGGCATCACCTCGCCTCCGCGCAACAACAGCATAGGCGGATGTGCCGCAGCCGAATACCGCAGCTCCTGCGCCTCGGCATCAAGATGAACATAAGCCGCTGTCACAAACTGATTCTGAGTAATCCCGCACAACGTCGCATTCATCGCAGCAAGCAACTTAGAAGGATTCGCCGTATTCACACGCTGCGACGTCGCCGCAATCTTCACCATCGACGCAATGAGCGCAGCCGGCACACCATGTCCCGAGACATCCGCGATCAAAAGTCCAGTCTGCCGCTCGTCCGAAATCAGAAAGTCGTAGAAGTCCCCAGCGACAGAAGTCATCGGCACATATCGCGCAGCGACGCGAAAATTTGCATTATTCGGAAACTCACCAGGCAGAATCGACATCTGAATCCGCCGCGCCACATCCAGCTCTTTCTGTATTTCGACCAGCTGCTGATCCCGCTGAATCGTCCGCCGCGCAGCCACATATCCCAAAGTCGCAAGAAACACCGCAAACCCCAGCGACTCCGTCTTCGAACCGCCTCGGAATAGCCCAATGATGTTGTCGTAGAGAGCAAAACCCACAAAAACCAACAGCCCCCGCCGAATCACAACAAAATCCCGGCTGATATTCTCCCCACGCTTCGACTGCACGATCAGCGCAATGAGTCCGGCAATGATGATGACGTTGTTGATAATCAAAAACTTCAGCGAGGGCCCAAACACAAACGTAGCCACCACCAAGCCCAAAAACACAACGCACAATACGTACCCAATCACTCTCGCGCCTTTATTCAGAAACCCCGCAGCCTCGAAGAAAAAGAGCGCAGGGATAGGAACCACGTAGTCGATTGAGAACTTCAGGTTTCGAAAGAAGACCGAGTCCGGCACCAGCAAACTCAGCAAGCCTGATTGCATCCACAATCGACCGCCATACAGAATCGCGAACAGCGCCAGCCACACCAGCAGCGCATCGAACTTACGCCGCAACACGCAAAACGCTCCAGCAACCAACCCCACTGTTACAAACGCCGCTCCCAGAAACAGACGCAACTCATCGTGATGAAAGACTCGCAGAACCTGACTGGCAGTAAGTTCCCGATCGATCCCTTGCATGCGACAGATGCTACATCATCCCCACACCACAGCCATGCGCACCTCTCTCGACACATAGCCCATCTATCTGCCGATCCAAGACAACCCATAGCTGTCGACCCGCATATTAAATGCATCACGACTCCGGGAATGAGGGAGACGCAATGCGTTCAGTTGTCGCCGTGTTCCTCCTCCAGATGACCTCGTTCCTCTGGAGCCAGACCCCCACACCTCCTCCCGCAGCCCCAGACGAAACCTCACTCGCCAAGCAAACCCAAAACCCCGTAGGCGACATCGTCTCCGTCCCCTTCCAGTTCAACTTTAACAGCGGCGGCGCCTACCAGGATCAGACCTTCTTCAACCTCAACTTCCAACCCGTCATCCCCATTCACCTCACCCACAACTGGACTCTCATCGCCCGAACCATCGTCCCCATCGTCAGCATCCCTACTGGAAACGGCGTCAGCTACAGCGGAGTAGGCGACATCCAGCAACAAACCTTTTTTACCCCCGCCCATCCCGGCAAGATCATCTGGGGAATTGGTCCGGCCTTCTCCTTCCCCACCGCCACCGCATATCCAGCCAAAACAGGCACTTGGGCCATGGGACCCTCCGTCGTCCTGCTGGCAACCCCCGGCCCCTGGGTCCTCGGCTCCCTCTTCGTCCAGTTCTCTCCCCTGACGGACGCCAACGGCCCCCCACGCACCAACAACTTCCTCTGGCAGTACTTTGTTAACTACAACTTCGGCAAAGGATGGGCCCTCAGCACCGCCCCCAGTATCACCGCAAACTGGGACGCCTCACGCAGCCAGCGCTGGACTGTACCCGTCGGTGGAGGCATCAGCCGCACCCTCGTCTTCCAGCGCCAGCCCATGACCCTCGGCTTCCAGTACTACTACAACCCCATCCGCCCCGACAGCGCCAACTCCACCACCCTACGCTTTAATATCGCCCTCATTTACCCCCAAAAACCCTCTACCAAATAAACACAGCCCAACGCTAACCCGTCTTGCAGCATCCAACAATCCACTATGGATTTCTTCGTGCCCCCACAAGAGATCTCGTATCGCTACAGCGACTACATCGAAGAGTTCCAGGCGATACTAGCGGCGAGCAAAATCAAATTCGGCTCGCCCGACAACTTCACTGTGTTCGCACGCCGCCTGCAATCCGACGACGTCCTCTCCGCCGATCTCGACCGCATGGTCCGCTCCATCATCCAGCGCGAAACCGGCAACATCTCCCTGCGAACCATCCTCACCATCATCGCCGTAGCCAGCGGAGGCCCTACCGCCGCCGACCCCAACCGAGACTTCAGCAAGCCGAAGCAGCTCGTCATCGACGCGATGATCGCCTCTGGCGGCTGCAGCCCCGCTGACGCCGAGCACCTCGACGGCCTCTGCCGATCCGCCCCAGCCATCCAGTCACACGAAACCACCCCACCCAACGAAGCCTCTCCCGATATCACCGGATCCCTCACCCGCCTCGAGCTCAACGCCTCCGAAGCCATGCACTACCTCGACTCCATCGAACAACGAATCGCCCGCATGGAGCCCTTCCTCGAAGCCCTCCCCTTCAGCGAGACCCCAGCATCTTCGCCAGCCGTGGCCCCTGCCCCACCCCCTCTCGTCGAACCGCCCTTCATCCCAGCCGAACTGCCCACCAACACCAGCCACATCAGAATCACTCTGAACGATTCGATAGACCGCTTCGCCGACTTCCTTTTCACCCGCAAATTCGAATTCCGCAATAACTTCTTTACCGGCACATTTACCCGTAGACCGTTCGGTGTCACATTCCCGAGCAGGTTCTTCAGCTATACATTCGCCTATAAATTCTTCAGGTACAGGGTCACCGACAAGCTCTTCAGCTACCCCTTCGTCCATAAACTTTTGCACTACAAATTCAGCGATAGACTTTTGAGCAACAATTTCAGCAATAAACTCCTGACTTACAGAGTCGACAACAAATTCATCCAGAGAGCCGTCGCCGTTCCCCTATCTTTGGCAGCAGTAGTCGGCACCACCCTCCTCTACCTCAGCATCGAACACAACCACCACCCGGTCATCCAGCCACCCACCGCGCCCACAACCGAAGCCTCCGTCATCCCACCCATCACAATAACCAACAAGCCTCAGCTAACCGTAACCGCCGATCTGCTAGACAAATCAACAAATGAACCCAGCGTCAAACAGCAGCCGCACAAACCCTCTCCCTATCTGTCACAAACCTCCACCGTCCCCCCCAGCCATCCTCAACGCCTGACGGAGCCCGCCCCAGCCAGCTCATCATCCTCCGCGGCGGCAGCCACCGCACCTGCAGCATCCTACGCCACCGCCGAAGACGAGACCCCAACCCCAACCGCCACAACGTCCTCCCACAGCGTCAGATACGCCTTGACCAGCCTCCCCTCGAAGCTCCGGCTATCTCCCTCCCACACTATCGACGTCTCCTCTGGAGTCATGGCCTCCAACCTGGTCTCCGCGACCCCACCCACCTATCCCAAGCTGGCCAGCCTCACACACATGCAGGGAAAGGTAGTCATGGAAGCCATCATCGCCAAAAACGGAACCGTCCAGAGCCTGCAGGTCCTCGAGGGCCACCATCTCCTACGCAGCGCCGCCAAAAACGCCGTACGCTCCTGGCGCTATCGCCCCTACCTCATCGACGACAAACCCGTCGAAGTCGCCACCATCGTCACCGTAGACTTCAACCTCCCACACTGACTCGCGCCCTCAAAATTTGTGAGGCTTACCTATAAACCAGGCAACCCCGTGCCTCAAGATCATCCATCCATCCATAGAACGGCAGTGAGCTAACCCAACGCAGGTCCAGCTTCTCAAGCCTGGGCAGCTTCGCGATGCCTGACGGCAAACTCGTCAATGGATTCCCGCGCAAATCGAGTTGCCGCAGTTCTCTCATCTCGCCAATCGAATCAGGCAACGTAGTCAATTCATTATTTCGCAGGTGAAGTTCACGGAGACCAGACAGCTCTTCGATTCTGGAAGGAAGTTCTGAAATCTGATTGTCGGTAGCTCGAAGCTCGATCAGCCCAACCATGCCGAAGACCGCCTCCGGAAACTCCGAAAACTGGTTCTCGCTGACGTTCAGGTATCGCAGTTTTTTTAGATGACTCATCGACAGCGGCAACGATGTCAGTCGATTGTCATGCACGTAGAGGAAATCGCGCAGCCCTACAAGCTCTCCCACACTATCCGGTAACTTTGTCAGCTCGTTGTGCCCCAGATCAAGCATGCGCAGTCGTTGCAAATCGACAATTCGCTCTGATATCTCGGCCAATCCGTTATCAGCAAGAATCAGCGTCTCCAGCTCCGTTCGTTGCCATATCCAATCCGGTACTCGACCAAGGTTTTTCTTCCAGAGATTTAGATCGATGCCGGAGTCTTGATGCATCTACGCCTTCGCAACCGCCTCATCCGCATACAGCCGAGCAATCTCATCCGCGTACTTCTTCTCCACAACCCGTCGTTTCAGCTTCAAACTCGGCGTCAGCTCACTCGTCTCCACGCTCCACTCATCCGGCACCACACATACCCGCTTGATGCTCTCAAAATGAGCCAGCTCCAAATTCACCCTGTCCACAATCTCCTGATAAGCCTTCACGACCTTCGCATCCTTCACCATCGCGCCGCGGTCTGCCTTCATGACACCATGTCCACTCGCCCACTCCTCCAGCGCCGCAAAGTTCGGCGAGATCAGCACACACGCAAACTTATGCTTGTCCCCCACCAGAGCCGCCTGCGCCACCAGCGTATTCGCCTTCAACTTATTCTCAATCGGCTGCGGAGCAATCATCTTCCCGCCGCTAGTCTTCAGCAACTCCTTCTTCCTGTCCGTAATCGAGAGGAACCCATCGGCATCCATATTCCCGATATCCCCGGTCTTGAACCACCCATCCGCCGTAAACGCCTCAGCCGTCTCCTTGTCCTTCTTCCAATACCCAATAAAGATCGAAGGCCCCCTTACCTCCAGCTCTCCATCCTCCGCAAACCGGCAGTCGACATTCGACATCGCCTTTCCCACCGTCCCAATGCGATGAGCACGCGGATAATTCAACGAAACCACCGGCGAAGTCTCCGTCAACCCATATCCCTCAAAGATCCGGATCCCCGCATCCGCAAACCACCCCGCCGAATCCATCCCCAGCGGAGCCCCACCCGAAACAAACACCTTAGCCTCGCCACCAAACGCCTCGCGAATCTTACCAAACACCAGCTTGTTTGCCAGCTTCCACCTCAACCCTCCCGGAGTCTTCCCCGCCAGAGTCTCCGCCCTGTGCTGCTTCCCCACCCCCAGCGCCCACTTCAAAATCCGCGACTTCACTGCCGACGCAGCCGACTTTCCCTCCACCGCCTGCCTGATCTTCTCGTACACACGCGGCACAGCGACAAAGATCGTCGGCTTCACCGCCTTCATCGCCACCGGCAGCAGATCAAACCGCGGACAATACGCCAGCCTCGTCCCGCAACACATCAGGGCATAATCCAGATGCCTCGCCGTCACATGCGACAACGGCAAAAACGAAATACAACAATCCTGATCGGTAAAGCTGAATGGCCCCGTCGACACATTCACATTGCTCGCCAGATTCCCATGCGTCAGCACAACACCCTTTGGCTCGCCCGTCGTGCCCGACGTATAGATGATCGTCGCCAGATCCTCCGGCCGTGCCAGCTTCACCATCACATCAAACTCAGCATCCCGCTGCTGCTTGGCCGGCGCCTCCGCCATCAACCCCCCAAAGCTCTCCGCGCCTTCATACTCACCGGCGTCCATCACAACGACATGCTCCAGCTCCGGCAACTCCCCCGCGGCGGCCACCTTCTCATACATCTCCCGCGACGACACCACCGCCACCCGCGCACCCGAATCCTTCAACATGTATCCAATCTGTTCCGGCGTCAGCGTCGGATACAGCGGAACATCCACCCCGCCAATCGCCATCGTCGCAAAGTCAGTCACCGGCCACTCCCACCGGTTCTCACTCAAAATTGCCACCCGATCGCCCTTACCCAACCCCCATCCACGAAACACATCAGCCAGCGCCCTTACCCGTCCATAAAGCTCGACCGAGCTAATCGGCTTCCACTCCCCCGCCGAATCCTGCCAAAGCATCACCGGACGGTCACCCCGCCCCGTCGTCCTCACCAGCACATCATTCATCGTCTTCAGATCAAACATCCGCAACCTACCTCTTCCCCATCAGCTCCACCGAGCCATACAACCAACTCTGATGCCTGTACCTGATACCCGAAACCTGATACCCGATACCCGAATAGCTATAAGCCGTCATTCTGAGCGTTTCGTCATTCAGAGCACTTTGTCATTCTGAGCGCTGCGAAGAATCCGCGTATTTTGTTCGAAGCGCCTAACTCCTACTCCCTACCCCTACTTCCTATTCCCTGCAACAACACATCCATCACCTGAGCCGCCGTCACCTTCGCATCATAAACACGCCCAGTAAACACAGCAGAACTCAACAACTCATCGATCGCCCCAAACATGCAATGCGCGACCACACCATCTGAAACGTCGCGCCGAAAAATCCCCTCCTGCTGCCCCCGCCGAACCACCTCCCGCACTACCTGGATGTACTTCACCAAATGATGGTGCGAGAACTCCGCAATAAACCGCGCACTTTGCCGAACCTCCGTCTGCATCAAAATCGCCATGCTCCGGTTCACCGAGTGGCTCTCCAGGTGCACCTGTGCGATGTACTCCAGCTGCTCCCTCGGCCCCTTCACCGTCCGGAACGCCTCTTCCACCTGCTTATAGAACTTCGCAAACGTCGTATCGATGGCCGTCCGCAGCACATCATCCTTGCTCTTGAAGTACAGGTACACCGTCCCGTCAGCCACCCCAGCCCGCTTTGCAATCTTGCTCACCGGCGAGTTGAAGTACCCATGCTCCGCAATCACCTCTACCGCCGCATCCAGAATCCGCTGATACTTCTCGCTCCCCGGCCCCGTCGCCGGTACCTGAACACTCGCCTGAACCCCACCCTCAACTGCCGCCTGTCCCACCGTTCGCTTCCTTTCAACCCCCGCTGTCATCTCGTCTGCCTCAGTCCGCGTCGCAACCCGGAATCTTCCGTCCCGCCACTCTAAAGAAACCGAGCCGGTTTGCCAAGAATGAACTGTGATTCACTCACCAAAATGCATCTTTATACATTACCCACGTTTTTCCACAGCCGGATCTGCTCTAACTCCTCTCCACCCCACGGAGGGAAATCCACACCTCCCATCCACCAAATCCCTACCGCCCGTCATCCTGAGCGAAGCGCAGCGGAGCCGAAGGACCCCGACACCTCCCAACCCACCAAAGCCGCCGGACCCCTTTTCAAGCAGTAATACCGTAGCTCGCCCCGCATGAACCCCAAAGACAGAAACGCGGCCTCCCTCATCTAGGAGACCGCGTTCAACAAACCACACTTGCCAGACTTCTCACCAGCTAATGACCAGCAAACACCATCGTCTGCCACCCACTTTTGCCACCGAACAACCTAGTGCTGAGGCTTAGGAGTCAGCCGGACAAACCCCTTCGCCAAGTTAGCCCAGTCCGCCAGCATAGCCTTCGCCAACCCACTGCCCGAGTGCTCCACGTGCATCTCAATCAACGCACGCAAGCTCTCCTGCGACTCAGCATCAACAGCATCAAACAATTCAGGATCAAC
>Ga0070734_10003712_pt1 | contig 15490 bp, 16 predicted proteins | sample Coa_R1_8_FD_66444 | JGI IMG/M metagenome (GOLD analysis project Ga0070734, IMG submission 66444) | Surface soil microbial communities from Centralia Pennsylvania, which are recovering from an underground coalmine fire - Coalmine... | ecosystem: Environmental > Terrestrial > Soil > Unclassified ...
ATTGCCGCCGAAAGCGAAGGAATTGGACAAGGCCACCTGGGCCTGGAAAGGCCGGGACTGGTTGGGCACGCAATCGGCGATGCAGCTTTCATCCGCTGTCTCCCAATTCATGGTCGGCAACAGGATCCCCCGGTCCAGGGACAGGCAGGTCATGGCGGCTTCGATGGCGCTGGCCGCCCCCATCGTATGTCCGATCATGGATTTGATGGAATCAACCGGAATCCGGCAATCCGTGCCGAACACTTTCTTGATGGCGATGGATTCGGTCTTGTCGTTGGCCGGCGTGCCCGTGCCGTGGGCGGAGATGAACCCGACTTCCTCCGGGGCCAAGCGGGCCTGGGCCATGGCCCGGAGGATGCTTTCATAGGCACCCTGTCCTTCCGGATGGGGGGATGTCATATGGAAGGCGTCCATGCCCAGGCCGTAACCGGATATCTCACAATAGATGTGGGCGCCCCGGGCACGGGCCCCGTCCCATTCCTCCAGGAGCAGCACACCCACGCCTTCGCTCACGGCCAGTCCCTTGCGGTTCGCCGAAAAGGGCCGGCACTTGTCCGGCGTGAGGGAAAGCAGGCGGTTGAAACCGGCGAAGGCCACCCGCGAAAAGGCATCCACCCCGCCGCACAAGGCCGCGTCCAACCGCCCCTGGCGGATTTGGTCGAAACCCCAGCCGATGGCGTAATTACCCGAAGCACAGGCGTTGGAAAAAACCAGTGCGGGCCCGGAGAGGCCGAGTTGGTCCAATACGGCGAAGGCGATATGGGACCCCTGGACTTTGTTGAAACTGGCCGGGCTGGGGTCTGCGGACGGATTTTGGAAATGTTCGGCCGACAATTGCTCGGCGAGTTGGACCTCGCCCATGGTGGTTCCAAAAAAGCTGCCCACCCGGAGCCTCCCCAAGTCGGCGGGGACCAGCCCGCCTTTTTCAACCGCCTCTTGGGACGCCAGGATCGACAAGACCGCCGACCGCTCATACCGCCCTGGATGGGCCTTTTCAAAGGCGTCGATTTTGGACCGGTCCTTGATTTCCCCCCCGATCTTGACCCGGTAGGGACTCGGATCGATCCGTTGGAGCCTTTCAACTCCGATTTTTCCCTGCTCCATGGCCTGCCAGGTGGTCTCCACGTCCCCGCCCAAAGGGCAAATGACGCCTAAACCGGTTACAGCCACTTTCCTCATGGGCCTCTCCTTCAAAAAAGCTTTTGGAATCATAAAACCGGATTTTAGAAAGGGCCTTGCTATAGATGGGTGATGCTCATCATAAGATAAGGCGGTGGACAGGAATCATGACGCGATGGCCTTGCCGGGATCCGCGGATTTTACGAACTTATTCGACATAAAAATGATTCAAAAATGTCTTCATCGCTCCGGTTTAACTTTAAAAGGGGGTCTATTGGAAAAATATTTTTACTTGGGGCACCAAGGGATTTCGTTGTTTTATTGTCTTGAATCAACCCAAATAAGACAAATCAAAATTAGGAATTTTTTCGCAACCACTCGCAACCTGTCGAAAGAGGATAGGGGCATCCCGAATCCAATCCAATTTCTGTTGTGTTTCTGTCCTAAAAGGGCGGTCATCGTCTCCGGAGGCCCTTCTAAAAGATTTAAACTTCCTTATCATTTGTTTGAACCAACCAAAGGCTTTACGACCACCCCTTCTAATAGATAGAACCTTTCTTAACTATACTCTCATAGAAAGAGGCCGGCCCAATGGAACAAGTGCGAAAAATCATCCAAATCGTCCAGGGCATGCCCACCTCCGATGGTGCCGGGGTCAAGTTAAAGCGCATCCTCGGCGGCTCCGAATTGAACCAACTGGATCCTTTTTTGTTATTGGATGAATTCAAAAACGATAACCCGGACGATTACGCCGCGGGTTTCCCCGACCATCCCCACCGGGGTTTTGAAACACTCACTTACCTTGTGGCGGGTTCTTTCACCCACCGGGACTCCAAAGGCCACGAAGGGCATTTGACGGCGGGGTCGGTCCAATGGATGACTGCGGGACGGGGCATCATTCACAGTGAAATGCCCGAACAAACCGACGGTTTGGCCTGGGGTTATCAATTGTGGCTGAACCTCCCGGCCAAGCTCAAAATGACCGAACCCGGGTACCAAGACCTTTCCCCGGACCAACTGCCGGTCGTTGAAAAAAATGGGAGCCGGGTGAAAGTTCTGGCGGGTGAATACGCCGGTGTCCGAAGCCCGGGCCGGTCGTTTATCCCCTTTACCTACTTGGATCTCCGTTTGGAACCGGGTGCCACACTGTCCTTGCCATCTCCCGGAAACCAAAACGCTTTCATTTATGTCATCGAAGGCAAGGTCAAGACCGGACCCGAGTCCGAACCTTCTTATGTAAAATCCGGCCACTTGGGGGTTTTAGGGGAAGGCGACAAGGTTGATCTGCGGCCGGGCGACGACAAACCCACCCATCTGCTTTTTGCTTCGGCCCAAAAACTGAATGAACCTATTGTCCGGGGCGGCCCCTTTGTCATGAACACTCTGGGAGAGTTAAAACAGGCCTTTTACGACTATCAAACCGGCCGGCTAGGCTGAACGCTTCACTTCTTTAATTCATGGGCTTGCGCCCAAAATGCCTCCCGCCCTTCTTTTTCTTCCTTTTCCCCCGCCGGCTTTTGGGATCCCCTATGATCCAAGTCATAAAGCCCTTGCAAATCCTGCCCTAACCTTGGGTTAGCTGCGAAATCTAACGGTTGGCTAATTAACAGATTGTTTATGGACGAATCTGGAACGGCCGGTTAAATTTTGAGCGGTGGGAGAGGTCCAATGGAACAATTATATTTGAAGAGGTTAGGCAGGAACGTCCGGTTCATTCGCCAAAAGCGGGGCTGGACCCAGGAAAAATTGGCGGAGCAGGCCAAAATCCATCCGGTTTATGTCAGCTATATTGAAAAGGGCTCCCGGAACCCTTCGATTACCAAGGTTTTCAACATCATCCGGGCACTCGATTGCAGGCCCGCCGAAGCCTTCCGCGGCATTCTTTAACATCAGCCGGCGGCGAAGCCACCACCTGGGTTTTCAACCTTGGTTGGGCATTGATGCTTCTGTTTTTCCAATACTACGGTTGACCGTCGCGCTTTTTACCGAACCTTTCCTGAACCCTCAGAATCTTAAAAAGGAAGGAATAGGAAAATGGGCGATGTCCGGCAGCAGTAAAACGACCAGGATGATGAAGAGGACCGCCGGCACGGCGACGGTCAACCTTACCACCCAGCCCTCCACCTTAAGACCCATGTATTGGCTGGCCACCAGGCCTGCCATCAAAAAGGCTGCGGCCAAAACGATGGTGTTGTTGGTGGATGACGGGAGGTGCATCAGGCTTGCCCCCACTGAACCAAGCACCAAAACAATTAAAAGGCTGAAAGTGATTTCATGCGCGGAAGGTTTGCTTCTCGGGGCCATGATCTCCTCCTTCTCCCATCCAGGCCCTTTTCCCCTGAAAGAAGGGGTTCAAAAGCCTAAACCTGTGGAATCGCAAAGGGGCCGATAGGATCTACCTTTTAAAATCGGTCTTGGCCGGGGCAGGAGACAAGGGAGGACAACCTGAAATTTTGGGAGGCTGGCCTTTTTCGGGTTAAACGGTGCGGCTTTGAAAAGCTACTTTGTTTCGGCGGGAAAAGAACGGCGCAGGAACCAGTAAAGCCCATAACCTAGGGCGAAGGGGAGCGGTAGAAGGACGGCGATGGCCAGTTGGAGCCCTGATTTATAAGGCGTGGCGTCGACACAACGGGGGCAGGCCTGCGCCGCCAAAGGCAGCAGCCACAAGGCCATTGCGGTCCACACCCTGCCCTGCGGGCATGGGGCCTTCCACACAGTCTTGGCCGTTTTTTTCACCATCACAAATACACCAGGAAAAAAATCACGGGCCAGAGGCCCGCCACGAAAAACCAGTAGATCCTGCAGATTTCAACGCCAAGGAACTTTTCAGGACTGTAGGCGTCGGCCCAGGCCCGCCTCAGGACCCAGAGCAGGGCAATAAGGCCACCCAAAACATGAAGAGCGTGGGTTCCCACCAAGCAGTAGAAAAACCCCCCAAAGATGCTGGCGCGCAAGGTCAAGCCGAACTTAAGCAGCCGTACCCACTCAAAACCCTGGATAGCGAGGAAAAGAATGCCCAAGGCTGCCGTCGTCGTCAGGAGTTTCTTGAATTTTTCCGCCTGTGCGGCCTTCAAAGCCCTGTACGCGAGGTGAAAGGTTACGCCACTGACCAACAGAACAAGCGTGTTGACGGCGGTGACTTCCAGGGGAAGGCGCAGTTGACCGGGAGCCAGCCAGGGGTCTGGGCCAGAGCGGAAGACGACCAGGGAACTAATGAGTCCCCCGAAAAACATGACTTCCGCGGTGATGAACAGGAGGATCGCCAGCTTGGCCGAGACGAGGGCTCTTTGGTTGGAATCCATGGTGGTCACCGTCATTTCAACACCTTCTTAAAAAAGGAGGCTTCAGGCCTCCCTGCACCGCGTGGATTAAAAAACGCCCCGCAGGAAATCAATGGAGAAGTGGCAGACATCGGGAATGAACAGGAAGACCAGGATGGCGAACAGGACCATGGGAATGATGGTCAACCAGTAGATCACCGATGATTCACTCTTGAGGTTCATGTATTGGAATAAGACCAAACCCGCCATCACCACCGCCACCCCGAAGATGGCCAGGTTGTTGCCCACCACCGAAAGGTGCAGGAAGGTGACGCCCACCGCACAAAGGGAAAGGACCACCAGGCTCGAAAAAACCGCCATGTGGTTTGAAGTCGTTTTGGAATTCATGCAGGCCTCCTTAAGCCAAGAGATAAAGCAGGGGGAATAGGAAAATCCAGACCACTTCCACGAAGGACCAGTAAATTCCGGTGATATTGGCCCGGCTGGCGAGGGAGACCAGCGGTTCGTGGCGGGTTTTGGACAGAAGCAGGAAGATGGCAAAGAGCCCGCCCAGGATATGCAGGGCGTGGATGCCGGTCATCAAAAAGTAAAAGGACCAGAAACCGCCGCTGGTGGGGAACTCCCCATGGGCGAATTCTCCGGAATATTCATAAGCCTTGATTCCCAGGAAGACGAATCCCGCGAGCATGGTGAACACCATGAATTTCCGGGCGTCCTCCGCCCTGTCCTCCACAAAGGATTTGGAGGATTTCATCATGAAAAAGTTGCTGGTCAAAAGCACCAGGGAGTTGAGGGTGCCGGCGTACAGGTTCAAGTGCCGCGCCTCTTCCGCCCAGCCGGGATTGATCAGCCGCATGAGGATGAAGGAGCCGAAAAGGCCGGCGAAGAGGACGATTTCCGAGGCGATCAGGGCCCAGATGCCCAAACGGCCGGGAGTCAGTCCCACGGGGCCGGAATAATGTCCGGTCGGCAATTGGTCCCCGGGCTCGAATCCGAGAACCGGCAATGTGGTGTTCTTGTCCATGCTCGTCTCCTTAAACCGGAAGATTGGTGGCCTGGGGCTGCCAGTCCTTGGCTTCCCCCGGCTTGCTGTATTCATAAGGGTCTGAAGTCACCACCGGCAAAACAGGTCCCCAATTGCCGTGGGGCGGGGGGGAATCGGCGATCCATTCCAGGGTATTGGATTGGTAGGGGTTCTTTTCCGCCTGGGGGCCATGGTTCAGGCTCAGTACCAGGTTCCAAAGGAAGATGACCTGGGTAGCGATCAGGCAGATGGCCGAAACGGTGGCGAAGGCATTCAGCCCTTGGAACTGGTGGTATTGGGGGTAAAAGGAGGGGTCCGCGATACGGCGGATCATCCCACCCATCCCGACCTTGAACAGGGGCCAGAAGGTCCCGTTAAAGAAAATGAAGGTTAGGGCCAGGTGCAGGAAGCCGAGCTTTTCGTTCAGCTTCTTGCCGTACATCTTGGGAAACCAGTAATAAACGGCCCCAAAACCCCCGAAGAAGACCGAGGGGAAGAGGGTGTAGTGGAAGTGTGCCACCACGAAATAGGTGCCGTGCAGGTAGATGTCCGCTGAAGCCGATCCCAGGAAGATGCCCGTCAGCCCTCCGATCAGGAAAGTCGCCAGGAAGCCGATAATCCACAGGAAAGGCAGTTCCAGGCGGATGGCCCCGTTGCGCAGGGTGGCGAACATGCAGAAGATGATGATGGCGAAGGGTACCGAGATCAGGATGGTGGTGATGGAGAAGGGCGTGGCCAGCAGGGGGTTCAAGCCCGACATGAACATGTGGTGGGCCCAGACGATATAGCTCAAGGCCACCGCGCTGCCGGTGCACCAAAGGATGAGCTTATAGCCGAAGACGGGCTTGCGGGTGAAGGTGGCCATGATATCCAGGCCGAATCCCAGCGCCGGAAAGAAGAGCACATAGACTTCCGGATGCCCGAAGAACCAGAAAAGGTGTTCCCAGAGCATGGGTTCCCCGCCCTTGGCCGGCAGGAAGAAGCCCGTGCCGAAGGCGTTGTCCATGAGCATCATGAAGGCCCCGGCGATGAGCGGCCCGGCCGAAAAGAAGAAGGTGATGGCGGAAGCCAGGAGGAACCAGACCGTCATGGGGATGCGGTTGAAGGTCATCCCGGGCGCCCTCAAAGTGGCGGCGGTGACGAGGTAATTCATGCCGCCCAGGCTGGAGGAAACCAGGGCGCAGGCCAGGGCCAGGATCCAAAGGACGGCCCCTATCTTGACACCGGTGAACTCCGAACTGGCCGAGAGGGGCGGGTAACCCACCCATCCGCCGGCAACCGGCCCGCCAGGGACGAAGATGGAGGAAACCAGGAGCACGGCCCCCACGAAGGTGATCCAGAAGGAGGCCATATTGAGCTTCGGGAAGGCCATATCCCTCGCGCCGATCATCAGGGGTACGAGGAAGTTGGAGGGGAAGGCCGACAGGAAAGGCATCCCCACGAAGAAGATCATGATGGTGCCGTGCAGGGTGATGATGGCGTTGAACTTATCCGGCGTCACCAGCCCGAAGAAGGGGGCCGGGGTGTTGGGAAAGGCCACTTCCCAGCGGATCAGGTAGGCCATGAACCCGCCGAAGCAGGCCATGATGGCCGAAAGCAGCAGGAACTGCTTCCCGATCATCTTGTGGTCGGTGGAGAAGATGTAGTGGCTGATGAAGCTTTGTTGGTGCTCGTGGCCGTGCTCGTCGTGGCCTTGTTGGTCTTGGCTCATTGGGCAGTCCCTCCCTGCTGTTCTTTTTCCTTCGAGGCCAGCCAGTCGTCGAAGGTTTGCTGGTCATCCACGTGCAGCACCGCCGTCATGCGGGTATGGCCATAACCGCACAGCTCGTCGCAAACGATGTGGTAGGTGCCGACCTTCTGGGTGTCGAACCACTCATTGATGAAGCGCTGGGGCATCACGTCCTGCTTCAAACGCACTTCTGGAAGGAAAAAGTCGTGGATCACGTCCTTGGAGGTTAATACCACATGGATCTTCTTCCCCACCGGCACGTGGAATTCCCTATAGGAGGAAATGGCGTTGGGCCCGAAATTGCCGTCCTTGTCGGGATAAACGAAGGTCCAGTCGAACTGTTTGGCCTGGACTTGCACGGTCATGTCACAGGCGGGCAGGTCTTCTTTGACCGTGGCCCAGACATGGGCGCCCTTGTAATCGATTAAAAAATCCAGGAAAACAATGATCAGAGTGAAGGCCAGGATCCAGAGGATCTGCGCCTTGTCACCATGCTCGTACTTTGCCGTTTTTCCTTTTTTCTGCCGATACCGGACCACCAGGTAGATCAAGTATCCTTCCAAGCCGACGAAAAAAATTCCGGTTAGGAGATTGATAAACTTGAGAACAGAATCAATGTCCCCCGCGAAGGAAGAAAGTTGTTCGGGCAAGTTTCCTAACATTTCAAACATGAAAATTCCTTTCGAGAAAGCGGGCTCACCACCCCGGTAGGGGGGCGCGGCAACCAGGGTAGCGTATAAAAGGAAGGAAACGTTTTCAAGTAAGAATTGTGTAGGAACCGCCAACAAACCAGACAAAAGAACGTTCAAACAACTCTCTTAAGTGGCGCAGGCTTGGCCCAAGGGGATGGCTTTCAAAAAGGCGTCCACCGTTAGTTTGTCCTTCGCACCCAGGACCTCTTCAATACGGCCGAAAAGGACGTCTTCCTCAAACCGAACATGGGACGTCAAAAGCTCGGCGAATTCCAAGAGGCTCCTGCGGTCGGACTGGGTCAAAAGCGATTCCAACCTCCGGTGGTCCCTGCGGATCCTTTGGGGTTCGGGTTCCTCCTGCCCCATGCGTTCCTCATAAAGGGCCAGGATCTTCTCCTCGTCCCAAAAATGAAGGCGCAATTCTTCGTCATAAAGCCGCCGGGCCTCGTCGGCCAGTTCCCCTTCCCCGCCGGGAGTCGATAGCCTCTCCCTGATCCGCTTGGCTGTCACCAGGGCCCGGTGGTGGGATTGGGTCAGGAGCCAGAGAAATTTCTCACGTTTCATGTTACACTCCGGCCTTTTTAACCATTGAATAGGGAGTCTTCCCCAAATTTTAACTGGATCCTGTTATCAATGATATAGCAACGGCCATTTTCCTGATTTTTAGATGCCCGGTTCCCATAAATAAAAAGGCCGGCCCCAAGGCCCAGCCTTTTTATCATCAAGTGATACCGAGGGGGATCAGCAACCGCCCAAGCTGGGGCAGGACGCCGTATCCACCGTCACCGAACCCGTGGAGGAAATACTGACGTTGGAAGTGCCCCCCAGGGTCAGGTTCACGGGACCACAGATCGCCTTCCGGCAATAACCGGCCGCATCACAATAAACCGTGACTTGGTAGGAACCATTGCCCGAAGGAAGCGCGGCCGAAACCGGGGCGGCCGTGCCGCCGGCCACCGAACAATAAGCGTAGTTGGTCTGGCCCGTGGCATTGCTGGTGACCGCGATTTTCCAAACCGTAAGGTTGCCGCCCGAATTGGCGACACTAAAGGTGACGCTGTTCGGGACCGGCGTGGGAGTGGAGGCCAGGGTGTTGGCCTGCAGCGGGCTTGAGGGGCTGTTGGAACCGGCGCAGCCCTGGAAGAAAAGGCTCGCGGCGCCGAGCCCAAGGATAAAAAACGCCGTGTAAAGCGGGACAGACTTGGGGTGTTTCATGGAAATCCTCCATTCGGAAATGAAATCGGTGGGATTTCAGTCCCAAACGGAAGCTTCTTAAATGAAGCCCTTCCACGTGGATCGAAGATGCGTGGAACCATCGGCCAACCAGATTGAAGCATCCTTTCAAGCCCGCGCTTTCATGGCGGAAGGAAAAGGAAAAACCCAGTTGGGTCAAAAAAAATCCCTGGGCATTCGTGGACCCAGGGCCTTGTCTTACTTCTTGCATTCATTCTAACGCGGGAAATCCAATACGACAACAACAACAGATGTGAAAACAACTCAACAAATTAAGTTGGGTCTATAAAACGGTTTAGTTTAATTTCTCCTCTTGGTTTCACACAGGGGCCCAAGACCGGGTTCCTTCTCCTTTAATAAGTCCACAGATAAGCCGCATAACCGAAGAGGCTGTTCACCGGGTTCACCAGATCCCGGCCGATCGAAAGCATGGGATGGTTGGTGTCGTTGAGGTTCACGATCAGGCCCAGGTCCCCCGAAAGACTGTCCATACCGCCCGCCACCGCCGGCGTCTGGTAGAAAATTTCAGCACCCAGGGTCACTTGGGGTGAAAGGTCCCTTTGCAATTCCCAGCCCAGGTAAACCCAGCCCTGTCCCCCCGGCCCCCAGTTGAACCAATAACCGCCACCGCCGTAGGTGGTCCAAGGTCCCCAGCTTTTCTGGAACCAAACCGGCAGCATCAGGCGTGTCGTCCCGGCGCCCAGCCCCCGGGCGGCGTCACCCGTGGGAAGGTCGAGCTTAGGATAGGTGCCGATTTGGGGAACGCCTTCCCCTTCCTTCACAAAACGGTATTTGACACCCAATTCCATGTCGCCCAGGCCGGACGCTGCCGGGATTCCGTTGGGTGAATTGAAGGCCCCGGTGAGGATGAGGTGGAGTTGGGTCTCCTGAAAAGCCCCGTAGTTGAATTCGAACTGGCCGGTGCCGTTGCGGCCGCCGGGGTTTTGCGCGTAGGACCCGGCGACAAAAACCTCCCCATGCCCCAAGTCCACGGGTTCGGGGTCATCGGTCAAAAAGGGGTTCCCCGCCCAGGCCTTTTCTTGAAGGAAAAGAACCGTGGCCAGCAGGAGCCACCACCGCAGGCTGAAGGAACCAACCGGACCTTTCATGGCCGCAATTATGGGCAAAAGCCTGGAAGGATGGAAGTCCCTCCGGAAAAGAGCGGCCCTCACGGGTTCGAGGGGGCCAGCTGTTCCTTCACCTTGCCTAGGATTTGAAGGGGCGGGTGGAATCCCTTGACGATGTAGTCGTTGGCCCCCAAGTCCATGGCTTTTTTGACCGAGTTTTGTTCGCCCATCACCGAAAAGATGATGACGGGCGTGTTTTGGGTTTCGGCGTCGGCGCGGATCCGCCGCAGCACTTCGAAACCGTCGATTTTGGGAAGGCCCAAATCGAGCAAAACCAGGTGAGGTTTCCTCTCCTTGGACATTTCCCAGCCCCTCTCCCCGTCCGCCGCGCTGAGGACCTCATATCCAGCCGCGACGAGGACATCCTCGAAAATCATCCGGAAGCCCTTTTGGTCCTCCACAATCAGGATCGTCGCCTTGCCGCTCATAGCCGCCCTCCCTCTCCGGGTTTAAACCGCGGAACGGCCAACTTGAAGCAGGTCCCCCTGCCCTTTTCCGAGGTTACCGTGATGTCGCCGTTCTGTTGTTTCATGAAATTTTTGGTGATATAAAGGCCCAGGCCCGCGCCCGAGCGGTGGGCTTCCTTGCCCAGCACACGGTTTTTGGTGAAGAGTCGGCCCATGGTTTCGGCGTCCATTCCGATGCCCGTATCGGCCACCTCGATGACGCCCATATCCCCCTCGGTCAGGGCCCGCACGGTGATCGAACCCTTATCGGTGCACTTGATGGCGTTGTTGATAAGGTTGCGCAGCGCTTCCACGAGTTTGTCGCGGTCGGCGTAAAGCATGCCTCCCTCCCAGACCCCCTCCAGCTCCAGGCTCAGGCCCTTGCGGGCCAGGGGGACCTCGTAGTCCCGGATGGCCAGGCCCACCACTTCCTTCGTGGAGACCGGCTTCAGGTCCACCGTCACGACGCCGCGGTCGATCTTGCTGGCGCTCAAGAGGTCGGTGATCAGCCGGTAGTTTTCCCGGCCGATGGCCCTCATTTCGTCCAAATAGGTCTTCTGTTTCGGGTTCAATTCGCCGGTCAATCCCATCATCATGTTCTCGATGAAACCGTTGATTTCCGCCACCGGCGTCTTGAGCTGGTGGGAAACCACCGAGATCAGGTCCAGTTTCATGTCTTCCACGCCCTGCAGCTTGCCCACGAAGGTGTTGAAGGCTTCGGCCACTTCCCCGATCTCGTCCTTCCCCGTCACTTCCAGGCGCTTGGTCAGGTCCCCTTCGCCCTTGGCGATGTCCTTCATGCGGTCCACCACCTGCTGGAGGGGCCCGGTGACGCGCTGTTGCAGGCGGGAGGCGACCAGGAGGGAGATCAGGAAGGCCAGTACCCCGACCACCACCGTTACCAGGGTGTAGTCCATCATCCGCAGTTGCATTTCACGGGTGTCCGATTCCAGGTAAAGGGTTCCCACCCGGTCCCCTCCCGAAAGAACAGGTTGGAAAATCCGGACCGATCCGCCGGAGAACTCGCTTTTTTCCTCCCAAACCACGGCGGGCCAATACTGCGGCGCGTCGGGACGGGCATAACGGGCGAAGACCTGCCCCTTGAGGTCGTAAAGGCAGGCGGAAAGGATGTGGGGATTGGCCTTCAGGGTGTCCAGCAGGCCCTGGGCGGTCCGGCTGTCGTTAAAGCTCAGGGCGGCAGTGCTGTTGTCCCCGATGATTTGGGCCAGGTTGGAGAGGTTTTGCCGCATGACCCTCGGAAAGGTGAGGCTTTCACTGAGGATGAAAACCAGGCAGGCCATCAGCAGCGAGACGGAGGAGGACACCACCGCGATCAGGGTGATTTTTTTCTTCAACGGCATGTCGGAAAAACGGAAGATTCCCATGGCTTACTCGGTCCGGTAGATTTTGGCGATCTGCAGCAGCTTGGAACTCAAGGTTAGGCCCGCCTTCTGCGCCTGCGCGGGATTGATGTCCAGCGTGATGCGCTGGCCTTCCTGGTCGAACTGGATCATCCCGCCCGCCAGGGGAAACCTCTCGATTTCCGAGACCGTCAACACCGGCGACCCCTGGACGGCCTTGAGGATGTCCCGCAGTCGGTCTTTTTCCGAGTAGGCGATGAATAGGAGATGGCACTTCCTCAAGGATCCTTTTTGGGTTTCGTCATAACTTGCGAAACGCCTGACTAGGACGATATGGCCCTCGATGAACCTGCCCTTGACCATGTCGTCCAAGGTGGCGCCGAAGGGGTCGTCACCCAATATTCCGATGACGATAGCTCCCTGGTCGTCGTCATAAACCTTGTCGGGCCAGGTGATGAACTTGACGAAATTGACCAGGTAGGCCGCCTTGACCGTGTATTCGGAGACTTCCTGGGCCCGGGAGGCATGGCCGCCCGGCCAGAGGGTCAATCCCAGGACGGCCAGGAAACCGAGGGTTTTGAGGGTGCTCATAGTGCGCCTTTCCCCTAATACCGCGCCGTCAACTGGCCGTAAACGGCCGGGACCGGCTGGGAATCATCCAGGAAGGATGAGGCTTCCGCGTGGGTTCCCTCTAGGTCCTGTCCCCAAACCGAGACTTCCCATCCCGCTCCGGACTTCCAGGTCATGCCCAAATCCCAGACCGCATAGGGTTGGACGACGCCGTTGAACTGCCCCATGGGATCGTTGATGAAGCTGGCGTCCACCCAATAAAGGGACGTGTTCAGCCGCAGCTGGGGCGTGACGGCCCAGGAAAGGCGGCCGTCCACGATGTTATGGGGTGGCGGGTCGCCCGAGAAGATGTTCGAGACCGAATTCAGGGTCGAATCGTAGCCGTTGTAGGTGTAGGCCAGCGCCGCCTGGACCGAATCCAGCGGGTCCCACTTGAGGGAAAGCTCGGCCCCGTAAATAACGCCGCCGTCGGCGTTAGTGGCCTGGCCCAGGCCGAGGAAATTGCCGTTGATGGGCTGTGGCGTGGGCGGGTAATTAGGGTAGGAAAAGAAGGTAAACCCGGTGGTGATCACGCTGTAATACCGGTCGCAAAAACCCGCCAGGTCGAGGGCTAACTGGGGGGTCAGGTTGGTGCGGTATCCCGCCTCGTAGGCCACGATGTCTTCCACCTTCAGGTTGGGGTTGCCCTGCAGGGCTAAATAGAGGGCGGAGGGCGTCGTCACGGGAGCGGCCAGGTAAAAGGTGACGTCGTCCTCGGACCGGCTGGGGACGCGCACGGTGCGCGAAACCGCGGCCCAGAGGCTGTTGGTTTTGTCCGGCGTCCATAACAGCCTTCCCGTGGGCTGCCATTCGTAACCCGTATAGGGGTTGTTTTCCAGTTTGGTCCCCGCCGTCAGGTAGAGGCGGTCGGGCACCAGCGTCAGCTTGTCCTGCAGGAAGGCGCCGTAGGTGCTGAGGGAGGCCTGTTCGGGGTTGTAATAGCTGGAGGTGGGGGTGTTGTAGTCGTCCGAGACGTTGCGGACATCCAACCCCCATGTCACTTCGTTCCAATCGTTGAGGAGGAACCTGTTCTGGAGTTCGGCGTCGAGGGTGTCCAGGAGGGTGTTTTGGCCCGTCGGCACGCTCAGGTAGATGTGGTCGTAATAAAGAAGCAACTCGGCGTCCGAGGACTCGGAAAAATGGTGGGTCCAGTGGGCCAGGATGTCCGCGTCCCGGTCCACCGTATCGTCCACGCCGAAGACGGTTTGCAGGGTCGATGCGTTGAAATCCCCGCCGGGGACATAGATGTTCCCCAGTTGGTAGTCCCCTTCCAGGGTCAGGTCGTCTTTTTCCGGGTGCCAGTCCATGCGGAACCCGGCCCGCTGGGAGGTCCAATTGTCCTGGGCGTTGCTTGCATCCGACTCCTGGAAAGGTCCCTGGTCCTCGGTCTTGGCGTAAAGGCGGTAAAAAAGATCCTCTCCCAACTTCCCCCCGTAGCGCAGCGCGGCCATATCCACGCCGTTGCTCCCGGTGAGGCTGGTGGCGTAAACGCCCTGGGAGATTTTGGAATCTTTGGTGATGATGTTGATGATGCCGTTGACTGCGTTGGATCCCCAAAGTGTGCCCCCCGGGCCGCGGATGACCTCGATGCGGTCGATATCCCCCAGCATCAGGTCCAGTTCGTCCCAATTGACCCCGCCGAAATCGGTCTGGTAGGCGCTGCGCCCGTCCACCAGTACCAGCATCTTGTTGTTGTAGAGGGAATTGAAGCCCCGGGCCGTGATGGCCCACTGGCTGCCGTCCACGCGGGAAACCAGCAGCCCGGGCACCATGCGCAAGAGGTCCGCCAAATGCAGGGCGCCGCTGCGTTGGATGTCCTCCTGGGTGATGACGAAGATGGCCGAGGTGGCATCCCGGAGCGATTCAGCCTTTTTGGCCGAGGAGGTGACGACGACGTTCAAGCCGGCGAGGCTTTCCAGGCTCAAGTTGGTCAAATCCTGTGCCGTTTGCCCCGGCTGGGAAGCCATGGCCCCGTTTCCAAGCCCGGATTCCTGGGCCCAAACTCGGCCCAAGGGCAGAATTCCAAGGACTGCCGACAAGGCAAGGGTTAAGACCCGGCCCGTCATTTTCAATCTATTATTGTTTCCCATGTTTTCCTCCAAATTATGCCGTTTCAGCCGCCGAATGTCTTAAAACATGCAGTCTTTTTTTCAATAATTCGCCTTAAGCTGCCCATAAACGCTGGGCCCGATGTTAATGGCCGGGAAAGTGTCGGCCAGGGTTTCGGTGTGTGTCCCACCGAGGTTTTGGCCCCAAACGGAGAGTTCCAGGTTCGAAGTCCATTGCAGGGTGGCGCCCAGGTCCAGGCGGGTGAAGGCCTGGACGACGCTGGCATCATCCGGGTTGCTGTCGGGTAGGAAGGTGGTGTCGTTGAAATAAAAAGCCCCATTCACTTCAAAACCAGGCAGGGGTTTCAGGGTTAAGCGGCCGCTGAAAAGGTTGTGGGGCGGCGGCGCTCCGAGAGCCGAGCTGGTGACCCCCGAAAGAAGGACTGCGTCATAATCCTGGTAGGAATAAGCCAAATCGGCTTTCAGGAAGGAGGTCATGGCCCAGTGGACGGAAACTTCCACCCCATAAATGGCTCCGCCGTCCGTATTGACCCACACGCCTTCCGTGTCCAATTGACCCCCAATGGGCGAAGGCTGGATTCCGGTTATATCCACGTTGCTGATGAGCCGGTAATAACGGTTGTAAAAGGCGGCCAAATCGAGGGAGGCATCAGCGACCGGCTGGGCCCGGTAACCTAGTTCGTAGGCGACCAGTTCCTCGCTGAGGAGGCTGGTATTCGGGACAAGCGCCTCATAAAGCAGCGGGGGCGTGGAACCGTCCCGGTAGTGATACACGCTTTCCTCAAACCGGTCCGGGACCC
>Ga0070734_10003713_pt1 | contig 15489 bp, 10 predicted proteins | sample Coa_R1_8_FD_66444 | JGI IMG/M metagenome (GOLD analysis project Ga0070734, IMG submission 66444) | Surface soil microbial communities from Centralia Pennsylvania, which are recovering from an underground coalmine fire - Coalmine... | ecosystem: Environmental > Terrestrial > Soil > Unclassified ...
GGAGCAGAACCTGGCGGCGCTGCGCGCGCAGGCGCGGTTCACCTTCGTCGAGGGGGACATCCGCGACGCGGCGGCGGTCGGGCGCGCGTTCGGGGGCGGGCGGTTCGACGTGGCGGTCCACCTGGCGGCGCTGGCCGGCGTGCGCCCGTCGCTGGCCGAGCCGGCCCGCTACGCCGACGTGAACCTGGTCGGCACCCAGCGCGTGCTGGACGGCGCGCGCGCCGCAGGCGTGCGCCGGTTCGTGTTCGCCTCGTCGTCGTCCGTCTATGGCGGCGACAGCGAGCCGCCGTTCAAGGAGTCGGATCTCTGCCTCAAGCCGCTCTCCCCCTACGCGTCGACCAAGCGCGCCGGCGAGCTGATACTCACCACCGCGAACCACCTCTACGGGCTCGACGTCACCTGCCTGCGCTTCTTCACCGTCTACGGCCCGCGCCAGCGCCCCGACCTGGCGATCCACAAGTTCGGCCGCCTCATCGGCGCGGGGAAGCCGATCCCGCTCTTCGGCGACGGCAGCACCAGCCGCGATTACACCTTCATCGACGATATCGTCGACGGCGTGGTGGCGGCCATCGACGAAGCCGCCGGCGCGGGCTTCCGCATCTACAACCTGGGCGGCTCGCGCACCACGACGCTGCTCGGGCTCGTCGAGCTCATCAGCGCGGCGCTGGGCAAGAAGGCGATCATCGAGTGGCAGCCGGAGCAGCCGGGCGACATGAAGCGAACGCTCGCCGACGTGACGCTGTCGGGCCGCGCGCTGGGCTACGCGCCCAAGGTGTCGATGGAGGAGGGGATCGCCCGCTTCGTCGCCTGGCTGAAGACCCAGGCCTGACGGAGGCGCCTGAGCGCGCTCTAATCGCCGCCGGGGTTGTAGAAGCCGGGGAGGCGCGGGCCGCGGTCGCGGTGTCGGTCGCCCCCGTGGCGCTGGCGGTCGCGGTCGCGATCGCGACCACGCCGACGTCGCCCGCCGCCGCCGCCCCCGCCGTCGCGTGGGCCCTGCTTGTAACCCGGGCGGCCGCGGTGCTGCTGGCCTCCGCCGCCGCCGTGCTGATGGTTGTGCTGCTGCGGCGGCTGCGGGCCCCGCGCGCCGTTCTGGCCGGGACGGATCGTGAGCGCGGGCAGCGAGACCGCCGCACCGGGGCGCCAGTCGACGTACGGGCGGATGTTGGCGTCGCGCACGGCCGCCCAGCGCGCCTCGTGCGAGTCGCCCTCGGGCGGCAGCACCGCGTCGCTGCTGACCGGCGCCTCGGCCGCCAGCTCGGCCGCCGGGACGGTCCAGTCGTCGGTCGGATCGATCACCACCTCGCCGGAGAGCGGAGCGGCAGCCAGCGCGCCGGCGTCGCCCCAGATACCCTCGTCGAAGGCGCCGTCGTCGGCGGTCGCCGGGATCTCGAACGGCGGCAGCGGCGGCAGGAGGTCGGTCGGGATCGCCGTCTCGAACACCGGCGCGGGCGGCGCCTGCGCCGCCATCGGCATCGGCGCGCTGGGCTGATCGTAGCCCCCGCGGCCGCGCCGCCGGCGCCGCGGGCGCGCGTGGAAGTCGGTCGCCGCGTGCAAGCCGTGCCGCTCGTCTGCCGACCCGGGATCGAACACCTCGCTGTCCAGCCCCGCGCACGAGTCGCAGAGGCCGCACTTTTCCCCCTCGGCCTCGCCGAAATAGGCGCGCAGCATCTGCACGCGGCAGCGCTGCAGGTTCATGTACTTGAGCAGCGCCTCGAGCCGGCGGCGATCGGAGATGCGCCGCGCCTCGAACACCATCGCCGCCTTGTCGATCTGCTCGCGCGAGGGGCGCGGGTCGACGCCCTTCCAGCGCGCCGCCTTCACCTCCTCGGCGACGCCCATCCCCTCGAGCACCGAGAGGATGACGCGCACGCGGCGCTCGGGGAGGGCCAGCGACATCGCCAGGTCCCGCACCGAGACCTCTTTGCCCTCGTCGCTCCAGGCGTAGAGCCCCTCGGCGACCATGCGCGCCTGCGCCTTGGTCGGGTGGGCCTCTTTGAGGAAGTGCTCCTGGATCCCCAGGTCCTCGGGCTGGTACAGCAGCACGCAGCGCGAAGGCTTACCGTCGCGGCCCGCGCGCCCCGCCTCCTGGACGTACGCCTCGGGCGAGCCGGGCATCTGGTAGTGGATGATGTAGCGGATGTCCGGCTTGTCGATGCCGAGGCCGAACGCGTTGGTCGCCAGCATCACCACCTTGCGTCCCGGCTGCATGAACGAGGCTTGCGACTTCTCGCGCTCCTCGGTGGTCATCTTGCCGTTGTAGCGCTCGACCGGGATCTTGCCGTGGCGAAGCGCCACGTAGAGGTCGTCGACCGCGCGCACGGTGGCGCAGTAGACGATGCCCGGGCGCCGCAGCCGCTGGATCAACTTGCCAAGCTGGCGCAGCTTGTCGGCCTCGCCGGCGACCTTGCGGACGTCGAATGCCAGGTTCGGGCGGTGGAACGAGACGCGGCAGACCTTGGAGTCCTTCATCCCCAGCTGGACGAGGACGTCGTCGCCGATCTCCGGTGTGGCGGTGGCGGTCAGCGCGAGGATCGGCGGCCGGCCCAGCACGTTGGCCGCGCGGCGCAGCCCCAGGTACGAGGGGCGGAAGTCGTGGCCCCACTGCGACACGCAGTGCGCCTCGTCGACGGCGAACAGCGAGAACTTCACCCCCGCCAGCGCTTCCTGGACGGTGGGCGAGTTCACCGACTCCGGCGTGATCATCACCAGCCGGACGGTGCCCTCGCGCACGGCGGCCAGGTCGGCGGCCCGCTCCTTGGCGGTGCGGGTCGAGTCGATTCGGATGACGGCGACGCCCGCCGCCTTCAGCTTGGTGTACTGGTCCTCGATGAGGGCGAGCAGCGGCGAGACGACCAGCGTCGGCCCCTCCAGCACCAGCGCCGGCAACTGGTAGGTCAGCGACTTGCCGCTGCCGGTCGGCATGATGGCCATCGTGTCGCGGCCGGCCAGGACCGATTCGATGATCTCGGCCTGCCCGGGCCGAAGATCGCGGATGTGAAACACCGCGCGCATCTTCTCCAGGGCGCGCTGGAGGGCGGGCGAGGGCGGCGCGGCCGGCTCCGCCGCGACGGGCGTGACTGGCGTAACGGGCGCCGCCTCGACGAGCCGGGGCTCGCCGGCCGGGAAGCCGTTCAGGCTACGCAAATCCCCCGCCTCGGAGGTCGGGATCACGATGGTCGGAACACCGTCATCCAACCCGCTCTCTGAGGAAGACTCTGTATCGTTCTGCCGGCCCGCGGCGCTGCTCGCGCCTGTCGAGGCCGGTGCCTCGTCGTCGGAACTCAGTCTCAAACTCCTGTAAAAATCGGGGCGCTGACGCCTCGCCGTTCAGCCCAACATACCCTCGTGCACCCTGTGGAAAACCTCTATCCGGGGGCCGTCAAGAACCTCCGCGGCCTCCCAACGCCGGTGCGGCCAGATTGCCGCGAACCACGAGCGTTGACTTGAAGCTAGCACGCCCCCGGAGGAATTCCAAAGCAATAGTGCGGAGCATTTGGTCAGCCACGGCCGGGCGCGTGGCACGTCCGTTGCGATGCTCGAGCGTCCATGACGTTGATTGCGGCGATGGAACCGGAGGCGCGTCCGCGGGAGCGCCTCGCCGCCTGCGGGGCAGAACAGCTGACCGACAGCGAGCTGCTGGCGGTCGTGCTCGGGGGCGGGACCCGCGGTGTGAGCGCGCTGGAGGTGGCTGCGGCCGTGCTGCGCGGGACCAGCGGGCCGGCCGGGCTTCTGCGCGCCACGCCCGCCGAGCTGTCGGGGTTCTCCGGCATCGGTCCGGTGCGCGCCAGCCTGATCCTGGCGGCGCTGGAGCTCGGTCGCCGCGCGGTGGCCAGCCGTCCCGCGCGCGGCCACCGGGTGGCCGGTGCGTCCGAGGTCTGGACATACTTTCGCGGCCGACTGGCGCCCCTCTCGGTCGAGGAATTCTGGGCGCTGGGGCTCGACGTGCGGCACCGCATACAGTCCGAGCAGTGCCTGGCGCGCGGTTCGCTGACCGGCGTCGAGATTCACCCGCGCGACGTCTTTCGCCCGCTGATCCGGCAGGCGGTCGCCGCGGTCATCTTCGTTCACAACCACCCCTCGGGTGATCCGGCCCCTTCGCGGGCAGACGTCGAGCTGACCACGCGGCTGCGCGAGGTGGGCGACCTGTGCGGCATCCCGGTGCTCGACCACGTCGTCGTCGGGTGGGAGGGGTATACCAGCCTCGCCGAGCGCAATTGGAGGTAACGCCCGACTCCCTTACACTCCCGGGCGTGCGCAAGGGCCTCCTCCTGATGGCGATCGCGGTGACCGCGGCGCTGGCGTCGCCGGCGCGCGCGTTCGAGGAGTACACGCCGACGGAGGCGCTGGGGACCGGGCAGGCCTCGCGGGCCTGGGCGGTGGGCGACGAAGCCCCGCTCTTGAACCCCTCCGGGATGTCGCTCTCGAAGGCCTACACCATCACGGGTGGTTACGGCTACGCGAGCCGCCTCTCCGATCAGTTCCTGCACGCGTCGATCGTCGACAGCACGTCGCCGTTCAATCTCGCGGGGGGCCTCTACTACACCTACCACTCGACCTCGCCCGACGGCGGGCCCTCGGGGCACGGGCACGAGGGGGGACTGGCGCTGTCGTTTCCGTTCGGTCCCTATGTCGCGGTCGGGGGGACGGTGAAGTACTTCAAGCTCGTCGACGGTGACGCTTTCCAGGGCCACGATGGCGGGGTGACCTTCGACGTCGGCGCCAGCGTCCGGCCCACGCCGATCCTCTCGATCGGCGTCGTCGGCACCAACCTGCGCTCTCTCGGCACCAGCGAGGCGACGCAGGCGGTCGGCTACGGGGTGGCGCTGATCCCCACCTCGAACGCGCTGGTGGTGGCCGACGGGCTGACGCGCTTCACCCCCGACGACCACACTGGCCGGAAGGGAACCTCGCTCATGGGGGGCGGCAGCTACACCTTCTTCGGCAAGCTGGCGGCGCGGGTCGGTGGCGGCTACGACGCGTCGACTGGCAATGGTTACGTGACCTTCGGCGTGTCGGGCGTCTCCGACATCGGCGCCATCGACGGCGGTCTCCGACAGGATCTGACGCGCAGCGCGCTGGTCAGCGGGGGCGCCGAGACGCGCGAGACCATCGTGGGGGTCAGCCTGCGCCTGTTCATCCCGGCCGCCGAAACGGAGGCGACGTCGGCCGATTTCCCGGAGGCCCGCCCCCCCGTGACCGGCCCGTGACCGACGCATTGATGGAGCTCGGTTTGGCCGGCGGGAACTTTTCCAATCGCTCGTTGTCCGAATGGACGTGGAAGCGACCCTCCGTTTTGCGCGGGCGCGGTCGCGATCGCGGGTCCCCTACGCGATGAGCCTGGCCGAGCGCCTGTTCATCGCCCGCCTCAAAGAGCGCGACCCATCGGCGTTCGACGAGATCGTCCGCCGCTACGGCGACAAGGTCTTCAGCCTGATCTACCGCATGCTGGGCAACCGGCAGGAGGCGGAGGACGTCGCCCAGGAGGTCTTCATCACCGTCTTCAAGACGGTCGACAGCTTCCGCGGCGAGGCCAAGTTCTCGACCTGGTTGCTGCGCATCGCCGCCAACCAGAGCAAGAACCGGATCAAGTACCTGGCGCGGCGGCCGGTCGATGGGGGCGAGATCGACGACGCCAATCAGCCGGGCGCCCCGGGTGGGACGCCGGGGCCGGTGGCGCACGCGCAGATCGAGCCGCCGGACAAGATGCTCGAGGCGGCCGAGACCGAGCGGCTCATGCAGGCGGCCATCGCCGAGCTGGACGAGGAGCACCGGCTGCTGGTGATTTTGCGCGACGTCGAAGAGATGTCATATCAAGAGATAGGGGAGATCACGGGGCTGCCGGAGGGGACCATCAAGTCGCGCCTCCACCGGGCCCGGATGGCCATCAAGGAACACCTGGACCGTCACACCAAGTAGACTCGTCAGTCAGATGGATCACGCGGAAGCGCAGAACGAATTCTCCGACTACGTCGATGGGACGCTGCCGGACCTGAAGCGCGCCGAGGTCGAGCAGCACCTCGGGACCTGCATCCAGTGCCGGACCGAGCTGGCGGCGTTCAAGAAGACGGTCGGGTCGTTGGGGCGCCTGCGCGAGGCGGCGCCGCCGTCGTTCCTGACCGACGTCAAGCAGCAGATCTACAAGCGCTCGCACGGTCGCTTCTTCGCGCCGCGCTGGAAGCTGTTCGGCCGCATCCCGTTCGAGTGGATCTCGCTGGGGACGATCATCGCCATGCTGGTCTACTACCTGGCCGTCCTGCACGGCTCGCCGGCCGCCGTCCACGGCGCCCCCTAACGCCGCCGGCTCGGCGCGCGCTGGCCGAGCGCTCGTCCCACCGCCAGCAGCGACGAGCGCGCCTCGGGCGCGTCAGACCACGTAGCAGAGGAGGACCTTCAGGTACTGGCCCTCGGTGAAGCCGGGCGGCAGCAGGTGGTCGGCGGCGGGGCCGCGGCGCTCGAAGATGCGGACCTCGCGGCCGGCCTGCTTGGCGCCGGCGGCGACGATGCGCTCGAACGTCTCGGCGTCGACGTTCTGCGAGCACGAGCAGGTCACCAGGATCGCGCCCGGCGCGGCGGCCTGCAGCGCCAGCGCGTTGAGGCGCTCGTAGCCCTTGCGCGCGGCCTCCAGGTCCTTGCGGGCGCGCGCGAACTTGGGCGGGTCGACCACCAGCAGATCGTAGGCGCGCGGCGTGGCGGTCTCGAGGTAGCGAAAGGCGTCGGCCTCCACGGCTTCGATCGTGACGCCGTTCTTGGCGGCGTGGGCCAGCGTGCGGGCCACCGCGCGCGCCGAGCTGTCGACGGCGGTGACCGACGCCGCGCCGCCGCGCGCCGCGGCCAGCGAGAAGCCGCCGGCGTAGGCGTAGAGGTCGAGCACGCGCGCGCCCTTGGCCAGCGCGCCGACGCGAGCCCGCGTCTCGCGCTGGTCGATGAACATGCCGGTCTTCTGTCCCGACAGCGGCTCGACCTCCAGCGCGACGCCGTTCTCGACGGCGGTGACGGTGGCCCGCGGCTCGCCGCGCGCGACGCGCGAGCCGCCCGCGAACCCCTCCAGCTCGGCGTACGACTGGGGCGAGATCTCGTAGATCGTCTTGACCCCCAGCTCGGCCTCGAGCGCGTCGAAGATCTCCGCGCGCCGCGCCGAGATCCCCAGGGTGGTGATCTGCGCGACCGCCGCGTCGCCGTAGACGTCCACCACCAGCCCGGGCAGGTCGTCCCCCTCGCTGTTGCAGAGGCGGTAGACGGTGGTGAGCGGGCTCGGCAGATCGAGGCGCGCGCGCGCGGCCTTGGCCCGGGCCAGGCGGGCGCGGAAGAACGCGGCGTCGACCGGCTCGTCGGCGCGCGTGCAGAGCCGCACGGGGATCTGCGAGCGCGGGTTGTAGAAGCCGCGCCCGATGAAGCGCCCGTCGTGGTCACGCAGCGAGACGACGTCGCCCGGCGAAGGCTCGCCCTCCACGCGCGCCACGGCGTTGGCGTAGACCCAGGGGTGTCCGAACCAAAGCGGGCGCGCGCGCCCCTGCCGCAGGACGACAGCCGCCGACATCAGTGGGTCCCGTCTCGCCGGTAGGCGCCGGCGTCGATCCCGTAGCGCTGGATGATGCGCCAGACGACCGCGTACTGGCGATCGAGCCGCCGCGCCACCTGTGCCACGCTGCCGTTGCAGGAGGTGAGCGCCGCGATGATCTCCTCGCGGGTCGGCGCCGGGCGGCGCACGCGCGTCGTCGGGGCCGCGGCGTAAGCGTCGCGGACCACGCCGCTGCCGGGCGGCCCGTCGCCGGCGGGTGACGGCTCGGGATCGACCTGGGTGTCCTCCAGGTCGTCGGGCAGGTCGTAGTGCACCTTGGCCGCGATCGCGCGCGGCAGGTGCTCGAACCCGATGGTGGGCGTGCTGCGGCTCAACACCTCGGCCTCGGTGATCACCTTGGAGAGCTCGCGGACGTTGAGCGGCCAGTCATAGAGCATGAGCGCCTTGAACGCATCGGGCTCGAAGGTACGGCCGTCGGTGACCTCGCGCAAAAAGAATGCGGACAGGCGCCCCAGATCTTCGATCCGCTCGCGCAGCGGGGGCAGCACGATGGGCTGCGCGCCCAGGCGTCCCAGCATCGCCTCCTGCACGTGCGCGCCGCGGTCCAGCGCGACGCGGCTGGTCGCGGCGATGATGCGGACGTTGGCCTCCACGACGCGCGTCGAGCCGAGCGGCGAGAAGCGGCGGTCCTGCAGGAAGCGCAGCAGCTTCGACTGCAGCTCGATCGGCATGTCACCGATCTCGTCGAGGAACAGCGTCCCGCCGTCGGCCGCCTCGACCAGGCCGATCTTGCGCACCTGCGCCGTGGAGTGCGCCCCCTTCTCGTAGCCGTAGAGCTCGCTCTCCACCAGCTCGCGCGGGATGGCGGCGCAGTTGACGGCGATGAGCTTGCCCGCCCGGCCCGACAGCTTGTGGACCGCGCCGGCGAACACGTCCTTGCCGACGCCCGTCTCGCCGACGAGCAGCAGCTCCGAGTCCGAGCGCGCCAGCCGCCGCAGCTTGGCGGTGGTGAGGGCCAGCGCCGGCGAGAGGGTGGCCACCGGCGTCAGCGAGGCGAGGGCGTCCTCGTTCACGGCGTTCAGCTGGGCCGGCGTGTAGAGCCGGAAGACCAGCACCTGCGAGCCGAGGAACAGCACCGCCCCGTCGCCGAGCGGCGCCGGCCCCTGGATGCGGCGCCCGTTGACGAACGTGCCGTTCGTGCTCCCGAGGTCGTGGATGACGAACAGCTCCGAGCGATCGTCGGAGCGCTGGATGCGCGCGTGCAGGGCCGACACGGTGCCGTCGGGGATGGTCAGGCTCGCCGAGCCCGTGACCGGGGGCCGCCGGCCGATGTCGATGGTCGGCTCGGTCATCGGCACCAGCCGGGGCGACGCCAGCCCCTCCAGCGAGGCGCCGTCGCCCACCACGATCAGCGCCCCCTGCCGGGCCCCTTCGCCGCGCAGCCCGCCGCGCGGGGGGAGGGTCTGCGTGATTTCGTGCGGATCGTGGGGCATCACAAGGCTCGGCCAGTCTCTGGGAGGGCCATGATATACAACGCTGGCGGCCCGTGGAGGGTGCGGGTGACGAGGCACGATTCCGACGATTCCCAGAAGGTGGCGGAGGGCGGTGCCGAGGGGAATCATGACGCTCCGCGCTCGGTGACCGCACCGTCGGGGGAGCTGCCGAGGAACTTCGGACCGGCGAAGGAAATCGCCGTCGGGTCGGTCCTGGCCGAGCGCTACCAGATCGAGGCCACGCTGGGGCAGGGGGGCTCGGGATCGGTGTACCGCGCCTGGGATCGGGTGCTCGGCGAACCGATCGCTATCAAAATTTTGCGCGCCGACCGCGCGCGCGAGCGGAGCTGGATCATGCGCCTCGCCCGGGAGGTGAAGGTCGCGCGGGCCATCCGCCACCCCAACGTCTGCCGCGTGTTCGAGCTGGGCCAGGCCGACGGCCACTGGTTCGTCACGATGGAGCTCGGCACGGGCCAGACGCTCCGCACGCTGTTCGAGGAGGGGCGCTCGGCGGGGCGGCCGCTCGCCGAGCGCCTGGCCGACGCGCGCGCGACCTGCGCCGGGCTGGCGGCCATCCACGCCGTCGGCATCGTCCACCGCGACGTGACGCCCCAGAACGTCCTCCGGATGGGCGACGGGCGGCTGGTCATCTCCGACTTCGGGCTGGCGATCGAGTTGACGGCCACCACGACCATGCACGGCGGGACGCCCAACTACATGCCGCCCGAGACGGTGCTGGGCCGCCGCGCCGACCAGCGCTCGGACGTCTGGCAGCTGGGGCTCATCCTGCACGAGCTCTTCTTCGGCCAGCGTCCGCTCTTCGACGAGGCGACCGGCGCCAGCGCGGTGCGGCGGTCGCTCGCCCAGGAGGCGTCGCCGGTCGAGGAGGAGGTGGCGCGCCTGGTCGACGACTGTCTGGCGGTCCTCCCGGCGGCGCGCCCGGCGACCGCGCTGGCGGTGGCGGGGCGGCTGGCGGCGGCCGAGGAGAGCCGGCCGCGCAGCGCCCTGCAGCGGGCGTGGCTACGCGCGCGCAGCGCCGCCTGGCGCAACCGCAAGGTGGCGTGGGTTGCGCTCGCCGTCGTCGCCACGGGGGTGATCGTCCGCGCGGCTCAGCTGGCCGATCGGCCGCGCCTCTGCCGTGCTGCGGGCGATCGACTGGCCGGGCTGTGGGACGCCGGCGTGCGAGGCGACGTGCGCCAGGCGTTCGCCGCGACCGGACGTTCGTACGCGGGGGCGACCTTCGGCAGCGTCGACCGGCTGGTCGGCGACTACCTCTCGCGCTGGAGCGTCATGTACACCGAGGCCTGCGAGGCGACCCACGTGCGCGGCGAGCAGTCGGCCGAGGTCCTCGATCTGCGGATGGCCTGCCTGCGCGGTCGACTGGACGGGGTGAAGGCGCTCACCCAGATCCTGGCGCATGCCGACGGTCCGGTGGTCGACCACGCGGTCGAAGCGGCCGGCGCGCTGCGACCCCTGGAGCCGTGCGCGGACGCGCGGCTCCTGCGCGCGGTCCTCCCGCCGCCCGAAGATCCAGCGGCGCGCGAGGCCGTCGCGCGCATCCGCGCCGGGATCGCCGGGGCGCGGGCGCTCCACGACGCCGGAGACGAGGCGGGGGCCCGGGCCGCCCTCGAGACGCTGGTGGCCGATGCGCAGCGGGTGGGGTACGCGCCGGCCCTGGCCGAGGCGCAGCTCCTGCTGGGGAACGTCGAGCTCTTCTCGGGCGACGTCCTGGCGGCCGAGCATGCGTTCAAGCAGGCCGTCTGGCACGCGGAGGCGTCGCGCGACGACGAGGTCAAGGCCGAGGCGGCCACCTTCCTGGTCAGCACCATCGGGCGGTCGGAGCGGTTCGCCGAGGCGAACGACTGGGCGAGCCAGGCGACGGCGATCCTGGAGCGCATCGGCGGGCACGACCGCCTGCGGGCCTGGGTCGAGATGCACCAGGCGATGAACCTCGAGCTGCAGGGGCGAAACGCCGAGGCCCTGATCCACGACGAGCGGTCGGTCGTGCTCAAGCAGAGGGACGGGGCCAGCCCCGGCGACATCGCGCGCAACCTGAACAACCGCGCGCTCATGCTCAACAACCTGGGGCGCTACGACGAGGCGCTGGCCGACATCGATCGCGCCATCCACGACGCGGCCGACGAGCTGGGACGGGCGCACCCGCTGGTGGGCACCTTCATCTCCAACCGGGGCGAGACCCTCGATCGCCTGGGCCGCCACGCGGCCGCGCGCGCCGACTATCAGGAGGCGCTGCAGATCGAGGAGCGCGGCTACGGCCCGGGGAGCACCAACATCGCCTATCCGCTGACCGGCCTCGGCGAGAGCTTCCTCGCCGACGGCCGGCCGCGCGAGGCGCGGGCGCCGCTCGAGCGGGCCGCCGGCATCCGGCAGGCGCACGAGCCGGACGCCGCGCTGGTGGCGCAGACCAACTTCGCGCTGGCGCGCGCGCTGCGCGGGGCCGACGTGGAGCCCGCGCGCGCCGTGGCGCTGGCGCGCGCCGCCGAGAAGACCTACGCGGGCCTGCCGGCGTTCGCGGCCCAGGCGCGCAAGGTCGCCGCCTGGCTGGGCGAGGCCGAGCGGCCGTCAGCGCCCTGAACGGGCGGCGCCGGTCTCGGCCCGCGCGGCGCTGACGGCGCGCAGGTTCTCGCCCGCCAGGATCCGGTGCGGGTGGCGCGGTCCCAGCGTGCGTCCGAAGCTGGCGGCGGCGCGCCGGAACAGCGCCTCGGCGCGCGCCAGCCGGCCGGCCTCGCGCTCGAGCACGGCGAGGTTGTTGACCGTGAGCGCGACGTCGGGGTGGTGCGGGCCGAGCAGGCGCGCCAGCGACGGGATCGCGCGGGCGTAGAGGGCGCGGGCGCGGGCGCGGGCGCCGCGCTGCTGCTCGACCGCCGCCAGCCCGGCCATCCCCAGCGCGTGCTCGAGGCTGCGGGGGCCCAGGACCCGCCGGAACACCGCCTGCGACCGCCGGTAGAGCCGCGCCGCCTCGTCGAGCCTTCCGCGCGATTCGACGACCGCCGCCAGGGCCGCCACATCGGCCGCCCAGGCGGGGTGGCGGGCGCCCAGCACGGCCTCGCGCAGCGCGACCGCGCGGCGCGCGTGCGGCTCGGCCTCGGCCAGGCGCCCGCGCGCATGCGCGATGCCACCCAGGTTGTGCTCCAGCGTGGCGCGAGCCAGGCGATCGCCGCGCGGCAGGAGCGGCGCCGTCCGGCGGTAGTAAGCGACCGCCTCGGCGTAGCGCCCCTCGGCCTTGCGGAGCACGCCCAGGTTGTTGAGCGTGGCGGCGATCAGCGGGTCGCGGCGCGGGAGCTGCCGCTGCGCCTCGGCCAGCGCCGCCCGCGCCCCGCGATCGGCGGCGGCGTACGCGCCCCGGCGGCGATCGAGGCCGGAGAGCGCGAGCCGCGCCTGCAGGCCCAGCCGCACGACATCGAGGTCGTCGGTCGGCGGGCGCAGGATCCCGAGGGCGCGCTGCAGCGCGTGGGCCGCCTCGTCGGGGCGATCGCGGGCCTCGAGCGCCGCGGCCAGCTCGACCAGCGCGTTGGCCACGTCGGGGTGGCGTGGACCCTCGGCCGCGCGGTAGCCGGCCAGCGCGCGGCGGGCATCGCGCTCGGCGGCGCCGAATCGGCCCGCCGCGCGCGCGACGACGGCGCGCTCGTGCGCGGCCACGGCGCCGGCGAGACGCCGCTCGGCGATCGCGGTCCGGTCGTCTGGACGCTGGCGCTGCTGGGGGATGGCTGCCTCCGGGCCGGCATTGTAGCTTGGGCGGCCGAAATGTCGCCGCCGCCTCCGCGCTCTCCCCGTCGGCGATTCCGGGCGCCGGAGGTGATCCAGACCTCGGCCATGGACTGCGGGCCGGCGGCGCTCAAGTGCCTCCTCGAGGGGTTCGGCGTCGAGGTCAGCTACGGCCGGCTGCGCGAGGCGTGTCAGACCTCCGTCGACGGCACCTCGATCGACACACTGGAGACGCTGGCCGGCAGCCTGGGCCTGGCGGCCGAGCAGATCATGCTCCCGCTCGATCATCTGCTGTTCGCCGAGGCAGCGGCGCTGCCGGCCATCGTGCCCATCCGGCTCCCGTCGGGGCTGCTCCACTTCGTCGTCGTCTGGCGCGTGCTCGGCGGCTTCGTGCAGGTGATGGATCCGGCGCGCGGGCGGCGCTGGGTGCGGCGCGAGGCGTTCTTGCGCGACGTCCTCGTCCACACCATGCCGGTGCCCGCCGAGGCGTTCCGCGAGTTCGCCGGCAGCGAGGGGTTCACCGCTCCGCTCGCGCGCCACCTGGGCGCCCTGGGCGTGGGCGACGGTCCGGCCCGGATCGCGCGGGCGCTGGAGGATCCCGGGTGGCGGGGGATCGCCGCGCTGGACGGCGCGGTCCGGACCGTGGCGGCCTTGGCCGCGGCCGGGGCGGTGGCGCGCGGGGCCGAGGCGGCGCGCCTCGTCGAGACGCTGGCGGCCGGGCCGGCGGGCGACCCACACGCGGGGGCGCCGTCGATCTACGCGACCGCCTCGGACGCCCCGCCCGCCGAGGACGGGACCGCCCAGGTCACGATCCGGGGCGCCGTCATCCTGCGCGTCTCGGGCGCGACGCCGCTCGCCGCCGCCGAGCGCGAGGCGCTGCCCGCCGAGCTGCGCGCCGCCGTCGACGCGCCCCCAGCGCGCCCGGGCGCAGAGCTCTGGCGCCTCCTGGCGCGCGAGGGGCGGGCGCGAGGGGGAGCGCTGGCGACGGGCGTCGCCCTGGTGGCGCTGGGGACGGTCGCCGAGGCGCTGCTGTTCCGCGGGTTGGTCGATCTCGGCGCCGGGCGTAGCGGCCTGCTGGCGCGCGCGCTGGGCGGGAGACCTCCGCTCGCGATCCTGGTCGCGCTGCTCGGCGCGCTGCTGGCGCTCGAGCTGCTGCTCTCGGGCGGGCTCCGGCGCGTCGGCGCGCGGCTCGAGGAGCGGCTGCGCGCGCTCTACCTGCACAAGATCCCGCGCCTGCCCGACCGCTACTTCCAGAGCCGGCCGGTCTCCGACATGGCCGAGCGGGCGCACCTGCTTCACCGCCTGCGCGGGCTGCCGACGCTCGCGGGCACCATCGCCCGGAGCATGCTGGAGATCGCGATCATCACGGGCGGGCTCGTCTGGCTCGATCCGCGCGGCGGGCCGCTGGCGATCGTGCTGGGCGCGGCGACGCTGCTCATCCCGCTCGCCGCCGAGCCGGCGGTGGCGGAGCGCGATCTGCGGACCCGCAACCACGCCGGCGCGCTCTCCCGCTTCTATCTCGACGGGCTGCTCGGCCTGGTGGCGGCGCGCACCCACGGCGCCGAGCCGGCGCTGGCCCGCGAGCACCGGGTGCGCCTCGCGGAGTGGGTGGCGTCGGCGCGGCGCGCGCTCTCGGCGGCGCTCACCGCCGAGGCGGCGCAGACGGTGATCGGCCTGGCGCTGGCGGTCGCGCTGCTGGGCGGCTTCTTCGCCCGCGGCGCCGGCCGCGCGCTGGCCGATCCCGGCACGGCGCTGTTGCTGGTCTACTGGGCGCTCTCGCTGCCGGCGCTGGGACAGGCGCTGGCGGGTCTGGTCCAGGAGCTTCCGGCGCAGCGCAACCTGACCCTGCGCCTGCTTGAGCCGCTCGGAACGGGCGAGGAGGCTCTCGGTGTCGCGCCGCAGGCCACGTCCGCGCGCGACGCTGGGGTTCGCGTCGAGCTCGACGGGGTGCGCGTGGTGGCGGGCGGGCATCAGATCCTGGAGGTCGACGCGCTCGCCTTCGCGCCCGGCGAGGCGGTGGCGATCGTCGGCGCCTCGGGGGCGGGCAAGTCGAGCCTGGTCGGGCTGCTGCTCGGCTGGCACCGTCCGGCGACGGGCGTCGTCCGCGTCGACGGCGCGCCGCTCGACGGCGGGGGGATCGCCGCGCTCCGGCGGAAGACGGTGTGGGTCGATCCCACGGTCTACCTCTGGAACCGATCGCTGGCCGACAACCTGACGTTCGGTCTCGCGGACGCGTCGCCGGATTTGGCGGCGGCGCTGGGCGAGGCCGAGCTCGCCGAGCTCGCCGGGCGGCTGCCGCGCGGGCTCGAGACGACCCTCGGCGAGGCCGGAGGCCTCGTCTCCGGCGGCGAGGGGCAGCGCGTTCGCTTCGGGCGCGGCCTGCTGCGCGAGCGCCCGCGCCTGGTGATCCTCGACGAGCCGTTCCGCGGCCTCGGCCGCGACCAGCGGCACGCGCTGCTCCAGCGGGCGCGCGACCGCTGGTGCGCGGCGACGCTCCTCTGCGTCACCCACGACATCGCGGAGACGGCCAGCTTCCCGCGCGTGCTGGTGATCGCCGACGGCCGGGTGGCCGAGGACGGCGCGCCCGCGGCGCTGCTGGCGCAGCCCGGCTCGCGCTACGCCGCGCTGGTCGAGGCCGAGCGGCGCGTGGGCGCGGCGGCCTGGTCGGGCGCGCGCTGGCGGCGGCTGCGGCTCGAGGGTCGCCGCGTGACGGAGGCGCCGCCGTGAGCGGGCCGCTCGGGGCGCTCGACG
>Ga0070734_10003715_pt1 | contig 15461 bp, 16 predicted proteins | sample Coa_R1_8_FD_66444 | JGI IMG/M metagenome (GOLD analysis project Ga0070734, IMG submission 66444) | Surface soil microbial communities from Centralia Pennsylvania, which are recovering from an underground coalmine fire - Coalmine... | ecosystem: Environmental > Terrestrial > Soil > Unclassified ...
AAGGGAGCGGATTTCCCAATCGCGACAGTAGGCTAGTTGCCGAGCAGCGGGCGGTGGGTCTCGCAGCGTACCGTGTCGCGCTCTATCTGCCCGGGCGTCGCCGCGAGGCTGTGGGCGGCGAGCCTGGTCGGCGGGGTGGCGCAGATCTGCTCGGCCAAGAGGCCGCCGACCGAGGGATCGTAGGCGTTGAACGCGGCGAATTCCGGCGGCACTTCGCCGGGCGCCGCCAGCGCGCTGACCGCGAAATCGTCCTTGACCGGGATATAGGGCGTGCATCCCGCCGCCACTCCCGCCACCAGCGCAACCGTACAGAGAATTCGCATTCGCGCGACCCGTCTTGCTCGGATGGCGGAGTGTGCCCCCCGCCGCCTGCCGGCGCAACCGTCACGCCAGCAGCAGGGCCGGGAAGACAGCACATCGGCCTCGACCGCCAGCGCCTCGCTGTCGATCGGCACCCCGTCGCAGTCGAAGACGGCGAGGCCGTACCGCGCGGCGTTCACCGCAGGCCGGTGGCCTTGTCCCATTCGCGCTGGAACTCGACGCGGCTGGCGAGAAACTTGTTCCAGTCGTCCGGCATCAGCAGCTTCATCTCGTCGGTCGCCTCGCCGCCGGGCGGGGGCGGCGCCCCGGCGCGCGCCGAGTGGAGATAGAGGAACCTGCCGTTGACCGTCTGCCCCTCGTTCGACAGGAACCAGTCGAGATAAAGCCGCGCCGCGTTCGGGTGCGGCCCGCCGGCCACCAGCCCCCAGCTTTCCGGCGTCGCCGGCAGCCCGTCGGGCGGCGCGACAAAGGCGACCGGCGCGCCCTTGGCCTTCCATTCGAGATAGCCGGAATACTGCGCGGTGTGGATGATCTTGTCCTGGTGGTTGACCAGCCGGTCGTATTGCTGGACGTAGGAATCGAAGGCGCGCGGCTTGAGCGCGGCGAATTTCTTCCAGTAATCCGGGCCGTAGAGCCGGCGCAATTCATACCAGCCGACGTGCTGGAGGCCCGAGTTCGACACCTTGACGCTGATCCCGTCGGTCCATTTCGGGTCGATCGCCTCCTGCCAGGTCTTCGGCGCCTCGGCGGCGGAGACCACGTCCGGGTTGTAGGCGATGCCGGCGGGGCCGAGCGCGCCCCAGGTCCACAGCCCCTCGGGATGGCTTTTGTAGTCGGGCTTGTAGGCCGCCATCTCGGGCGAGACGTAGCGGACATAGCCGCCCTTTTTCTGGAAATCGAGCACCATCCCCATGTCGGAGAGCTGCAAAATGTCGACGGCGTAGACCTTGGCCTGACGCTCGGCCAGCACCTTGGCGTAGAGCGCCCCGGCCTGGAGCCGCACATAGCTGGTCTTGATCTTCGGGAACAGCGCGCGGAAGCTGGCGAGCACCTTGGATTCCGCCGCCTCCGGGTTGGTCGCGTAGACCACGATCTCGCCTTCCGCCTCGGCCTTGGCGAGGTCGGCGCAGGTCTTGAAGCCGTGCGTCTCGGTCGGCTTGGCGCACAGATCGCCGTCATCGGCCAGGGCCGGGCCGGCGCATGCCAGCATCGCCACCGCCAGGCCGGCCGCCAGCTTTCTCATGCTCTCTTCCCCCCGCAGCCTCGCGTGCGGGGCGATCCTAGCGTCCCGGCCGGCCGCCGCCTAGTGGTGCTCGTGCCCGCCGCCGTGACCGCCGCCATGCCAGCCGCCGCCATGCCCGCCGCCGATGGCGGCGAAATGCGCCGGCCCGCCGTGGAAGCCCCCGGGGAAGCCCCCGTGGGGGCCGCCGTGAAAGCCGCCGTGAAAGCCGCCGGGGCCGCGCACGACGGTGCCGTTGCGCAAGGCCGCGAAGCCGTGCGGGCCGCCGCCGTGCGGGCCGTGATGACGGAAGGCGACGGCCCCGCCGGTGCGCCCGGTCGCAAACCGCGCCGCGGCGCCGACCGTCGCGGCGCTGGCGAAGCGCGCCGCCACCGCGGCGGCGCGGGCGTGGCCGAAGCGGGCGGCGACTGCCGGATCGACATAGCCGACGGCGCCGCGATGCACCGGGTCGTGCACCCACACGCTGCCGGCAAAGGCGATGTGGCCGCCGGCGAAAACGGCGAAGCGGGCGCGGTCGACGGCGATGTAGCCGTGGCCCCAGTCGATCCAGCCCCAGCCCCACAGCGGCTCGAAATAGGCCACTTCGACCACCGGATAGAAGGCGACGACGACGCCCGGCGGATAGACGAAGGCGGGCGGCGGCGGGAAGGCATAGGGCGGATAGTCGGGATACGGCCACGGCCCGTAGGCGACGACCGGGTTGTAGACCGGCACGCACACCGTCTTGGGCTCCGACGGCAGGATCGAGATGTTCTCGCCCGCGCTCTTGATGACGCAGTGGCATTCCGGCGTCTCTTTCAGGTTGCCGGCCGCCATCGCCTCGTGGCGCAGGCGCTGCACCGCCGCCATCACCTCGGCCTGTTGCGCCAGGAACGCGTTGCCGAGGTCCTGCGTCCACTGCAGCTTGTCGCTCATCGTCTGCAGCAGCCGCGGGAACGGCAGCAGGGCGACGATGCTGGCGTCCCATTTCTGGCTCTTGACCGCCTTCATCAGCGCGTCGCCCTGCAGCGCGCGGTTCGCCGGGATGCTGACCCAGCGCGCCGCCTCGACCACTTCGAGCGGATAGGTCGAGGCCATCAGCACCTGGCTGAGCAGCGGATCGGGATAGAGCGCGACCGGCGCGACGAGCTGGTCGAGCTGGGCCGCGGACAGGGTGGTCGGCGGCGTCGCCGGCTTGGCCGGCTCGGCCGCGGCCGGGGTCGGCGCCTGGACCGGGGCCGGGGTCGGCGCCGCCTTTTCCGGCGAGGCCACCGGGATGACCGCCGCCGCGGTGTGGATCGGCGGAATCGGCGTCGGCGCCTGGGGCGCCGGGTTCGCTGCGGCCGGGGCCGCCGTCACCGGCGCGGTTGCCGCCGTGTCGGGGGCGCGCGGCACGCCCATGTTGAGCGACAGCGCCGTCAGCATGTCCTGCGCCTGGGCGCCGCCCGCAGCCAGCACCGCAGCCGCCGCCAGCGCCGTCATCCACCCGACCCTCGACATTGCCCTACCCTCCGATCGGACCTCTGCCGATAGCTTATAACGGTGACAACCGGGTTTTCGTTCCCGTCGAAGGCGCATCGCCGCGCGGCACCCCGGCGCGCTCCAGCGCCGCCTGTTGCCGCGCCGCCAGCCGCGCCGCGTCGAAATCGGCGATCAGCTCGTGGAACAGGCGGTGCCAGTTGATCCTGGCCTTCAGATGAAGGAAGACCGAGCCGAGCCCGACCGCGGCGCGGTCCATGAAGACGAAGGTGCGCGGCGGCGCGATGCCGCCGAGCCGGCGCAGTTCGGCATGCACGCTGTCGACCAGGCGCGCCCCGTCCGGCGTGCCGGTGCGCTCCTGGATCATCCGCGCCCGATCGTCGAGCAGCGGCCCGTAGACGAACCGCGCCCAGCGGTTCAGCACCGCGATCATCTCGCGCGACAGGGCGCCGAACCCCCACGCCTCGTAGGCGGCGACGGCGAGCGCCTCGTCGTTGCTTTCGAGCGCGCGGTAGAGGTCGATGACGCCCTTGACGAAGCTTGCCGGGAAGATGCGGATGCAGCCGAAATCCAGCAGGTTGACGGTGCGGTCCCGGGCGATCGTGTAATTGCCGAGATGCGGGTCGCCGTGGATGACGCCGTAATAGTAGAACGGCACATACCAGATGCGGAACATGCGCAGCGCCGCCTCGTTGCGGCGTTCGAGCGGCGCCTTGGCGACGTCGAGGATCGGGCCGCCGTCGAGCCAGGTCATCGTCAGCAGCCGGCGGGTGGACAGCTCGGGGATCGGCCGCGGCACCGCGACGCCCGGCTCGTCCTTGAGGATGTCGCGGTAGAGCCGCATATGCGCGGCCTCGCGCGCGTAATCCAGCTCCTCGCGCAGCCGCTCGGCGATCTCGGCGTGGATCGCCGCGGTCGATACCGCCCGGTCGTAGCGCTCGTAGAGGCTCATCGCCAGTTTGAGCTGGCGCAGATCGGCTTCGACCGCGGCGCCCATGTCGGGGTACTGCAGTTTGCAGGCGAGCGGCGTGCCGTCGAGCGCGATCGCCCGGTGCACCTGGCCGAGCGAGGCGGCGCGCGCGGCGGTGCGCTCGAACCGGCGGAAGCGCGTTTCCCAGTCCGGCCCCAGTTCGCCCATCATCCGCCGCCGCACGAACGGCCAGCCCATCGCCGGGGCGTTGGCTTGCAGCTGGATCAGCTCGCGGACATATTCCTCGGGCAGCGCCTCGGGGATCGTCGCCAGGAGCTGGGCCACCTTCATCAGCGGCCCCTTGATGCCGCCGAGCGCTTCCTTCAGGTCGGCGGCGTGGCGGGTGCGGTCGACGGGAATGCCGAGATAGCGCTCGCCGGCCAGCCGCGCCGCGAGCCCGCCCATCGCGGTGCCCACCCTGGCATAGCGGCGCACCCGCCCGGAAAAGCTGTCTTCGTCGGTCATCTCAGGAGGGCCATGCTATCATAACCGGAACGACGACGCGCCCGGCGGGGAGGGCATCGGGGGGACGCACCGAGGGGGGTGCCATGGATTACGCGAGTTGCCGCAGCCTGCCGGCGATGTTCTTCGCCGAGGCGGAGCGGCAGGGTGCGCGCCCGTTCCTGTGGGCGAAGCAGGACGGCGTCTACCGGCCGCAGAGCTGGGCGGCGGCGGCCGATGCGGTGCGCCGCCTCGCCGGCGCGCTGATCGGGCTCGGCATCGCCCCCGGCGACCGCGTCGCGCTGGTCAGCGAGAACCGGCCGGAATGGGCGATCGCCGACCTCGCGATCATGAGCGCCGGGGCGATCACCGTGCCCGCCTACGTCACCAACACGATCGACGACCATCGCCACATTTTCGGCAACAGCGGCGCCCGCGCCGTCATCGTCTCGACCGCGGCGCTGGCCGAGCGGGTGCTGCCGGCGGCGGCGCAATCGCCCGCGGTCGCCGCCGTCATCGCCATCGACGAGGTGGCGCCGCAGGGCGGCATCGCACCGCATTCCTGGGCGGCGCTGCTCGCCGCCGACGGCGACGGCGAGGCGGTGGCGGCGCGGATCGCCGCGCTCGCCCCCGACGACACCGCCTGCATCATCTACACCTCGGGCACCGGCGGCCTGCCCAAGGGAGTGCGGGCGAGCCACCGCAACGTCCTCGCCAATTGCCGCGGCGCCTATCACCTGCTCGAGATGCTCGGTCTCGGCGACGAGGTGTTTCTGTCTTTCCTGCCGCTGTCGCATTCCTACGAGCATACCGCCGGGCTGATGTTTCCGATCTCGATCGGCGCGCAGATTTATTTTGCCGAAGGCGCCGACACGCTGGCGCACAACCTGCTCGAAGCGCGGCCGACGATCATGACCGCGGTGCCGCGGCTGTACGAGACCCTGCACCAGCGCATCCGCCGCCAGATCGAGCGCGAGCGGGGGCTGAAGCGGCGCCTGTTCGAAGCCGCGGTCGCCATCGGCCGGGCCCGGCTCGAAGGCGGCCGCCTGTCGCTCGGACAGCGCCTGCTCGACCCGCTGCTCGACCGGCTGGTGCGCGACAAGGTGCGCGCCCGCTTCGGCGGCCGGCTGAAGGCGATGATCTCCGGCGGCGCCCCGCTCAATCCCGAGATCGGCAGCTTCTTTCTCGCGCTCGGGGTCATGCTGCTGCAGGGTTACGGCCAGACCGAGGCGGCGCCGGTGGTGTGCTGCAACCCGCCGGGGCGGATCAAGATCGCCTCGGTCGGGCCGGCGATCGACGGGGTGCGCCTCAAGATCGCCGAGGACGGCGAAATCCTCGTGCGCGGCGACAACGTGATGCAGGGCTACTGGAACGACCCCGAGGCGACCGCCCGCACCCTTGCCGAGGGCTGGCTGCATACCGGCGATATCGGCCATCTCGACGCCGACGGCTACCTCCACATCACCGACCGCAAGCGCGATTTCATCAAGAATTCGGGCGGCGAGATGATTTCGCCGGCGCGGGTCGAAGGGGCGCTGACCCTGGCCCCGGAGATCGCCCAGGCGATGGTGGCGGGCGACCGCCGCCCCTATCTCGTCGCCCTCCTCGTGCCCGACCCGGAATTTGCCGCGCACTATGCGCGCGAGCACAACCTTGCCGCCGACCTGCCGGCGCTGGCCGCCGACCCCGGCTTCGCCAAGGCGATCGGCGAGGCGGTCGCCCGCGTCAACCGCGAGCTGGCGCCGGCCGAGCGGGTGCGCCGCTTCGCCGTCGCCGCCGAGCCGTTCAGCACCGCCAACGGCATGATGACCCCGACCTTGAAGCTGCGCCGCCACGCGATCCGCGCCGCCTACGGCGAAGCCCTCGACGCGCTCTACGCCGGCCCGGGCGAGGCGGGGTAGAATTCAATATATTGTGGCTACCGGGCTGAAGTTATCAGAATATTCCTTCTGGTTGGGAATGAAACATGAACATGCGACTTGACGCGTGAAACCTGCCGATGCACACTCCGGCCCGGATAACAAACTTCCTGGGGAATGAGATGCCGAGTGCGGTACAGCGCCACCGGCTCGCCGCGCCGGACGCGGTGATGGAATGTCGGGACAACCTCGAATTCATGGCCGCGCTGGGCAGTGCCACGATGCAGCTGATCGTGACCTCTCCACCTTACAACATCGGCAAGGCTTACGAAGCGAAATCGTCCCTCGAAACTTATGTTCGTCAGCAGTCGCGGGTCATCGCCGAGTGCACGCGCCTGCTGCATCCCCGAGGCTCGCTGTGCTGGCAGGTCGGAAACCATGTTCAAGATGGAGAAATATTCCCGCTCGACACCGTTCTCTACCCCCTGTTCAAGCGCCATGGGCTGAAGCTGAGGAACCGGATCGTCTGGCATTTCGAACACGGCTTGCATTGCTCGAAACGGCTGTCCGGTCGCTACGAGACGATACTTTGGTTTACCAAGACTGACGATTACCTGTTCAACCTCGACCCGATCCGGGTACCGCCGAAATATCCCGGCAAGAAATACTTCAAGGGTCCGAAAGCCGGCCAGCTTTCGTGCAATCCGCTCGGCAAGAACCCCGGGGATGTGTGGATTTTCCCGAACGTCAAGAACAATCATGTCGAGAAAACCGTTCATCCCTGCCAGTTTCCGGTCGAGTTGGTCGAGCGGCTGGTGCTCGCCCTGACGGACCCGGGGCAAAACGTCCTCGACCCGTACATGGGCGTCGGCTCGACCGTGGTCGCCGCCGTCAAGCACGGGCGGGTCGGCTATGGCGCGGACAACGTGCCGGAATATGTCGATATCGCCTGGGAGCGGATAAGCGCGCTGCGCGCCGGGACGCTGAGGACCCGTCCCATGGACCGGCCGGTCTACGATCCCGCCAAACCCTATGGCGGGCACCGGGAGTTCCGCGACGAGCCGGCAGAGCTTTTCCGGTTTCCCGACCAGCCGAACCCGGACCGGCAAAGGTGAGGATCGTAACCCTTTATTCGCACCTGAACGGTCACGAGTTCCTTCTGGTCCACAAGCCGCAGTTATGGCGCGAGATCGAACAGGTCATCGAAGGCGCCGATGCTTCCCGCTGCCGCACAAAGGTGTCGAAGGAGGCGCGGTCGAGCGGACGGCTGTTCTACTCCCCCAGGGCGTTGAACAAGACAATCCGTGGCGGCTTTGCCGCTCACAACTGGAACGAGCGGCGGATTTCCTATTGGGTCACCTCCGACGCCACGCTGATCCGCAAAACCCTGTTCATGCCGGCCGCCGAGCAGCGAAAGGCAATCGAGGCGGCCGGCTGCACCCCATTTTCCTCGCACAATCAGACCGATTTTGTCAAAGACCGGGTGGCCGTGGAGGTTCAGTTTGGCAAATATGCCTTTGTCGCCTACGACCTGTTCGTAAAACATCTGGCGTTTTACGTGGGCGACGTGATCGATGTCGGGGTAGAGATTTTACCAATGAAAGAATTGCAGCAGGAAATGTCGTCGGGTGTCGGCTATTACGAAGGCGAGCTCTACAACCTGATCCGCGAAGGGCGGGGCGTGCCCGCCGTGCCGCTGATCCTCGTCGGCGTGGCGCCGTAGACGGCGTGCCGACGGCGGCGCCACTGCGCCGCCCGTCGCTGCTGCAACGCCGTTCCGCTTCGCGGTGTCCGATTCGCCCCGTTTCTGCAAAACTGCACCGAGGAGGAGCGTGATCCCGACACAACGGGCCGGGCCGCGCACAGCACCGGAATCGGAGACCCGCCATGCGCCTTGCCAACAAGATCGGCATCGTCACCGCCGCGGCCTCGGGCATGGGGCGCGCCGGGGCGCTGCGCTTCGCCCGCGAGGGCGCGTCTGTCGCGGTGGTCGATATCGACGCCGCCGGAGCCGATGCGGTGGTCGCCGAGATCGCCGCCGCCGGCGGCGCCGCGCTCGCCATCGCCGGCGATCTGCGCGACGACGCCTTCGCCCGCGACATCGTGCGCCGCACCGCCCGCCGCTTCGGCGGGCTCGACTTCGTGTGGAACCATGTCGGCCATCCCGGCCCGGCCGCGATCGAGGGCATCGACATGAAGGATTTCGAGCTGGCGCTCGACCTCAACCTGCGCACCGTGCTGGTCACCACCGAGGCGGCGATCCCCGAGCTGAAGGCGCGCGGCGGCGGCGCCCTGCTCTATACCGCCTCGACCTCCGGCCTGGTCGGCTCCGCCTTCAGCCCGGTCTATTCGATGGCGAAATTCGGCATCGTCGGCTTCGTCCGCTCGCTGGCCAAGCGTCTCGCCGCCGACAACATCCGGGTCAATGCCGTGTGTCCCGGCCCGATCGACACGCCGATGCTGCGCGTTTTCGTCGCCCGCCCCGACCAGCAGCGCAGTCCCGGCGACGAGGACAAGGAGGCGCTCGTCCTCCGCCGCAGCCAGCAGATCCCGATGCGCCGCACTGGCAAGCCGGAAGAGATCGCCAACGCCGCGCTGTTCCTGCTGTCGGACGAGGCCTCGTTCGTCTCCGGCGCGGCGCTGCCGGTCGACGGCGGCGCCACCGCGTGAGCCGGGCGCGGCGCGCCTCGCTCAGCCGCGCTGCAGATAGTGCACGCAGAACAGCTCGCCGCGGTCGGTCCACGCATCGACCGCGCGGAACCCGGCGCGCGCCGCCAGCGCGCGGAACTCCGCCACGGTGTACTTGTAGGAATTCTCGGTGTGGATCAGCTCGCCGGCGGCAAAGCGGAAGACCGTGCCGGCGACGCGCGCGGTCTGTTCGGCGAGGCTTTCGACATAAAGCTCGACCCGCCCCGCGGCCGGGTTGTAGGCGGCGCGGTGGCGGAACTGCGCGAGGTCGAAATCGCCGTCGAGCTCGCGGTTGATGCGGGCGAGCAGGTTGAGGTTGAAGGCGGCGTTGAACCCGGCCTTGTCGTTGTAGGCGGCGTCGAGAACGGCCGGGTCCTTCTTCAGGTCGGCGCCGACGATCAGCTCGCCGCCGGGGCCGAGCAGCCGGCCGCAATGGGCGAGGAACTCGACGACCCCGTCGGGCTCGAAATTGCCGATCGTCGAGCCGGGGAAGAACCCGACCGGCTTGCCGCCGCCGGGCAGCGCCGGCAGCGCGAAGGGCCGCGTGTAGTCGGCGCAGATCGCGATCACCGGCAGGTCGGGAAAATCGCCGGCAAGCTGCGCCGCCGCCTCGCGCAGGTGGTCGCGCGAGATGTCGACCGGCACGTAGGCGGCGGGCGCATCGAGCGCGCCCAGCAGGATGCGCACCTTGACGCTGGCGCCGCTGCCCAGCTCGATCAGCCGGGCGCCGGCGCCGATGCGGCGGGCGATCGCCCCGGCATGGGCTTCGAGGATCGCGATCTCGGTGCGCGTCAGGTAGTACTCGGGAACCCGGCAGATCTCCTCGAACAACGCCGAGCCGGCCGCATCGTAGAAGAACTTGCAGGGCAGCGACTTGTCGCGCGCCGACAGCCCGGCGATGACGGCGTCGCGGAAGCTCTCCTCCCCCGGCGCCAGGTCGTGGAAGACGAAGGTGCCCCCATCCATCATGGACCGCCCATCAGTCGGCGTCCTCGGCAAGACGCAGCCCGGAAAACGCCCAGCGCGCCGAGGGCGGGAAGAAATTGCGATAGGTGGTGCGGATATGCCCGGCCGGGGTCACCGCCGCGCCGCCGCGCAGCACCATCTGGTTCGACATGAACTTGCCGTTGTATTCGCCGATCGCCCCGGAAGCGGCGCGGAAGCGCGGATAGGCGGTATAGGGGCTGGCGGTCCACTCCCACACGTCGCCGATCATCTGGCGCAAGGCGCCGCCGGCCTCGCCGTCGTCGGGGGCGGGGTGGTAGCGGCCGCGATCGGCGAGGTGGCCGGCGAGCGGCGCGGTGCGCGCCGCGACCTCCCATTCCGCCTCGCTCGGCAGCCGTGCCCCGGCCCATTTGGCATAGGCGTCGGCCTCGTAGAAGCTGACGTGGCAGACCGGCTCGTCGGGAACCAGCGGCCGCTCGCCGGAGAGGGTGAACACCGCCCAGTCCGACCCGTCGCGGCGCCAGTAGAGCGGCGCCTCCCAGCCCTGCTGCTGCACCGTCGCCCAGCCGTCGGACAGCCAGAATTCCGGCCGCCGGTAGCCGCCCTCGGCGATGAAGCCGAGATAGTCGCCGCAGGTCACCGGGCGCGCGGCGAGCCGGAACGGTTCGAGCCAGACGCGGTGGCGCGGCGTCTCGTTGTCGAAGGCGAAGCCCGGCCCGTCATGGCCGATCGCCTCGGCGCCGCCGGCGAAGGCGACCGCCGGCAGCGGCGGCAGCGCGGCGGCGGTCTCGGCCGGTGCGGCGCAATAGGCCGGCCGCAGCGGGTTCAGCGAGAACAGGTGCTTGATGTCCATCAGGATCAGTTCCTGATGCTGCTGCTCGTGCTGGATGCCGAGCTCGACCAGCGGCGCCGCCTGTTCCCACACCGCCGCGCCCGCCTCCTCGATCAGCCGCGCCATCGCGGCGCTGACATAGTCGCGGTAGGCGCAGACCCGGGCGAGGCTCGGGCGCGACAGCATGCCGCGCTGCGGCCGCGGATGGCGGGGACCGACCGCTTCGTAATACGAGTTGAACAGATAGCCGAACGTTTCGTCGAATACGCGATAGCGCGGGGCCAGCCGGGCGAGGATGAAGGTCTCGAAAAACCAGGTCGTATGCGCCAGGTGCCACTTGGTCGGGCTGGCGTCCGGCATCGACTGGATCGCCTGGTCCTCGGCGTCGAGCGGCGCGGCCAGCGCCTCGCTCTGCCGCCGCGCCGCCAGGAAGCGGCGCAACAGGTCGGCCCGGTCGGCGGCGATTTCAGAGCGGGCGGCATTGTCGAGCATGTCGTCCCCCATCCGCATCCCTCGCAAACGCCTCCGCCGCGCGCACGTCCCGCTGAAAATGCGCGCCCGCAGACGCCGGCGCCGAGATATGGCCGCTCGCGGCCATCCTGTAAACCATTGAATTGCGCTACCCCCGGCGGTGGTAGACGATCCAGATGACGACCATCGCGATCGCCAAGGCGAACCAGGTGATCGCATATTGCAGGTGGTTGTTCGGCAATTCGGGCAGGGCGGCGCCGCCTTTCGGCCAGCCGCCGGGGTTCGGCGTCGCGTCGGCGTCGAGGTAGAACGGCGCCGTCCGGTCGAGCCCGGCGGCCGCCGCCATCGCCGGCAGATCGACCCAGAACCAGTGGTTGAGCCCGGGATTGTTGTCGGGCAGGAACCAGTTGGGCTTGCCGGCGGGCGGCAGCCGCAGGATGCCGGTGACGTGTACCGTGCCGGCGGGCTGCCCTGCGGCGCGGCGCGCCGGGTCGCGCAGTTCGCTCGGCACAAAGCCGCGATCGACAAAGATGACGGCGCCGCCGGCGGTGCGCAGCGGGGTCAGAATCCGGTAGCCCTGGACCCCGCCCGGCGAGATCGCGTGCAGGTCGATCTCCTTGTCGTTGAGGAAGGTGCCGTCCACCGCAATGGGCCGGTATTCGAGCGCCTGCGCCGCCGCGAGCGAGGCCGGCGGCGGCACCGGCGCGGCGTGGAGCGCCGCCTCGCGCGCCGCGATCAGCCCCTCTTTCCAGTGCAGCCGCGCGATCTGCCAGACGCCGAGGCCGAGGCACACGAGCACGATCGCCGCGGCGCTCGCGGTCGGCAGCGGGCGCGGACGCAAACCCGGCATGGCTCAGCGCGCCAGGCCGCCGTGCCGGTATTGCAGCGCGATCAGGGTCGCCTTGAACGGCCGCAGCAGCCCGATGGCGCCGCCGACGATCAGCGGCGTCCACAGTACGAGATGCACCCAGAGCGGCGGCGCCGCCGTCACTTCCAGCGCCGCGGCGAGCCCGACGACGACGAGGCCGAGAAGGAAGATGACGAACACCGCCGGCCCGTCGCCGGCATCCTGCGCCGACAGGTCGAGCCCGCACACCGCGCAGGTCGCGCGCACCACCAGCAATCCTTCGAAAATGCGCCCCTCGCCGCAGCGGGGGCAGCGGCACAGGAGCCCGGCGCGGACGAGCGAGACCGTCGCGCCTACTCCGCGGCGGGCAAGGCCGAGCCCATGCCCCACCAGTAGATGCAGACGAACAGGAACAGCCATACGACGTCGACGAAATGCCAGTACCAGGCCGCCGCTTCGAGCCCGAAATGGTGATCCGGCTTGAAGTGGCCCTGCGTCGCGCGCCACAGGCAGACCGCGAGGAAGGTGGTGCCGATGATGACGTGGAAGCCGTGGAACCCGGTCGCCATGAAGAAGGTCGAGGGATAGATGCCGCCGGTGAAGTGGAAGGCGGCGTGGCTGTATTCGTAGGCCTGCACGCCGGTGAAGCTGAGCCCCAACAGCACCGTGACGATCAGCCCCTGGATCAGCCCCTTCTGGTTGCCTTCGAGCAGCGAATGGTGCGCCCAGGTTACCGTGGTTCCCGACAGCAGCAGGATCAGCGTGTTGAGAAACGGGAATTCGAACGGATCGAAGGGCTGGATGCCCTTGGGCGGCCATACCCCGCCGACCGGATACAGGCTCGACGAGAAGAAGGCCCAGAAGAAGGCCGAAAAGAACATCACCTCGGAGGCGATGAACAGGGCCATGCCGTAGCGCAGGCCGAGCTGGACGATCGGCGTGTGGAAGCCCTGGAACGTCGCCTCGCGGATCACGTCGCGCCACCACACCGCCATGGTCGCCAGCACCCCGATCGCGCCGAGAATCATCACCAGCGCGCCGTGCCCGTGCATCCACATCACCGCGCCGCCGGTCAGCAACCCGGCGACGATCGAGCCGACCAGCGGCCACGGGCTGGGATCGACCAGGTGGTACTGGTGGTGCGGGCCGCCATGCCCGTGGGCGGCGGTGTCGGCGTGGGTATCGGTCATCTCTGTCTGCCTGGCTCGATCAATTCACGGCGGGTGGGGCGGCGCGCGGCGTCGTCGCCGCGGCGCTCGGGCTGCCCGGCTGGCGCGCCCGGAACATCGTATAGGACAGGGTGATGGTGCGCACATCGCGCGTGTTGGGGTCGCTGAGCAGGTCGGGATCGACGAAAAAGACGACCCCCATGTCCTTTGTCTCGCCCGGCTGCAAGCGCTGCTTGGTGAAGCAGAAGCACTGCAGCTTGTCGAAATAGATGCCGGCCTTGGTCGGGGTGACGTTGAAGGTGGCGGTGCCGGTCACCGGCTCGGCGCTGCGGTTGACGGCGCGGAAGAACACCTGCGTGCGCTCGCCGGGATGAACCCTGACCTCGGCCTGTTCGGGGGCGAAATCCCAGCCGAGATCGGCCGCGGTCTCGGCGTCGAAGCGCACCGTGATATAGGCGCTCGAGGCGGCGCCCGGCGCGGCGCTGGCGCGCTGCGTCGTGCCGCCGAACCCGGTCGCGGCGCAGAACAGGCGGTAGAGCGGCACCGAGGCGGCGACCAGCCCGCCCATGCCGGCGACGACGGCGAGCAGCAGGCAGGCGACCAGGCCCTTTTTCATCTCAGCCGCCCCCGATGCGGACGATGGCGAGGCCGTAGAACAGCGCCACCAGCCCGAGCAGCACCCACAAGAGGGCGCGATTGCGGGCGCGGATCGTGCGCTGGCGCTGCTGCGGCGGGTCGAGCGGCATGACCAGCGCCATCACCAGCCGCCGGTGCCGTGGTCGACCAGGACCAGGCAGAAGATCAGCGCCAGATAGGCGAGCGAGAAGTGGAACATCTGGCGCGCGCTCTTGTCGCCGGGATCGCGCCACACCTTGACCGCCGCGGCGGTGAAAGCCAGGCTCAGCGCCAAGGCCGCGGCGGCGTAGAGCGGCCCGGCCAGCCCGAGCAGGAACGGCGCCAGCGTCGCCGGCCACAGCACCAGCGTATAGAGCAGCATCTGCCGCTTGGTCTCGCGCGCCCCGGCGACCACCGGCAGCATCGGCACCCCGGCGGCGGCGTAGTCGCCCGAGCGGTAGAGCGACAGCGCCCAGAAATGCGGCGGCGTCCAGAAGAAGATGATCGCGAACAGCGCCGCCGCGCCCCAGCCGACATCGCCGGTCGCCGCGGCCCAGCCGATCATCGGCGGAAACGCGCCGGCGGCGCCGCCGATGACGATGTTCTGCGGGGTGCGCCGCTTCAGCCAGACGGTGTAGACGAAGACGTAGAAGGCGATCGTCAGCGCCAGCAGCGCCGCCGCCGCCCAGTTGACCGCCAGCCCCATGATCGCCACCGAGCCGACCGCCAGCACCGCGCCGAAGCCGAGCGCCTCGCCCGGCGCCATCCGCCCCGCCGGCAGCGGCCGCGTCCGCGTCCGCGCCATCACCGCGTCGATGTCGCGGTCGTACCACATGTTGATGGCGCCCGAGGCGCCGGCGCCGATGGCGATGCACAAGACCGCGACCGCGGCGAGGAACGGATGGATGTGGCCGGGCGCCACCGCCAGCCCGACAAAGCCGGTGAACACCACCAGCGACATCACCCGCGGCTTCAGGATCTGGATGTAGTCCTGGACCGAGGCGGCCGGGGCCGTCGTCTGTGCCGCGGAGAGTTCGCTCACCGGCCTCGCGCCTTTAGTGACCCGAGCCGGTGATCACCGGCAGCTCGTCGTAGCTGTGGAACGGCGGCGGCGACGGCAGGTGCCATTCCAGCGTCGTCGCCCCTTCGCCCCAGTAATTCTCGCCGACCTTGCGCCCGGCCAGGAGCGTGTGCAGCACGACGAAGACGAACCACACCGTCGAGGCGGCCGAGATGTAGGCGCCGATCGAGGCGATCGCGTTCCACCCGGCAAAGGCGTCGGGATAGTCGGCGATGCGCCGCGGCATCCCGGCCAGCCCGAGGAAATGCATCGGGAAGAAGGTCAGGTTGACGCCGATGAAGGTGGTCCAGAAATGGATCTTGCCGAAGGTCTCGTTGTAGGTCCGCCCCGACATCTTGCCGATCCAGTAATAGAACCCGCCGAACAGCGCGAACACCGCCCCGAGCGACAGCACGTAGTGGAAGTGGGCGACGACGTAATAGGTGTTGTGCAGCGCGAAATCGACCCCGGCATTGGCCAGCACCACGCCGGTGACGCCGCCGACGGTGAACAGGAAGATGAAGCCGATCGCCCACAGCATCGGC
>Ga0070734_10003716_pt1 | contig 15453 bp, 12 predicted proteins | sample Coa_R1_8_FD_66444 | JGI IMG/M metagenome (GOLD analysis project Ga0070734, IMG submission 66444) | Surface soil microbial communities from Centralia Pennsylvania, which are recovering from an underground coalmine fire - Coalmine... | ecosystem: Environmental > Terrestrial > Soil > Unclassified ...
AAGGTAGGCGACCCGGCGGAACGCGCGGCCCTTTTGCGCGTGAGTGCTTGCTACGTGCTGCTGTCGGATTATGTCGCGGCGCGCCAGGAGCGCGGTACAGCCCACCGGAAGGACGACCACCGAACCGCGCAGCCCGACAGTTAGAACGTATTTCGCTGACGCTTGTCCCACGTCATTGCCGGCTTGATCAGGCTTGATCCGGCAATCCAGCCCCGTCCCTACCTCCCCCGCTTGCGGGGGAGGTAGGGAGGGGGAGATGGACCCGCGGATCAAGCCAGCGGTGATGAAGGGCTTTGACGCCGAGAGATCAGTCGCACATTCGGCCGACAGATCCAATGCGTGACGGAGAAGGTGGCGCGCCGCACGCTATTCCACGGAACCACCCAACTGTCCGGTCGTTCGCTGTATCAATCAGGCGTTGCGATCACCGCAGGCTTTCCGCTTTCGATCAAGCCCCGCCTGGTCGTCAATCCTTCATGCGAGCAAGGTGGACCTGCGAGTCAAGCTCGCGGCTGAAGATCAAAGGAGGCGGATGCAACGCGCGTCGTATCGAGGAGATGCGGCGACGCTACACAACTGCGGTCTTCACCGCCTTCGCATTGCCATCCCGAAATCAAATGCGAGAATAGGGCGCAGAAAGACGGGCCATCTTGAGGTACTTGGCCACTGGGGTGTGTGCCACAGAAACGACCGCAAGATGTAAAGATCACGACGTTATCTGTGCAGCGCCACGCGCTGGATACGACGCGTTGGATACATTGCGTCGGAGACACTATATTGTCGTGGCTCTCTTTGACCTTTGTTGCGACCTTGTTGCGATGGGGAGGATGGGGCAGTGGTAGACGTTCTGTGCGTTGAGGAGGACGATACGATTCGGAGCCTGGCGGGCTCCATCTTGGAAGCGAATGGGTATAGCACGTTATCCGCAAGTACCGTCGATCAAGCAAAAGCTTTGATCGAAGGCGAGAAGAACATCGACGTTCTGTTTACGGAAGTTGGATTGTTGGGCGACGTTGAGGCCGGACTGAGGCTGGTTCAAGACGCCCTGGAAAAGCGACCTAACCTCGCGGTTCTATATACATCCTCCCAGAGCGTCACCGACGGCATGAAAGCGCTCTTCGTCAAGAACTCAGCTTTTCTGTCTAAACCCTATACCGGCGATCAGCTGATTACCTCGTTGGTGGTGCATTTCGGCCTCAGAGGCCGCGAGACTGCCTCTGTCAAGGTCTCCGATATTTCAACGCGGTCTCCGCCTTAGCAGGGCCATGCTTGATCTCATGCAGCCAAAGCGGTCGCGCTTACTTCGACGGGATCCCGCGAGCCCTTTCATTCGGCCGGATGCGCGATCGCTTCCGAAGATGGCGTGATCTCGGCCGAGATGAATTCCGGATAGCGGACCAAGCCATAGAGCATGCCTGCCACCATCGCGTAAGCCACGGCGACCGCAGGCGTTACCGCGAAGCCGATTGACTCGCCATGCATGAACCCGAAGAAGGTCAGCACGGAACCCGCTGCCGCGAACCCTGAGGCTTCGGTAAACTTGCGCTCGATCACGAAGGCCCCGATGGCGCCGAGCACGAGGCCGGTGAGGATCGCGCCGCCTCCCAGCACTTCGAGGCCGTGATAGAGCACGCCGACGGCGCCGAGCTTTTCCATGCCGATCGCTGCCGCACTGGTGCCGGCGGCGCCGAGCGCGCCGTCCATCAAGGTTTTGCACCATGCTGCAAGGTGCGGCGTGAGTGCGAGGACGACGGCAGGCGCGTGTTTCGCCGGTGTGGTCTGGTAGGCCTGCGCGCCGATCAGCATGCCGATGTAGAGGAGGATCGGCGAGATCGCCACCACCGGAATGAACGCGAGCAGCACCGCGATGATACCGAACCACGCCAGCACGATCACCATCAGCCCGGTGGCAGCCGAATAGCCGATGCGCCCGCCCATCGCCTTCCAGCCCGGATGCCCGATGTACACGGCGTTGATGAAAGGATTGCCCATAAGGCAGCCGATCAGGCTGACAACGCCGTCAGCGGTCAGTACGCGCGTGGTCGGGTAGGCATCGCCCGCAGCTTCAGCGCTCTCCACATTGTCCATGGCCTCGACGAGGTCATAGATGCCGAACGGTATTGCGGTCACCAGGATGATGCCGAGAAATTCGAAGCCCGAAAAAACGGTGCCGAACGCTGGCAGCGGCACCGAAAAGCCGAAGCTCGCGAACGCGCCGGCGAGCTTCTCAAAGCTCAAGCCGCCGTAGTTGAGGCCGAACACATTCGAAGCCCAGGCGATGACGGTACCGACGATGATGGCAACGAGACCCGCCGGAATACCCCTCGGGTATTTGACGCCGCCAAACCAGCTCACCGTGATGATGGCAAAGCAGGTCAGGCCGATAACCGGCGTCATGTACATTTCGAGCACGGGCCGCATCGAAATGAAGGTCACGGAAACGCCGGCCAGCGTGCCGAGCAAGGCCGCGCGCGGGGTGATCCGGCGGATATAAGGCGCAATGAAGCCACCGATCATCAGGATGAAGCTCTGGAAGAACACCCATACAAGGCCTGCCTGCCATCCCTTCGCCGGATCGCCGGTCTTGAGCGAGATCGGCAGCATGATGACGAATGTGACAATGAACATGTGCGGCACGCTGATGCCGGACGGCAGTGCGCAGACGTCGCTGCGTCCAGTCTTCCGGGCCAGCTGATAGGCCAGGAACGCGTAGTACATGGTGCTGAGGAACATCATCAGCCCGACGGCGGGGAGAATCCGTCCGAACACCAGCGAGTCGGGCATTTTGAGAACAAACCGCAGCAGCGCGGTGAGCGTCAGCATATTGACGAGAATGTTGGTACCGAAGCCGAAGAATGCATTCCAGTCGCCGGGCGCCCACAATGTCGGGCGGTAAGTCGGACTCGCCATCGCGATCTCCCTTCGCGGACACAGGACCTCCCACCAAGGGGGCGAATGTCAGCAAGACCCGTCTGCCGGGAAATACGGACCCCACGACACCCGCCCCCTGGCGGGGAGATTCAAAGCTGAGCTGAAAAACTCAGGGACCCCACAGCTCAACCGATATTCACCACTGCTTTCGCATTCTCCGTCAGAGCCAAGTCGAAAGACCCTTTCGCCAGTTGAGGCTCTTCAGGCCGCAACGTGGGCGCTGTGGCGTGCGGCCGGTCGCCAACTCGCTCACGTACTTCTCTCGCAAGGAGCGTGCCATTTCGGGCTGAGCGAGGCGTTTTGCACTCCGGATGCCGAGCGGAGCCCCGTCAGCGCCCTTGCACGCACGCGACGGGCGACGAGCGGAGGTGCCGCAGAGCGCTGTGCTCTATGGGGTGGCGATTTATTGGCGCGCGCGACCAATTAACGGTCACCCAAACTCATTTGCCACCGGTGGAGTGATTTCATTAAAAGCCAATCGGCGACGGTAGCCCGGATTGAGCGAAGCGAAATCCGGGGGCGCTCTGTCCACGCGGCAAGATAGATTCCGGGTTTCGCTGGCGCTCGGGCTACACGGCTGCTAGGCGGCGGCTGCCATTTCGAGGCCGACAAGCAGCGCCACCGACGATGCCACGGAGCCGAATATGCCGCCCTGCGCCTTGATCATATTCAGTCCCACCTCGTGGAATTCCGGAAAATAGGAGGCGCAGCAATCCGACAGCACGACACAGCGATAGCCACGGTCATTGGCCTCCCGCACCGTGGTGTTGACGCACACTTCGGTGGTGACGCCGCACACAAAGAGCGTGTCAATGCCGCGATTGCGCAGCACGAGGTCGAGATCGGTCTGGTAAAATGCGCCCTTGCCGGGCTTGTCGATCACCGGTTCGCCGTCGATCGGATAGAGCTCCGGGATGATGTCATGGCCTGCTTCGCCCCGCACCAGAATGCGCCCCATCGGACCGGGCGCGCCGATCCGCATCGACGGATCGCCGCGTTCGACCTTGTGGGGCGGCGCATCGCTGAGATCCGAGCGATGGCCTTCGCGAGTGTGGATCACCGGCAGGCCCCGCCGGCGGAACGCCGTAAGCACGGCGCGACAGGGCTCGACCGCAGTCTTCAGCCGGGACACATCGTTGCCGAGGGCGGCACCGAACCCTCCGGGCTCGAGGAAATCGCGTTGCATGTCGATAATGATGAGGGCCGCGTAGGCGAGGTCGACATCGAGCGGCGCCGGTTCGGCTTCGATCGTGATGGTCCTCACCGGGCGCCTCCTCCATATGCATGCGAATATACGCAGCAGCCGTATCGAAAATCGCAAAAAACATGCCATCGGCAAATTGCCATTCCGACCGCCGCGGCAAAGGGCATTATGCCTAAATCTTGCGCACGGTCTTTCGACCTCCGGTCGCGTGCGCAAGTTGAAATCCGACCCGCGAGCGGTAAAGCTGGCAAGCCACCTTGGGAACGCATTTCAGCATGTCTGCGGATGACCTCGACACCTTCATTGCCGCCACGGCCCGCGCGCTTGCGTTGCCGGTCGATCCCGCATGGTATCCGACGATCGGTTCCAATGTCGAAGTGACCTTCCGGCTCGCGGCGCTTGTCGCCGAATTCCGATTGCCTGACGATGCCGAGCCCGCTCCGGTGTTCCGGGCCTGAACATGTTCGATTACGCGGGGACGTCGGCACTCGATATCGCGCGCGCAGTTGCGGATGGCGCAACGACCGCCGCGGCGGTCATTGAGGCAGCACTGGGCCGCATCACGCGGCTTGATCCGAAGCTCAACGCTTTCACTGACGTGACTGCCGATCGTGCCCGCGCCCGCGCCGCCGCGATCGATGCGCGCCGCGCCAAAGGCGAGTCGGTTGGCGCTCTCGCGGGCGTGCCGTTTGCGGTGAAGAATCTGTTCGACGTGGCGGGCCTGCCGACCCGCGCGGGCGCAAAGATCAATCGCGAGCTGCCGCCGGCGGAGCGGGATTCACCGCTGATCGAACGGCTCGAGGCGGCGGGCGCGATCCTGGTTGGCACGCTCAACATGGGCGAATATGCCTACGACTTCACTGGCGAGAACGTCCATGACGGCCCATCGCGCAATCCGCACGACCTGGACCGCATGACCGGCGGCTCTTCCGGCGGTTCGGCCGGCGCGGTTGCGGGCCGGCTGGTACCGCTGGCGCTCGGCTCCGACACCAATGGCTCGATCCGGGTGCCGTCCTCGCTGTGCGGCGTGTTCGGCCTCAAGCCGACATACGGGCGGTTGACGCGAGCACGGACTTTCCCGTTTGTGACAAGCTTCGATCATCTCGGTCCGTTTGGGCGCTCAGTCGCGGATCTCGCGACGGCTTACGACGCAATGCAGGGACCCGATGCTGACGATCCTGTATGCGCAATGCGCCCCGCGGAGCCCACAACGCCCACGCTCGCGGCCGGACTCGACGGTTTGCGCATCGCGACTGCGGGCGGCTATTTCCACCGCGGCCTCTCGCCAGAAGGGCATGCTGCGCTTGCCACCGTGGCGGCGGCCATCGGCGCGACAACCGTTGTCGATTGGCCGGAGGCTGCGAGGGCACGCGCCGCCGCGTACGTGATCACCTGCGCGGAAGGTGCCTCGCTGCATCTCGATCGGCTGCGCACCCGGCCGCATGATTTCGACCCCGCGGTGCGCGACCGCCTGATCGCCGGCGCCATGGTGCCGGCCAGCATGGTCATGCAGGCGCAGAAATTCCGTCGATGGTATCGCTCACGCGTGCTGGCGATGTTCGAGACGGTGGATGCCGTGCTGCTGCCCGCCACCCCCTGCACGGCGCCGCTGATCGGGCAGCAAACGTTTACGCTTGACGGCGTCGAGATGCCGGTGCGGGCAAACCTCGGCATCTACACTCAGCCGATCTCGTTCATCGGTCTGCCGGTGGTTGCAGTCCCGGTGCCGCTGACACCGCTTCCGATTGCGGTGCAGATCGTTGCCGCGCCGTGGCGCGAGGACGTGGCGCTGCGCATCGCCTATGCGCTGGAGAAGATGGGCGTGGCAGCGGCGCCCAAGCCGGCGCACGGCTCACCTCCCACGTGACTTTGGGCATCGGCGACATGGATATCGACCTGCCCGACGTTGTCGCCGAAGTGAGGGCGGCCTTCGAGGCCTATGAACGTGCGCTTGTCGCGAATGATGTGGCGGCGCTCGACGCCATGTTTCGCGACGACCCGCGGACCATTCGTTTCGGCGGCGGCGAAAACCTGTTCGGCTATGCCGCCATCAAGGCGTTCCGCGCTGCGCGCTCGCCCGTGGGTCTCGCTCGCACGCTCTCGCAGACCGTCATCACGACTTACGGCCGCGACGTCGCGATCGCATCAACACTGTTTCATCGCGCTACAACGCCCGGCAAAGTCGGCCGCCAGATGCAGACCTGGGTGCGCTTCCCGGAAGGCTGGTGCGTGGTGGCGGCCCATGTGAGCGTGATCGCCGAGGGATGAGCTTTCTTCAGCCTGCCCTCTCGACAAACGCACGCCACCCGCCGAAAGCGGAGATATCCTGCGCCCCTTTCACAGCCTCCGCCTCAACCAGGAATCCCTTCACCCAACGCCCGTCCGCGAGCCTGATCGAGCCGATCGACAGGGGAGGCGGGACAGCTGCGGTGAAGCGGCCGAAGGGCTCGGCCGGCATCGCCCAGACTTCGACCGCGATGGCCTTGCCCTGGCCGGCGGCAACGCGCAGCAGGCCCGGCTTCGGCGGGCTGGTGCCGGCGAGCGCGTAGAGCCGGTAGTCAGGCGCGGTGGCGGTCGCCGCGATGAACCGCGCCTGATGGGCGCGCAGTTCGCAATTGAGCGGCAGGCCGGAGAGATGGGCGCCCACCACCGCGAGCAGCACCGTGTCTCCAGGGACATCGGGCAGGGGCCGCAACGCAGGCTGCTTGCGGCCAAGGGCGCCGAGAGGCAGGGCGGTGTCGGCGTGGAATTGGCGGCCAATCGCGGCAAGGAGGCCGTCGTTGCCGCCAGGCGCGAGCAGCGTAATTCCGAACGGCCTTAGGCCGGCCGGACTGCCGTCGGAGGCGCGGTCGCCTTCATGGAGCGCGGCCGGTACCGCAAGCCCGCACAGGTCGAGCAGGTTGACGAAGTTCGTGTAGGTGCCAAGCCGCGAATTGAGTCCGATCGGGTCGGCGAGAATCTGCTCGACGGTGTAGAGCGTCGGCGCGGTCGGCAGCGCGAGCGCATCGATGTCGTCGAATGTCTGCTGCGCGGTGCGGCGCAGCTCTTCAAGCTGGTAGAACGCCGCGAAGGCGTCGACTGCCGATGGCCGGGCGCCGCCGAGAATGATTTCCAGCGTCACTGGATGCATCGATTGCGGCGACGAAGCGATGAAATCGCGAGTCGCCGCGTAGCGCTCCGCCAGCCACGGGCCTTCATAGAGCAGCCGCGCGGTCTCGTAGAACGGCTCGATGTCGATCTCGATGATTTCTGCGCCGAGCCGCGCCAGCCGATCGAGCGCCGCCGCATAGTCATCGGCGGCCCGGTGGTCGCCGAAGAACACGCGCTGGCCAGGCGGCGGCGCACCGATACGCACGTGCGGCTGCGCGCCGGGCAGTTGCAGAGGGCGGCGTCTGGCGTAGGGATCGTTCGCGTCGAAGCCGGCCATGACGGCGAGCACATCCGAGCAATCGTCCGTGGTGTGGGCGAATACCGATACGCAATCGAGCGTGCGGCAAGCCGGCACGACGCCGACCGTAGACACGAGGCCAAGGCTCGGCTTGAGGCCGACGATGTTGTTGAACAATGCCGGCACGCGGCCGGAGCCGGCGGTGTCGGTGCCGAGCGCGACCGGCACAATGCCGGTCGCGACCGCCACGGCCGAGCCGGAACTCGACCCGCCCGGAATGAACTGCGGATCGAGCGGATTGCGCGGCACCCCGTAGGGAGAGCGCACGCCGACGAGGCCGGTCGCGAACTGATCGAGATTCGTCTTGCCGATGATGATCGCGCCGGCCTGGCGCAGTCGGAAGACGGCCGTTGCGTCACGCGCGGGACGATAAGCGAAATCCGGGCAGGCGGCGGTCGTCGCAAAGCCGCGTACGTCGATGTTGTCCTTGATGGCGAGCGGAATGCCAAACAGGGGCAAATTGCGATCACCATTCGCCGCCAGCGCTTGCGCCTCTGCGAGCACATCCTTTTCGTCTCGGATCGAAATGAAGATTGCGGGATCGTTGCGCGCGCTCAAGCGGGCATAGCTGCGCGCCACAATGTCGGCCGGGGTCGCCGCACCGGTCCGATAGGCTTCGGTGATTTCCGCAACGGTTTCGATGTCACCGGCGAACACGATGGTTCCTCTGGGAGATTGTGCAACAGGCCTGAAAGACGACCGATTGCGACAATCGCGGGCCTAAGACGAGTGTAAGCAATTGGTGGACCAAGCTTTTCCACTTCGCTGTCTCAATCGCAGCGATAGAGTGGAAAAGCAATTAAATACAGCCTCTTGCGGCGCGGCTTTTATTTTCTACACTTGGCGTTATAGCCACGGGCGGTTTCTGCACCATTAGATACGGAGCAGCAAAACCATACCCCACCTCCTTCACAGAACGGACATTCGCGCTCCAGGCCGTGCAGGAACAGTACTCCCTCGCCGTTGCACTGTGGGCATTGCGCCTCGCCATGGGCTAGGCGGCAGAATGGACACACCTCACCATGCATGGTGTCTTTTCCTCCAGAGGTTGGGCTGAAAGCTGAAACCTTGATCACATTACCGAAAATCCCGCGCCTTCACCTTGATCTGTTCGATGTGACCGTACGGATCGCAGATATTGCGCGGCTTTGGCAGGCTTCTCGGATCGATGCCGGGGCTGCCATGGTGGAGTTCGTCGCCGCGGCCATGAGGCAGCGGGAATGCAGTGTCGCGACTGCCGACACTTGCCAGCACGGCTGACAGATCCGTTATCCGGTGGGCGACGAGATGGACGACCTCGCCCACGCGCTGGATGCGGCCGTACACGCCCATCATGCCGGCCGAGAGAATGATCCGCCGCTGCTTCTCGAAGACCGCCGGCCAGACGACGAGATTGGCGATGCCGGTCTCATCCTCGATGGTGACGAATATCACGCCCTTGGCGGAACCGGGCATCTGGCGCACCAGGACGATACCGGCCGCCTCCACCCACCGGCCATCGGGCGACTGCATGGCCTCGGTGCAGGTGACGATGCGCCGCCGGCGCAGGTCCTCGCGCAGGAACGCGACGGGATGGTTGCGCAGAGTCAGCCCGATGTGGCTGTAATCCTCGACGACCTCGCCGCCGGCCGTCATCGGTCTCAAGGCGACAGTCGGCTCGTCGATCTCCGGCACGGTTTGCCGCTCGCGGGCGGAGGCTGCTGCGAACAGCGGCAATGGCGCGTCACGCAGCGCCCTGATGGCCCACAGCGCTTCGCGCCTCGCAAGTTTCAACGATGGCTTGAAGGCATCAGCCTTGGCGATCTGTACCAGAGTCGCGACCGAGGTGCCGGCACGGCACCAGAGATCCTCGATTGAGACGAACGGCTGGTCGGCCCGCGCCGCAACGATTGCGTCGGCATCGGTCTTGGCCAGCCCCTTGACCATGCGCAGGCCGAGCCGAACCGCGAAGGCCGCATGCGTAGGGCAATCGCATATGGGAACATTGCGACGATCACCTCCCCCTGGAGGGGGGAGGTCGGCCCGCGCCAGCGGGCCGGGAGGGGGTGACGGCCGTTCAGCAAATGCTGCACCGCTGTCACCCCACCCCGGACTGCCTTCGGCAGTCCGACCCTCCCCCTCCAGGGGAGGGTCGCCACACGCAATTGCCGTGCCCGCATGCGAAGGACAGGAAAGAGGTTCAAGCGTGCAGTCCCACTGGGACGCGTTGATGCAGACGGGGCGCACCTCGACGCCGTGCGCGCGCGCATCCCGGACGATCTGGGCCGGTGCATAAAAGCCCATCGGCTGGGCATTAAGCAGGGCAGCGCAGAAGACATCCGGATGCCGGCACTTCATCCATGACGACGCATAGGCGATCAGCGCAAAGGAGGCGGCATGGCTTTCGGGAAAGCCGTAACTGCCGAACCCTTCGAGCTGCCGGAAGGTCTTCTCGGCAAAGTCCCGCTCATAGCCGTTTGCCATCATGCCGGCGATCAGCTTTTTGCCGAATGCAGAGACGCCGCCGGTATGCTTGAAGGTCGCCATGGCGCGGCGGAGCTGGTCGGCCTCTCCGGGCGTAAAGCCTGCACATTCGATCGCGACGCGCATGGCCTGTTCCTGGAACAAGGGCACGCCCAGCGTCTTGCCGAGCACGCGCTCAAGCTCCGGCTTGGGATAGACGACCGGCTCCTTGCCCTCGCGGCGCCGCAGATAGGGATGGACCATGTCGCCCTGGATCGGGCCCGGCCGCACGATCGCGACTTCGATGACGAGATCATAGAACTCGCGCGGCTTCATGCGCGGCAGCATCGACATCTGGGCCCGACTTTCGATCTGGAAAACGCCGATCGTATCGGCCTTGCAGATCATGTCGTAGGTGCGCTTGTCCTCGGCCGGAATGGATGCAAGGTCGTGGGTGATGCCCTTGTGCTGCGCCAGGAGATCGAAGCTGCGCTTCATGCAGCTCAGCATCCCCAAGGCCAGGCAATCGACCTTCATGAAGCGCACGACATCGATGTCGTCCTTGTCCCATTCGATGACCTGCCGGTCCTTCATGGCAGCCGGCTCGATCGGGACCAGGTCGTCGAGGCGGTCGTGCGTCAGCACGAAGCCGCCGGGATGCTGCGACAGGTGGCGCGGTACGCCGACAAGCTCGCGCGCAAGTTCGAGAGTGAGACGAAGTCGCCGATCGTTAAGGTTGAGATTAAGGTCTCCCGCAAATTTCTCATCGACCTCACCCGGCCAGCCCCAGACTTGCGAGGACAGTGTCTTGATAAGGTCCTCCGTGAGGCCCAGGGCCTTGCCGACATCGCGGATCGCGCCCTTGGCGCGGTAGCGGATGACGGTCGAGCACAGGGCGGCGTGATCGCGGCCATAGGTGTCGAACACCCACTGCATGACGATCTCGCGCCGTTCATGCTCGAAATCGACATCGATATCAGGCGGCTCGCGGCGCTCCTGCGAGACGAACCGCTCGAACAGCAAGTCATTGCGCTCGGGGTCAATGGAGGTGATGCCGAGCACGTAGCACACCGCGGAGTTGGCGGCCGAGCCGCGGCCCTGGCAGAGAATCTCTTTGCTCCGGGCAAAGCGGACGATGGAATTTACCGTGAGAAAATATGGCGCATATTGCAGCTTCTCGATCAGTTGCAGCTCATGCCTGAGGCTCGCCGCCACCTTGTCGGGAACACCCTCGGGATAGCATTTGGCCGCGCCTTCCCAGGTCAGCATCTCCAGGGCCTGCTGCGGCGTCATGCCAGGGATCATGGCTTCTTCGGGATACTGGTAGGCGAGTTCGTCCAGCGAGAAACGACATCGCTCGGCGATCTCGAGCGTACGCGCCAATGCTTCGGGATAGCGGCCAAACAGGCGCGCCATCTCGCCCGGCGATTTGAGGTAGCGATCCGCATGCCGCTCGCGGCGAAAGCCCAGCTCATCAATCGTGACGTTGTGGCGGATGCAGGTGATGACGTCCTGAAGGATGCGGCGCCCCGGAACATGGAACAGCACGTCATTGGTGACGACCGTCGGCACGCCAGCCTGCGCGGCAAGGTTCGATAGTTCATGGAGCCGAAGCGCATCGTTCGGCCGTCGGTGCAGTGTCAGCGCCATGTAGGCGCGGTCACCGAAGCTCTCATGCAGCCGGCGCAGGTGAGAGCGTATTTTGCTCAAATCGAAACAAACATCCGTGTCATCGCCCGCGAAAGCGGGCGTGAGATAATCTCCACCCTCATCCTGAGGAGCGCCCGAAGGGCGCGTCTCGAAGGATGGATGCACGGCAAGGACTCGTTGCCATCCTTCGAGACGCCGCGCTGCGCGCGGCTCCTCAGGATAAGGGCCTGAATTCCTCACACGCGCGAAAGCGGGCGATCCAGTAACCCCGGCGATGCTGGGGGATACTGGATTCCCGCTTTCGCGGGAATGACACCGGAGAGTAGGTGAGCACCGAACCGGTTCCATTTCATCGGAACGTGCGCCAAGTGCGCGCGCCCCCTCCCTACCCTCCCCCGCAAGCGGGGGAGGGTAAATCGAATTATCCTCCCCCGCTTGCGGGGGAGGGTAGGGAGGGGAATCAGGCACCAGAACCGCGATCAGCCCCTCGCCAAAGGCGACGAGGTCGGACCAGTCGAGCCGGCATTGCGCCTTGCCGGCGCGCCGTTTGCCCAGCGACAGGAGGCGGCAGAGGCGCCCATAGGCGGTGCGGTCCGTCGGATAGACGAGGACCGACGGGCCATCGCTAAGATCGAGACGGCACCCCACGATCAGCCGCACGCCTGTGATGCGTGCGGCCTCATGAGCGCGCACAATGCCCGCCAGAGAATTGCGGTCGACGATCGCAAGCGCTTCGATGCCAAGCGTTGCCGCCTGCGCGAACAGCTCCTCGCAGGAACTCGCGCCCCGCAGGAACGAGAAGTGCGAGGTGCACTGCAGCTCGATATAGCGGGCCCGGCTCATCCGAAGATTCCGTGCAGAGTGTAGGGTGGGCAAAGGCGCCTGCAAGCACGGTTATTGGGATTGTTGGCCAATCGCGCCTTTGCCCACCGGGGCACACGAGGGCTGCGCCGCGGTGGGCAAAGGCGGAATGGAGGTCGTGCTAACATCGCAATGCCTCGGCCGCCTTTGCCCACCCTACGGCTCATCCGAAAATTCCGTGCAGAAACCAGCAATGCGAGCCGGTTGCCCCATCCTCGCCATCGCCGGCGCGATAGATCCAGAAGCGCTCGCCGGCCTCGTCTTCGACCTGGAAATAATCGCGCACCGCCCTCAACTCGGCATCGCGCTTCCACCATTCGCCGAACACGCGCTCGGGACCGTCGGCGCGAGCAATGCGGCGCCTGGTGCCGCGCCAAGTGAACATAACCGGCGGATGGTCGGGCAAGAGCGCGATCGCCTCGATCGGCTCCGGGACCGGCAGGAGGCGGGCAGGGCGCGGCCAGTGATCCGGCCATGTGGCGCCGGTATCGGGCGCGAGCGGCGCGACCCGCCGGACGGAGCGTTCCGGCACGTCGCTTGCGACCGGAGCGAAGCGGTAGAGCCGCCGGTGGCCGACACGGTTGGCGAGGGTGTCGATGAGGCCGGAGATGTCGGCTTCCGCTTCCTCGGTCAGCGAGAAATTCGTCTGCTTCGCCGGCAGCGGCTCCGCGAGGGTCGCGGCCAGCCGCATGATCTCGATGCCGAAACCCGGATCGATCGTTTCGATCTTGTCGCAGAGGAGCCTTGTCAGGCGCTTGGCATTCCGGACCGGGAGCGCGGTGCCGATCCGGATCGCCGCGATGCTGTTGTCGACGCGGTGGAAGAGCAGGTCGAGCCGCCTTGCGCCGAGCCCTTTGGCCTCCAATGCCTCGCAGAGCTTGATGGTGAGCTTCTCGGTATAACGGGCGATCGTCTCAGGGGCCGAGATGGGTTCCGCGAAGTTGCGGCGCACTTCGATGGTATCGGGTGAGCGGATCGGGTCGATCGGCTGGCTGAGGCGTCCCATCGCCTGGTCGAGGCAGCGGCCAAGTATGGTGCCGAACCGCAAGGTGAGCGGCGCCCGCTGCTTTTCGGCAAGTTCGCCGATGCGCTCGAAACCGAGGACACGCAGATCCTCCACCATGTCCCTGGGCAGGCGAAGGGACGCAATCGGCAGATTGAGAACAGCCTTCGCGCTCTCGCCCGGCGGAACGATGGCAACGGGCCGAGCCGCATGGCGCGCAAAGGCATGAGCCGCATCCCAGCTGTCGGCTAGCGCTGCGCGCGCGGTAAAACCGAATGCGGCGAGCCGCTCGACCATTGTCCTGACCATGGCTTCCTCGCCGCCATGCAGATGGGCTGCGCCGGTGGCATCGATCACCACGCCATCCGGCGGATCGGATGCCACGATGGGGGTGTAGCGCAGCATCCACAGCGCCAGCCGGCCGAGCGCTGCGGCATCGGCAAGCGGGTCCGCATTCCTGATCATGAGGGCCGGCACAAGAATCTGTGCCTTGGTGACCAGCATGCCGACGTAGAGGCCGGCGCGTTGCGCGGCCGCGTCCGCCGCCAGCACCACGCGCCGCCGTCCCTCGCGTCCGACCAGGACGAGCGGCGTATCAGCGGGCGGTGCGGTGCTGCCCAATTGCCTCCTGACCCGATCCGTGGACCAGGTCGGAAGGAACAGCGAGACGACCCTGCGCATCGCAAGCCTCCACTACGAATTCTGCACTTTCGCCGCCGCGGCACCGGATGAGTTCAAGCCGCCAGCGGGCGCGCCCCACGCCTCGAACCGGCAACGGTGTTGAGGGAAGGGCGCTGACGCGCCAGCGCGTGACGGCCGCCGTCGGCTGGCCGAAATCGGTGGCTGGCTGCATGACTATCTTCCCCAGTCGTTCCGGGGCGCCGCCCACGGGTCCGGCCTTCGGCCAGTCCGATGACAGGCTCTGCGGCGAGCCCTGAACCCATGACCACTGACCGAGGGGTGCCGCATGTGGCCACCCTCCCCTGGAGGGGGAGGGTCGGACTGCCGAAGGCAGTCCGGGGTGGGGTGGCGGCGGCGCAGTGGATGATAACGACGCTGTATATGCGGAAGCGCTGTCACCCCCTCCCGGCCCGCTGGCGCGGGCCGACCTCCCCCCTCCAGGGGGAGGTGACTGTCGCGATATCCTTCTTCCCCGCATGCGGGGGAGCCTAGGAAGGCGGCGTATGGCGATGCCGATGGTGCCGGAGCTTTCTGCTGCAAGCTGAAGGCGGCGTGAGGCCGTCATGGAAAGCCGCGCCACTTCGGCCACCACCGCGCCAAGGCCGCCGTGAGGTCCGCCGTGCCGCAATCCTTCCTCGAAGCAGGCCAGCACCGATTTCTCGTCGCCCGCTTCCACATAAATCACCCGGTCCGGCGCAAGCCCAACCAAAGCGAGTGCCGGCGCGAACAGATCCTGCCTGACCACGCACCACAGCACGCGCCCCCGTGTCCGTGCCGCAATCCCTGCGGCAAAGAGCGCAGCCGCAGCCCCATCGACCGCACCGTTACCGCCACCAGCCACTTCATGCAGTGCCCCAAGCGCCAACCCGCCGTCCGGCAGCCACTCATCAATGGCCTTGATGCCGAACGGCAGTACTGCCCTTTCGTCCTTAGGCCTGCCCTCAAGGGATTGAATGCGCTCTCGAAGCGCCTCGATAACGGTAATGGGGACAGGCGTATTCATGCCCTAATACAACTTGCTTTGGAGCCAGCATGTTCCCTATTTGTTCTTATTGTGCTTAGGAGTCAACCGACATCGCACTTGGTCAACCCTGGAGATGACCTTCACAATTACCATTGATGCAGCGCAGCGGTTCTCCAGCACCCCTATCGTTCCTTCGCCCCCGTCTGCGCCACCACCGCGGCCCATTTCTCGTATTCCGAGCGGATGTAGCGGGCGAACGCCGTCGGGGT
>Ga0070734_10003717_pt1 | contig 15453 bp, 14 predicted proteins | sample Coa_R1_8_FD_66444 | JGI IMG/M metagenome (GOLD analysis project Ga0070734, IMG submission 66444) | Surface soil microbial communities from Centralia Pennsylvania, which are recovering from an underground coalmine fire - Coalmine... | ecosystem: Environmental > Terrestrial > Soil > Unclassified ...
AGCTTTCTGCGCTGTTGCGTGCTGGCAGTGCCTAATGATCGCCAGCTACGCTGCCGATGACTGTTTGGGAAACAGCAGCGGCTCCAGCAGCACCTGTCGTGTTTCTTCTGACGTAAGCCGCTCGTCGGCGGAATAAAACTCCACATTGCCGCGCCGTGACTGCCGCATGGAAAGCATGCCGCCTTCAGGAACGCCCGCACTGCGCTGGTTGATGGCCGCATAGTCATAGCTTGCCGAGTGATTGTCGAAGTCAGCCTTCAGCACCAGTTCCAGTCCTGACCCGGAGTTGCGGACGCGGTAGGTATCTTCGCCCTCCACCGCCAGGTCAGCGCCTGTGCCTTGCTTGTTAAATTCCTCCACGTCATCGCGCAGTTCGTCCCCCAGTTCACGCCAGCGTGAACGCGCTGCAGCGGCGAACTGGCTTTCCACATCCTGTTGCTGGTGAGAATCTTGTGAGCTTTGGCGGCGGTAATCCTGAATCCATCCCATGTTCTATGGGATGGCACATCCTGCTTTGCAGATGGCTGTACTTTCCGACAACAGCAAGAAAGCACTTGATGTATCGTATTACGATCTGTTAGTCTTTTGCCACGAATTGAAAGACCGCTCTGGCTTTCGCTGTCGCGAACCAGACCCACTTCCGGGGAAACTCGCAGCCGGTTTCAATCGAAAGCCCCGGCTCGCTGCATTCGTAAGGCAAGGCCATTTCACGAATGAGGTGTCACCATGGGTGCATTATCTTTTCTTGATCGCAACCACTCTATCGCCAAGCCGGGGTTCAGCCGCTGGCTGGTACCTCCGGCGGCCCTCTCCATACATCTGGCGATCGGCCAGGCGTATGCCTTCAGCGTGTTCAAGAAACCGCTGAATTACCTGGTGCAGGTCTCCGTCGCTGGCGGCGGATTGAAGGCCCTGCCTGGCGTGGATAGCCCTAACGCTTTGGACTGGAAGTTTACCGACCTGGGCTGGATCTTCAGTCTTGCTATTGTCTTCCTGGGTCTCTCGGCAGCCGTCTTTGGCAAGTGGCTGGAGCGGGCTGGTCCGCGCAAGGCGATGTTTGCTTCCGCCATCTGTTTTGCCAGCGGCTTTTTTGTTTCCGCGCTCGGCGTGCAAGTCCATCAACTCTGGCTCATTTATCTGGGCTATGGCGTAATTGGCGGAATCGGTCTTGGGATCGGTTACATTTCCCCGGTTTCAACGCTGATCAAGTGGTTTCCTGATCGCCCGGGCATGGCGACAGGAATGGCGATCATGGGTTTTGGCGGCGGCGCATTGATCGGCGCTCCGCTGGCCACAAATCTTATGGGCTACTTCCGCACGAACTTCGACCTGGGCGTGGAGAAGACTTTTCTGGTAATGGGCGCAATCTATTTTGTCGCGATGATGTTTGGCGTTTTCACCATCCGAGTGCCGCAAGCGGGATGGAAGCCTGAAGGCTGGGTGGCTCCGGCAAAGCCTAAAGCCCTGGTCACGGCCCATAGCGTTGAAGTGAATGCTGCGTTCGGCACACTTCAATTCTGGCTGCTCTGGATTGTCTTGTGCATGAATGTGACTGCGGGAATCGGAATTCTGGAACAAGCCTCTCCCATGATCCAGGAGCTTTTCCGGGGAAGAGTTACTCCGGTGGCGGCAGCCGGCTTCGTGGCCTTGCTCAGCCTCTTCAATATGGGCGGACGCTTTATCTGGTCCAGCGTCTCTGACTATATCGGCCGCAAGAATACTTACTATGTGTTCTTTGTCCTGGGCGCTGTGCTTTATTACCTGGCGCCGCGTACGGGCGTGAGCGGCATGAACAGCGTTCCTTTGTTCGTGATCATCTCAGCCGTGATTGTCAGCATGTATGGCGGCGGATTCGCCACCGTTCCTGCATACCTCCGCGACCTTTTTGGGACCATGGAAGTTGGGGCTATTCATGGCAGGTTGCTGACCGCCTGGTCGGTCGCGGGAATTTGCGGTCCCGTGCTCGTCAATTACATCCGTGAGTATGAGAAGAACCGTGGCGTGCCGCTGGCCGACTCTTACTCCACCGTTTTGTATGTAATGGTCGGATTGCTGATTGTCGGGTTGCTGGCCAATGCCGCTGTGCGCCCTGTAAGTTCCAGGTATTGGTACAAAGCTCAGGAAGCAAGCAAGGAACTGGCGACGGCCTAACCGGCGGATCATTGCGCTAGGCGATTCACAATATAAGGAGCAGATCATGGAAGGTCAGATCAAGAAAACGCCTGCGGTGCTGGTGCTGCTGGCGTGGCTGTTTGTTGGGCTTCCCTGGACCTGGGGAGTTACACAGCTTTGGAAGAATGCACGCAAACTATTTCAATCACCTCCGGCAGCTACCACAACAGTTGCGCCGGGGGCTGCGACAGCGCCTGCACCGCCAAGCAGTAAGTGATGAGAGCTGGGTTCCACCTGCTATGCCGCGCCGGGGCTACCCGCAAGGGTACCCTTGCGGTACGGCAGGTGGATTCCAACTCAAAAAGTGCTACGATTTTGCTAATGCGCCTTTTTCGGGTAGCCCGATCTTCGAGTGGATGCAATGTTTAAGCCAATAAAATCCCGACTTACCCAGCCGTTGGTGCGCGATAACGGCGGACATCGTCCTGCTACATGGGATGAAGCGATGGACCGCGTTGCCGTGGCGTTTAAGAAGTCCATTGCCAAAAACGATCCGCGAAATTTTGGGATGTTCAGCTGCTCCAAGACCACAAATGAGCTGAACTATACGGCACAGAAATTTGTCCGATCCGTGGTGGGGACAAACAATATAGATAGTTGCAACCGTACTTGACACGCCCCCAGCGTCGCCGGTCTGGCGGCGGTCTTCGGAGCGGGCGGCGGCACAAGTTCTTATCGCGAGGCGGAAGATGCTGACGTGATTCTGCTTTGGGGTTCCAACGCCCGGGAAACGCATCCGATCTTTTTTCATCATGTCCTCAAAGGCATTTACAACGGCGCAAAGCTGTTTGTGATTGATCCGCGGCGCACTAGTTCCGCGCAATGGGCGGACACATGGCTCGGTCTTGACGTGGGTTCAGACATTTATTTGGCGAACGCCATGGCGCGTGAAATTATCAATGCCGGTCTGGCGAACACAAAATTTATTGAGCACGCCACCAGCGGATTTGAGGCCTATCGCGAGCACGTGCAGAAGTTCACGCTGGAGCACGCCGAGTGCGAAACCGGAGTTCCAGCGGCGGCCATCAAGCAGGTTGCGCATGCGTATGCCAAGGCTGGCCGCGCGCAGCTCTGCTGGACGCTAGGAATTACTGAGCATCACAACGCTGTGGACAATGTGGTGGCGCTGATCAATCTGGCGCTGCTTACCGGTCACGTGGGCCGATACGGCAGCGGCGTTTGCCCTTTGCGCGGACAGAACAACGTTCAGGGCGGCGGTGACATGGGCGCGATTCCAGATCGGCTGCCCGGCTTCCAGCATGTTGAAAATGACGCGATCCGCGCCAAGTTTGAAAAAGCCTGGGGAACAAAAATTCCGGCAACAAAGGGCTGGCACATCAGCCACATGCTGGACGCGATGGAGCGCGGCGAGCTGACAACGCTCTATTGTCTGGGCGAAAACCCCGCCGACTCTGAAGCTGACCGTCATCGCGCGCTCAAGCTGCTGAGCGGGCTGGAATTTATGGTGGTGCAGGACCTCTTCTATACCAAGACGGCTGAACTGGCAGACGTTGTATTACCTGCCTCAGCGGGCTGGTGTGAGAGTGAAGGCACCGTTACATCGAGCGAACGCCGCGTGCAGCGTGTCCGCGCTGCGGTTCCCATGCCGCCCGGTGTGCGCGACGATACGGAAATCATCTTTGATCTGGCCCGCCGTCTGGGCCACAACTGGGGCCAGTCGAAAGCAGAATGCATTTGGAACGAACTGCGCTCGCTTAGCCCAATGAATGCGGGAATGAGCTATGCGCGGCTGGAAGAACATGGCGGCATGCAATGGCCATGTTATGACGAGCAACATCCCGGCGAAATGTTTTTGCATGGCCGGCTGTGGCACGATCCGCTGATCGGCCCGCGTGCTCCGTTCAGCATAGTGGAGTCTGTTGATCCGGTGGATGCGCTTGATCCGCAGTTTCCCATTCGACTCACTACCGGCCGCCGCCTTGATTCTTACAACACGGGTGTGCAGAGCGGCTGGCTCAATTCTCCGCTGCGGCACGAGGAAGCCATCGACCTTTCACCAGCGGATGGCCGGCAGTACAACCTGCACGAAGGCGATAAGGTTCGCGTTACTTCGCGTCGAGGCTCGGTGGTCGCGCCGGTGCGATTTGATTCCGGCCTGCGTCCTGGTCTGGCATTTCTTACCATGCATTTTCCTGACCAGGTTGCCACCAACGACCTCACTATTGACGCGGTTGATCCAAGGTCAGGGACCTCAGAATTTAAGGCCACCGCAATCCGCATTGAAAAGTGTCTGGAGCAATAATTGGACCTTCATCTCACCGGCGACCGTCCCACACCTGAAGAAAAAGCCGCTGTTGATTTTGAGTTGGGCGGCGCGCCGGAATCCATTTGGGAAGGCGGATCGCCCGGCGTCGAAGCCGATATGTGGTCTTCGAGCGGCGGCAATCAAAAAGCGGAATCCCAGCGTCACCTTTTGCTGCCGGTCCTGCATGCCATCCAGAACCGCATTGGCTGGATCAGCCATGGAGCCATGAACTACACAGCGCTTCGGCTGGATGTGCCGCCCGCGGAAGTTTACGGCGTGGCTTCTTTCTATGGAATGTTTTCTCTTCAGCCGCGTCCCGCAGTTGTGGCTCACGTTTGCGATGACATTGCCTGCATCACGCGCGGTTCTGAAGAACTTTGCGACCAGTTGGATACTCGCCTGGGGCCTGAGAATTTGCCCTGTGCCGGCGGTCGGGCCATGTGGGTGCGCAGCAATTGCCTTGGACTGTGCGAACGTGCGCCAGCGGTGCTGGTGGCGAAGGCAGGCAAGAAGCCGCAGCAGCGCGTGCTTGCGCCTGCGACGACAGACCGCGTGCAATCAATGATCAACGATGCTGCGAATGATGTGATGCCTGCCGCGCCCGACGTTCTGAATCCGCAATTGTCCGTGCCGCAGGAAGGGTCGCCCAAACTGGTCCTGCTGCGCCGCGTGGGCAAAAACAATGCCCCGGAACTCGATGGCTACCAACGTTTGGGCGGGTATGAAGCGCTGCACAAGGCTTTTGATCTTGGCGCTGAAGGGGTTCTGCGTGAGATGAACGCGTCAAAGCTTCTTGGACGCGGCGGCGCGGCTTTTCCGGCAGCGAAGAAGTGGGAAGCGTTGCACTTGCAGCGCGATCTGCTGAAGACTAACCCCAAGCGCAAACATTATCTGATCTGCAATGCCGATGAGTCCGAGCCCGGCACGTTTAAAGACCGGATAGTCATGGAAGGCGATCCGTTCGCGGTTTTGGAAGGCATGACAATTGCGGCTCTCGCCACCGGGGCGGAGCGCGGCTACATTTATTTGCGTGGCGAATATCCGCTGGCGGCGCAGCGGCTCGCCACGGCCATTGAAGCTGCGCGATGGGAAGGGTTCCTGGGCCAGAATATTCTTGGCAGCGGGCTACGCTTCGATATAGAGCTTCGCCGCGGCGCGGGCGCTTACATCTGCGGTGAAGAAACCGCTCTTTTTAATTCCATTGAAGGACATCGCGGCGAGCCGCGCAACAAGCCGCCTTTCCCCACGCAGGCTGGCCTCTTCCGCCAGCCGACCGTCGTCAACAACGTGGAAACGTTGATCAATGTTCCCTTGATCATCAATCAGGGTGGCGCGGCGTATGCCCGCATTGGGACTGGGACCTCTACTGGGCCACGGCTGTTTTGTCTTTGCGGGCACGTAGATCGCCCTGGAATTTATGAAGCGCCCATGGGCACAACGCTGCGCCAGTTGCTGACGATGGCGGGCGGCGTTGCCGGTACTGGACGTCTGCAGGCGATTCTGCTCGGCGGCGCAGCCGGAACATTTGTTTCGCCGAAAGAGATTGACGTTCCGCTTACCTTTGAAGGCACGCGCGCCATCGGCGCTACGCTGGGATCAGGCGTGGTGATGCTGTTTGATGACAGCATTGATCTGAAGCGCGTTCTGCTGCGCATTGCCGCATTCTTCCGCCATGAGACCTGCGGACAATGCGTGCCTTGCCGCGTCGGCGTGGTTCGCCAGCAGGAAGCGTTGCAGAGGCTTGTCGATAACCGTCCTATGGGCTCAAAGGCAGATGAACTGGTTATGCTGAAAGAAATGGCGCAAGCAATGCGCGATGCTTCCATCTGTGGACTGGGGCAGACGGCTGCCAGTGCGCTGGAATCCGCTTTGCAAAGGTGGAATGTATTCGCATGAAACAGATGATGCCAGTCCCGACGAATGCAGCAGAGCAGGAATTGGCGCCCACGCCTCTGAAGCCAATTCCGCCTGGCCCTGTGCCGCAAGCGCCGCCGCCACGCGAGCGCAGGATGATTGAGATCACCATAGATGGCCACCCGGTTTCAGTCCCGGAAGGCTCGACCATTCTTGAAGCGGCGCGAAAGCTCGGAATTGACACGCCTACACTCTGCTTCCTTGAAAGCCTTACACCTGTGAATGTCTGCCGCGTTTGCGTGGTAGAGATGGAAGGATCGCGCACGCTGGTTCCCGCATGCTCGCGCAAGGTTGAGCCGAAGATGGCCATCAAAACGGATTCAGAGCGCGTGCGCCTTTCACGCAAGATGGTGCTGGAGTTTCTAGCATCGTCCGTGGACGTTTCAACTGCACCGCAATTCGCTGGCTACATGGACCGTTACGGAGCGAAACCGGAGCGCTTTGGCCGCAATGCCGATACGGTGCAGCAGCCCATCAAGATCGATAACGATCTCTACGTCCGCGATTATTCAAAATGTATTCTCTGTTACAAGTGCGTGGAGGCCTGTGGCGTGGACGCGCAGAACACCTTCGCCATCGCTGTCTCAGGGCGCGGCTTTTCCGCGTCGATCGCCACTGAGTTCCAGGTTCCGCTGCCTGAATCAGCATGCGTTTATTGCGGCAACTGCATTGGCGTCTGTCCCACCGGCGCATTGATGTTCAAGAGCGAATACGATATGCGCCAGGCCGGCACATGGGATGAAGCGAGCCAGGAGCAGACAACGACTATCTGCCCGTATTGCGGTGTGGGCTGCAACCTTACCGTGCATGAGCAGGATGGTGAGATCGTGAAAGTCACCTCGCCGCTTGACCATTCGGTAACGCACGGCAATCTGTGCATCAAAGGCCGCTTTGGCTGGCAGTTTGTGCAGATCGAGCCGGCCACAAAGCAAGAATAATAGGGTAAATCTACGCCGCTTTTACCTTAGCGAGGTAGTCGCGTATTCGCTTGGCATTGGCGCCTACGTCGCTCTGGCCGATGCGGGATAGCGAGCGTACGTCCACGCGGCTGCCGGTCCCATCGGCGGTAACGCGAACCACAACGTCATCCTTAAAGCCGAACCAGAAAGTAGTTGCCGTGGCTTCAATTCGGCCTTGCGCAGGATCGGTGATGATCACGTCCCACTTCATATCTTTGGCCGCGGCCGCGGCGCGATCAAAGGCCTGCGCGGGAGGCACATCGAGATGCAGCGGGCCAATGTCAGGATAAGTCTCTTTCTGTAACTCCGCCGTTTTGGCGTCATAGTCGGTCGAGTTTTTCGCCTTGGCTGCCGCTCGCAACGGCAGCACGGCAACAAATTGCGGAGGATTGTCACGGTCCGTACTGACATCGTGAATGGGAGAGTGCCGCGCGGTATTGATGCTTTTGAGCGGCAGGCCGGCGGCGATCACACCCAGAATCAATCCGGCAACTGCCATGCCTTTGCTGCCGGAGCGAACCATGCCAATCACTGAAAGCAGTACGGCAATCACACCGAGAAGCAAGGCGGCGGGAATGACAATGCGCAATGCCGTGCCCAAATCCAGCACGTGTGAACGGTAGAGAGGGCCGTCAATTATCAACAGTACGCAACCCAAAAGGCCGCTCCAGAAACCTATGACTGCAAGGGAAGATACAGTGCCAGAGCTTTCCATGTGGCTCTCCTCAGAATTTCGACACTCTACTATAGTTGATTTGCTGGAAGAAAGTATGGTTCGGAGCTGGCTTAGCGCCGCCGATGCTTAAAGGTACGTTTGCCCTGAGCGTAGTCGGTTACCGTCTGGCCGCTGCCATGCAGTTTGTATTTATAGGTAAGCAGGCCTTCAAGCCCAACTGGCCCGCGGGCATGAAGCTTGCTGTTACTGATTCCCAGCTCAGCGCCAAGGCCATAGCGGAAGCCATCGGCAAAGCGGGTTGAGGCGTTGTGGAAGACGCTGGCCGCATCGACTTCATCCATGAAGAGTTCGGCGGCGTGCTCATCCTGAGTAAGGATGCTCTCAGTGTGGCGCGATCCGTAATGGTTGATGTGCTCGATGGCTTCGGCCGTATCGCTTACGATTTTCACTGTTATTTTGAGATCGCCATATTCAGTGTGCCAGTCTTGTTCTATGGCAGGAATGATTTGGCTATTCGGCAACAACTTGATTGTGCGCGAGCAGCCGCGGACTTCAACTCCCGCTGATTGCAACGCTGCAAAGAGTGTCGGAAGAAACTCCTGGGCGACTGCTTGATGGACTAGAACTTTTTCCACTGAATTGCAGGCTGCCGGATATTGGACTTTGGCGTCGACAATCACATCCTTCGCCATTGTCAAATCGGCGGCCGAATCGACATAGATGTGGCAGATGCCGCTGCCGTGTCCGAGCACAGAGATGCGGCTGTGCTCAAAAACGTAATTCACAAATTCCGTCGAACCGCGCGGGACCACCAGATCAATGTCGCGGTCCATTTCCAGTATCCGCGCCACCTCAGCGCGGTCAGTAAGAGCGCAAATCGATGCACGCAGCGAAGGGCTGACAGCGCTGAGCGCCTCATGCCAGATGGAAACCAGAACGCGGTTAGTCTGCCGCGCTTCCGCGCCGCCTTTCAACACCAGGGCGTTGCCAGTTTTGATGGCCAGCGAGCCGACTTGCGGCACAACGTCGGGGCGCGATTCAAAGATCACCGCTACCACGCCAAGAGCGCACGACACTTTTTGCAATGTAAGGCCGTCGTCGAGTTCCGTGGTGGTGAGTACGCGGCCCAGCGGATCTTCCAGCCCGGCGACATCGCGAACCTGCCTTGCCATGTCCTTGATGCCGGCAGAGGATGTCTTGAGCCGCTTCAGTAGCGCGGCAGAAGCGGTGCCTGCCGCAAGTTCCCGTTCGAGGGATTCACAGTCTTGCAGATTCGCCTTGAGAATTTCAGCTTCATGTTTTTCCAGAAGATCGGCTGCGGCAAGCAGAATCTGATTGCGCTGATCAGCGGAAAGGCGCGCCAGTTCGCGCGCGGCCCGGCGTGTGGCCTGCACCTGCGCTGCAATGGATTCCGGGTTTTTAGATTCCGCTGCGCTGGACATTCGCTTCCTTCGCTGAAAGGATGAGGAAATTTTCACGGCGCACCAGCACGCCACGCTTGCTTTCTCCGGACGAAAGCAATGCTGCAAGCTGCTGGCTGCCGAGTTCGGCAATCCCTTTCCCGATGATATTCCCATCGGGGTCAAGAACGGCAATCACCTGTCCGGCGGAAAATTCGCCTTCACACGCAGTAACTCCTGAGATCAGCAAACTGGCCTGCCGATGCAGGAGAGCTTTCGCCGCATTGGCATTGATGGTGGCCTGCCCGCGGACAGTGGTGGCAAACGCCAGCCAGCGCCGCTTCCCCGCCATGCGCGATCCAGGCAGAAAAAGCGTGCCCACTTCTTCGCCCTGAAACACTCGTTCGAGCACTCCGGGAGTTTTTCCGTTGGCGATTACCACCATGCCTCCGGCCTGCATAGCGATTTCAGCAGCGTCCAGTTTGGCGGTCATGCCGCCGCGTCCAGTGGTTGATGTGCCGCGGGCGGAGTCGCGAATGGCAGCGGTAATTTCAGTGACCATGGTCACAACCGTGGCGTTCGCCAGATCGCCATTGGGGCTATAAAGCAGGCCATCGACATTGGAGAGCAGCACCAGAGCGTCGGCATCGAGCTTGCTCAGAACGAGCGCGGCGAGGCGATCATTGTCGCGAAAGACCGGCGCCTGCTCGGTGTAAATATTGGTGACGGTATCGTTTTCATTCACAATCGGCACAGCGCCCAGCTTGAGCAGACGCTCAAAAGTCTGGCGCAGGATGCTATAGCGCTTGAGGTCGCTGAAGTCGTCTTCCGTTACAAGCACCTGCGCAACTTTTATGCCGTGCGGACGAAAAGATTCCGCATAAGCCTGCATCAGCCTGCACTGGCCCACGGCAGCGCAGGCACGGGTGACGCTGGCATCTTTGAGCCGGCTGCGATGGACTCCTAATTCGGCCGCACCGAGCGTTACCGCGCCGGAACTGACCAGAACTACCTGACGGCCTTCTTTTGTCAACCGGGCGATGCTGTTGGCGAGCGCCGCGGTTTGCAGCGGATCAAATTCGTTGGCATTGTTGCACACCACTCCGGTGCCCACCTTGATTACAAGGCGGCGAGCATTCACCAGCAGTGCGCGGTGATTGATCGATGCGTCGGTGCTTTTGTCGAGGTCCATGGAATAGCTTCTAGCTGCTAGCTACAGATAAAAAACCCGCTGCATCTTGGCAGCGGGGAGGCGTTGTTTGATTGCTTAAACTTTTCTAACTCATAGCCCCCAGTCGCCGATGTGCGCATGTGGGCACGGCGGACAACAACACGGCATGGGAGAGCCAGAGGAGATCATCACGAGCGAACTATAACCCGCAAAAGATGCGCGTGGCAAGCTGATTAGGAAGATTAATGTGTCGGGCTTTCATGATGGATCCCTGCACATTGCGAACGCGGCGCTTCTTGTCCCCGAGCAGCGGCGGAGACGATCCTTCACCGTCGCACTCAATGTGGTGAACATCTTTATTGCACTTGGCGGTTGCTCCGGTTCACGATGGCACTTCCCAAGGGGTGGCATTTTCGTTCAGCAAGACAATCTTGAAGGACAGGCAATCGATCCGTAAAGTTCTGTTAACCCTTCCAGCCAATTCATTAGCCTTGCGAATTAACCATCCTGACAATTATTAACTCCTGCCTTACCCAGTGTTTACGCCGACGTGCTTTATTCCGGGTCTAAACCTACAGAGGCCGGAGACGCGGCCTGGGGGTTGGAGATGAAAATCTTAAAAAACAAATGGACGATCATTGGCGTGCTTCTGGCGGCCATTGGGCTGCTGACGGCTTTCAAGTATGAGAGCAAGAATACGCCGCAATATTTCACGGAGAAGGTTCAGAAGGGCGACATACAAAACGTCGTCCAGGCGACGGGCACCATCAACGCGGTGACCACGGTGCAAGTGGGGTCGCAGGTGTCTGGGACGATCCAGACGCTGGCGGCGGATTTTAACTCGCACGTGAAGAAGAACCAGGTGATCGCGCAGATTGATCCGTCACTATTTCAGGGAGCGCTGTTGCAGGCGAAGGCTGATCTGGCCGACGCGCAGGCGAACCTGATTGCGGCCAAGGCGAACCTGGAGAAAGCGCAGGCAGCGGCGGCGCAGGCGAAGCTGGATTTCAATCGCTATACCACGCTGGCGCAGGAAGGCGTAGTGCCGACGCAGCAACTGGATACGGCGCGCGCAACTTCACAGAGCGCGGATGCCGCAGTCGGCGCAGCCAAGGCACAGGTAACGCAGGCCGCCGCGCAGGCGCAGCAGAAGTCCGCCGCCGTGACGGTGGCGCAGACGAATCTTGATCACTCCACCATACGGTCTCCAATTGACGGCACGGTGATTGCCCGCAGCGTTGATGTGGGCCAGACGGTGGCGGCTTCATTGCAGGCTCCGACGCTTTTCACCATTGCGCAGGACTTGACCAAGATGCAGGTTTACGTGAGCACCGACGAAAGCGATGTGGGCACGATCCACGCCGGACAGGAAGTGAACTTTAAGGTGGATGCGTTTCCTAAAGATACGTTCAAAGGAAAAGTTTCCGCAGTGCGGTTGAACGCTACGACCGTGCAAAACGTGGTGACTTATACGACGATCGTGGATTTTGACAATCCTGAGATGAAGTTGTTTCCGGGCATGACGGCTTATGTGACGGTCCCGGTAGCCACGGCGACTGACGTGGTGAAGGTACCGAACGGAGCGCTGCGCTTTACTCCGGATCTGACGGCAGATCAGATCAGCGCTTTGTACCAGAAGGCCGGCATTGCGGCGAGCGGCGCTGGACGCAAAGGCGGAAAGGGTGCGCAGGCTTCTGGGCAGCAAGCTACGACTGCAGTCGTGTGGAAGCTGAATGCGGACAAGTCAGTGGAGCCAGTGCAGATCAAGCTGGGCATCACTGACCACACCACGACGGAAGTGGCGCAGGTAATGAAAGGATCGCTCAATCCGCAAGACCAGGTGGTTACGGGATCAGCGGCTGCCAACAAGACTGCTGCAGCGACTTCGGCTGCGCCGGGCATGGGCGCGCCGCGTGGCGCGGGCGGCGGTGGTCGGGTAGGACGATAAACCTACTACGGAGGCACGGAGAAGACGATTTACCGCAAAGGTCGCCAAGGACGCAAAGAGAGAACGGCCTTTGCGAGTAGATCGGGCAAAGAGAGAGACACAGGAGAAAACATATGGCAACGCTGGCACAAGTCGAACTGAAAAATGAAGCGATGAAGCAGGAACTTCCGGTGAGCGGCAGCCCGGTAATTCAGGTGCAGGACGTGCACAAGTTTTACGATCTGGGCGAGACCAAGGTGCATGCGCTGCGCGGCGTGGACATGACGATTGAGCCGGGAGAGTTTGTGGCGATCATGGGTTCGAGCGGCAGCGGAAAATCGACGTTCATGAATATGCTGGGCTGCCTGGATAAGCCGAGCAGCGGCCAATACATCCTGGAAGGAACGAATGTTTCCAGCCTGGACAAGAAGCAGCTGGCGGCGATCCGTAATCGCAAGCTGGGATTTGTGTTCCAGGGATTCAACCTGCTTTCACGCACCACGGCGCTGGAAAATGTTGAGCTGCCAACTCTGTATGCGCAGATGGTGAAAGAGCAGCGCCAGGCGCGGGCAAAGGAAGTCTTGGAACTGGTGGGACTGGGCGAGAGGATGGACCATTTCCCATCGCAGCTTTCCGGCGGGCAGCAGCAGCGCGTGGCGATTGCGCGCGCTCTGGTGAACAAGCCGGCAATTCTGCTGGCCGATGAGCCCACGGGAAACCTGGACAGCAGAACGTCCGTTGAGATCATGCAGATCTTTCAAGACCTGAATGACAGCGGACTCACGATTGTGCTGGTGACGCACGAGCCGGACATTGCGCAGTTTGCAAAACGGACTGTGGTGTTCCGCGACGGAAAGATACGGCATGACGATCCGGTGAAGAACCGGCCACGCGCGGCTGAGGTGATGAAGAGTTTGCCGACGGTGGATGAGTAGAACCATTTACCACAGAGCTCACAGAGGAAACACAGAGGAGATCAGGTCAACAAGTTGGAATCGATTATGGCGATTCTGGCGATGACGAGCGATCTCGGCGATTAAACGGGGGTTATATGGATTTCATAGCGATTTTAAAAATAGCGGTTCGAGCGTTAACGAGAAACAAGATGCGTTCACTGCTGACGATGCTGGGTATTGTGATTGGCGTGGGAGCGGTAATTGCCACGGTGGGACTGGGCCAGGGCGCGCAACAACAAGTGCAGAACCAGATTGCGTCAATGGGGACGGACCTGCTTTACATCAGCTCCGGCAGCGTGAACAAAGGCGGCATACGGCTAGGCGGTGGCGCGACAAAGACGCTTGTCTATGACGATATGAAGGCGATTCAACAGCAGGTGCCGACGATTGGGCAGGTTGCGCCGGGCGCGGGCGCGAGCGCGCTGGTAGTCGCAGACAACCAGAACTGGAGCACGCGCATTACCGGGACAGAGCCGCAATATTTTGATATCCGCAATTGGGATTTTGCCAAGGGCGCGAATTTTACGCAGGATGACGTAACCCGCGCGAGCAACGTGGTTGTTTTGGGCGCGACAGTGCAGCAGAATTTGTTTGGGAACAGCGATCCCACGGGCCAGACGGTGCGCATTGGCAACCTGCCGTTTCAGGTAGTCGGCGTGTTGCAGGCCAAAGGACAGTCTGGCATGGGGCAGGACCAGGACGACGGAGTCTTTGTGCCCATCACCACGCTGCAAAAGAAGATTACGGGCCAGGACTGGCTGCAATACATCATGGCGTCGGCCACGTCGCAGCAAGCCAGCTATGCGGCGCAGGGGCAGATTACGTCATTGCTGCGCGACCGGCACCGCATACGCGCCGGGCAGGATGACGATTTCAGCGTGCGTAACTTGGCCGACGTGGCGCAACTGGCGGACGAGTCTTCCAAGGTCATGACGCTGTTGCTGGCGTCGATTGCCGGCGTGTCGCTGATCGTGGGCGGAATTGGGATCATGAACATCATGCTGGTTTCAGTCACGGAGCGGACGCGGGAGATCGGTATTCGAATTGCGATTGGAGCGACGGAGTCTGACGTGCTGCGGCAGTTCCTGAGTGAGTCGGTGGTGCTGAGCATGGCCGGCGGAATTCTTGGCATCCTGTTTGGCGTGGCTTCTTCCATGACCATCACCAGAGTGCTGGGCTGGAGCATATTGATTTCGCCCGTGGCCGTGGGAGCGGCGGTAGTGTTCTCAACGGCAGTGGGAATCTTCTTTGGATTTTATCCGGCGCGGAAAGCGGCGATGCTGGATCCGATAGAAGCTTTAAGGTTTGAGTAGGATGACCCCCCTTACTCAATAACGAGGTGGCCCGAGCTTGCACAAAGCCCGGGCCATTTTGTTTGATTGATGGAATCGCGCGCAGCACTTGCGCCGGCCTTACACGCTCGCCGGGTCGCCAGCGCTTTAGCAGACTTTGCTCAGATCGGTCTCAATGCGGATGACTGGAGGCAGATCGAGCTTCTGGGCGAGACTGATCAACACAGACTCCAGCTCGCGCATGGTGTCAAGCTCCAGGTCAGCGGGGGCGGTAGCGGCTTCAATGGCGGCCGCCGGATCTTCAACCAGCAAGCAGGCATTTGCCGGGGATTTGCTGATCCACAGGGCCAGTTGGTCACCGCACTGCCTGAGCGCTTGTAACAACTGCTCGGATTCACTCATCGGGGGAAAATGTGCCAATGCGCACCTCTCAAACGCTTTTGGATGCTTAGACCCGGTCAACTGTCCCGCCAGAACAGAAATATTTTGCGTTCTCCGGCAGGAAGTTGCCCGCCTTACAAAACCCAACAGTTCGTTACAGGGCTTAGAGAATCGTTACAGGGCTTTCAAAACACCGGCGGGCAATCAGTGTTTGTATGGACAGGACGAAAAAGCTAAGACCTGAACCAAACGTGAGAAAAGTCGGGCCTGGCGAAAAATCGGAGGAGATACTATGAATCGTTTACGAATGATGTTAGTTGGGGCGGCACTGATAACCGG
>Ga0070734_10003718_pt1 | contig 15452 bp, 10 predicted proteins | sample Coa_R1_8_FD_66444 | JGI IMG/M metagenome (GOLD analysis project Ga0070734, IMG submission 66444) | Surface soil microbial communities from Centralia Pennsylvania, which are recovering from an underground coalmine fire - Coalmine... | ecosystem: Environmental > Terrestrial > Soil > Unclassified ...
TGCCCTGTCGTTCCCGCAGGCCCGATTCGATTTGCAGTTCCAGGATCGTGCGACTCCATCCGTGTTCGATGGTCTTCTGTGCATACCAGAGCCGCGCTTCCCGATCCGCAAGTTTGTCCAGAAGACGGACATTATGCCCCCAGGGAATTTGTCCAACAGCCTGTTGGACAAATTCCTGCTCCGGCCATGCCTCGGCAAATGCGCGCATGTAGAGCAGGTTGGTTCGAGATAACCCCTGTATATCCGGAAATGCTGCTTTCAGGTCGCGGGCAAGCCGCTCGATCACCTTTGCGCCCCAGCCTTCCGCTTGCTGGCGGGAGAGAATATCGCGCCCAATCTGCCAGTAGAGCAGAATTAACTCCCGGTTGACGGCAAGGGCGGCACGAACTTGGGCGGTGCGGATGCGTTCCTTCACGTCTCGTAAGAAGTCTTCATAGCCGCGCGGAATCGGTTCGCTCACTCCTCTATCTCCATCAGGATCTCACCGAGCAGACCTTCGGTGTTGACGATGCCCACGTCGTCCAGCAGTTTATTCATCATAAGGGACAAGCAAAGATATTGTGAGCAGAGTATAACAAATACTGAGAGAAACTGTCAATCAAGGTGCGAGAGCGAGGCGATAAAACAAGTAGCTGGGGTCAGGACAAGGGCGGCATACATTGGGAAGATAAACCCTCCATGCCGCCAGGGGCTATTTGCCGTCTTTGCCCTTCACTTCCAGATCGGTTTTGAAGTACTGGAAGCGGGCCGGGAGATTGACGCTTGCACCGCCCGCATTGGCCATCAGGCCGATACGCCAGCCGGGCGCCAGGCCATTCAGGACCTTATAGAGGCGCTGGAGGGGTTCGGCGCGGGTGATGGTCTCCTTGTCCAGGGTGAACTGGAGTTGCTGCCAGCCTTTGCCCTCGTTGCGGTCGTACCAGAAGCTGAAGCCTGCCTTTTTAGAGAGATAGCCCTGGGGCGGGGTGTTGGTCGCGGCCTTCTCGATGCGGAGTTTGACGAACTGGTTGGTCGGCTGCCAGAGGTCCGAGCCGAAGCCGCCCTGCGAATCGTCGGGGTGGGACGTCGTCTGCATATTGAGGGAGACAAACACCTTGCCGTCCTTGGTTGCGCCGGAATTGGCGTAGTTCACGTCCATAAAGTAGTCGCAGTCGCGGGCGATGAAGAGGGCGGCCTGTTCGTACGCGCCCCAATCCTTCTGCTTGAGCTGCTTCCAGTCCATGCGGACGGCGGTTTCGACATACCAGTTGTCCGGTATGCGCTTGACGACGAGGTTGGCCGCGTTGGTCAGATCCTCCTCGTAGGAGCTATAGAGCGTGCCGTCGGACGCCACGATATCGAGGCCGGGTTCGCCCAGCGCGAAGGCGTAGGAGCTCTCATCGAAGGTATCGAGCGGCGGCTTGCTGGGTTGGGGAATGTCCCAGCGCCAGTCGAGGTCGGGGCGAAATTTGCCCTTAAACTCGTCCAGGACTTGCGTCGAGGTCGGAGCTAAGAGGGTGGTGATCAGTACGGCGCAACAGGCCGTCAAGCGAAGCAGGGTCATGGGTGTCTCCAGAAGAGGGAGGGGCGAAGGGCAAATCTACTGTGGGCGTTTGCGGCGGCGGAGCCGCAGGGCGCACTGAGCGGCCACACAGAGCGCGCCGATGGCAAAAGCCACCGTTGGGCCGGGCTCCGGCGTGGAGGATTGCAGGGTCTGATTGCCGATCCAGAGTGTGCCCGACTGGTTGGGATCGGGGTTGGCAGGAAAGGAATCGGTCAACGTCCCATGGAAGCTGAACTGAACATAGTTCACATGGGTGATTTCGAACTTGGTATCCGCGAATGTGGGTGTCGTGGTCGCGAAATCAATATTGATCTGATTGTTCCCGGCGTTCAGGGTATTGTCGTTGAATTGCCAGAATTCTACCCGATTCAGGCTATCAATCAGGGCGAAGGAGAAGGTGTCAATGCCGGAACTATTCGGACCACTGGACACCTGCGGAACATACAACTGGAAGCTGAGGTTATAGGAACTCAGGTCGGGATCCGTCGGATAGCGGTAGAGGGCGGCGCAGATGCCGACCGTGTTGTTGGCAACCGAGACGGAGGGAACGAAATTATACTTAGACTGGGTCTCTAACGTGGAGGAGGCGCCGGAGAAAGAGAAGTCCGAATACTCTTTCGAAGTCGCGATCGTATTCGGGTCGGACGTGACGCTGGGATTGAGGCCCGTAAAGAGCGGATTGGTCCCGGACAGGGCAGACTGGAAATCCAACAGCGTACGCAGATTGATGGCGCCGTCGGCTCCGGCATTCGGCGATAGGCCAACGATCAGAGCCAAAAGCCCTCCGAGCAATAGCAAGCGTTTGTGCATGTCTGTCTCCTGTGAGTCGGTTCCATGCTTTTGGGCCGATCTCAATTGCGCAGCACGAGCGCCACCGCATCCTCCAGCGTCAACAGAGCGGCCTGTTGTTGTAGCTCCGCTACCTCCGTGGAGGTCTCCCTCTGCTCCCCCTGTCGCAGCCAAATCTCCACTTCTTGTCGTTCGGGGCGGTTGCGCTCCTCGCAGATGTGATGCGCGACATACAGCGCCGGCAGCCCCTGCCGGTAATCGCCCTGTTCCACCATCTGCTGTCCGCAGAGCGCCAGGGCAAAGGCGGCGCCAGCCTGATCGCCCAGGGCGAACAGTTGTTGCAGGCTCTCCCGGAAGAGGCGCAGGGCGTCGTCGGCGTCGCCTTCGCGCTGGGTGATTCTGCCGAGGTCGCCGAGCGCCAGAGCGACGAAATGGGCGTCGTCCATTTCACGAAAGATCTGCAAGCTCTCCTCGAAGTGCTTGCGGGCCGCAGCCATGTCTTCCTGCGCGAACGCCAGTGCGCCCCGACTGCCCAGCACTTTGCCCAGGTTGCGCCGGTCGCCGAGGTGCGCGAAGCGTCGGGCAGCTTCGGAATAGCAGTAGGCGGCGCGGGCGAAATCGCCCCGCTCCTGTGCGACGCGCCCCAGGTTATTGATGGCGCCTGCGATCCCACGCACATCGTCCAGCTCCTGGCGGGCCTGGAGACACTCTTTGTAGTAGCGCTCCGCCTCGTCCAGATGCCCCTGATTGTGGGCGACCTGCCCCAGGAAAGAGAGTGAGAGGCTGAGGTAGTGCCGGTCTCCCAGCTCGCGATGCACCGCCAGGCTCGCCAACAACAGCCGTTCGGCCTGCTGGGCATCGCCTCGCCGGAGTGCCAACAGCCCGAGGTTCAGCCAGCACCGGGCCATTTTGCGCCTATCTCCGGCGGCCACATAGCCCTGCAAGGCGCGTTCAAATCGCTCTGTCGCCTCGGAGTAGCGTCCACGCCGTTGCGCGATGTTGCCCTGTCCAAAATCGATCTCCGCGCGCAGCGAGGCGTCGGTTTGCAGTTCAGGTGTATCCAGCGTTTGAAGGAGGGTTTCCGCCTCGTGGTAGTCGTCGTTGTGGATCAGACAGTTGGCGAGCGCCAGTTGCGATTGCTCCACACCGGCCTGATCCTCCACTCTCTCGAAGGAATCCACTGCGAGGCGTAGGCGGTCCGCACACTCTTGCCAGTCTCCATGCAGCAGGAGGAAGCTGCGTAGGGCCATCCCATAGCGCCCGACGGTGCGCCACTCTCCCGCGGTCTGAGCCCACTCCATGCCTGCGCGGATGTTGGGCAGATCGGCGGAGAGCTCCTGAGCGGCCTCGATCTGGCGGCGATCCGACAAGTGTTCGGCTCTCATTTGAGCATACTGCAAAAAGTATGCCATATGCCGCATCTGCACGACCGGCGCTCCGGCGCCCAGGCGCAGGCGCGCAAAGCGGCGGATAGGGCTGAGCAATTGGTAGCGCGGTTTCCCGGCGCTTTCGCCCCGCTGGAGCAGCGCCCACTGATGCAAGTTTGCGGTCAAATGCGCCGCATCGCCAAAGTCGAAGACCGCCTGCGCCTGCTCGATGCTGAAGCCGCCTTCAAAGACGCTCATCGCCTGAAGAAACGCTTGCTCCTGGGGAGAGAGCTGGTGGTAGGCCCAATCGAGGAGGCTCTGCAGGGACGGCGCGCCTCTATCGGCGGGAGGCGCTTCGCGCTCCATGCGGCGCAGGATCTCCTGGGGCGTCATCGTCGGTACATGGGCGGCGGCCAGTTCGATCCCCAGGGGAATACCGCCGGCCCACTCACAGAGCGCAGCGGCGGCGCGGGCCTCGGCCTCGCTAAAGACGTACTCGGCTTGATGGGCGTGGACATGGGCGGCGAACAGTTGCACGCTCTCCGAGGCCAGCGGGTCCGCCATGCTCCGCTCCTGCGGCTGCAGACGGAGGGGGGGTAGCGTCAGTCGGCGCTCTCCAGGCAGTCCCAGCGGGGCCGTCGCCGTCGCCAGGCAGCGCAGGCCGGCAGCGCCCTCCATCAGTTCGCCGATCAGACCCGGTAGGGGGGAACCTGTTCCGACTTCATCGAGCACCAGCAGGGCGTTCCGATCCGCGAGGAAGGCGCGGAGCTGCTCCTGAGGCGGAATCTTCCTCTCCGGCGGGAGGTTGAGGGCGCGGGCTATCTCGGAGGCGGCCAGCGCGGCATCCTCCACTCCGCCCACCGGTACATACCAGACCCCATCCGGAAAGAGCGGCGCCTGCGCGATGGCGGTCTCCAGCAACAGCCGCGTCTTGCCCATACCGGGGTCTGCGGTGAGCGTGAGCGCCGGCGCGCTGCCCTGTGTCAGCGTCTGCTCCAGCAGGCCCCGCTGCTCCTCCCGCCCCACGAAGGGGGTGACCCAGGCAGGGAGGGCGGCATAGAGCTGGGCGACGGCCTGACGCACAAACCGGCGCATGTCCGTGATGTCATTGCGGCAGAGCAGGCAGCGCTCCTCGTGGGAGGCGACACGGAGCGCCTCTTCAAAGGGCAGCGTGTCTTCGGCATACGCAGCCAATGCCTCCGTATCGAAGCAGCCCATAAAGCGACGATAGGAATCCAGACCTATCAACTCCTCGATAATGGCGTGGGGTGTCAGACCGTCCTGTTGGCGAAAGTGCGTGTAGGCAGCCGCAATGGCGCCCTCTAAGTCCGCGTCGGCGGGGGTAGGCTTGCTCAAGAATCTATCTCCCGGCTTCGTCTTGCATAGCCGCTTTTAATTTCACCAGCCCGGCGCGGATCCGACTCTTTACCGTCCCGAGCGGTGTTTCCAACTGTTTTGCAATCGCTTCATCCGTTAGTTGTGCAAAGTAGCGCAGATAGATGACTTCGCGCTCCGTTTGCACAAGATTCATGACCGCCTGATGGACGGCGGCGTGCGTGACGATCTGGCTCTCGGTGAGGGCCTCATCGCTCGTCAGGCGCTCCTGCACCACGCTATAGACAGCGCGCTCTTCAACCTTTTTGCGCCGCAACCAGTCGAAGGCGATATTCTTGGTGATCCCGACAAGCCAGGTGCTGAAGGCGGATTGACCGCGGAAGGTCGGCAGGGAGTTCCAGACGGCGATCCAGACGCGTTGTGCGAGGTCGTGCAGGTCCTCTTCGCCGGTGTAGTAGTTGCGTTTGCGGAGTTCGGTGTAGACGAGCGGGGTGTATTTACGCCGGAGTTGGGCGTAGGCAACCTCCGCAGCGGCATCGTGCCGTTGCGCCTGTCGCCATATTTCCAGATCGGGATCTCTGCCCTGCATGCCTCTCCGCTCTCCCCATGTCTTGCGCGCCCTTTCTGCCCCTGAGGTCGGGACGCCCGTTGTGCTGCTCTCTGCAGGCCAGAGTGTAGGCGAAGAGGGTGCTTGATTGTTAGACGCGCTACGAAGGGGCGGTGTTCCTCGCCCGACCGTATTTCTCTTCGCCTTCTTTGCGCCGTTTTCCTTCCTGTATAGGAAGTTCTTGCCGCTTGCTTGTTAACCGATGTGGAAGAGTTTGCCCAGGCCGAAGGTGACGCCGCCGGTGATGACGGCGATGGCGGTCATCTCCAGGCCGCTGGCCCACCAGGTGCGCGCGGTGACCAGGCTCTTGGCGGCGCCGACGGCGAAGTGCGCGAGCATGCCGATGGCGGCGGAGGCAAAGATGGCCGGAATGCCGCTCATAAAGAAGAAGGGGATTACCGGGACGATACCGCCGACAGCGGTGGAGAACGCGGCGGAGGCGGCTCCCTTCCAGGGGTTGGGAAAGTGGCGCTCGCTCAAACCCAGCTCCTCCTGCGCCATCGTTTTGAGGAACTGCTCGGGGCTGGCGGCGATCCGTTCGGCCATGGTATGCGCCTCGCTCTCGGAGAGCCCTTTGAGCTGAAGGAGCAGCTCCAGCTCCTCCTTCTCATGCTCCGGGGATTGCTCGATCTCGGCGCGCTCCCGCTCGATCTCGGCTTCGTAGACCTCCCGCTCGGACTTCGCCGCCATGAAGGCGCCGGACCCCATCGAGAGCGCGGAAGCGAGCATTGCGACCATGCCGGAGACGAGCACGACCCTGCCGCCGTCGGTTGCGCCCGCCATGCCGCTGATAACGCCGAAGACGGCCCCCAGGCCGTCATTGACGCCGTAGATCAAGTCTCCGATCCAACTGCCCGTGGAGACATGCCACTTCTCGCCCTTGAGCATGGCCTCCAGCCGGGTCTTCGGCTCATCGGGGGATTTGAGGGAGTGGAGGAGGGTCGCGTGCTGCTTCTCCTCGTTCTCGATCCGCAGAAAAAGGGCGTGCGATTCGGCATCCTCGGCCAGCGCCTGGACCTGCCGCCCGAACTGCGCGATGTTGCGCTCCTCCTCGGCCTCCAGGCGGCGCAGCATGGCGTCGGTGCCCAGCGCGCGGGCCATCATGCGCAGGGCCGGGGTCGGGGCCGTTTTGGCGATGGGAGCCGTGCCGCCCAGCGCCTCGATGCGGGCGGCGAACTCGCGGGCGTGCCCCTCTTCGGCTTCGGCCAGGCGGATGAAAATGCGCTGGCGTCTCTCATCCTCCTGCTGCTCGCCCAGCAGACGATACATCTGTGCGGCTTCGATCTCGCGTTCCCAGGCCGCCAACAGCGCCCCGATCACCATCTGCTCTTTCACCCGCCCTCCTTAGTTCTCTTTTTCGAGCTTGGCGTAGGCCAGCATCAGCTTCTTGGGGCCAACGCCGGGAAAGGCCACTTCGACCTCGGTATTATCGCCTTCCCCCTTGACGGCGAGGATGACGCCCCTGCCGAACGTGGCATGGCGGACTTTCTGCCCTACCCGGAAGCCCGCTGCCTGCGCTCGCTGCTGCTCCTGGCGCGGCGAGGGCAGCCCCTCGCTCCAGAGCTTCTTTCCCTCTCCGGAGGGGGAGGGAGCGGATGCATCGGCATCGGGATCGAAGCCGGAGACGGCCGGGCCGCGCCCGCCCTTCTTTTTTCCGGAGTGATACAGCTCGCGGGGGACCTCCTTGAGGAAGCGAGACGGCGGATTGTAGGAGATGCTGCCAAAGAGGGTACGGCGTCCGGCATGGGTCAGGAAGAGCTCCTCCTTCGCGCGGGTGATGCCCACATAGCAGAGGCGGCGCTCCTCCTCCATCTCACGGTCGCTATCGCGGGAGCGCATGTGGGGGAAGATATTCTCCTCCATACCGACGAGGAAGACGACGGGAAACTCCAGCCCCTTGGCGGCGTGCAGGGTCATCAGGGTGACGGCGTCGGCGTTGGCGTCCAGGCTGTCGATGTCGGCGACCAGCGAAACGTTCTCCAGAAAGCCGGAGAGGGTGGGCGTCTCCGCTTCGATCTCGTACTGACGCGTCTTGGTGAGCAGTTCGCGGACGTTTTCCAGGCGTGTCTCCGCCTCGATGGTCTTCTCCTCCTCCAGGCTCTTCTGGTAGCCGGTGCGGTCGAGGATGCGCTGCGCCAGGGCGGTGACGGAGAGGGTATCGCGCTCCGCGCGGAGGGAGGCCAGCAGCGAGGCGAACTCGGCGAGCCTGGCGCGGATGGTCTTCTGAACCTGGCTCACCGCGCCGATGCCCTGAAGCACGTCCCAGAGGGTCCGCCCCGAGAGGGCCATCTCCTCCTCCAGGGCGGCCAGCGTGGTTGCGCCGATGCCGCGCGCCGGGACGTTGAGGATCCGCCGCAGGCTGACGCTGTCCATGGGGCTCTGTACGACGCGGAGGTAGGCCATCACGTCCTTGATCTCTTTGCGCTCGTAGAACCGGACCCCGCCGACGACCTTGTAGGGCATGTTGAAGTGGGTGACGAAGACGTCTTCAAAGGCGCGGGACTGGGCGTTGGTGCGGTAGAGGATGGCGAAGTCGCGCCAATGCCGTCCCCGCTTCAGCACCTCCTCACGAACGTGCCGGGCGATCCAGACCGCCTCCTCCTGCTCATTGTCGGCCTCCACCTTGGTGATGGGAACGCCATGGTCGTTCTCCGTCCAGAGCTTCTTGTCTTTCCGCCCCCGGTTGTGGCTCACGACGCCATAGGCCGCCTCCAGAATGGTCTTCGTGGAGCGATAGTTCTGCTCCAGCTTCAGCACCTTCGCTTCCGGATAGTCTTTTTCAAACTGTAATATCAGACCGACGTCAGCTCCTCGAAATAGGTAGATGCTCTGATCATCATCGCCCACTACACATAAATTCCTTCTTTTATTTGCGATCAGTTTAAGAAGGATGTACTGGACGTGGTTCACGTCCTGGTATTCGTCCACGAGGAGGTAGCGAAAGCGATCCTGGAGGCGTTCCAGCACGTCGGCGCGGGTCTGCAGGAGGCGGACGGTCTCGGCGAGCAGGTCGTCGAAGTCCATGGCGTTGTTCTGGCGGAGTTTGTCCCGGTAGAGCGGATAAGCTTTGCCGCAGATGTCCTCGAAGAAGCCGGTGAAATGGTTGTGCCAGTCTTCGGGAGTAATCAGCTTCTCCTTGGCCTGGCTGATGCGTGAGAGGATGGAGCGGGGCGTAAACTTCTTCTCGTCCAGGTTGAGCTGGCGCAGCACATCGCGCATCAGGATGATCTGGTCGCCGTCGTCGTAGACCAGGAAGTCGCGGGCGATGCCGATCTTTTCGCCATGTTCGCGCAGCAGGCGGGCGCAGACCGCATGAAAGGTACCGACCCAGAGGTGGCGTGAGACATTCTCGCCCACCAGCTTGCCGATGCGCTCTTTCATCTCCTGTGCGGCCTTGTTCGTGAACGTGACGGCGAGGATGTGGTAGGGCGAGACGTGGCGCACGGCAATGAGGTAGGCGACGCGGTGAGTGAGGACGCGGGTCTTGCCGCTGCCCGCCCCGGCGAAGAGCAGCAGCGGCCCCTCGCCATGCCGGACGGCCTCCTGCTGGACCGGGTTCAGCCCGCGCAGCAGCGGGTGCTGTACATCGGGCGTTTCGCTATCGACGTCGGGTTCGAGCGCCTCTTCCGGCGCTTCCTCCGGGAAGGAGCCGAAATCGGCATCTTCCAGCTCCTCCGAAGGCGCGTCGGCATCATCGGGGGGCGGGCCAAATGCTTCTATGGGATCCAGGGCGTCTTCGGGGGGTGTTATATCGGGCATGGGACCGGTTTCTCCTGCACAATATTATACTACATTGCGCCCACGGAAGTATTTCACTCGTCAGCGGGGAGGGGGATAAACATGGCCAGCGGACCGAAGGCGGCGCGCAGAACCTGCTTGACCTCATCCGCACGTTCCGTCCCGCTCCAGATGATCTCGGTCAAGAAGGCTGCGTCGCCGTCCAGTTGAAAACGGCTCCCACAAAACTCTACCAGGGGATAAGTGACCCCTACGCTGCGGCTCAGGCCTTCCAGTTCAATGCGCATCTGCTCGTAACCGCGCTGGAAAGCCTGCAATACCATATTGCCGGTCTCCTGAGCGGCGCCTTCGATACGCGTCAACAGGCTGCCGTTTCCTGCGCCCGCTGCCGCGGATTCTTTCGTACTCGCGGCGGTTTGAGTATCCACTCTCGCTTTTGCCGCTCTCTGATCGTCTTGAATCGCCTGTTGCTGTTTCGCTTTATTGTCGTTGAGCCGGTTCAGGCCCAGGTAGCCTAGAAGCGCGGAGAGGATTCCCGTAACGCCGACGCCTCCCGAGGCTCCGATCGCGAGAGCGTTCTGGTGCATCCCCATGGTCACGGCGACGAAAAGGCCAGCGGCAAGGATCAAAATCACTACGGCTCCCACAATGAGGGGCCAAAAGGAGCGCACAAAGGATTGAACGAGTGTTTCCAGACCGTTCACCGCATTCTTGCCGACCACTTCCAGCGCCTCTTTCGCCTCGTTCGCAATCGCATTGGCTACCTTCTCTGCCTGCTGCACTCCGGAGCCGAAATCGGTTTGCAAATTCTGCTGTATTTCCGTCATCACATCCTGCAGGATTTGCTGGGTCATGCTCTCCAGATTGTAGGCGCGCAGGCTCTGTTGCCCGGTCATGAGCGTCTGCCAGATATTTGCTTGCTCGGTAAGCGCCATCCGCATTGCCTTGTTCCAGGCAGCGGAGCCTGGGGCCGCACCGCTATCGGTGCGGAGCTTGGTTGTGTTTTCGGGTATCCATTTCACAGCGCGCTGCCAGTAGTCGATACTATGCTTGACCGCCTGTATCGCCTGGCTGGGCAGATCGGGGCTCGGTGTGACCAGTACGGCGTCATCGTCCGGTCGCTTAAAATCCTTGTCCTTTTCCTTGAACTTAAGATAATAGGCATCATCCAGCGACGCGCTCAGGGCGCTGATCTGATGCTGAAGCAGGATCACAACCGGATCTCGAAACACATTTTGCCAGCCTGCCGCATAGGGGTTGTTCTGAGGGTCTGTTTTTGCGCCGCTCTGGGCATCGGACTGCGCTGCGGTGGGGCCTTTGCCCTGCTCCAGAGGCACGGTTGCGACGGACACCTCCCACGAGAGCGAACTCATTCCTCGTCCCGCCTCGTAGGCGACCAACTCCATTTCATTGTTCGGGAGCTGCCCTCCGGTATAGTAGGTTTCACGCAGAAATCCATCCCAGGCATCCAGGAACTTCACAATACGTTCGCTGAGCGTGCGTTTCGCCACCTCTAAACCGTTGTCAGACTGTGAGGCGGAAGCATCCGGTCTTCCAGCCCCGGTATGATCTAAAGTGGGGATGGCTTTGTCTGCGGCGGGATCACCGCCCCCCTCTTTGGGGTTTTTTCCGGCGGCCAATATCTGCTGGATCAGTAGTGTCTGCCACGCATCGATGTCATCCGGAATCAGGCTTTCGTTCTTCTTGACGTATAACAGGGTCAGACAATTGATGGCACGGCGAGTGACATCGTACAGGAAAAAACTTTCCAAAATCCTTGTATTATCCGCGGCTACGCCTCGAATGCCCACGTCGGCATAATCCGGTTTGTCAGGGTAGAGGTAGGGCAGGATATCTTTGCCGGGCGGATCGTAGAGCGTCTGCGCCGTTGTGCCTTTGGGAAATCCCTTACTTTGGAGCGCAGCGATGCGGTTGAAGTCGGATCGCCAGATGCTGGCGAGTTCCATGCCGGAGGCTGGCGGCTCGACGAGGGCAATCCGCACCCGGCTTTTCAGTTCCACAATTTTCCAACCGAGCATAAATGCATCATGGAGAGCATCGTCCACGGAGACTTTAGCCTCTTGAGACGGTTCGGCTTCGGTATGAGAGGGAGGATGGTTGGATGCGGGGGGGCTCACCATTTGATTAGACATCACAAAGGCTCCTTTTAAAATGTACCATCGCTCGTCTTGCATAACCAGTATAGCACTCTTTCGGGTGAGAAAAAAGCGCCTGGCTCCTCATCGGGAAGGAACCAGGCGGGAGATACCGGGGTGAGGCGGTATCTAAACGAAACAGCATTACAAGAAAGAACCGTATAGAAAATAGTATACCTAATTACGTCTACTCTGTCAAGCCTGCCCAACCGATTTCCACGTTATTTTTGTTTCGAGGACGCGTCTGATAACGAAACCGGAGTATACTGCAACACGTCCTCTATCGCAGAAAGGCTAGCCGCCATGCAGAACCAATTCCTGACGGAAGAGTCACAGCCGCAATATCAGCCACCCCTTGTCACGCCATCGGAGGAAAACGCGACGGAAGAGACGCTGGAACGGCAGGAGGAGCAGTCCGTCGCGGAATTCATAGAGAACATGAAAAAGCGCGCACGGCGCTATAAAATCTCCTTGGGCGTCAACCTCTCTATCGTGCTTCTCGCGTCCTGTCTTCCGATCCTGCAAATGGTGGTTAACCCAAAGGCGGATTTTCACCAGGCAGCTGCTTTTTGTGCGTGGGGACTTGGAGGTAGCGTCGTTTACGCGCTCGGCTGCATGCTTTTTGCCGGATGGCGAGGGCCAGGGCGTGACATCCGAGGATTGGCAAAAAGGGCAGGCATTCGCGCTATCGGCCCATTGATCGAGATGCGCTTTGGCTTTCTGGGGCCGAGGCAATTCTCCACCCTATACAACACCCTGATCGAATTGCTGCCGGAAATCAAGCATAGTGACGTCAACCTGCTCAACCGAAAGCATCGTGATTTTCTCTATGAGGTTTTGGCGGGGACGGGGCAGACCGGTATGTCGGTGGTACAACACGAGAAGTTGCGTCTCGCGATCCTGGAAGCGTTGAAGCAGGTTGGGGATGAACGGGCCGTTCCGATCGTGAGGCGGCTTGCGAAAGTCCCGTTCTGGCAACGGGAGCCCAATGCGCTTCAGGAGGCGGCGCAGGAGTGCCTGCCTCTCCTCGAAGCCAATCTTGCCCACGTCGTCTCCACACAGACGCTTCTGCGCGCTTCTGCACCGGAAACGGTAGGGGCGGATGTGCTCCTTCGCTCCGCGAACGCAACGACAGAACACACCCCCGAACAGCTCCTGCGCGCCTCCGATACAACTTCTCTCAACCGCCGCTGAATGGAAAGCGAAGGGGATTGATAAGGCGTATTGTGCAGCGAGCCGGGGCGCTATGGGCCCGGCTCGCTTTTGGGATATCCTTCCGTGGAGTGGAGATTTTCTCGCTTCCTGTCCTTATTTGAAGATGAAGCCGAGGCTGGCGCTCAGGTTCAGGTCGGAGAACCCTTTCATGCTGCGTCCCACGCGGAACTTAAAGTTGCGATCCGGCGCATAGTTGTACTTCATCACCACGTCCCAGGCGAGTTCATCGGACTTGTTGACGGTTACGGAGGTATTGCCATACAGTTCCGCACCGACAACGAGCTTTTCGGTCAACTGAAAGGAATTGGCCACTCCATACAGCGCGCCATTGCGGGCACCCGGCGTAAGGCCCGGGTAGTAACCGCCGGCATAGGCCCACATTTTGTATCTCTTGAACGACTTTGCGGCGCACAGCCAGAACTTTTCGTCGAATTTGCCGGTGCCGATCCCCCTCTGCGCATCCGCCGTCGGTGCTTTCATAAAACCGACCAGCGCCAACTGCGGGGTTTTTTTGGTTTCGTCTTTGAAGCGCCATTTCAGATACACGTTGGTATCGGCCAGGCCGGACTCCTGTACCTTGCCACTGCGCTTGGTGGCTACGCCGAAATCCAGGCGAACCTGCATCCGGTCGTTCAGCCCATAGCGGAGGACCATACCGGGTGTGGACAGCAAGTCTTTTCCGGGGGTCTCGCTGGCGGAGGTGTACCCCACGCTCAACTCCGCATGTTTCGGTTCGATGGTACCCGGATCATCGGTGAAATATTGTGCATGGGCCGCGCCGCTCAGGACGACCCCGATTACTATGGTAAGCCAAGTTGCTATAGTTGTTCTTCTCACGAGACACTACCTCTTCTGGTATATTAAGGAGCAGCCCGAAGTCTACAGGAACCTTACTGGGCGCTCGAAAGATTTTTCCTTACAAATACCGGGCGGATAGAAAGCAAATATACCGGTTTCCTGTGAGTCCTAGGGGGGAGACTCGAGGTTTTGTTGAGTCGCATGGGCGGCAATAGTACCGGTTTCCCGGAAGAACCCGTATTTTTACTTTGTCGAAATAGGAATATTGGTCCCGTTCTTGCAGTAGAAGAGAATACAAGCGAGCGATCCTAGCGAGCGATCCTTGTGAATATCAGGTAGAATTTGTGAAGAGGAGTACCCAACAATGAAACAGCTTTTATCTCTCATCGCCCTGGCTCTGGTGATCCCGACCGTCGGTTTTGCCCAGTCCACGCCCAAGACCGCCATTCCGCAGAAAGCCGTGCACACGATTCAGGTGAATGCCGACGCGGTGGTGCACAATGCCCACATTTATCAGTGGGAGCGCGTCAATCTGGAAGTAGACCGCATCGTGGCCGCGGAGAAACAGGTACAGAAGGCGCTGACCTCTGACAGCACGCATGCGGCGGAAGCAAAAGAGCTGAGCCAGACGGTGAAGGAGTTGCGTTCGGCGCGCCTGAACCGCGATGTGGATCGCCTGGAGAAAGTAGGGGCGGAACTCTCGAAACTGGCCGATAAACTCCAGCACTAAATGTAGGAGCCATCGGCCCGCTGCTCAGGGAGAGGTTAGGAGCGCTCCTGAATGGGCGAAGGGGCCGTTGGATTAGCCGCCGCCAGTCGGCGGCAGGCCACGCGCAAAAAAAGGAGCCGGGAATGCCCGGCTCCTTTTGCTTCGTCTGTAAGGAATAGCGGGGTGTATGCCGCGTTATGCCGCCTTGCGCCGTGCTGTGGAGGCCTTCTTCGATTGATGGCCTCCCTTGGATACGCTCTTCCGTAGGGAATCGGGATGCTCCTCCTCCAGGCGGAACTGTTGTACCAACTCCTGCAGATGCTCCGCCATGGCATTGAGTTCGCTGGAGGCGTCACTGATCTGTTGTGCGCTGACCGCCTGCTCCTTGGCAGCCTCGGAGACCCGCTTGGTGTTGATGGAGACATCGTCTGCTGTGGCGCTCAACTCCTGGGCGCCGGCAGCGGTCTCCTGGCTGATCGCGGCGATGCTCATAATCACGCGGGATACCTGCTCGGCGCTCTCCGTCATCGTATCCACTGCCGTTTCGTTCTCTTGAGCCGCCTGGCGAACTTCGGCGACCGTGGATTGTACCGACTGGACATGGGTCGTCATCGCTTGCGTCGTCTCGGTAACCGCGAGGACCTCGTTTGCTACAGACTGTGCCGCCTGCAGAATCTGGCCCAGCGCCGTATTCGCCTCCGTGCTCTTCGCCGCTCCGGCCGCGACCTCCTGGCCGCTGACATCCATGGCATTGACGGCCTCTTCAACCTCCGCGCGCACCGCGCTGATCAGGCTCCCGATCTCACGCGTTGCGCTGGTTGCCCTCTCGGCCAACTTGCGTACTTCATCGGCGACGACCGCAAACCCTTTGCCATGCTCCCCGGCGCGCGCCGCCTCGATGGCCGCATTGAGCGCGAGCAGGTTGGTCTGTTCGGCGATCTGGTCAATCGTCTCCACAATGGTTCCGATCTCCTGACCCTTGCGCCCCAATTCCCGCACTTTCACCGAGGCTGCCTCCACCTGCTGCTGGATGCGGCTCATGCTGATGATCGCCTGTTCGACGGCCTGGCCGCCCATTTGCGCTACGGACGCGGCTTGTTGTGCGGTCGTGGTTACCTGGCGCGCGGAGCGCGCGACCTCTTCGACGGCCTGCGCCGCCTGGTGCATTCCCTGATCGGCCAGGAGCGTGGACTGC
>Ga0070734_10003719_pt1 | contig 15447 bp, 9 predicted proteins | sample Coa_R1_8_FD_66444 | JGI IMG/M metagenome (GOLD analysis project Ga0070734, IMG submission 66444) | Surface soil microbial communities from Centralia Pennsylvania, which are recovering from an underground coalmine fire - Coalmine... | ecosystem: Environmental > Terrestrial > Soil > Unclassified ...
AGCAGCTCCTCGGCCGGCTGCGTCGCCTCCTCCTCGGGCTCGTAGAGCTTCGGCCAGTTCTGATGCAGCTGATCGCGTCCGTGTTGGGTCGCGTAGATCGTGCTGCCGCTGGCATCGAAGGCGATTCCTTCGGCGTTACGGATACCGGTCACGTACCGGCCAGCCGGCGAGAACTTCTGGCCCGTCTTGTTGGCGTCGAAAAGCCAAATGCCGCCCCGTGTCTCGAGTTCCGTGCACGGCTTGACGCCCGCCGACTCGAATTGGCGATTGGCCTCCTGACAGGAGTTGGTTGCGGACGCGACATCGACATACATCATGCCGTCCCGGGCGATCGCAAAGGGATGCATCGGGTGATCGCCCCCAAGCGGCAGCCCCGACACGATGACCTCGGGCTTTCCGTGCGGAACGATCGAGCCGCCGGTGAGGACGTAGCGCTCGATGCGGTCGCTCTCCTCGAAGTAGAGAGCTCCCTTGTATAGTGCGACACCCGTACCGCCGTGCGCACCCCGTGCTGCGGTGGTACCGAAGCGCTTGACCACGTTCGCCTTGCCGGCACCGCCGGTGCTCTGCAGCGCGATCAGGAATCCTCCGGGGTGCGGACGCTCGCCTTCGTAGTAGCTCCCGCTCCAGGTGTTGACGTAGACCACCCCGTTCGCGGCGACCGCGAGCTGGCGCGCGTGAGCCAGCTTGTCCGCGAACACGCTTGCGCAGAAGCCGGCTGGAAGCTTGAGGCCGGCGTCCGGACAGGACGCGCCGCCCTGCGCCGTTGCCGCTACGGTGGCTGCGTCCGGTGCCTCTCGAGCTGAGACGTAGGCGGCGGCGGATGCCACGACCACGAGGAAGCAGAGTCGGACGATGCGCATGCGGCTTACTCTCCGTGCGTTCCGGCAGAGCGTCGGACAACTATACGCCGATGTTGGTGCGAGGCCGGGCCGCGTTACCCTGCTGCGCAGCTTCAGCGGGTCAGCCGCTTGTACTTCGCAAGGACCCTGCGGAGCTCCTCGTGGGGTAACGCCCGTACGTGATGACCGTCGATGCCCGTCATATCACGCGCTGCGACCATCGCGTTGACAATCGCTTCCTCGGTGGCCTGCACGGTCGCCGCAAACAGTCCGTCCATCATGTCGTTCGGCACCATCTTGAGGTCCACCACCCGATCGATTCGGCTTGCGTCCGGATTGGCGACGGAGAAGGCCACGAAAATGTCGCCCGAGCCGTTACCCGAGATGCTGCCGTTGCGGCCGAGGCCGAGCGAGACGCGCCGCGCGATGCGCTTCAGTTGATGCGGCAGCAGCGGCGCGCTGGTAGCGACGACCACGATGATCGAACCGCGCTCGGCGACGTCGGACGGTACGAAGGCGTAGGGGTCCTCGCTCGCGATCTCGCGTCCGACCGGAATGCCGGCGATGCGCAGGTTCTGCCGCCTTCCGTAGTTGCATTGCACCAGCACGCCGACGAGGTATGCGCCGTCTTTCTCGGATAGCTTGCGCGAAGCGGTGCCGATGCCGCCCTTGAAGCCATTGCAAACCATGCCGGTGCCACCGCCGACCGCGCCTTCTTCCACGGGCCCGCCGCGTGCCGTGTCGATGGCGTGGAAGACATGCTCGGGCTTGACGTGGAAGCCATTGATGTCGTTGAGCCAACCGTCCCAGGTCTCGGCAACCACCGGCAGCGACCACCAGGCGCCGGTCGCATCCGCCCCGCCATGCGCGACGCGCCAGGCAATCACCGCATCGCGCACTACGCCGACGCTGTGGGTGTTGGTGATCATCACCGGCCCCTCGAGGAATCCTGACTCTTCGATCCAGGTCGTGCCGGTCATCTCGCCGTTGCCGTTCTGCGAGAACCAACCGGCGAAGGAAAAGCGCTGAATAGACTCGAGGCCGCGCGGCAGCACCGCCGTGACTCCGGTGCGGATCGGCCCCTTGCCGACCACGAGTTTGCCGTCACCCTCGATCAGCGTCGTGTGTCCCACCAGCACACCCGGAACGTCCGTGATGGCATTCAGCGGCCCGGGCGTGCCATCGAACGGCACTCCGAGATCGCGGGCGCGCGGTGCCGCACTCGCTGAGGCGGCGGCGGACGATACGAGCAACACGAGCGCGAGTCGCGCCACGAGCCGGTGCGGCATGCAGGACCTCCGATGGTCCGACGGTCCCGGGACGGAAAGGTCCGGTAGCCGCCGGTGGACTTAGCTTAGCAAGGAAGGTGGTGTTACGTTGTGTCGCTCCAGCGCACACCATCAGGGAAGGGCAGCAGCGTGAATCCGACGACTCCGAAACAACTTCGTGACCACGAGCGTCCGATCAGCGCGGTGTGGCCCGGTCAGCCTTATCCGCGCGGCGCCACCTGGGACGGCGAAGGCGTGAACTTCTCGTTGTTCTCGACCGGCAGCGAGAAGGTGGAGTTGTGCCTCTTCGATCAATCGGGTCGGCACGAGGTGCAGCGCATCAACGTGCGTGAGCGCACCGACGGTAACTGGCACCTCTACCTGCCCGAGGCGCGGCCCGGATTGCTGTATGGCTACAGGGTCTACGGACCGTACGATCCCGAGCACGGTCAGCGCTTCAACCCGCACAAGCTGCTGATCGAGCCGTACGCCAAGCACCTGGTGGGCTCGCTGGTGTGGAGTGATGCGCATTTCGGCTACCGCACCGGCAGTCCGCGTGCGGATCTGTCGTTCGACCGCCGCGACAGTGCGGCCGGAACGCCGAAATGCCGCGTGATCGACCCCGCCTTCACCTGGGGAGACGACCGGGCGCCACGAATTCCCTGGCACGACACCGTGATCTACGAGGCACACGTTCGCGGACTCACCCGGCGTCATCCGGACGTACCGCCGGCGCTGCGCGGTACCTACGCGGGACTTGCAACCGCGCCCATCGTCGATCACCTCGTACGCCTCGGCGTCACCGCAATCGAGCTGATGCCGGTGCATGCCTTCGTCGACGACCGCCAGCTCCTCGAGCGCGGGCTGCGCAACTACTGGGGTTACAACACCCTGGGTTTCTTCGCTCCCGAGAACCGCTACTCGGCCACCGGCAGGGTGAGCGAGTTCAAGACGATGGTGAAGGTGCTGCATTCGGCCGGAATCGAGGTGCTGCTCGATGTGGTCTACAACCACACTGCCGAGGGCAACCAGCTCGGGCCGACGCTCTCGTTCCGCGGCATCGACAACGCCGCCTATTACCGGCTGCAGCCGGAGCAGCCGCGCTATTACATGGACTTCACCGGCACCGGCAACACGCTGAACCTGCAGCACCCGCGGGTTTTGCAGCTCCTCATGGACAGCCTGCGCTACTGGGTGCTCGACATGCACGTCGACGGCTTCCGTTTCGACCTCGCCTCGGCGCTCGCGCGCGAGCTCCACGAGGTCGATCGCCTTGGCTCGTTCTTCGATACCATCGGTCAGGACCCGGTGCTTTCGCAGGTGAAGCTGATCGCGGAACCGTGGGACATCGGCAGCGGCGGCTATCAGGTCGGCAACTTCCCCCCAGGCTGGAATGAGTGGAACGACAAGTATCGCGATACGCTGCGCGGCTACTGGAAAGGCGACGGCGGACTGCTCGCCGACCTCGCCCGCCGCATCACCGGCTCCTCGGACCTCTACGAGGCGAGCGGCCGCAAGCCGAACGCCAGCATCAACTTCGTCACCGCCCACGACGGCTTCACGCTCGCGGACCTGGTGAGCTACAACGACAAGCACAACGAGGCCAATGGTGAGGAGAATCGCGACGGCCACAATGACAACCGCTCCTGGAACTGCGGCGCCGAGGGTCCGACCGATGACCCGGCGGTGCGCGCCTTGCGCGTTCGCCAGAAACGCAACCTGCTGGCCTCACTGCTGCTCTCGCAGGGTGTACCGATGATGCTCGGGGGTGATGAGCTCGGCCGCACGCAGCAGGGCAACAACAACGCCTATTGCCAGGACAACGAGCTCTCGTGGTTCGACTGGTCGCTCGATGCGGGACGCGTGGAGTTCCTCGAATTCGCCCGGCGAGTGATCCTGCTCAGGCGGCAGCATCCGGTCTTCAGCCGCCGCCGCTATGTGCGCGCCGATACCGTGACCCCGGAAGGACTCAAGGAGATCATCTGGCTGACCCCCGAAGGCCGCGAGATGACCGACAACGACTGGAACCAGGAATTCGCGCGCTGCCTCGGAGTGTTCCTCGCCGGCGGAGCGATCGAGCGCCGTGGCCCACGTGGCCAGCCAATCCGGGACAGCAACTTCCTGCTCCTCTGCAATGCGCATCACGAGATGATCCCCTTCAAGGTCGTCGAAGCACTCGCGGGAAAGCACTGGGCGACGGTGCTCGATACGGCTGCGGACGATCCTTTCGGTCGCAGGCCGCTGGAGGGCGACAGTTTCCCGCTGCCAGAACGGTCGCTGGTGCTTTTCGAGGAACAGGGCACGGCGGGCGCATGAAAATCGTCACCTACAATGTCAACGGCATCAGCGCGCGCCTCGCCAACCTGACGCGCTGGCTCGAGGAGAGCACGCCGGACGTCGTATGCCTGCAGGAGCTCAAGGCACCGCAGGAGAAGTTCCCTGAGATGTTGATTCGCGCCGCTGGGTACAGTGTCATCTGGCACGGTCAGAAGAGCTGGAACGGCGTGGCGATACTCGCCCGCGGAACCGAGCCGGTCGAGGTTCGGCGCGCACTACCGGGTGATCCGGAGGATAGCCATAGCCGCTACATCGAAGCCACCGTGAACGGGGTGCTGATCGGTTGCCTGTACCTGCCAAACGGCAACCCCGCGCCGGGTCCGCGCTTCGACTACAAGCTCCGCTGGCTCGAGCGGCTGATCACTCATGCAGCCGAGCTCGTCGGCAGCGATTCGCCGGTCGTGCTCGCCGGCGATTACAACGTTATCCCGACGGAGCGCGACGTCTACAAGCCCGAGCGCTGGGTCGACGATGCCCTCTTCCGCGTGGAGGTGCGCGCGGCGTTCACGCGGCTCCTCCGCCAGGGATGGACGGATGCGATCCGCACGATGCACCCCGACACGACGATTTATACCTTCTGGGATTACTTCAGGAACGCATACCAGCGCGACGCGGGCCTGCGCATCGACCACCTGTTGCTCAATCCGGCGGCGCGCCCGCTGCTTGCGGCAGCGAATGTGGATCGCAGTGTTCGCGGCTGGGAGAAGGCCAGCGATCATGCGCCGACATGGGTGGAGTTGCGCACGGGCTAAAGCGCGAGGTCCTGTCACACAGTCGCTTTAGGCTATCGCTCCATGAATTCAGGCAAGAGGCTCGCAACCCTCGCAGCGTTCGCCGCTGCCGGCCTTTTGGCGGCCGCCTTTCCGGATTCTCCGGCTTTCCCCCAGTCTCCCGCCTCTCCTGAGTCTTCGGCGACCACCGCATCGCCGGCCGGCGGTGCGCCGCCGAGATTCGATGTGTCCGCGACTCCCGGCCGTCCGCTGACTGTGGTCGTGTACGGTGACACGCGCTTCAGCCGCCGCGGCGGAGACATCGTCAACCCATACGCGCGACGCGAGCTGGTGCAGAAGATCGCCGACGAGAACCCCGCAGCGATCCTGATCGGTGGCGACCTCGTCTACGAAGGCCGCAATGCAGACGACTACGACGTCTATCGCGGCGAGACCGCGGAATGGGTGAGCCGCAGAATTCCCGTCTACCCGGCGCTCGGTAACCACGAGTTCAGGGGCTGCAGCCCCGACGAAGTCGATCCATGCCTCGAGAACTGGTGGAGCGCGTTCGGAAGTCTCTCGCTTCGGCCGCACCGGTGGTACTCCGTGAAGATCGGGGCGGAGATCCTCGCCGTGATCCTCGACTCGGACGCGCACCTCAAGCCGGGAAGCGAGCAACGCGTCTGGTTCGAGCACGAAATGACCAGCGCCGACCCGCACGTCAAGTTCATCCTGATCGTGTTGCACTATCCTCCGGTCCGTGATCCCTTCTATCCGCGCGCGCGGGAGGAGAAGCAGGTCGCCAGCTACCTCTCGCGCCAGGCACGCTCGTTGCGCGCACGGGTGATCGTCGTCGGCAGCCATGTGCACAACTACGAGCGATATTACCGTGACGGCGTCACCTACCTGGTGAGCGGCGGCGGCGGCGCCAAACCGGTTCCGGCAGTGCGGCTGTTCGGTGAGCGCTCGAAGCTCAAGACGTCGGTGAACTACCACTACGTGCGTTTCGTCCTCGACAGCGAGCGGCTCACCGGCACGATGGTGCGTTTCGATGCTGCGGTGGATCGCAGCGCCAACCCCTGGAGCGAGCCGGACCGGTTCGAGATCAAGGCGAAGGACTGAATGCGGCTGGGCGCGGTCGAAAACTGCGCGATCGTCGCGCCTCATGCGACGGTCGGCGTGCTGCGCCGTAAAGACGCCTGCCTAGGGCCGAAGGTCCCAGGCCCCAGGAAACATGGCCAGCGCGTTGCGCCGGTAGATTTTGTCGACGACCTCGCGCGGCAGCTGCAGCCCGATGAATGCGCCGTCGAAATCCTCCGAGTGCATGAGCTCCGCAGTCGCCAGGAAGCTCCAGTCGGCGCGCCACCCTTCGTGAATCGCGGCGACCGCGGATGCGTCTAAGTCGTCGGGGCCATAGGCCTCGTCGCTTCCATAAAGGATGCGATCCTGGTAGTGGATCAGAAAACGCCGCACCTTCTGCCGATCGCTCACGGCCTGATACTCCAGATGCACGATGCGTGCGGCAATGTCGACGCGCGCCTTGGGGAAACGATCGAGAAAATCAGCCACCTGATCCACGTCCCATTCGAGCGAGGCGAGATGCACGGCGTCGAAAGGCAGCGCCGGGTGCGCTCGCAGCATTCGGTCGCGCGCGGCCAGGATGAAGTCATGCGAAGGCATCTCCGGGTGGCGGTACATGTAGTACTGCGGATGCTCTCGGAAGTACACCCGATCAGAGCGCACCGTCATCTTCACAGCCGGCAGCCAGCAGTTGAGCGGCTCAGCCTGATGTCCCAGCAGCACGATGTGACGATGCTCAAGATGCGCGATGATCGGCTCGAGCCGGGGGTCATCCGGCATGACGTAATGCCCCGCGGCATCGCGCAGCATCATGCCGATGTTTTTCCAGATCTTGACGCCCACTGCACCGTGCTCGACATCCGCATCGATATCGCGCAGTACCGCAGCGCTCCAGCGGGGGGACCCGAAGCCATCGGTCGAGAATGTGGTTGCGAAAGCGACCCGGCCGGGATAGCGCGCGCGCAGAGACAAGGCATCGCGCAACTGCTCGCGGATTGGTGGGTAGTCCGGATAGTCGACGTCGATCGTGAGGATGCGGAAGTGGTCGGCGACCGCCTGCGCCATGAGACGATCGGCCGGCCCGTGCAGGTGCATATGGGCATCGATCTTCTCGATACGCGCGAAGTCATCCGCCGTGTAGTAGTGTCCGGCAGGCGCGTGCGTTGGCGCGGCAGGTGCCTCGGAAGAGCTTACAGTGCCGCAGATCGACACCGCGGCGACGCCGATCGCAATGGCCGTGCGCAGCCCCCCTCTCACACCAATCGTACCTCGATACCGCGCTGACGCAGCTGCTCGACCGCCTCGAGGGGCGCGGCGCGATCGGTGATCAGCATGTGGAGCTGATCGACGCGGGCGATGAGCGAGATATTGCGGCGCGCGAACTTGGAAGAGTCTGCCACGACGACCACGTGGCGCGCCATGGCTATCATCTTGGCGTTGAGCTGCGCCTCTGCCAAGTGCGGGGTCATGATGCCGATCTGCGGGTCGACGCCATCCGCGCCGAGGTAGAGACGATCGGCTTGCAGCGTATCCAGGGCGGCCTCCGCCATCGGTCCGGACAGGGAGTTGGACTCGCGGCGCAGGATGCCGCCTGGCACGATAAGCCGCACCGCGGGCACATCGATGAGAAGGGCCGCGATATTGAGGGCGTTGGTGATGACGTTGACGAACTGCAGGTCGAGCGTACGGATGCGGCGGGCTATCTCCGCGGTTGTAGTGCCCGAATCGAGAATGATGGTCTCGCCGTCGCGGACTAGTGCGGCAGCCGCGGCGGCGATGCGCAGCTTTTCGGTGCGGTGTTGCAGCTGCTTGAAGTCGAGCGACTGGTCCGCGTCGCCGACGGTGAGCGCACCGCCGTGAGTGCGGGTGAGAGCGCCCGCGGACTCGAGCGTGGAAAGATCCGCACGAATAGTGACCTGCGAGGTACCGAAGCGTGCGGCCAGCGATTCGACGGTGACGCGACCTTCCGCTCGCAGCAGCTCGCAGATACGGCGCCTGCGCTCCCCGACTAACAGGCCGCGCTCGATGGACTGCGACATCAGGCGGGTATCGCTTCCACGACCAGGAAGCGTTCGAAGGCAAGCTGCACAGCTGCGTTGGATGGTGTGACTTCGCCGAGGTCCCGCTCGTTGAAGTAATCGCGCAGGCGATAGCGCCCCGGGGCGAGTCCGCGGAGCTTCACCGGTCCGTTCCAGCTCTTCGCGTAGAAGGCGTAGTACAGCCGCCCCGACTTCTCGACCACGTGCGTCTCGGGCTTGTCGAAGCCGATGTCATAGAGACCTCCGCGGTAGACGCCTTTCGGCAGCAGCCGCTCGTTGTAGATCGCGATCCATTTGCGCCACAGGACCTCGCGCTCGGGGGTCAGAAGAAAGGAGTCCCTGGGCTTGGGGTCTTTCGGCCAGGTGAATTTGGTCGAGACGATCGCGCCGATGCCGACCGTGGAGGCGAAGTCGTCGCCGCCGTCGCTAAGCTCGACGTGATCGCCGGCGAATGCGGCGCTCGGGCCCATGAGTGCCTTCAGCGTCTTGCCCTTGAGTCGCACCTGCCACGAGGACTCCGGGTCGGAGGCCGGCGCCTGGTTCATGGAGGCGAAGTTGAAAAAAGAGTAGCAGGTACCGCACGGGCAGATTTCCATCACCGCCCCGGGATCGATGCTCAGCGCGGCGACGTACATCGCGTGCAGCAGCTCCTGGAGCTTCTCCGCCGACTCCTCCGGCCGGGCATGACGGTGCACCGGGTTGTAGCAGGGTGCCACGGCGTTCAGGTGCTGTCCGTCGATCTTGAGTCCGGCAAAGCCCCACTCGCCGATGAAGCGGCGCACAAGCGCCTCGCTGTAAGCGACAGTGGGCGTATAGGCGGGGCAGAGATAGAAGGTGTTCCACCAGGAAATGATCTGCGGCGCGCCATCACGATCGAGCAGCAGCATGTCGGTGTGATCGTGCAGGAGGTCCGAGCCCGGCGCCGCCGCAATCGGTGTCACCCACAGCCTCGGAAGCAGCGACTGCGCACGGATCTGCCGCACCAGGCGCTGCATGTCCGTGTCGCCCTGCGGATACTTCGCAGGATCCGGTTTCCAGTCGCCCACGTTGTTCTGCCAGCCGTCATCGATGACCGCCCAGTGCAGCCCGAGCTCCTTGACCTTGGGGAGTGTTCCTTCGATGAGTTGCACGGTGCAGTGGCGCTCATAGCCCCACGCGCACCAGATGGGATCGTAGCCGGCCTCGGGCGGCTGTGGAGACACGAGCCCGCGCTCGCCCATGATGCGGCGATAGGCGTCGAGAGTGGCGAAGTAGTCTCCAGTATGTGTCGCGATGAAGGTATCAGGGGTGCCGAGTTCCTCGCCAGGACCGAGCGGGTGCTCGATCGAGCCCGCGATCGCCAGATGCGCGCCATGGGCCGTGCGCGCAAGCGGCAGCGACAGCAGGCGTGGCATGGTCTCGAGGTGACCGACAGCGATGCCGCAGTCGCGCCGCCAGACATCGACGATCGGGGTGCCGCCGCCATAGTCGGAGGCGGTCATGCCCATGAAATTTTCCTGTGAGAAGCCCGCGCCTACAGGCTGCACCCAGTCGCGGCGATCTGCGTGGGTACTGCCGCAGTAGGACCAGAATGCGGGTTCGGTGGCATCGCCGGCGAGCAGCACCATATCTGCGCTGCGCCAGGCCTTGAGCGCGATCGGCCGCGCGCCGAGATTTCGATAAGAGACGTGATAAAAGGCGAGGCCGGGGTAACGCTCGTAAAGCGCGATGTGCAGCTGCTTCTCGATCTGCAGCGACTGTGATTGCCGAGTCGCCTCGCCCGCTACGACTGCCACGCCCGAGAGTGTCAGACCGATGCCGTGACCGTGCGGCCCGTCGACCAGCGCTCGGGTCTGCTCGCGCAGTGCGAATCGTTCCACGCGGCTGCCGTCGCTGAGAACGAGATACTCCGTCGCTGCCCACGCTGTCATGGGGATCTGCGATTGGCCTTTCTGGCGAGCGGGCCGCAGATACCAGGCGCGTGAGCGAAGTGTCGCGTCGAACTCGAGCCGCAGTGCCTCATCGCCTATCGCAGCGACCCAAGTCGACGCATTCATCTTCTGCGCAGGCATAGTGCGCGCGAGTGCGCCCGCAGCAAGCGCGCGCGAGGCCACGCCGCTCCCGGCCACGAGTTTGAGGAACCGACGTCGGCTGGTGGGTGTTCGGCTCACGCCTTCCGGACTTCGTTTGTCGCTGCGATGAGTGTATCGATGGGCCGGGCACTCCGTATCGGGGGCTATTGACTTGATCGAAAGATTTCGAAATAGTGTAGAAAACCAAAAGAAAAATCAAACTGGCACGCTTGGCTTTCGTTTTGTTGCGAATTTACATAATGTGGAGGAAAATCCTCCCAATCCATGTTCCCGGGTCCGTCCGGTCGTGACGCCGGGCTGCGCGACGGAACAGGTGTGGTGAATCGTCGCGCGGGCCTCATTTTCGCGCTCGTCACGACCGGATTCTGGGGCGTCTGGGGCGCTTTCGCCGGACGTCCAGCCGAGAACGGTTTTCCGGAAACGCTCGTGTATGTGGTCTGGGCGTTCACCATGGTCCTGCCTGCCGTGTATGCCCTCTCGCGCGTCCGATGGAAGGTGGAGTACGACGGCCGCGCGGTGCTCTTTGGCGCGCTGATCGGGCTCACCGGCGCCGGTGGTCAGATGCTGCTCTTTCACGCCGTCCACACCGGACCTACCTACCTCATCTTCCCGCTGATCGCGCTGTCGCCGGTAGTGACGATCGCGATGTCGGTCGGCTGGCTCAGGGAGAAGGTGAGCTCGATCGGCGGCCTCGGGATCGTCCTCGCGCTCATGTCGCTTCCGCTCTTCGACTATGAGCCGGGAGCCACGTCAGGCAGTCACGGGGTCACCTGGTTTCTGTACTCGCTCATCATTCTCCTCGCCTGGGGCGTGCAGGCTTTCTTCATGAAGCTCGCAAACCGCAGCATGAGCGCCGAGAGCATCTTCTTCTACATGACGCTCACGGGGCTCGCTCTCATTCCTGTTGCGCTGGTCATGACGGATTTCTCACAGCCGATAAACTACGGCGTGGGTGGCCCGTACCTGGCAGCCATCACGCAGACCCTGAACTCGGTCGGCGCGCTTACGCTGGTCTATGCTTTCCGCTACGGCAAAGCGATCGTGGTATCGCCGCTCACCAACGCCGGCGCCCCGCTCATCACCGCCCTCCTCTCGCTCGCGCTGCTCGGTATCGTCCCGCAGCCGCTCAAGGTGGCGGGCATACTTCTGGCGTTCGCGGCCGCGGCGCTGCTCGCTATCGAGCCAGAGGATCGCAGGTGAAGGAGCTCCTCGAGCTGGTGCGGCGCCATCGCGCGGGGGAGCCACTCGGGATCACCTCGGTCTGCTCGGCGCATCCGCTGGTGCTGCGCGCCGCGCTGTTGCACGCCCACGCGATCGGCGGCCCCGCGCTGATCGAGGCAACCTCCAATCAGGTGAATCAATACGGTGGCTACAGCGGGCTGCGACCCGCCGGCCTGCGCGACCTCGTCCGGGGCATGGCGGATGAGATCGGTCTGCCGCGCGAGCGATTGCTGCTCGGAGGTGATCATCTCGGACCCAATTGCTGGCAGGCGCAGCCGGCGGAAGCGGCGCTCGCGCGCGCCGCAGTCATGGTCGCAGAGTATACGAGCGCCGGCTTCCGCAAGATCCATCTCGACTGCTCGATGGCCTGCGGTGGCGATCCGCACGCGCTCTCCGAAGAGGTCATCGCCGAGCGGAGCGCATCGCTTTGCGCAGCGGCAGAGAACGCCTGGCTACACGCAGGCGGCGAACCACCGGTGTACGTCATCGGCTCGGAAGTGCCGACGCCAGGTGGGGCGCAGGAGAAGCTGCACAATCTCGCGGTGACCGAGCCGCATGCGGCGCTCGCGACCATCGCCGCGCACCGCGACGCCTTCGTGCGGCGAGGGCTCGAGGCGGCCTGGGAGCGCGTCATCGCGCTCGTGGTGCAGCCGGGAGTCGAGTTCGACCACGACGACGTCATCGACTATGTGCCCGCAAAGGCACAGCAACTCGCCATGTCACTCGAGCGCGAGCCGCGCTTGGTGTTCGAGGCGCATTCAACCGACTACCAGACCCCGGAATCGCTCGCCGCGCTGGTGCGCGATCATTTCGCGATCCTCAAGGTCGGGCCGGCGCTCACCTTCGCGCTGCGCGAAGCGGTCTGGGCCCTCGAGCACATCCTCGGCGAATGGCTGGGCGAGGAGCGAGCGCCGCGGGTGCGGGAAAGCGTGCTTGCGGCCATGCGCGCCGATCCAAAGCACTGGCGCAAGCATTACCACGGCGAAGGCCGCGCGCTGGATCTTCAGCTCGAATACAGCTTGAGCGACCGGATTCGCTACTACTGGCCGGTGCCCGCAGTCGCAGAGGCGCTAGGGCGGCTCGCTGCCTCATTCGACGAAAAAGCGCCGCCGCTTGCGCTGCTGCGCCAACATCTGCCGCAGGCATATCGCGCGCTACGCCGAGGCCAGATCCCGCTCTCCGCGCGCAGCATCCTCATCTATCAGGTCAGCCAGGTCCTCGGCGAATACTCGTGGGCCTGCGGGCAGAAGGTCCCTGCAAGGGTGCACGGGCCGGTCGGCGCAACCGACCGTCCGGGCGGCACTGCGGGCGATGCAAAAGGAGCTACGAGATGAGAACGCGAATCCGCTCTGCAATCGCCTGTCTGACCGCACTGTCCGTGCTGTCGTTTGGCATTACCCTCACTGTTCAGGCGGCCGATCCGGGCGTGGCAGGCGCCGCGACGGCCTCACCCGCTGCCGCACCGGCTGCGGTCGGCGGCGGGGCGTCCGCTGCTGCGTCGGCCGCCGCGCCGGAGTCGGCGCAGAGCGGCACGACCAGCAAGCAAGAGGAACTGCAGGTCGTCACGGTGTACGGCATGGCCGCGAACCTCGAGAAATCGCTCGAGATGAAAAAAATGGCTCCGGTGGTGATGGATTCCATCGATTCCACCGAGCTCGGGCGTTTCCCCGATGACGACGTCGCGGACTCGCTGAGCCATCTTCCGGGCATAAGCATCGACCGCACCACCGGTGGCGAAGGGCAGAAGATCACGGTGCGCGGCCTGAGCTCCGAATACAACATCGTCACACTTAACAACCGCATACTTACCAGCGACGATGACGGGCGCGACCTCGCCTTCGACGTGCTACCAGCCGAGCTCATCACGGGGGCCGACGTACTGAAGTCACCGGAGGCTGCCGCAGTCGAAGGCAGCATCGGCGGCACGGTGAACCTGCGCACCGCCAGTGCCTTCGACAACCCTGGTTTCCATGCAGGCGCCCACGCCGAGGGCAACTACAACGACATGTCGACCCTCAAGGGCAGCAAGTACTCGCTGTTCGTCGAAAACACCAACGATCCCGGGACGCTCGGATTCGTGCTCGGCGGGGTCTACTCCGACACCAACATCCGCACCGACTCGCTGAACGCATACAACCAGAACATCTACGGCCCGACCACATACCCCTACGCCGGCGGACCCGGCTCCGTGCCGCTCACGGCGACGCCCTGCTGCATCACCTTCGGTTCGATCTTCGACGACAAGAAGCGCTCGGCGCTTTCCGGCAGCCTCGAGTGGCGCCCCGATCCAACCTTGAAGATCAGCGTCGATGGGCTTTGGACGCACCTCAACGACCCGCAGATCGGCTACAACCAGTCCTATTACTTCGCCGGCAATCCCGACGGCACTCCGTGGTCGAACAACGCCGTCGTCCAAAATGGCGTGATCACAGCAGTCACGGTCAACCAGTTCCAGCCCGAAATGGTGAACAACGCCACCAACCGGCACGTGGATACCTATCTGTACGGATTGAACGCCAGCTGGAAGCCCGCGGAACGGCTCACCTTCGATGTCGATGGCTACCGCTCTACCTCGAGCCGGCCCGAGGGAGGCGCGGATACGTTCGTGACGGCCGGCCTAGTGAATGACCAACCGGTCGCCGAGGACATCCTCAATCTGGCGGATGTCCCCCACAGCCTTCCGAACCTCAACGTGGTGGTGCCGCCGAGCCAGCTCGGGCTGACGCGCTGCCCCGCGGGCACGGCCAGCGGGACCAACCCGGGCTACTGCTCGTACACCGCGCTCATGAATTCGGACTTCCTCAACAACAACAAGTACTGGTCGACGCACTACGTCGGGCTCAACGGCTTTTCAGTGCACGATGAGCTGGCGGGCATCACGCTGGCAGGTGAATGGCAGGAGAACGAAACCTTCCTCGACCGGCTGCTGTTCGGCCTCGGTTATACCAATCGCAATAAGAATCGCGATGACAGCAGCAACGACTGGACCAACGGCTCCGGACAATACGGCACCCTGTATCAGACCGCGGGCTGCCCGGTGCAATGCGCGCCCTACTCCTTCGCTTCGCAGGGTTTCAACGTGATCTCAATGGTAAACATACCGAACTTCATGCAGGGCGCCGGCGGCTCCTACCCGAAGATACTGCCGCAGCTCAACGCCGCGGAGCTGCTCGCTTTCCTGCGCAGCCTCAACGGCAGACCGAACCCGCAGTTTTGCACGGCACTGCCCTGCAACACGCCGTTCGACTTCGCCCTCACATTGCCGCAGCTGAACCCATACAACTCCTACGCGGTGACGGAAAAAACGGCCGACTTCTATGTCGAGCAGACCTTTGCGGGCAGCGACTGGTCGGGAAACCTCGGAGTACGCGTAGTGCGCACCGAGACCACCGCCAATACCGCCTCGGCGGCGCCCGAGGCGCTCTGGGCCTACCCGTCCGGGTACCAGAGCACGACCCAGACATGGAACCTCATCTACGGCAACGCGCAGCCGATCGGCGCGAACGGCAGCTACACGCTCGCGCTCCCATCGCTCAACGTGGCCTACTGGGTTCTGCCACAGACGCTGCAGGCGCGGGTGTCGCTGGCCGAGACGATGGCTCGCCCCAATCTGAGCGAGCTCGCGCCGACTTCTACCAACAACGCCATCAACGGCGTAGCGGGCAACCAGCTCTTCTACAATGGCACTGCGGGGCTGAAGCCCATCAAAGCGAATCAGGCTGACCTTTCGCTCGAGTGGTACTACGGCCCGCACTCGGCACTCACGGCCGCGCTGTTTTACAAGAAGCTCAGGAATGACATCTATACGGCCGTGCAGACGAACGTCAATCTCGGCACGCTGCAGTACTACGGCGGTCCGCCAGGCACGGTGCTGGGAG
>Ga0070734_10003720_pt1 | contig 15446 bp, 14 predicted proteins | sample Coa_R1_8_FD_66444 | JGI IMG/M metagenome (GOLD analysis project Ga0070734, IMG submission 66444) | Surface soil microbial communities from Centralia Pennsylvania, which are recovering from an underground coalmine fire - Coalmine... | ecosystem: Environmental > Terrestrial > Soil > Unclassified ...
GCATTCTCCATCTCACAGGCAATCTCATCTAGCCCTGCAAAAATGCGCTCGTAAGCAGCAGGATGTCTCTTCTTGCGCTCGGCAAGCTCTCTGACGGCGTTCCTCGTGCCGTCGTGGGGACCGACCGTACTAATAAGCAATTTCAGGTTTGATTTGATCTTTATGGGCCAGACGGTGGCAACGCTTCCCATCTTTTGAAAGCCAATAACACGCTCACCAATTACCACAGTGTGATCAATTCCCGACGGCGATCCGTGAAAAATGGTCTCTAATGCCAATGAGTGCTTCTGCAATGCCTCGTTATCAAGTGGCCAAGAGAAATAACGATAAATACCCCTTACCAGGGCAACGCTTAGAGAGGCTGAAGAGCCTAGACCTCGGCCGGGCGGCAAATTACCATCAACCACGATGGCAATATCTTTCAACATTTCGCCAAAGGCTAAGACCAAGTAATCAAGCGCATTTCTTAAAATTTGCGGACCGGGCGACAGAACTTTTCTCGAAACCTCGCCCATAAAAAGAGGGCCCACGCCTCGAATTATTGGCCCCTGTTGCCACTGACACGATTTTAGTTTCATGACGGCTACACGCACGCCAGTCTCGATGGGCAACGCAATGGCGCGAGCGCCGTAAACCACAGCGTGCTCGCCCACCAAAATGACCTTGCCCGGGGCGTAACTAAAAGCGATATCTGCTTGGCTAGACAGGTGCTTCATCAGCAAAGCCTATCAACTGCTAGTTTCTTTTGATGAAGTTTCATATGACCTTGCTGAATGCCTTCATTCGTGAGCGCATAAAGAGCAGCCAAGCACTGCGAAAGGCCAACACTAGCCATCACCGATGCTAGGCCTTTGGCAGAATTAGCGAACTTACCTAGAATTTTGTGGGCGAGTTTAACGCCGTGATGGCGATTGACAAGACCACCCACCACTCCCACCGCTAATGGCAGCGTGAGTTCAGCACAAAGCGTATTCGCTTCCTCATCAACCCACATCGCGGTCAGTGGTCGATAAGCACCCTGATAAGCGGCATAAGCATGAGCACCGGCTTCGATGGCCCTAAAATCGTTGCCGGTGGCCAAAGCTACCGCGTCGATCCCATTTAATATGCCTTTATTATGGGTGGCTCCCCGATAGATATCGGCTTCCGCAAAAGCATGAGCTGCCAGCATCTTGGAAAAGCTTGGTGAAATGGCTTCTAGGGCTATTTGGCATCGCGCGCGAGCAAGCCGTTGATCGCAAAGATTGGATAGTATCCTTAAGCCAATTTGCCCGTCCACCAACGGGCCTAGGCGTCTTGCTAGTTTTTCGACCAAAGTATTAATGGTATTTGCGCCCATGGCGTCAATCACGTCCATCATAGGTTCGACGATGAGCATTGGCCCTATCTTCTTGCAGGGCAAGAGCCTAAACGTGATATCAACAACGCCCCCACCCCTATCGGACATCGACCGACATTCGCCCTGTGCCCAATGCAAAAGATCCTCTTTGTGTGTATGGATGGCGGCTATCGCCTTATCAATATCGCGAAGCTGATAGAGCTGGATTTGCCCCTTGATCAAAGATCGATCAACGTTAGTAAAAAAGCCACCGTTTTTGCTCACCAGTTTAGCCATCTTGGAGCAGGCGGCCACGATGCTAGGCTCCTCTGTGACCATGGGTACAAGCACGGGTGTGTCATCAACGATAAAATTGGCGGCTATAGCTAATGGAAGCCCAAAAGTTGCTACCACATTTTCGCTGATCAGATCGGCATCGGCTAATGAAAGTCCAAGGTCGGCAAGATGAAAATCTTCCTCGCTTAAACCGATGGGCAACGACAATAAAGCCTTACGCCTCTCCAGGGCACTAAGATTAAAAAATCCCGCCAATCGTGACCATTGCTCCAAAACACTCATAGCCACCTGCTTACGCAACTAGCTAAAACATATCAATGAGGATCAGCGAGGGGTGTTCTGGGTGACTCATTTGAAAGTGCTCTAGCAAATCTGACGCGCTCGTGCAGCCGTCTTGGCAAACTGGACAGACAATGGATTTGACGGGACCAATTGACACCAACTTTGGGTGCTTAGCTGCAATATGGTTTGCGCAATCGCATCTCAATTTATATCCACTAGGGCACTTCGGATCTGGGCATAACCAGTTCTTGTTATTTTTGCTTCGCTTCGGTTTAAAAACGTTGCTATATGTGGAGAAGACTTCGCGATGATCCAGCCGCATATGACGTGCTAGATCGTATTGACGGGAAAATCCGTAAGGACAGTCCCTTTCGGGACAGGGGAATGCTTTGTCTTTCTTGGGAGTCCTTAGTGGTTTGAAAACCTCGGGATATGAAGCTACCAGCTTTTCATGCTGTTTTTGAAAGTGTCGCTGCAAGCTGGTTCTTTTGGTGTATGCTATCCCACATCCCGGCACAGGACAAATAAAACTCTGCTTCGCCGCCCATAAATTGGTTCCTGCAATTAATACGATATTGATATAGATAATAATTCGAGCTAAACTAAGCCCGTAAATTGATTTCATAAATTACCTTTGGTCTTTAAAAGAAATATATGACTACATGCTAATTGGAACGACCCTAACCCATATTCTGCTTTGTTCAATACCGGCTCCTAGTGGCAAGCCGTGCACCATACGAGCTTAATTAATAGAATCTTGGTGGAAGAACCGAATGTCTGTCGGTTAAATGGCAACTGATTAAATTTGTTGCGTTATTTATGGAGATTATATGTTGGGCCTAGTAATTGCCTTACTTATCATATCGCTTATTGCTGCTATTTTTGGCTTTACAGGGATAGCTGTCACCACCGCTTATATTGCGAAAATTATATTCTTTATTTTCGTGGTGCTATTTGTGATTTCCTTGATTTTCTATCTAATCAGTGGCCGGCGCCGCCCTCCCCCACCACTATAAATTTTGCGCGGCTTTTGTAGGCGGCGTCCTTCGTGTTCGTGATAGAGTCAGTTGGCTCACGAAACTTTGAAGGCGCCCATGCCAAAAAACCTTACGCAAAAATTAATAGAAAGCCATTTAGTTGAAGGTAAGCTAAAAGCATCCGAGGCTATCGCTATCAAAATCGATCAAACTCTCACCCAAGACGCCACGGGCACCATGGTCATGCTTGAACTGGAAGCTATGGGTTGTCGCAAGGTGAAAACAGAAATTTCTGCCCAATACGTTGATCACAATCTATTACAAACCGACTTCAAAAATGCCGACGATCACCTTTTTTTAGAAAGCGCATGCAACCGCTTTGGTATTTGGTATTCGAGGCCAGGCAATGGTGTAAGTCATCCGCTTCATATGGAGCGTTTTGGCATACCGGGCAAAACCTTGCTCGGCTCCGATAGCCACACTTGTGCCGCGGGATCATTGGGCATGCTTGCCATCGGAGCCGGCGGTCTTGAAGTCGCACTAGCCATGATGGGCGAGCCCTTTTATATGACAATGCCCAAGGTATTCGGTATTCGTTTGACAGGCCGCTTAAAGGATTTTGTTAGCGCCAAGGACGTCATTCTCGAGATATTACGACGACATACGGTCAGTGGTGGAGTAAATAAGGTTCTCGAATATCATGGACCGGGCTTAAAATGCTTAAGCGCCATGGATCGTCACGTAATCGCCAATATGGGCGCTGAACTTGGGGCCACATCGAGCGTATTTCCATCTGATGAAAATACGCGGGCGTTTTTACGCTCCCAAAAACGCCTTAAGGATTTCAAGGAATTGGCGGCCGACCACAATGCCTCCTACGACGAAGAAGACGAAATTGATTTAGGCAAGCTTGCGCCATTGATCGCATGCCCCCAAAGCCCAGACAAAGTGGTCTTAGTAAAGAGTGTGGCCGGGAAGGAGATTTATCAGGCCATGATCGGCTCGTCAGCTAACCCAGGCTTTCGCGATTTCGCCATCGCAGCCATCATGCTTAAAAACAAGATTATTCATCCCCATGTTTCATACGATGTTAATCCAACTTCCCGGCAGATTTTGGAGAATCTGGTAAAGGATGGTTATCTCAATCTTTTGCTACGGGCCGGTGCTCGCATCCATCAAGCTGGCTGCAATGGCTGCATAGGCATGGGGCAAGCACCTGCAACCAAGAAAATAAGTTTGCGCACGGTGCCAAGAAATTTTCCTGGACGGTCGGGCAATAAGGAAGATCTTGTCTATTTATGTAGTCCAGAGACCGCAACCGCATCCGCCATAACAGGAGTCATCACTGATCCCAGGACATTAGGCCTTAAATACCGCAAGCTTGGTGAAAAGAGTCGGATACTGTTAAACCACAAAGATCTAAGCGAGCCCAAAAAGGCTAGGAAGCGCACCGAACTACTGATGGGCCCCAATATCAAACCATTACCAAATTTCGCTCCGCTTGCTAACAAACTCGTTGGCCCAGTGATTCTCAAAGTATCTAACAACATCTCCACCGACGAAATATTGCCAGCCGGCAGCCAGGTCCTACCATATCGCAGCAATATCCCAGAAATTGCCAAGTTTGCGTTCCAACAAATTGACGAAAGCTTTTATAGCCGGGCACAGCCTCATATGGATGCTGCAAGCTTTGTGGTTGCCGGCGCCAACTATGGGCAAGGATCAAGCCGCGAACATGCCGCCATCGCGACTCGCTATTTAGGTATTAGGGCAATTATTGCGGTGTCGTTTGCTCGCATTCATCGAAGCAATTTGATCAACTTTGGGGTAGCGCCGTTAATATTTGCCACCGCCAAGGACTATAAAAGCATCGCTCAGGAGGATAGGCTGTCATTTAACAATCTAACGGAAGCTATCGCAACGGGCGCGTCCATAGAACTACGCAACGACACCAATAAAAAGACTATCTTGGTGACCTGTCCCGTCAGCGACCACGAGCGACGAATTCTATTGATGGGCGGCGTCATCCCCATGAAGAAGAAGACGCAATCTAAAAAGTAGCCCAATCCCAGGTTGACGGCAAATGGCCACAAAATAAACGCTGGCCTAAACAGTGCGCGCTATTTGCAACAGTCTGTGTTTGTCATTCCTGCGAAAGCAAGAATCCAATTGCCGACTGCTGCGCTTGACTACTGCTTACGCACAACTATGTTAAATGACATCGCACAGGATATATATCCATCCCTATCTCGTTCCACTAGCTTAGGTTTAAAGCCCATTTCGTAAAGTGTATTAAGCAACATGCTAATTGCCGCACCCATTTTTTGCCCAGCGGTGTCTAGCTGATATAACGACTCCTCTTTCAAGACAAAGTTTCGGCTTCTAAATTTCTTTTTTAACACTATAGCCCGACCAATAGTCGCGACCCGATCTTTGAGCTCTGTTTTTTTCCCATAAGTTGGAATCTTGGTTAGTTCCATCAATTTTGCAAACTCGATATTTATGATGGGAGACAGCGCCATCTGAGAGCGCTGCCATAGAACCCACGCCAAGAGCGGACTAACCTCTTTGACCGAGTCTCGATCACTAAGAAAATTCTTGCTCGGCAATTGGAAAAGACGCTCATCAATGTCTTCTGCACGCGCGTCTGCGATGAAGTTCTCTCGCTCTTTGTCATCGGTGATTGTCAGTAGATGCTGATAAACCACTTGATAGGCTTCGAATCGCTTGCTCTCATCTTTATGGGGATTCTTGATGGTTTCATAATAGCTATGCATCTCGTCATTGGCGCGCCATGAAGAGTATTTCCTCATGAGTTCACTCGCGGAAGCAGCGCCTATCTTCACAAACTCTTGTCGCAATTTGTTGGCGTCATCATCGTGAAAGAACCTTGCAGCAATGTCGTCATGTTCGAAATCAATGCCCAACTCAACAGTTGCGTAATAAACGTAAGTTAAAACCAAAAAGCCATCGGCTGAGATAGGAATCTTGGCACCACCCTCCGCACCAAGCTCAACAAGCATGTCTTCTATAGCGGGACTGAGCGCCTTCAATTTTGCAAGAGAAATGGTGAACTTTTCACCATCCTCGGTAACCACATCTACCGTGGGACTTGGATTGGTAAAATAGACCTGTCCCGATGGGGTGCGGATAAGCTCCCACGGCTCACGATCACTTTGATCAGCTGCATAGAGCCATCCATAAAACAACATGTACAACAACACGAAAAATAAGTGCTTTCTCTTTATCATGCGCCATCCTCAAGGCATTTACGGCCTATGTGATCCGGCGCAGGAACGTGGGTTGTCAGGTGTTTATTCCACTCAGCTATAAGCCGCTTACCGTGCACATCAGGTTGCTAGTGGATAAATCGATAGTTGTGGGAGCATCACCATCAAATTCCACTACCCCTGAATGGTAGACTAGCTCTTTCGGCATCAGCATGTCTCCTTGGTCGAAGGAGATAGAAAACCCAACCGAGCGGGTAACGCGGTAAACCTCGTTCATATTGGCGCTTATGGTCAGCGTTTTTGCGTAATAGGACGATCGGCTGTCAATCGTGACATAAGCCGAGCCATAGAAACTGCGTTCTTCATTGACGCTTAAGCTTAAGCGATTCTCCATCCCAGGGGCATAATATTTTAAGCGCGCTATCTTCTTCGTGGGACTAAGTGAAAGATTGAGCATTTTGTCAGGGTTATTTGGGTCCTTGCAGCTTATCGTTATGGGAAAAACTGGTGCGTCTTCATCTGCACTAGGCGCTCCGATAAGGCTAAAAGCAAAACCCATCAAAAAACAAGTTGTTACGATTTTATGCATATGCATGATCGACCTCCTGCCTTGTTAGAAGGGCGGTATTGGTCGCTTGTTCACAATTTTTCGGAGGGTTTCAAGTTGGAGATTTTTTAGGTCGCCTTAGGAAGACTTTTTGAAGCGATCCCGCAGCGTTAGCGAGGACAGGAAAAAAAGTGCTTGCTAAGGCGACCTAAAAATCTCCAACTTGAAACCCTCATTTTTCGAGATTGGTAGCCCTATTATGCGTTGGCCCTCACCCTTAATCCCTCTCCCAGAGGGAGAGGGAAATCTTCGGCCTTTTGGGATTATTATTCCACATCCTGGATGTTAACATAATTCGGATTATGGGCCTTGTGGGCTAGACGATGGGTTTGCCGGCTTTGAGGGCGCGTACGCATTCTAGCAACCACTCCCGCAATCGCTTTTGATCACCGGGCGCAAATTTTTGAAATTTGGCGCCCACCATCCAAGACCCGCCTTGATCTTCCGACCACACCACTTCGGATGATGCCTTTAAAAGCTCAATATCTTTGCTCACAGGGATGTATAGCAATATATTGATTTGATCACCAACGTTAAGTTCTTCGAGGGTTTCGAAGCTCACGCCACCGATGGCGAGATTACGCGACGTTGCGGTAAAAGATTGGGGCCCCAAAGTTACTTCAATACGGATTTCAATGGGCGCACGCAAATGCCGGGTTGGCTTCTTTTCCGAAGCACGTGGCTCATCGGACTGAGGAATATCATCTTGTTCATTGGTCATTTTGGCACCTCAAATATGATATAAAACCGCTTACCTACAGGAATTTTTCAATTACGCAATAAGCCATCAACGTAGTCCAATACCTGTGATCTTAATGGTTGTTCATGTGGCTCTTGCGAAAGTGATTCAATCTCAATCAAACAAGTGGGGCTTGTTACATTAATCTCAGTCAGGTACCCACCTATGACATCAATACCAACAAAGTGAAGCCCCAAGGCCACCAGATGTGGGGCAATGGCTGTAACAATCTCGAGATCACGAGCATCAAGTTTGCACGCTTTGGCCCGGCCACCCGCGTGAAAATTGGCCCGGTGGTCATTGCTTTTCGGCACCCTCATGACAGCCCCAATGGGCTTACCGCCAAGCACCAAAATACGCTTGTCACCCTCGCGCACGTTGGCAATGTAAGACTGCACCATGATGGGCATGCTATATCGCTGGGTCAGGATTTCTAAGGCTGATGCTAAATTGCGGTCGCGCCGGTCGAAAACTAAGATAGACGAGCCCCCAGCGTAAAATAGCGGCTTCAGCACCGCACACTCTTGCTCGTCAATAAAGGCCATGAGTTTTGCCTTATCGCATGCCACAAGTGTCGGCGGAAAATACTTGCCTGCGATTTGATAACCAAACAGCTTTTCATTGGCAAGCATGATGCCCGCAGGGTCATTGAGCATCTTCGATTTTTTGGGATCGTGATATCTAAGCATCAACAGGGCTGAAAGAAATCTCTCATCCACCGGCGGATCTTTGCGCATGAAAATGATTAAAAACTGATCAGCTGGCCGAGGACAAAGCTTTTCAGTATAGGCTGGCGCTCCACAGTCAGCCACCGGGGCCGACATAAACCAAAGCTTCCCCTGCGACAAAAAAATGTCCTTAATTTCACAGGCGAAATTATCAATCCCCCGACTCTTTGCTTCCTTCATGAGGGCGAGCGTTGTGTCGGTTCTGGGATTGAGGGTAGCAAGGCTATCAACTATATATAGATATTGCTTTGTCATTCACCGTTCTCGTCGCGATTCATTAAAGCTCTTTGAGCGAAAGCAGTGTCTTAACCACGGATTGCTTAGCATCACCGTAAACCACCCCCGCATTATCCATGGCGAATAGCGGATTCTCCACACCAGCAAACCCGCGACCACGACCGCGTTTCATCACAATAACTGCCTTCGCCTTGTCGGCATTAAGGATCGGCATGCCGAATAATGGGCTAGTCTTATCACTTCGAGCAGAAGGATTAACCACATCGTTAGCACCAATGATGACGGCCACATCGGCGGTTTCAAACTCACCGTTGATTTCGTCAAGATCAAACAGCTCATTATATGGGATGTCAGCTTCGGCTAACAACACATTCATATGTCCAGGCATGCGTCCCGCCACTGGATGAATAGCATATGAGACGTTGACACCGTTGGCTTTAAGCTCATCCGCAAGGTCGCGAAGATTCCGCTGGGCTTGCGACACCGCCAAACCATACCCTGGCACGATAATTACCTTGCTGGCATTCTTTAGCAGCATGGCTGCATCGGTGGGAGAAAATTCTCGCACCGGTTTTTCTTCTTGCATCTTATTCACAAGGTCGACGCCGCCAAAGGCGCCAAAAACCACGTTCATCAATGAACGATTCATGGCATGACACATGAGCCTAGTGAGAATCACCCCCGATGCTCCCACGAGTGCGCCCGATATGATCAAAATGTTGCTCTTGACCACAAAGCCAACGGCCAGCGCCGCGAGACCCGAATAGGAGTTAAGCAATGAGATGACAACCGGCATGTCAGCGCCACCAATAGGCAGCACCAACAAGATACCTAAAGTCGACGCCACCAGCGAAAGCGCGACAAATAATCCTAAGTCCTTGGGGCTTGCGATCAACAGATAGAGTAGAACAAGCACCGCCAAAGATAACAAAATGGTGACAAGACGCTGGCCCCTAACCAGAATTGGACGAGTGGGCATTAGTTCTTGCAGCTTAAAAAATGCCACCATGCTTCCCGTAAATGTTATTGCCCCCACTGCGACGCTAAACCACGCTGTTATGCTAAATAATATCGACGGGCTATTGGTGCCATCAAAATAGATGCGCAAAATTTCCGCAATAGCAACGAGAACAGAAGCAAGGCCCCCAAAGCCATTAAATATAGCGATCATCTGCGGCATGGCGGTCATTTGCACACGTTTCGCAGAAATCACGCCAGCTATGGATCCTAGTGCCATGGCCACTGACATGGGCATGATGACCGACGGCCGCTCCATGATTAGCGTAACCACTATGGCCAGCAGCATTGCCCCGGATCCAATCAGGTTGCCCAACTTTGCAGTCTTTGGTGACGACAGAAGCTTAAGGCAGACAAAGAACCCAGATGCCGCCAACAAAAATGCCATTTCAAATCCGAAGGCACTTACTGAATCAAAGGCTCTGTCCATCATGCACCTTTGCCTTTCTTGATGCGAAACATGGAAAGCATGCGATCCGTAACCACGAATCCTCCCACCACATTGATGGTGGCAAAAAACACCGCAACGAACGCCACCACATCACCGAGCACGCTCTTTTGCCCCACCGATACAACAATCGCACCTAATAAAATAATGCCCGAGATGGCATTCGACCCAGACATCAGCGGCGTATGGAGCATCGTGGGCACTTTAGAAATCACTTCAAAGCCAATAAAGCTCGCCAATACGAGAACATAGATATAGATTGACAAATCGGACAACGAATATTCACTCATGTAAACCTCACCACACTCATCTAGTTATTTCCCATCATTTGAGAGATTGTCTTGGGTTATGTTGAGATGTTGGATGGTATTGACAAATTTGGCATATCGCTGCGCCTGCAGGATCGGCCGGCTGAAAATTGCAATTAGATGTCCGGCCTAGGGCTTCAGCGCATCGATATGCCAAATTTGTCAATACCATCCAAGACCTCAACAAAGCCTATTGATGAGAGCTCCCTGATGGCAAATAACTGCCTCCTGCAAGATCTCGTCGGCAAAATTAACTTCCTGACCACTAAAAACAAGCTGCAACAACGAGTAGATATTTTTGCTAAACGTAAAACTGGCATCCTTTGGCACCATACGCGCAAGGTTATCAGCGCCGTAGAGCCACACGTTATCCTTCCTTACCCATTCGTTGGGCACAGATCCAATAACATTACCGCCACTTACCGACGCCAAATCAACAATCACCGAGTCCTTCTTCATTAACGAAAAAATCGACTCATCAAGCAAAACCGGCGCCTTGCGTCCAGGAATCTGCGCTGTGGTAATTACGGCATCCATGTCCTTAGCGAATGCCGCAAGCTTCTCTCGCTGTTGTCGCAAGGCACTTTCTGACAGGCTCTTGGCATAGCCACCGCTGCCCTCACCGGATTCTTCGATCTTTATATCGACGAATTTGGCGCCCAAACTTTCAACTTGCTCTTTGGCCACCGCACGGACGTCATAGGCAAATACCACTGCACCCAGCCGCTTGGCGGTAGCAATCGATTGCAGGCCAGCAACACCCGCACCGACGACGAGGATTTTGGCGGGCTTAATAGTGCCCGCGGCCGTCATCATTAGTGGAATCACCTTGGGCAGCCGTTCAGCCACCAGCAATACCGCTACATAACCGGCTATGTTGGCCTGCGAACTGAGCACATCCATGCTTTGTGCGCGAGAGATGCGTGGGATTTGTTCTAGTGAGATGATGGTTGCCCCCATACGGCAAAATCCTTTGACCACATCCAAACTAAAAAATGGATCAAATAGCCCAATGATGGTTTTGTTCGCGAGGCTAGGTGCATTAATGAAACTGCCACCATTCACCGCTACCAAATACTCAGAGCGATTAATAAGCTCGTTATGGTCTTTAACCACCACGGCGCCAGCTGCCTCGTAATCAAGATTAGAAAACCCGGCCTGCGCACCAGCATTCTCTTCGACAAACACTGTAGCCAACTTGTCCTTGATCAACAAAGCCACCACTTCCGGCACTAAGGCTACGCGAGACTCTCGTGCGTCGGTTTCTTTCATGACGCCCAATGTTCTCATATGATTCCCTCAAATTTTGCTTTTCTCCCACACCCCCCTATTAAAATTACCGATCTAAGTCAATCTATAGGCTCTGTTCGGGTAGGGTTTTATTATTTACCATAAAAATACATAAGTAATCCCAACAATTTTTAGTTAACAAATGTTGGTGAGGAGTGGTATTAACGATGAAAAACATTGAAGTCTATACGATTAATAACTGCAGTTATTGCGAAGCGGCCAAATCGTTGCTGTCCCACCACAATTTGGTCTTTAAAGAAATTAACATCAGCAACAATGATGCCGCGAGAATTGAGCTGATGGAAAAGACGCACCATCGAACGCTGCCACAGATTTTCATCGACGATAAGTTTATTGGCGGATACACCGAACTTAAGGAGAGTCTAAAGCACAAAGGCTGCTGCAATCACTAACGAGGAAATTTGCGATAATGAAAAGCAATTGGACGGTGCAAGACAGCCTTGACCATTATCTGATTTCTCGATGGGGCCAGCCTTTTTTTTCCATTAACAGTCATGGTCACTTGGAATGCCGCCCCAAAAGAGGAATATTAGGAAGCATCGACCTTAAAGAGCTAATTGATGACTTAAAGCGACGCGGAATTAAGACGCCCGTTCTCATTCGGTTCAATGATATCCTGGCAGCTCAGGTGGAGTCATTGGCCTCCTGCTTTCAAAAAAGCATAGATGAATACAATTACCATGGAAGCTATCGTACCGTGATGCCAATTAAGGTTAATCAGCAACGGCACGTGGTGGAGCAACTTGTGGACCGCGGTGCTACCTATTATTTAGGGCTTGAGGCGGGCTCAAAACCTGAGTTGTTGGTGGCCATGGCGTTGCTCAAAAAAGATCGCGGTGTTTTGGTTTGCAATGGTTATAAGGATGAAGACTACATTGAAACAGCGCTGCGAGCCGAGCGCTTAGGCATTAAGACATTATTGGTTTTAGATCGATTCGCCGAACTGCAAAAAATCATTGACGTCGCCAAAAGGCTTAATATCAAACCGCGGATAGGCATTAGAGCCAAGCTTGCGGCACGAGGCAAGGGCCGATGGGTTGAGTCCTCAGGTGACCGCAGCAAATTTGGTTTAACCATGCGGGAAATAATGCAATCGGTGGAGTCGCTGCGAAAAGAGAATATGCTCACCAGCTTAAACCTCTTGCATTTTCATATCGGCTCGCAAATTACCGCGATTCGTTCGATCAAAAATGCTATTCGCGAGGCCGCGCATCTTTATTGTGGGTTACGGGCGATTGGTTGCCTCGATCTCGATCACATTGACGTGGGCGGGGGACTGGCTATTGATTATGATGGTTCGCAAACCAATTTTCATTCATCGATGAATTATTCGGTACAAGAATATGCCAACGATGTTGTTAGTGTGCTGCAAGATATTTGCGACGAGTTAGAGCAACCTCATCCTCACATTATTTCGGAATCGGGAAGAGCACTGGTTGCGCATCATGCCGCCCTAATTTTTGATGTGCTGGGTGCGAACGAACTAGGCATCAAAGAGGCGCATATCAATAGACCGGGCGAAGAAGACCACTCTATCATTCATACAATGTATGATGCCTACGAAGCAGTGAGTCTTAAAAATGCGCAGGAGTGCTTTAATGACGCCGTGACGGCCAAAGACGAGGGCATCGCTCTCTTTAGTCATGGCGTGATTGATCTCGAAAGTCGCGCACGCATCGACGAGATATTTTGGGCAACGTGCAAGAAGATTCTTAAGGTTATTCAAACGGCGGCATATGTGCCGGAAGATTTGGGCAATCTAAATAAAATGCTAAGCGACACATACTACTGCAACTTTAGCGTGTTCCAATCCATGCCTGATGCATGGGCGGTGGGGCATCTATTTCCTGTGGTGCCTATCCATCGCCTTAATGAAGAGCCGACACAAGAAGCCATCCTGGCAGATTTGACCTGCGATTCGGATGGCAAGATCGATCAGTTCATTGATTTGCGCGACGTCAAACGAACCCTGCGCCTCCATAAACTCAGAGACCAGGAGCCCTACTATTTGGGTGCCTTTCTCGTGGGTGCATATCAAGAGACCCTTGGTGACTTGCACAATTTGTTCGGCGATACTAACGCCGTGCACGTCTCTTTGGGAGATGATGGTAGATATCGGTTAGAGCATGTCGTCGTGGGTGACACCATCAGCGAAGTGCTAAGTTACGTTGAATATGATCGTATCGATTTGGTTCGCCGTGTTCGTGATTCGGCTGAACTTGCTGTACGAGAAGGTGAAATGACGCTTGAGCAATCAGCGGAGCTCATGAAGCGCTATGAGGAAGGACTGTCAGGCTATACCTATTTGGTCTGAGGAATGACTTGGTATTTGTCATCCTCGGGCGAGCCCAAGGACGACATGACGATCGCGCTATTCCCTTCCTGAGCGCTTTTCTTCTCGTTCGAGCTCTTCTTTGTAGGTTACGCTATATCGCGTCCACGGCCTAAGCTTTAGCCGAGCATAGCCGATGGGCTCATCAGTCCCTTCACACAGGCCATAGGTATGGTCTTGAACTTTTTCAAGCGCTCGCTCCACTTCACGAAGTAATTTAGCATCCCTATCCAAAAGGCGGGTTTCCATGGATACTTCCGCATCGTCGGCGGCTTGGTCGGCCTCGTCACCTGGCACCTGTTCTGATGCAGCCCCAGGACGGCGACTTTTTAAGCGACTCACAAGCTCCAGTCTTTTCAATTCCAACAATTTGATAAGCTCCTTTTCCTGTGTCGGAGTAAGAGCTTTTTCAGCTGACCGCGATACCATCTTATTAATTCTCCCTTAACCTACGGGTAGGATAAACATTTTAAGATGAAAGACCCTAAAAATTCTAAAACCTAACCGCTGACTCTTGCCCTTCTAAGCATTTCTTGCCCACGAAAGCGCGCTTATCTTTAGCAGGAAATCATTGAGAAATGCAAGCCGCGAATTGTAAAAAAAACAGGAACTTAACTTCTAACTGGCTGGAATTTAATCCTATTCCCATTGCGGTGGCTAGCACCTAAACGCTTTGCCCGATACTTAGCAATATATTGCCAGTTATGCAGCAACACCAAGATCGAAAAAAAGCATTAATTATCTGGATACTATTTTCACCACATCTTCTCCCAAATCGGGCCTAAGGATGAGCTTATCTCTGGTCTTAGTCTTTAGATCACCATCACCCTCCGCCATGGTCAGGTCACGCGCTTCATCGATATGCTCTAGCAAGGCGTTCCTCAGGCCTGCGGCCCTAAAACATGATGAAAGTCTGGACCCTTTCGGCATAAATTCCGGCCGTAAAAAGCTGAGGACGGGTTTATCCAAGATGGTGATATACCATTCATGATCTCGCCCATAATAGATGTCGGCTAGGATCGCAGCTTCACCACCAGCAAAAAAGGGCAGCTTATAAATGGCGATGAGCTCCTGTTCCTCTTTGCTCTCGACGGTGAGATAACCACCCTTCAAGGTCTTTAGATCTGGGCCCTTTTGATCATGAATGGAAAATATGATATGCTTGATCTTCTTCGCATCTAGTGTCATGCCGCTGAAATTGATGTCGACGAGATGCCTCACGTTTTCTTCAATTAGTCGCCTTCTTTGCTTGACGAAATGTGTGGTAGTCCCATCCATATCGGTGACCAAAACTTCTCTCTCACCACACGATACGTCACCATAGAGACATCGATAATTGCCAACGTGAACATTTACTGCGAGCTGGTTCTGTTGGGCGTCCTTAGGCTTATCATAACCAATGGTAAGTCTGAGATCTTGTGTCTTTGGTAACTTAATCGCTCTTCCCTCCGTCAAAATATGGAGCGTGCCGTTTTTAACCTTGATATCCTTGCCAAGTACGGGCAACCACTGCATGGTATAAAATTGACCATCAATTATTTCGTTTAGACTATCGCCTTCTAGGTTTGTGTCGAATCCCCGGCAAACTGAGTCGTACCACCATTCATTATCTCGC
>Ga0070734_10003721_pt1 | contig 15439 bp, 17 predicted proteins | sample Coa_R1_8_FD_66444 | JGI IMG/M metagenome (GOLD analysis project Ga0070734, IMG submission 66444) | Surface soil microbial communities from Centralia Pennsylvania, which are recovering from an underground coalmine fire - Coalmine... | ecosystem: Environmental > Terrestrial > Soil > Unclassified ...
CATTAAACTGATGACCGACAAAAAGCACGGCTCTTTCCAAAGTCATAGTGCTAACCCGGGCATCAAAGTCACGCTGATAAAAAGCGCTGCCATAGCCAGAGATAACAGTTTTGCTTGCATTCACTCCACGGCTTAGGGAATCTTCATTCGTCATGAGCTGCTGCGCACGTGTCCTGAATTGTGCATGAGCAGTTATGGTTCCGGTAAAAAAAACAATCAGGGGAAATATTCTTTTCAACATATCATTTCTTGAGCTGCAAAATTAGTTTGCAACAAAAACAGAGACTTACGCAATGAGTAAAACGGTTTACACAATCAGGAAAATACCTGCAAATAAGAAATGAGGAATAAAGAATGAGAGAATTAAATACCACAAATCGTTTATTATGTGCATCGTTTTCGATTGCTCATTTTTCGCAGTAACTTTCAGTAAATATTTAATATGAAAACGATGTTATTCTGCGGTGTATGCTATATAATGATTTTAATATTTAATAGCTGCAATCAGCAAACCATTACAGATAATAAACAAGCAGAAATTGACTCTTTAAAAACTATTATCGCTCAATTAAAACCCGGGCTTGGGGAATTTATGTTGCAGATAAGATATCATCATGATTCGCTTGGAAAAGCAATCATTAATAAAAATTATGAAAGAGCAGCTTATGAAATCGATGAATTAAAAGAAACAGCAGAAAAAATTGAGCAATTGAATATCACGAACGACAAACTTCAAAAACCATTTGCTATTTTCTATGAGAAATATCTGCAATCACCTTTGCAAACATTAGCTGATGCCGCTTCTAAAAAAGATGATGCATCTCTGAAAACAAATTTCATTTCGCTCACAAGCAACTGCAATAGCTGCCATAAAGAAAATAATATGGAGTTTATGAAGATTGAGTAGTTATCTAAAAGTTGCAAGTTTGTGGGTATTCACAATTCACCATTCACGAAAAATCAATGAAATAATAATTCACAAGGTTTCAACCCAGTGTGCTTTTTAAATGCAGTAGAAAAATGTGAGATGGAAGAATAGCCAAGAAGGACTGAAACATCTGTTACGCTTAATCCTTTTTCATATAAAAGATAACGTGCGTGCTCCATGCGCTGGCTCTGATAAAAATCAAAAATCGTAGTGCCGAACATTTCTTTAAAACCCTTCTTCAAATAACATTCATTGATGGCAACTTTTCGGCTAAGTTCTTTTATAGTTAATGGCTCACCGATATGTTGCAATAATACTTCTCTTGCTTTTACGATTTTTTCCCGGTCAGCTTCATTTGATAAAAACTTGCATTGAAAACCTTCCACTTCTTTTTCACCAAGCATGCATTCAAGGCTGTACAAAAGCAGCATTTGTGTTTGTGCATTGATGAAAATATTTTCCATGCTGCCTGTGTAAGTGTTGTTCAGCAAGGCCTCCAGCACCATGCGGCTTCTGCTGCAAAGCGATAATATTTTTGAGAATGAAGACTCATGCCTGAAATTCAAAATGTCATCGGTGTGAGAATTGCCAAATTTTGTCGGCTTCAGAAATTGCGAAAGGTGAACCGGAGAAAAGCGGAAGCTAATCACATCAACACTCTCTGCTCTTTCAGCACAATTGCGCGACACATTTATTTTGCAGCTATCGCATTCTTTTTCTTTCTGCCTGCAATAAATATTTCCTGCTATGCAAAATCTCAGCTCGAGATAATTTTTCTTTGGCTCATTTTTTTTATAATGATATGCCATCATGCCCATGTCTTCCATATTCCATTGCGGGTGCTTTGCATATCGCTTGATGGAATAATGCACAGAGCCCGGCATCTGTTGCTCTTTTTCATGCAACAAATCAAGCTCATTCACCATTATCGGCTGCTTGTATGATAACGTCAATATATCCTGCGGCTGAAACATAATCGGGTTGCAAATTTAAGGGTGATATGTCAATATTCAAGCTGTTTTGTCGACGGTTTCATACATCTTGGTTTTATGACTATTTCATGACTTGAATAATAAAAAATCCTCCATAAAATCTTCAAAATTTTCTTTCAAAATGGTGTATAAAATGAGTTATTTAAAAACGGCTGCTACCCTTATTCTTCGTACATTTGCCAACTCCTATTTTTATTATTAACACAAGGATTTTTTCTCAAAATTATGAGTGAAACAACACAGGAAATTTTGTCTCCCGAAACAAATGGCTATGGAGCAGATTCGATTCAGGTTTTAGAAGGTTTGGAAGCAGTGCGCAAACGCCCTGCAATGTATATCGGCGATGTCGGCGTGAAAGGCTTGCACCATTTGGTATACGAAGTGGTCGACAACTCCATTGATGAAGCATTAGCTGGCTATTGCAAAAATATCATCGTCAATATTCATGAAGATAATTCCATCAGCGTGCAGGATGATGGCCGCGGGATTCCAACAGGCATTAATAGCAAAGAGCAAAAGAGCGCTCTTGAAATCGTGATGACTGTTCTTCACGCCGGCGGAAAATTTGATAAGAACACTTACAAAGTTTCCGGGGGTCTGCATGGCGTTGGTGTGAGCTGCGTGAATGCATTGAGCACTACTTTGCGCGTGACTGTTGAGCGGGAAGGGGAAATATTTGAGCAGGAATATCATACCGGTATCCCTGAATATCCTGTTCGTGCCATTGGAAAAAGCGATAAAACGGGAACCAACGTTCACTTCTGGCCTGACAGCAGCATTTTCATTACGACTGTTTACAACAAAGATATTTTAGAAAGCCGCCTGCGCGAGCTTTCATTTCTGAATAAAGGTGTAAGAATCATTCTGAACGACCTTCGCGAAAAAGATGATAACGGCAATACCTACACGAAAACTTTTTACAGCGAAGGCGGCATTACAGAATTTGTAGAAATGCTTGACACTAATGGCGGCCGAACTGCATTATTGCCACAAATTATTTTTGTTGAAGGGCATGATGAAGCTACTAATGTTGCAGTTGAAGTAGCGCTCCGTTACAATGACAGCTACAGCGAGCATATTTATTCTTATGTAAATAATATCAACACCATTGAAGGTGGGACTCATGTTGCAGGTTTTCGCCGTGCCCTGACAAGAGTCTTCAAAAGCTATGGCGATAAACAAAACGCTTTTGAAAAAGCAAAGGTTGAAATTGAAGGCGATGATTTTCGTGAAGGATTAAGCGCAATTATTTCTGTGAAAGTTCCCGAGCCGCAATTTGAAGGGCAAACAAAAACAAAGCTTGGTAATAATGAAGTGAGTGGTGTTGTTGATTCCACCGTTTCAAAAGTGCTTGAAGCCTATCTCGAAGAAAATCCTCGAGAAGCAAAAAATATTATCCAAAAAGTGATTCTCGCTGCACAAGCTCGTGCTGCTGCAAAAAAAGCGAGAGAACTTGTCCAGCGAAAAAATGTATTGAGCGGCGGCGGTCTTCCGGGCAAGCTTGCAGATTGCAGCGACCGCGACCCGGAACGTTGTGAATTGTATCTCGTCGAGGGAGATTCTGCGGGCGGGACTGCGAAACAAGGTCGCGACCGCAGCTTTCAAGCCATTCTTCCATTGCGCGGAAAAATATTGAACGTTGAAAAAGCAATGGAACATAAAATTTATGAGAATGAAGAAATCAGGAACATGTACACAGCGCTTGGCGTAACTGTTGGAACTCCCGATGACCCAAAAGCGCTAAACCTCGCAAAGCTTCGCTATCATAAATTAATCATCATGACAGATGCTGATGTGGATGGAAGCCATATTGCAACACTCATTCTTACTTTCATTTATCGTTATATGAAAGAACTTGTGCAACAGCAATATGTTTATATAGCACAGCCGCCCTTGTATTTGGTGAAGAAAGGCAAAGACCAGTCATACGCATGGAATGAAGAACAAAGAAAAGCATGGATTGAAAAATTTGCTGCAGGTAAAGAGGACAGCGTAAACGTGCAACGCTACAAAGGTTTGGGAGAAATGAATGCGCAACAATTGTGGGACACAACCATGAATCCAGCTACACGCACATTAAAACAAGTTACGATTGAAAGTGCTGCAGAAGCAGACCGTATTTTCAGCATGTTGATGGGCGATGAAGTTGCGCCGAGAAGAGATTTTATAGAAAGCCATGCAAAATATGCAAAGCTGGATGTGTAAAACATTCCAACGGCACAGAAATTGAGTTGGATTATATTATTTACCTTTGCATTTGATAAAAAATAATTTATTAAGTTGATTATATTAATAACCATTTAAAACTAATTAAAATGTCAGAAGTAACACTTACCGCATACAACGTAAAAACTAAAGAAAAAAATGTTCCTGTTCTCGATGCAGTTATCACCAAAACTGCGAAAGGCGCATACATGGCACAAGGCAATGATGGAAAAGGGAACAAGCTCACTACATTATTGGGTGAAGAAAAAGCACTCGCTGCTATTAAAGCCGGAATTGCAAAGCAAGGATGGTAAATTCCAAGAGTATTGTTGATATTTTCAATCTTTACGATTGAAAATATATTGTCATAGCAAAAAAAATTAAGCCTCTGCGTTTTTGATAATGCAGAGGCTTTTATATATAGAAGAGCACAGATAGAACTAAATAAAGTCGAGATGCTTGTAACGCTGTCCTAAAATATTTTTATCATCTGCTGACAGCCATTTGTTCAAAACTGTTGCATACACATCTTTAAAATCGATTTTATATTTCAAATCGCCTTCATTCAAATCAGTTAAATCTGGCATTGGGTTAATCAACCCTTTTTGTTTTAATCCACCACTCACCAAAAACATATTATTAGCAGTTCCATGGTCAGTGCCACCACTTGCATTTTGCGAAACCCGGCGGCCGAATTCAGAAAATGTCATTAATAAAACATCCTCGAAAAGATTATTAGATTTTAAATCTTCAACAAATGCTTTCACCGCATCGCTCATTTCTGTGAATAATCTTTGCTGCTCATTTTGCTGGTTCACATGTGTGTCAAAACTTCCGAGAGAAACATAATACACTTTAGTATTAATGTCAGAAAAAATTAAAGAAGCAATTGTTTGTAAACTTTTTCCCAATCCTGTTTTTGGATATTGCGCCGATGAAGGATGCAATTTGCTCTGTTGAAAAATATAATCAGCGCTTGATAAAGTTTCTGCCATTGTTTTATATAAATAATCTACAGGTTTTTCTTCTGCGCTATTTTTATGGTGTGCCAAAACATCTTTATAATATTTGTTCCTGCTTGTGTTATATAAACGCCCGACATCTTTCATTGCAATACCTTTCAGGTTTTCTCCTTTTAGTGCAAGGCTAAGCACATCATCAATTTCCAAAGCCTGTGTCGGTTTATCACAACCTGCACACTGTGCATCAAGGTATCTTCCTAACCATCCCGTATATAAGTAATTGTTGCTCTCGCTGGCTGTTTGCCAAATATCCATGCTGCGAAAATGCGAGCGGTCGGGGTTTGGATAGCCAACACTGTTCATAATGCCCAGGCTTCCGTCATCAAATAATTCTTTAAAGCCAATTAAGGAAGGATGAAGCGCAACCTCATCGGTGATGGATAAAGCTTTGTCTTTTTCAATTCCTAAATGCGGGCGGGAACGGTAATAAATATCATTACGAACTGGAATCACTGTGTTCAATCCATCATTGCCACCACTCATTTGCAAAACAACCAGCACTTTATTTCCCTGAGGAACCATCATCGGTTTCTCAAATGCTTTTAAAAATTTGGGCAACATCATGGATGCTGTTGCAAGTGAGCCAAGTTGTATGAATTGTTTCCGTTTGATTAACATGAGTAAAGCTTTTAATTTTTAGCTGTCAGGCATTAGCTAAATCCTAATACCTAAAAGCTAACTTCGTCTAACAAAGCTGATATTCCGGTGTGCTCATCAATTGTATCGTTGCTGTTTTAATAAAAGTTTCTTTTCCGGTTGAATCAATATATCCTTTTAAAGTATCGTTACTAATCCCTGCTGGCGTTTGCAAAATTGTTTTACTGATTTCTGCAAGCAGATTTTCTTTTTGAACAGCATCAAATTTTTTTAAATAATCGTTCCAGAAAATTTCTGCTTTGATAATCTGGATGCTGTTCACCTTTCCAAGCCCTTTTACTTTGAAGGCTCCTTCGTTCATCATTTCTCTCCTGCCCATCATCACATCATCATCATCTTTTGCTTTCATATCGAGTTCATCGGCTGCATAAATTATTTGTGGGATGCGCAGGCGGAACATTAATGAAGAACTATCAATCCAATTGGTGCCACCGGGCCACCCAGCAACATTCGGTGGATAAAACAATAACTGACCAAGCACTGCCTGCACCGTTAATTGCACTTCTTCATTCTCTATTTTCATGGGTATCATTCTTCTGATGCCCGCAATCAATTCAACAGGCGACTTGATTTTTGCGCCAATATTTTTTTCTTCAAAAAACCAATCGCTCATGAAAATATCTTCGAGCAAAGATTTGATGTCGTAATTGCTTTGATGAAAACGATTGCCCAGCCAGATTGCTTTTTGTTCATCCACATTATCATTCACTAAAAAACGGTATAATTTTTTTGATATGAAATGTGCCGTTTCTTTTTGCTGCAATAAAATATTCAGCACATCATCGCCATCAAAATTTCCGGTTTTGCCGAGAATAGTTTTGTCGCCATTATCATGCTGAAATTTTCTGAACACAAATTCGCCTTGCAAATCTGCTCCCCAGCCCGTAAAAGCACGTGCAGCCTCTTTCACATCATTTTCTGAATAATTCCCTCTTCCCATCGTGAACAGCTCCATCACTTCACGCGCAAAATTTTCATTCGGATGGTCTTTCTTATTTTGATTGTTGTTGAGAAAATTTATCATCGCAGCGCTCTTGCTCACTTCACGAAGCAAATCGCCAAAACTTCCAAGTGCATTTCTTCTAATGATATCTAATAACAATTGCTGATAAAAAATATTCAGGTTGCGAGAAGCAAAATGACCATGCCAGAAAAAGCTCATCTTTTCTCTTAATTGCGCAGCGCTTTGCACCATTTCATTCAGCCATGCAAGGTTCAGGCTTTTGATATCTTTTTGCGATTGTTTTCTTAATTGCTTTTTTTCATCTGCAGACAAATCAGCTTTTTTCAATTTCTGCATATCGTTCATGCCCATCATCAAGCCTTTCAGCTCGTTGTCTGCTACATCAATATATTGAGGAGATTTGGAAGAATCTTTAAGAACCGATTTGAATAGTGATTTTTGAGATACTGTTGAAAGCTGTAGCAAATCTTCAGCCCGAGGGCCAAAGCCTGCTCGCCAGATCAAATGCTGATTTTTCAATTGATTGGTAACAGTCATTCAGGAAATTTTCGTTTTGACCAACAAAAAACTAAAAAGTTTAATCAACTATTTAGTTAGTAATACCCTAAAACCTAAAGTAAAAGAGGCAAGGTTATTAAGGCTTGTAAGCAATGAAAAGGTGTTTGTGTTTGATTTTATTACGGTTCCTGAACCTGTGTCCGTCTGGATATCTTTGCTATGTTGAAAATTAATATCAAAAAGATTATTAAATCCGGTTTCAAGTTGCAGCCTCTTACTTATTTGATAGGAAATCCCCGGATAGAAACCTAAGTCAAAAGAAAAACCTTTAATATCATCTGAAACAACCGGAACATTTAAATTTGTTTTGCTGGTGTTATAAGAACCTCCAAATCGTCCTTGCCCAAAAACATAAAAGTTTTTGCCTAAAGAAATGTATCGCCTCATAAAAACACCTGCGCCGAAGGAATTGTTATTTTGGTCCACCGCAACAGGAGCCTGATTATTATAATGCGAATAAAGAAGGTCAACTCCTACAATAAGATTGTCTTTAATCGCTTTGCCAATTGATGGCACAATACCAATTGAGTTTGTTGTTTGTTCAGCATGTCCTGTTGTGGCAGATGAAGTTGATTGAACATAAAAATTAATCTGACCTCCTAAAAAAATACTTCCTTTATTAATTTGAGATTGGGCTTGAAAGAAGGTAATTGTTACCAGTAATGCAGTTGAGAATAGAATTTTCTTTTTCATGTTGTAAGTTTTAATGATTAAAAAATAAATATAAAAACAAAAAAGAAGCGAATAATAATCATCGCTTCTTTTTACAAATCTTTATGTTACGCAAAATGAAAATTAAAACCTCGTGCAGCGTTTCGCCTCATTACGAAATAGAAGAATTTCCGAAGTATGAGTGCAATGCTTCCGGTAACAGGATATTATTTTCCGTCTGATGATTTTCCAATAAACATGCAACGATTCTTGGCAATGCAAGAGAACTACCGTTCAATGAATGAACCAATTGCATTTTATTATTAGTATCCTTGAAACGGATTTTCATTCTATTAGTCTGAAAGGTTTCAAAGTTGCTGACAGAGCTTACTTCCAGCCATTTTTGTTGTGCTGCGCTGTACACTTCAAAATCATAAGTGAGCGCTGATGCAAAGCTCATATCCCCTCCACACAATTTTAAAATGCGGTATTGCAATCCTAATGTCAATAATAACTTCTCAACATGGCTCACCATTTCTTCCAGCACTTCATAACTTTTTTCAGGATGAGCCAACTGAACAACTTCCACCTTGTCGAATTGGTGAAGCCGGTTTAATCCGCGGACATCTTTTCCATAAGAACCCGCTTCACGCCTGAAGCAAGGTGTGTATGCCGTCATCTTGATTGGCAAATCGGATTCTTTCACAATCTCATCTCTGTAAATATTGGTGACTGGAACTTCAGCAGTTGGTATCAGATAAAATTTGTCTTCATTCACATAATACATCTGTCCTTCTTTATCGGGCAATTGACCGGTGCCAAACGCAGTTGCTTCATTTACCATTAATGGCGGCTGATATTCTTTGTAACCTGCCGCGGTATTATAATCCAAAAAATATTGAACCAATGCGCGTTGAAGTTTTGCTCCTTTGTTCACATAAAAAGGAAATCCGCTTCCAGTGATTTTATTTCCCAATTCAAAATCAATCAGGTTATACTTCTTCGCCAAATCCCAGTGTGGAACTGCGTTTGCAGGGAGCTGTGGTTTGCTGCTACCTTCGCGAACTGTGATATTATCTTCCGGCGTTTTGCCCGGAGGCACTTTTGTTGATGGAAGATTGGGAAGCTTTAATATTGCTTCATTCAATCTGCTTTCGGTTAATGCTAACTGTTCGGCAATTGGCTGTAAAGAAGATTTCAAAGAAGCGACTTCGCTTTTTTTATTTTCAGCATTTTCTTTCTCACCTTTCGACATGAGCTGACCAATCTCTTTGGATGCAGCATTTAATTTTGATTGTGTTGTATCTGATTCTGATTGTAATCTTTTTCTTGTATTATCTAAATCAACTATTTCATCAACGAGATTCAGTTCCTTGAAATTTTTTATTGCTAATCTTTCCTTCACCAAATCTTTATTATCTCTTATGAATTTCACATCTAACATATCCTGAAATTTTTTGCAAAGGTAGTTGTTGGTCAGGAGACGAACAACGGCAGAAGAACAATGCAGCAATCAGAAATAAGAAATGAGAAATAATCAATAAGAAAGTAATTTTATAAAAATCTTTTTATGATAGATACAAGCATGATAACTACAAGCATTTCGCTGGATGGTTATAAAGTGACAAAAAATCTGGGCGTTGTGCGAGGCATTACTGTCCGCTCAAGAAGTTTGCTGGGCAATATTGCCGGCGGCTTGCAAAGCCTTGTTGGTGGCAGGCTTTCTGTGTATGTGGAGCTTTGCGAAACTTCACGTGAAGAAGCATTTCAACATTTAATTCAACATGCATCTGAACGCGGCGCAAACGCCATTATCAATATGCGCTACGATGCAAATGAAATCACGGATGGGATAACCGAAGTGCTGGCTTATGGAACGGCAGTTATTGCGGAAAAAGCTTAATGAAGAATCAAGGTACAAGATTTCAAGGCACAAGGCTTGACTATTAGTGACTTCTTGTGCATTGAAATCTTGTACCTTGTTCCCTGGATCTTATTTCTTACAACTTATCACTCTTCTTCACATATACATCAGGGTTATGTCTGTGCATGAACCTCGTTGGTTCTTCAAGAGGTTTGAAACCGAATTTTTCATATAGAGTATGTGCGTCGAGTGTACCGAGCATCCAACGACGCATCCCTTGCAAATCCGGATAATTGATGATGACTTCCATTAACCATTTGCTCAATCCTTTGGCGCGATAATTTTCATCAATAAAAACATCTCCGAGATAAGCGAATGTTGCTTTGTCTGAAACAACCCGCGCAAAGCCAATTTGATTTTGCTTTTCATAAACGCCAAAACAAATTGAGCCTTCAATAGATTTCTTTACAATCTGGATCGGAATATTTTTTGACCAATAAGATTTATTAGAAAGATAATCATGAATGTATTCAATATCCAATAACTTCTTATCGTCTGAAATGATGAAACCTTCTTTATTCCAAGTCATTGAAAAACTTTTTAGCAAATGTAAAACTTAAGGTTTAAGGGACAAGCCTTGAACATCAGCAACTTCTTGAACCTTGTGTTTTGTGCCTTGTTACTTCAACCTTGTTTCTTGTCTCTTGTGCCTTGTATCTTCTTACCGCTATCTTTGCAAAATGACAGATGCAGGAAATGATTTACAAAGCCGATGGTGGAACCTGGAAGCCAAACTGGTGGAGCGTTTTGGAAAGAAGCCGGATATGGAAGCAATCCTTTTTTTAATCGGCATTCAGGAATTCGGTGACATCAGAAAAAAATTCGGAAAAGAACAAAAGCAGGATTTAATGCATGTGGCCGTCTGCAGCTTGTTTGCACAAAGCGGTTATTATGAAATTGAAAAAGTAGATGAAGACGGCTGGCCTCATTTCAAACAATTAAAAGCATTACCTGTGATGAACATGATGGAGCAGGAAAATTTTTTGAAAGACCATGTGCTGCTGTATTTTGAAAATGCAGGTTTCTGAAAATTTTATTCAAATAACCAATATTGTATTTGAAATTCTCATAAAAATATTTTAACCAAAACATGATGCTTAAAATTTCACTCCCGACTTTTTTACTGCTTATTGTTATCTGTTCGTGCAACCCAAAATTGTCAAACGGCTTGCGAAAAAATGATTTGAAGAGAGATGTAGAAATGTTAACAGATAAGGGCACGATGATTATTCGTTTGTCTGATTCTACCCCGCTTCACAGAGATAATTTTTTGAAGCTTGCAAAGCAGGGATATTTCGATAGTATGCTTTTTCATCGCGTGATCAGAGATTTTATGATTCAAAGCGGAGACCCAAATAGCAAGCATGCAAAAACAGGAGAGCAATTAGGGAACGGTGACCCGGGATATACAATTCCCGCAGAATTCAGGCCCAGTTTATTTCACTACAAAGGCGTCATCGCCGCAGCAAGAACAGGAGATGACGTGAATCCGAAAAAAGCCAGCAGCGGCAGCCAGTTTTATATTGTGGAAGGAAAAAAATTTACAGAAGAAACCTTTCAGAAAGCAGAAAAAAGAGCAGCCAGAAAAATCTCACCGGACCAAAAAGAAGTTTATATGACCAAAGGCGGCACGCCACATCTTGACGGTGGCTACACCGTTTTCGGAGAAGTGATAAGTGGATTAGATATTATTGATTCAATCGCGACAGTAAAAACCGATGGCAACGACCGGCCGCTGACTGATGTTCACATCATAAAAGCGAGGCTGATAAAAAGAAGCAAATAATTCTTCCACAGCCTGATATATTCCAAAGCCTTTTTGTAATCTTTGCAACACAAAATTTTCTATCATGAATTTTCCTGAAAACCTGCGCTATACAAAAGACCACGAGTGGATAAAAATTGAAAGCGGCGATGTTGCTATCATCGGCATCACTGACTTTGCACAACAAGAGCTTGGAGATATTGTGTATGTTGAAATTGAAACTGTCGGGCAAACGCTTTCCGCAGAAACCGTGTTTGGCACAGTAGAAGCCGTGAAAACAGTTTCTGATTTATATCTTCCGGTCGATGGTACTATCGCAGAAGTGAACCCTGCATTGACAAGCTCGCCGGAGCTCGTTAATTCAGACCCTTATGGCGAAGGCTGGATGGTGAAAATAAAATTGAGCAATCCGGGTGATGTTGAAAAGCTGATGGATGCTGCGGCTTATCAGGCAATCGTGCATTAATGATGAAAGATATTTCTTAATCCTTGGGAATTACACCTACATATAGCGAACAGGAACTGGTTGCAGCTCTCAAGTTGAGAGACGAGCAGGCCTTTGGTTATCTGTATGATAATTATTCAGGAGCTTTATTCAGCATCGTAAAGCAAATAGTGACCGATACTGAGCTGGCGAGCGATGTGCTGCAGGAAGTTTTTATTAATATCTGGCGAAAGATTGAAAGCTATGATGCTGCTAAAGGAAGGCTTTTTACCTGGATGCTCAACATTGCGAGAAATGCCTCTATTGACACCGTTCGCTCCAAGAGTTTTCAGAACTCCCAGAAAAACCAAGAATTATCAGATTCCGTAAATAATAGTGGTATAAGCAGCCAAATTATTCTTCCTGACACGGACAACATCGGCCTTAGAAAAACCCTGGAAAACCTAAAAGATGAGCATCGCATCCTGATTGAGCTTGCTTATTTTAAAGGCTACACTCACGAGGAAATAGCTAAGATGGAGGGGATTCCTTTAGGTACGGTGAAAACGCGTATCAGAAATGCATTGTTGCAACTAAGACAATTTTTGAAATAAAAGTGAACGTACAAGAATACATATTAAGTGGAATTGTTGAAAGCTACGTGCTCGGGCTTGCAAACCCCGATGAACGCATAGAGTTCGAGCGCATGTGCGACCAGCATCCTGAAGTTCGGCAGGCTCGCGATGCTTTCGAAATGTCATTTGAAAAAAATGCTTTGGTGAATGCAGTTCCACCGCCATCCTATTTAAAAAATGAGATCTTTGCAAAACTGAAGGCAACTGAACCTGATAAGAAAGCAACCATTTCTCTTAATAAAAAAGAAATGTCGTCAACACCCGTTGTCCCAATGGGATGGCTTCGATATGTTGCCGTTGCATCGATAGTGTTGCTCGTTGCGAGCACTTTGCTGAATTATTATTTCTTCACTCAATACAAAGAATACAGCGCTAAATACGACCAGTTGGTGCAGAACCAAACACAAATGGCTTCTGCTAATCAGGCGATGCAAACAAAGCTGCAGGATTATGAATCTGCAATAAGCCTTATTAAAGACCCGGCTATGGCTGTTGTAAAAATGCCGAGCGTGCCGACAAGCCCGAATCCGAATAGCCTTACAACTGTTTATTGGGATACAAAATCTAAAGACGTTTATCTGCTCGTGAATAATCTTCCACAGCCAATATCAGACAAACAATACCAGCTTTGGGCATTAGTGGATGGCAAACCTGTTGATGCAGGTGTGTTTGAAATTAAAGAAGGATTGGCTTTTGTGAAGATGAAAAATATTCCAAAAGCACAAGCATTTGCAATCACGCTCGAGAAGAAAGGTGGAAGCCCGACTCCCGATTTACATGCTATGTATGTGTTTGGAAAAGTTTCATAGCATTCTTCTTCTATTTTATTCAGATTCCACTTTTTCTGATTTTCACATTAATTCTTTGATTGTTGAAATAAAAGAGAATCTCCATTAGAGTTTTTTTATTTTATTACAGCATGAATTTTTCTGAAAGCATAAAAAAAACATTAAGCAAAGTTTATGTTCCGATAGCATGGACGCTGGTAATAATCATTTTACTTGCACTGCCCGGCTCCGTGCTTCCGGAAGAAAAAGGCTTTAAAATTCCTGAGTTCGACAAATTTGTGCATTTCACCCTTTTTGGTATGATGGTTTTTCTGTGGTGCTTCTATTTCAATTCAAAAAAATATCGCCTCAAAAAACTGACAGTACTTTTTTTTCTTGTCTTTCTTTTCTCCAATGCGCTTGGCATCGGAATGGAATTCATTCAGAGATGCTGCATCCCTTTCCGCGATTATTCAGAAGCTGATATTATTGCTGACATGATTGGCGCCAGCATAAGTTATGGCATCTGTAATATTTTTCTGATTGGGGAAAAAAATGCTCAGTGAGCTTTTGCATTCCACATTCTTCATTCCAAATACAACAATTATTTTTTCAATCTGGGATTTTGAGCAGAGGCGATGAATAGTAATTCTACTGTATAAGAGCCCGCCGCGGCGGGACAATGCTCAATCGGAGCTACAGCTCTCTGCTACCAAAAATAAAATGCCTGTAAAATATAGGGAGTTTACACAAAAAATTAAGCCCCTGTAGAAACAGGGGCCGTAACCAAAACTAACTGCTTATGAGAAAATTGACTGCTTTGTGAGAGTCAATAGAAAAGACTAATTACATTAACGCAAAACAGATGCCAATAGTATGAGGCGCTGTTAATAAACGTTTAAAAGAGCTTTGAGAAATTCACTACACAAATATACGATGTAAAAACACGAACCGATTTCTCTTTTTTTGGAATAACATTTTTTTAGCATTGCTTCCAAAATGTTACTATATAAGAGACGTACGAAAGAAGAAAAAGTTTACAGCCCTATCGTTAAAAAAAACAAAAAGCGTTACAACTAAGTAACGCCTCCGAATGAAAAATTATTTTTCAGTATGGTTAGGCATTTCCAAAAAGCCCTTTGATTTTATCCATTATACCACCTGCCCCGCCTTGTGTAAGATTGCCGAGAAGACCTTCCAAACCCCCTTGCTGTCCACCTGTAAGGTGGCTCAAAATTCCCTCAATGCTAAAGCTATTATCGTTCGGATCATTCGTTTTATGAATGAGGCTTTGAATAACATTCGGGATAATACTGCTCGCAATTCCATTGGCTTGCCCTTGCCCGAGACCGAATTTATCCATTAGGCTTTGCACAAAATTGCCAGAGATATTTTGCACTGTAGGATTAGATGCCACATTGCCACCATGTCCTTGCAGAAGGCTCAGCACATCCTGAACTTTTCCCTGAGAAATCATGTCTTTCAAACCGTTCACTATTGAATTGCCGGCTTCGGCAACCGCTGCATCGTTTTGGCTATTGGGGATTGCGGGATTATTGGTAATAGCTTCCCCGGCATGCTGCTTAATAAGGTCGAGAAGATTTTCTAACATAAGAATTAATTTATTTTAAGCAATGTACGACTTACGGCATTCCGCCATCTAAAAAGAATGGAAATTTTAATTTTTACCCAAAGCCATTAGAGGAATTTTGAGATTGCTGATTTTGTGATTTAGAGATTTAGTTTGTACGACATACTAAACAAATCGAAAAATGCGACATCTCAAAATCAGGAATCTTAATTCTGTCTTGCCATTTTTTCCGAGTTCTCTGCAAATTGAAGTGCATCTAGGAATTCCTGAATATTGCCGTTCATCACATCATCCAGATTGTAAACAGTAAGTCCAATGCGGTGATCGGTAACACGACCTTGAGGGTAATTGTAAGT
>Ga0070734_10003722_pt1 | contig 15434 bp, 14 predicted proteins | sample Coa_R1_8_FD_66444 | JGI IMG/M metagenome (GOLD analysis project Ga0070734, IMG submission 66444) | Surface soil microbial communities from Centralia Pennsylvania, which are recovering from an underground coalmine fire - Coalmine... | ecosystem: Environmental > Terrestrial > Soil > Unclassified ...
TCGACTGGCTCGAATGGTTTAACACCCAGCGACCACACCACGCCTTGGGCCTGAAGACTCCACTTGATATCCTCGCCGCTCACATCGGGCCTGAGTGCAAGATGTTATGGCCCAGTACACGCGCTTGACACAGAGGGGCTCACGCCGTACACGTTGGGTGAAAGATGGACTCGGGGAAGGTCCACGTGCAGTTCGAGCATACGCCGCGTGCGCGTCCGCAAGGAGCGCGCTGATGAAAGAAGAGCCCGGTTTGCACGCGGATCGGGTGCTGAGCGTCGTCGCTCGGCCCGCGCGCGCCAGTCAAGACCGCGCAACTCCAGTCGATGAATCCTGGCGTCGATGTCTCGTAGATTTCAAGCTTGATCCGATGGTCGAATACCAGCCGCTGGTACTCGATGCGTTGCGGCTGCGCGAGCGTCGGGACGAGCACGAGGACCTCGTGGAGATCGCTCGCGCGGAAATGGATCTCCTCTATGAGCAGATCTCCGGGTCGGGCTACGCACTGCTGCTGGCGGATACCGACGGCGTCATCCTGTGCGAGAAGGTCGATTCCGTGCTTAGGAGCATGTTCAGCCGCGCGGGTCTGCTGGTCGGCGCCGAGTGGAGTGAGAGGGCGCAGGGGACGAACGGCATAGGCACATGCGTGACCGAGTCGATGCCGATCACGATCCACCAATCGGATCACTTCCGCTCGCGCCATGTCGGGTTGTCATGCTCGGCCTCACCGATCCATGATCCCGACGGCCGGCTGGTCGCCGTTCTCGACGCCTCGAGCGTCAATGCCGGCGGAACGCGCGAATCGCAGACGCACACCGTCGCACTGGTCAGCTCATCGGCACGCCTGATTGAGAAGTGCCTGTTCCTGCGGCGTTACTGCAATGGCCTCATCGTGCGCTTCCATCCACGCTCCGAGTTCGTCTCGCTGATCCACGACGGGATGCTCGCCGTCGGCGGCGATGGGCGGATCCTGGCCGCGGACGCCATCAGTATGCGGCTGCTCGGCGTGCGCAACCGCGCCGAGCTCGTCGGTCGCTCCGTCTCCGAAGTCTTCGATGCGAGCTACGACGAGCTCGCCAGGCGCAGCGCACCGGCGCTGCGCCAGTTCCGGGACCAGCGCTGCGGTCGCGGCTTCTTCGCGAACATCGTGAACCAAGAACATACAAGCGGCGGCGCGCTCCCTACGCGCTCAGCGGGCGACCCCGTGCACGTCGCGCCCGAAGCCGAGGCCGGCTGCCGCTCGCTCGCGGAGCTCGCCGGCGGCGATCCTCAAATGGAGCGCAACGTACGCAACGCCCGGCGGGTCGCGAACAACAGGGTCCCCATTGTGATCCGTGGGCCGACCGGCTCGGGCAAGGAGGTGTTCGCGCGCGCCTTGCACGCGGCCAGCCATCGCGCGACTCGCCCGTTCGTGGCGGTCAATTGCGCCGCCATCCCCGAGCACCTGATCGAGAGCGAGCTGTTCGGTTACGAGCGCGGCGCCTTCACCGGCGCACGCCGCGAGGGCATGAGAGGACGCTTTCTACAGGCCTCCGGCGGGACACTGTTCCTTGATGAGATCGGCGACATGCCGCTGGCGTTGCAGACCCGTCTGCTACGGGTGCTGGAATCAGGCGAAGTGATACCGCTCGGCGGCGAGCTCCCGTTGAGGGTCGACGTGCGGGTCATGTGCGCGACGCATCGCAATCTCTCGGAGCTCATGCGACGCGGCGCGTTCCGCGAGGATCTGTATTATCGCCTGAACGGCATCTGCATCGAGCTGCCGGCGCTGGCGCGGCGCGGCGACAAGGAGGCTCTGATCCTGCAGTGCTTCGCGCGCGAGGTCCCGGCCGCGGGTATCTCCATCGAGCGTGTGGCGTTCTCGAAGCTGCTCGATCACGATTGGCCCGGTAATATCCGCGAGCTGCGCAGCGTCGTTCGAACGGCGCTCGCGCTCTGCGAGGGGGGAACCGTACGCGAGACGGACTTGCCCGCCGAGGTGTGCCGGCCGAGGCTCGCGCTCGTCGACCCGCTCCCGCGCGTGGCCGAGGACGAGAACCTCATCTCGCTCGCAAGCGCCGAGCGCCAGGCACTCCTCAAGGTCATTGAGCAGCATCAGTGGAACATGACGCTGGTGGCGGCTCACTTCGGCATCAGCCGCAACACCCTGTATCGCAAGATCAAGCGTCACGGAATCCGCATCGAGCGCCCGATTCTGCGAGCCTAGCGATGGCGGTCCCGCGTCGCGCAGATCGGCTCATCGCATGTGCGCATAGCGCGGAACGAGATTGCCGACCACCACGAGCACGAAGAACAGACCGCCGACGATCACGGCCACCCAGTTCCAGCCGACCAGCTTGTCGTTGCGATCGTGACGCGGTGCCGCGACCTCGTTCACCTGATTCGCATGGCTTTGCGCGGGCAACAGCAGGAATGTGGACAGGTAGGCGATCAAGGCATAGGGCGGCGGCAGCCTCCATAGCAGCGCAAGCACGATATAGAAGGTCGCGATCGGGCCCGCCGCGAGCACCGGCGAGATCCGCAGGGCGGTCTCGCGCGCGCGAATGTGCTTGAAGAGGGGATATACCCAGAAAATGGCGAAGAGCGCGCGCGCCGCCGGCCAGATGTCCGGCTCTTCCCGGCGCTTGACGCACATCCAATGCTGGTAGAACCAATACAGCACGTAGAAATGCAGCGTGCACACCGACATCACGAGGAGCTTCGTCGGCGAGACGGGAAAGAATTCCAGGTCGGCGGCAGCGCGATCGCGGACATCCGCGACCTCGGCCCTGGGCGGCGCGTACAGGTTCGGATTTGACGATGCGGTCACGGCGCGAGCGAGAGGTGCATCGGGCTGCGCGCGCTCGTCGCATGCAGCGCCGTGCGCAGCGGACCCGCCACCACCCCAAGACTCGGAAGCATCGAGGCGAAGCTGCAGCAGAGCGCTGCCAGAAGCAGCCAGACCGCGCTCGCCGGTGGGTTCGCTCTCATGCCTCAGGTCCCCGCGTTATCGAGCGTCTATTGCACTCCAGCGAGGGGGCTTCAGGCCGTGAAGCGGGTCACGAGCCCATCAGCGCGGTGAGGCATATGTTGCATCCCCTCGTTTCACCCGGCCTGCGGCGCGCTCGACGGCGGCTATACGCTCGGCCGCAGTGGCCGCCATGCGCTGTCGAACTGCGGCCACGATTTCGGGCCGCGCACGCTCGGGTTGCCCGCAATCGAAGGGCGGCTGCGGAGCATATTCGAGCGACAGCTGCACGCCCTGGGCGTAATCGTTCCCGGCGATATCGGCGACCACCGTCAGGGCCATATCGATGCCCGCCGTAACGCCGCCGCCGGTCAACACATTCCCGTCGCGCACCACCCGGCCTGGATCGGGTGCAACGCCGAATGCCGAGAGCAGGTCCCGCCAGGCCCAATGACAGGCGGCACGCCGGCCGCGCAGCAAGCCCGCAGCCGCCAGCAGCAAAGATCCGGTACACACCGAGGTGACGTACTGCGCGCGCGCGCCGAGACGGCCGATCTCGCTGAGAAATGCCGCATCTTCCAGGGCGGCCACCGTTCCGAAGCCCCCCGGCACACAAAGCAACGCGCATCCCGGGACCTCGGCCAACCGCACGACGCTGCCGAAGGTGATGCCGCCGTCGGCCTGAATCGTGCCGCCCTCGACCGAGGCCAGGATGCAGCGGGCGCCCGGCAGGCGTGAGAACACCTCGAACGGTCCCGTGAAATCGAGCTGTGTGACCCTGGGATAAAGCGCAAATACGATTGGAAACTCGCCGGCCATGCCCTGCTCCTGTTTGACCCACACAGGATAACCGCGCCAGCCCGGATCAGAAAACCGCAAAGGCGCGCACCTCGATGCTTTCTCGCGGCGGCACATGGCTCCACGGCGTCGGATCTTTGAATGCGCTATGAGCGGCGAACCGCGCGGGTCCGGAACTGGCCGAATCGTAGTTCTTCAGGAGCCAGGCCTCTTCCGGCTGCATGTCCGGCGCATAGAACCATCGCTGCCGGGCATCGTGGGTGAGGTAGTAGATCTCCCCGGCGCGGTCCGGGTAAATGAGGTCCACCGGCGCGAGCTGCTGGGGAGCGATGCTGCTCGCATCGCAAATCGCAAGCGGTGTATCGCGAAGCGGGCCACGGATGGGACGCCACAGGTTGACCTGCAGGAAGCGGCGCGGGAGCGGGAGCGCCGCCTCGCCGAGCACCTCCCGGAGGCGGCGTTCCGCCGACACCTCCGTATAGTCCGTGTGCGCGTGCATCACCGGACGGCCCTGGCGATACCGGCCGGGCCGGACTGACAGTGATACTCCGCGACGCACATTGTGGTCGAACACCACCACCCGTCGAGCCCCGGTGTGCCGCTTGATCAGTGCGGCCGCTTCCGGATAATAGACCTCGACCACCTCCGTCTCATCGTAGAGATCCCGAACATCGCTCTTCTGATGGATGAGCTTCGCTCCGTGCCGATCCAGCGATAATCCCGGGAGCTTGCGGGCGTTGTCGATGACCACCGGATGCGGTTCGAACGTCGCCGTCGGCATCGGATTCTGGGTTCCCGGCTCGTACCCATAGGTATAAGGTCGGCGCTCGCTGGGTCGCAGGAATTCAATGAACGCGAGGACCGCCTCAGCCGCCGCGTCGGTACACGCTGTATTGTCCATCGCCGTTCTCCTCGCAACATCGGTGCCCCAGGGCAAACCTATGCGAGTTGCTGAACGCCCGAACGACGAATCGCTTAACCGCCCTTCAATTTTCGTGAACACTCCCTCATGAGGCTCCCGCCATGAATCTCAACCAGGTCACGCTGCCCGCGACGGATGTCGCCCGCTCGGTCGAGTTCTATAAGACACTCGGTTTCAGGCAGATCGTGAGCAGCCTGCCGCGTTACGCCCGATTCGAATGCCTCGAGGGCGGCGCCACCTTCTCACTGCACCGGGTGGACTCACGTAAGCCCTCGGACACCATCATCTACTTCGAGTGCGCCGATCTTGACGCAACGTATGAGCGCCTGCGGGCGCAGGGCATCGAGTTCGATCATCCGCCGATGGATCAATCGTGGCTGTGGCGCGAAGCCTATCTCAAGGATCCCGACGGCAACGTCCTCTGCCTCTATCATGCGGGTGAGAACCGGCGCTTCCCTCCCTGGCGACTCGAGACCCCGTGATCCCGTGCATGCCAGCGCTACGAACGCAGCGCTCTACGGCCGCCGCCCGCGCCTCCCGCGCGTCTCGGTCTGGCTGGTCGATTCCTTGGGCGGTGGCAGCTCGACCGCACGACGCAGGCTCGGATAAGGCGCGGTCTTGTGCGGAATCGCCATCGCCTCGACGAAGTGATGCTGGAAGCGCGGCTCGATCGCGGTCTCCACCTTCTCGATTCGGCGCACCAGATCCTCGATGACCCCGCGCGAGGCGGCATCGAGCAGCGCGATGCGCGCGCCCGTGCCCGCGGCATTTCCCGCCGAGCGCACCTGCGCGAGATCGCAGTCCGGCACCATGCCGAGGATCATCGCGTACTTGACGTCGATGTGGCTGCCGAACGCCCCCGCAAGACGGATCCGATCGACCTTTTCCACGCCGTAGCGCTCCATGAGGAGCGCGATGCCCGCATAGAGCGCCGCTTTCGCGAGCTGGATCGCGCGCACGTCATTCTGCGTGATCTTCATCTCGCCGCGCTCCGCCGTCCCGGGCTTGAGCACGTAGGCGAAGGTGCGCCCGTTCGCCACCACGCGCGATGAGCGCTCGGCGAGCCGCCCGTCGATCACACCGTCCTGGTTGATGATGCCCGCGAGGTACATCTCCGCGATGATCTCGATGATGCCCGAGCCGCACACCCCGGTGACGCCGGTCGCGGCGGTCGCCTCGGCAAAGCCCGGTGCATCGGACCACAGATCCGAGCCGATCACCTTGAAGCGGGGCTCGAGCGTGACCGGATCGATGCGCACCCGCTCGATCGCCCCGGGCGCCGCACGCTGGCCGCAGCTGATCTGCGCGCCCTCGAAGGCCGGCCCCGTCGGGCTCGAGCAGGCGAGCAGGCGCTCGCTCGAGCCGAGCACGATCTCGGCGTTGGTGCCGACATCGACCAGGAGCGTGACCTCCTTCGACAGGTCGGGCCGCTCCGCGAGCACCATCCCGGCCGCATCCGCGCCGACGTGCCCGGCGATGCAGGGCAGGACATACACGCGCGCGTTTCGGTGCAGGACGAGATCCAGGATCTTCGCCCGCAGCGTGAGCGAATGATCGACCGCGAGCGCGAAGGGCGCGCCGCCGAGCTCGACCGGATCGATGCCAAGCAGAAGATGATGCATGATCGGGTTGCCGACGAGGGTCGCCTCGAGGATGTCCTCCGCCGACACGCGGGCGCTCTTCGCGACGTCCGCCGCGAGCGTGTTGATCGCGCCGCGCACCGCCTCGGTCATGAGGGCCGCCCCGCCCGGATTCATCATCGAGTAGGACACGCGGCTCATGAGATCCTCGCCGAAGCGGATCTGCGGATTCATGATGCCCGCCGAGGCCACCACCTCGCCGCTCGTGAGATCACACAGGTGTGCGGCGATCGTGGTCGAGCCGATGTCCACCGCGAGCCCGAAGGCCGTCTCATGCAGCCCGGGCCACACCGCGATGATCTGCTTGCCCGCGTGCACGGCGACCGTGACCTGCCAGTTGCCGGCGCGCAGCGTCGGTTGCAGCGTCTGGATCACGGCCAGATCGCTGACCAGATCCTTGAGATCCCACTCGCGCGCGAGCGCCTCGAAAAGACGCCGGAGGTCGCCGGACGGATCGTGCATGTCGGGCTCGCGCACCTGCACGTAATGCAGCCGCACCACGGGATCGAGGCGAATGGCGCGCGCATCGGCCTCCTTGCGCACGACCTGGCGATGCACCTGGCTGCTCTCGGGGACATCGATGACGACATCCGCCTCGACCCGGGCGGAACAAGACAGGCGGCGCCCCGGTGCGAGCGGTGCGCGGCGCGCAAAGCGCTGCTCCGGCTCACTGAACGCCGACAGGCTCGCGCTCGAGGAGGAGACCCCGAGCTTCGCGAACTCGCCCTCGGACACCATCACCTGACATCGCCCGCACAGCGCCCGGCCACCGCACACCGAGTCGATGTCGACCCCGAGGCTGCGCGCGGCCTGCAGCACCGGTGTGCCCACGGCAAAATGCCCGCGCTTGCCGGAGGGCATGAACACGACGAGGGGCTCGCGGGCCGACATGCTGTTTAGGGGCTCTTGTGAGTAATGGGCGTCCCCGCGCTCAAGCCGGCGGCGAGCCGGCCGCGCGGCGCCGATGGCCGCCCTCGCGCCGCCCCCGCGGCCCCTCGCCCGCCGGCGTGCCCGGTGCGACGGCGGGCGCCGCATCGCGATAGCGCTTGATCCAGCGGAAGCAGTCGGGGTCGTGGCCCATCATGACGTCGGCGCCCATGACGGCCTGCATGACCTCGGCGTGCAGCGGGTTGGTGATCGCGGAGGTGAGGCCCGCGCCGATCGCCATGGTGAGAAAGGCCGCGTTGATGCCGTTGCGGTTGGGGAGCCCGAAGCTCACGTTCGAGGCGCCGCAGGAGGTGTTCACCTTGAGCTCGGTCTTCAGGCGATGCACCAGCCGCAACACCTGCATGCCCGCCTGGTTGATCGCGCCGATCGGCATTACCAGCGGATCGACGACGACGTCGGAGGCGGGAATGCCATGATCCATGGCGCGCTCGACGATCTTCTTCGCGACCGCGAATCGCACGTCCGGGTCCTCCGAGATGCCGGTCTCGTCGTTCGAGATCGCAATCACCGCCGCGCCGTGCTTCTTGACGAGCGGCAGCACCGACTCGAGCCGCTCGTCCTCGCCGGTCACCGAGTTCACCAGCGCCTTGCCCTTGTAGACCGCAAGTCCCGCCTCGAGCGCCGCGACGATCGAGGAGTCGATCGAGAGCGGCACATCGGTGATCGACTGCACGAGCTGCACCGCACGCGCAAGGATCGCGGGCTCATCCGCGAGCGGGATGCCTGCATTGACGTCGAGCATGTGCGCGCCGGCCTCGACCTGCGCGCGCGCATCGGCCTCCACGCGGCTGAAGTCGCCCGCGGCCATCTCCGCCGCGAGGATCTTGCGGCCGGTCGGATTGATGCGCTCGCCGATGATGACGAACGGACGATTGAAGCCGATGACCACTTCCCGGGTCGCCGAGCTGATGACGGTGTCGGTCATGATGCTGCCCTTTCTGGAACCGGAGTTGCGTCGCGCCCGGGATACCAGGGAGAGCGACCTTTGAGAACGGCGGAGCGGTCAACGATCTCGGCGACCGACTCCTCCTGCCGATACGCCATGACGTGCACGCCGCTGATGCCGCGGATCTCGCGCACCTGCTGGATGAGCTCGACGCACAGATTGCGCCCCTCGCGCGCCTGATCCTGAGCCCCGGCCAGCCGCGCCACGATCGCGTCGGGCACGTGCATGCCGGGGACGTTCTTGCGCATCCACTCGGCGGTTTTCGCCGAGCGCAGCGGACCCACGCCCGCGAGGATGAACACCTGATCGAGCAGACCCACGTCCTCGACCTGGGTCATGAAGGCTTTGAGGAGCGGGATGTCGTAGATGTACTGGGTTTGAATGAACTGCGCGCCCGCCGCCACTTTCTTCGCGAGCCGCAACGCTCGCCATGCATGAGGCAGCGCGGAGGGGTTCTCCGCGGCGCCAAAGAACACGCGCGGCGCGAAGGTGATCTTGCGACCGCTTTGAAAGCGGTGCTCATCGCGCAGCATGCGCGCAATCTCGAGAAGCGACATGCAGTCGAGGTCGAACACGGGCTTGGCTTGCGGATGATCGCCCGCCTGCACCCCATCACCCGTCAAACACAGCATGTTGCACACGCCCATGGCCGCGCCGCCCAGGATGTCGCCCTGGATGGCGATGCGGTTCTTGTCGCGGCAGGAGATCTGCATGATCGGCGCATAGCCCACTCGCGTGAGCAGCGCGCACACGGCAAGGCTCGACATGTGACAGTTGGCGCCGCTCCCGTCGGTTGCGTTGATGGCATCGACGTAACCGTCGAAAACCCGGGCGCGCTTGTAGACGTCCTCCGGATCGGCCGAATCCGGAGGGGCGAGCTCCGTGGTCACCGCGAAGCCGCCCGCGCGCAGCACCCGCTCGAAGCGCCCCGGCGAGGTATGCCCGGGCAGGATCGGCAGCGGGTAGCCCGGGACCGGCTCGTCCTCGAACCTCATGGCGCCGCGCTCCGAGCGGAGGAGCTGGGTGAGGTCGCGGCCGGCGGTGAGGCCGGCGCCGCGGGCGTCGCGGCCGCCTTCACCTCGCGCACCACCCGCAGCCACGAGGAGCGCCCCTTCAAGCGCTGATCGACCGCGAGCTGGACGCGACGCATCGCCTCGGTGCCCGCGGGGATGCGCTCGGCTCCGCGAAAGGCCTCCACCCACACGCAGCGCATCTCGGGCTTCACCTCGCAGTGGCCGTTGTCACGCACGCCGCCGCAGGGACCGTTGCGCAGCTGCTTCGGGCAATTCATCGGGCATGACATGCCGGTCGATGAGAGCACGCACTGACCGCACATCTGGCAGTCGAACAGCAGGCCCTTCACCGAGCGCTCGAGGGCGGCGACGGGGCGCTCGATGCGTTCGTAACCCAGGGCGCGAAACAGCGGATCGAGGCGCACCAGGAACGACTCGAAGCGCCGGTAGAACGCATTCAAGCCGCGCGCATGGCGCACCGACCAGAGCCGTACCGCGTACATCAGGAGCGCTCGGCAGGCGGCTCGATGACCGGCGGGGCATCGCCCGCGCCATCGCTCGAGCCACGAGCACCATCGCGGGCGCCGTGCGCGCCCTCGCTCGCGCCGTGCACGGCATCGACTCCCTTCGCGCGGATCAGGCGCTCGAGGTCGGCATCGCTGTAGCGCGCCTCGATCCGGGCCGCCTCGGCCGCAGCCTCCGCCTCGAGATCCTCTCCGCAGGGCCGCGGCGCGCTGCGCGCCCAGTCGGCGAGATAGGCCTCGGAGCTGCCCTTGCCGGCGCGCATCGCCGCCCGATCGACGGCTTCCTGAAATCGCGACGAGAGCTGCACCTTGGCGGTCTCGCGGCCGCGCTTGACGATCACCTGCGCAGGGATGTCACGCCAGGAGATGACGATCAACGCCGCCATGCGATCGCCTCCTCGGTGATCACCCGCTCGGGCGCGGCGGCGTTGCGCCGCACCGCCGACTCGAGCGAGGTTGCGAGCGTGCCGTAACCGGTCTGGCGCAGCTCGAAGGCGAGTCCCCAGCGTGCAGCGATCTCGCGTGCGCTCTCGATCGCCGCCGGCTCGGGCACCGCCTGCGCGAGGTAGACGAGGCGGCGGTAATTGCCGAAATAGGTCGAGAACAGCTCGGGGTGCTCATCGAGGCCCAGTCCGCGAATCACCAGGCGCTCGAAATGCCTGAGCAAAAAATCGGTCAGATAGAACGTGCCGATCTCGGCCTCGGCGAGCGCGGCGAACACCGGCGAGGTTGCGAAGAACTCGTAGCAATGGGCGCCCGGGATGCGCTCGACGCCCTCCTCGGCGAGCACCGCATCGAGGAGCCCGCCCGTGCCGCAATCGGCATAGGCGACGAAGATGGAGCGATAGTGACAGCGCGAAGCCTGGATGAGCGCGCGCACCGCGGCCGGGATGCGCTCCGGGCGATTGTGCAGCTCGGCGGGCAGACAGCGGATGTCGAGGTGCTCCCAGCGATTCGCGCGCTTGAGCGCCATCACCTCGTGCGCAAGAGCGCCGCAGGCGATGATGAGGAGCCCGTGCCCGTCGTCCTGCCCGGCTGCGCGCGGCGCAGGCTCCTGCACCTGCGGATTCGACTGCTGCGCCATCGGGAGTCCCGCCCCGCCGCCTTGCCTAGTGCGCCCGGGCGGCCGCGATGCCTGCGCGTCGCTGGGCGAGCAGTCCCTTCGCGGTCTCAACCGCCACCGCGGCATCGCGACAGTAGGCATCCGCGCCGACCGCCTTGCCGAACTCCTCGTTGAGCGGCGCACCGCCCACGAGCACGATGAAATCGTTGCGGATGCCGCGCTCCTTCATCGTATCGATGACCACCTTCATGTAGGGCATGGTGGTGGTGAGCAGCGCCGACATGCCGAGGATGTCGGGCTTGTGCTTCTCGAGCGCATCCAGGTACTTCTCGACCGGGTTGTTGATCCCGAGGTCGATCACCTCGAAGCCCGCGCCCTCGAGCATCATCGAGACCAGATTCTTGCCGATGTCGTGGATGTCACCCTTGACCGTGCCGATGACGATCTTGCCGATGGGCTCGACTCCGGTCTCCGCGAGCAGCGGCCGCAGGATCTCCATCCCGCCCTTCATGGCATTCGCCGCGAGCAGCACCTCGGGAACGAACAGGATGCCGTCCCTGAAATCGATGCCGACGATGCGCATGCCCTCGACGAGCGCGTCGTTGAGCACCTTCTCGGCCGCCCAGCCGCGCTTCAGGAAGATGCGCGTGGCCTCCTCGACCTCCGCCTTGAGCCCGTTGTAGAGGTCATCGTGCACCTGCTCGGTGAGCTCCTCGTCGTTGAGCGCGTTGAGATCGAATTCAGCTTCGGACGCTTCGGTCATCGACTCCTCCCGGGGGATAAATGCGAGCCGCGACCGTGCCTTACGGCGAACTCGCAGCACTTCATGTTAAAGGCCCCTGCCCGCGGGCACTTATAGTATCGCGACGACGCCCTGTCCGGATGCGACATTCGGTCAGCTGATGGGGGGCGCGCCACCCGCCTCCTTGCGGCGTGCGACATAGGCATCGAGCGCCTCGACCACCGCCGGATCGCGAGCGGGCGCGACATAACGCTTGAGCGTTGCCTGCCAGATCTCGGCCGCGCGTTGGGTCGCGGTCTTGGAGCCGTCCTCCGACCACTGCCCGTAGTTGCGCCAGTCGGAGACGAGCGGCGCATAGAAGGCGCTGCGGTAGCGCTCCATGGTGTGCGCACAACCGAAGAAGTGCCCACCTGCGCCCACCTCGGCCACCGCCTCGACCGCGAGGTCGGCGGTGGTCGCGCCCACCGGCTGAAAAACCTCGGCAAACATCTGCAGCATCTCGATGTCGAGGATGAACTTCTCGTAGCTGCAGGTGAGTCCGCTCTCCAGCCAGCCGGCGGCGTGCAGGATGAAGTTCGCGCCGCCGAGCAGCGCACCCCAGAGGCTCATCTGCGATTCGTATACCGACTGCTCATCGGGCACGTTCGAGGCGGTTGCGCTCGAGCAGCGCCACGGCAGCTTCAAATAGCGGGCAAGCTGCCCGGCGCCGAACGCCGCCTTCACGTACTCCGGCGTGCCGAACGCGGGCGAGCCCGACTTCATGTCGACGTTCGAGGTGAAGCTGCCGTACACGACCGGCGCGCCGGGACGCACGATCTGCGCGAGCGTCAAGCCGGCGAGCATCTCGGCGTGCGCGAGCGTGAGCGCGCCGGCGATCGTCACCGGCGCCATGGCGCCGGCGAGCGTGAACGGCGTGATCATCAGCACCTGTCCAGCTTGAGCAAAATCGATGATGCCGTCGGCCATCGGCACATCGAGCTGCAGCGGCGAGTTGGTGTTGATGATGGTGTACACGCACGCCTTGTTGCGAAACTCCTCGGGCGATAGGCCGTGAGCGATGCGGATCAGCTCGAAGTTGTCCGCCACCTGCCCGTGCCCGCGCGAGAAGATGAAAGGCACCTTGTCGGTGAGCATCAGCTGCGCACGCGTCACCTCCAGATGCCGGATGTGCACCGGGATGTCCTGCGGCTCGGTCGCGCCGCCGAGCACGTGAATCACCTCGAAGCTCTGACAGAGCTTCATCATGTTGCAGAAGTCCTCGAACGTGCCCGCGCGCCGACCCTTCACGCTGTCCGAGATGTTCGGTGGACCCGAGGTGACCGCGAAGGCGACCGCGGGTGAGGTGAGCGGCATGTCGTGCGCCGGGTCGGGCGCATGCAGCGTGATCTCGTGCGGCGCGGTCGCGAGTGCGCGGGTGATGAGCTGCGGGTCGAGCCGCACGATCTGCGTGGCCTCGTCCACCTCGGCCCCGGCTTGCGCATAGCGGGTGCGCGCATCGGAGGAGAGCACCTTCATGCCTTGCGTGCGCATGATCTCGAGCGCCGCGGCGTGGATGGAGGCCACCTGATCGTCGGAGAACACGAGCGGCGGCGTGAAGGGATTGCGCAGATGCCGGTAAGGGCGGGTGCGATCGAACACGGCGTGTGCGGCATCCGCAGCCGCGCGCGGACGGCGCCGGCCACGCCCGGCCTGCGTCTCTTCAGGTTGTTTCATGGGAGCTCCGAGGTTCAGGCCCGAATCATACGGGAGAAGCGCACGAAAGCCCCTCTCGAAATCTGGATCGGACTATGCGCCGATTCGATACCCGCACACCGCCGCTGCACGCCGACCCCGCGCGCCGCCCGCCGCTCAGCCGCGCTGCTCGTGACCGGCGAACGGGCGGCCCGTCGCGGTCGAGCGTGCAACGGCCTCGGCGAGATAGGGGGTGCCGGGCCCGAGCTGGGCCCGCTTCTCACTCACCGTGGTCTCGACGTGAGGATCGGCGGCCCCGGCACGCCGCGCGGCGGCGAGCGCGAGGTCCTGCGCAACGCGACGTGCGTGCTCGAGCGCCGGCGCGGCCTCAGGATAATCCTGACTGCCCGCCGGGTCGTGCACCCGAAACACCTGGTAGGTCGGCTGGTTGACCAGGATCTCGACGGTTTGCGAGACGACACCGGCCACCGCACCCACCGCATTGCAGACCGAGGCCTCCACCGGGATCGAGAGGGACGCCCCCAGGCGCCGCGCAACCTCGGGATAATAGGCCCCGACCGGCGCCCCGATCGCGACCAGCGGGCGCGCCAGCGCGAGCGAAGCGTTGACGAGCGACGAGAGCGGCCGCCCGGCGACCACGGCTTCCAGGAGGCGCTCGCCGAGCGTGCCGGCGCGGGAGCTCTTCACCTCGATGCCCGGATCCTGGCCCAGTGTGGCTGCGAGCAGTAATCGTGCGCTTTCCCGCACCACGTGCTCATAGGTGCGCTGGCACACGGCCTGCGGCGTCTCGGCGACCGGCACCGCGCGCCCGTTGCGCTCCTCGATCGCAAGGATGCGCGCGCCGAGCTCGGCCGCTTCCGTGCACCAGCCGCTCTGCTGGCCGAGCACGTGCATCGCATCGCTCGGCGTGAAGGCGGCGAGCGTCGCGAGGCCGGCATCGGCGAGCCGGCGCAGCGCCTCGAGCCCCGAGGCGGTGTGCACCAGGCTCGATACGGGTTTCGGCTCGGGCGCGAGCGCCGCGAGCACGCGCCGCTCGAGCGGCGTCAGGTGCTCGGGCGCGGCCCGCTCGGTGCGCAACGCAAACTGCGTCGCATGATCGGGCGGGCGGGCGAGCTCCGCGAGCGCGCGCAGCTCGCCGACCAGCGCCGGGAAGCGATGCCCGAGCAGGCTCAGGGGCATGGCCTTGCGCGGGCCGACTTTCAAGCGCGTGTGGCGATCGAAATGCACCTCGCTGTCCCCGCCCAGGCCGCTGGTGCGCACATCGACGGCCTCGACCATCGTGCGCCAGTGCCCGACGAGCGCACCCTCCTCGCGCACGCGCGGACGCCCGCCCGAGACGACCGCGATGTCGGTCGTCGTGCCGCCCATATCGGATACGATGAAATCCTTGAGGCCCGTGAGAAAGCCCGCCCCCACCACGCTCGCCGCCGGTCCCGACAGAATGGTCTCGACCGGATACTCGAGCGCGATCTCGGCACGCATCAGCGAGCCGTCGCCCTTGACGACCATGAGCGGCGCGGCGATCGACTCCTCGGCGAGCACCCGGCCGAGCGCTTCGATCAGGTGGCGGATCTGCGGGGTGAGCCGCGCGTTGAGCGCCGCGGTGAGCGCGCGGCGCGGCGCATCGAGCCTCGAACTCAGCTCGTGCGCACAGGTGACGGGCTTGCGTGACAGCGAGCGGATCAGCTGACGGGCGCGCATCTCGTGCGCAGGGTTGCGCACCGAGAATTGCGAGGCGACTGCAAAGGCCTCGACGCGCGGCGCATGCGTCTCGATGGCCGCGGCGATCGCCGCCTCATCGAGCGGCTCGAGCTCCTCGCCCGTCGCGCTGTGTCCGCCGCGAATGCGCACCACCAGCCCCTCGCGCGCGGTGAGACCGGTGCGCTCCATCATCGCCGCGTCGAAGCCGATCAGGAGCGTGCACACCGGGCTGAAGCGATTCTCGACCACCGCGTTGGTGGCGAGCGTCGTCGAGACCGACACGAGCGTGATGTCCGCGCGGGTCCGGCACGCCGGCAGCTCGGCCAGCACCCTGCGAATCGCCGCCGCCAGGCCGAGCGCGAGGTCCCAGGGCGTCGTCAGCGCCTTGGCTCGCCCCACCACCCGCTCACCGCCGATGAGCAGCACCGCATCGGTGAACGTGCCTCCCGTATCGAGGCCGAGCCACAGCTCCTCGTGCGCCCGCCGTGCGCTCTCGCCCAT
>Ga0070734_10003723_pt1 | contig 15433 bp, 14 predicted proteins | sample Coa_R1_8_FD_66444 | JGI IMG/M metagenome (GOLD analysis project Ga0070734, IMG submission 66444) | Surface soil microbial communities from Centralia Pennsylvania, which are recovering from an underground coalmine fire - Coalmine... | ecosystem: Environmental > Terrestrial > Soil > Unclassified ...
TTCCAGCTTCATCTGTTCGCGGGCGCGCTCGTTGGCTGCCAGAAATTCCGAGCATGCGTGGGTAGGTTTGCCGGACAGGTCTGAGTTGCACACGGCGACCGGGCGGAACGTTCCCTTGGTCTCCGCCCAGAGGCTTTGCCCTGGCAGGAAGCTGTGCTCGACGCTCTGGCGGGTCATGCGCTTCATCTCGACGTATGGCAGGTGATATCCCTCGACGGCACGGAGATATTCGTGCGTCATGTCGGAGCGAGAGACGCCCTCGTCGTCGGTCGAAAGCGCAACGGGAACACCGTACTTCATGTAGATGGGGAGTGGGTGTTCATCGCCGCTGACACCGAGGATCATGTCGTTCGAAGTCAGATTAATTTCGACCAGCACATTGCGGTCGGCCATTTCTTTCATCAGCCCAAGTGGATCTTTTTCGAGCATCACTGAGGCCCCGTGGCCGATGCGCTCGGCGTGTCCATGCTCAACCGACGCACGGACGTGGAAGGACAAATCTTCGGGTTTGACTAAGCTCTCGGCAAGTTCCCCCGCGTGCAGCGCGATGTGGACTTTGGGGTAAGTACCGTGTAGATACTCGAGCATGGCCATGTGCTCGTTGAAGTCATGGGTCGGAGCGTACCAATCCTCGGGCATGACAAGGTTCAAGCCTACAAAGCGCGGATCGGATGAGGCGAGTTCGAATCCAAGCAGGATCTGGGCGAAGACGGCTTCGTGCGGCAGGCCGCGCAGAACCTGATAAATGTAGCGGACAGTCACATTGCATCCCGGCTCGGGATTGGGCGTATCGCATTTCAGTATCTTCCGAACTTTGGCGTTGTCCTCTTCGAGCGTTTGACTGGTTGCAGCGGCAATTTCTTTGAGGCCGCCCGACGAAAATTTCTCACGCATTTTGCCGTAGTCGCTCTCCCAATCCAGCTTCATGCCTAGTTTCGCAGCGGCCATGCCGTCGGAGGTGTACATGAACTCGATGTACTGCACTCCTTCTTTTGAGGCACGATTGACGACCGAGGCCACGCCATCCGCGATATGGTTGTTGGCCGTGAGATCGAACTTGTCGAAGGTGGCGAAGAAGTGGTCGTGACCCGATTCTTCGCTGGAGCGCGAATTGCGCATCGACCACGCATTGATGATCTGGTTATAGAGAACGTGGTCGTCATATGCGCAGCGGATCGCGGGTTTCGGAGTGTAGTGCTCGCAGGAATCGCAGGGCGGGGCCAGCAGGCGCGACGTGGTGCGGTCGACGCAGAGATTGTCAGAAGCGGCGAAGTCGATGTAGTCCTCGGCGTAGATGGCACCCGTGAGGTGGTTGTGGAGATCTCCACCCTTCGGCATGTCGTGAACGAAGGCGAGCAGCAGTGATGGTTGATTGCGGATGGAATCGAGGTAGTGGGCGGTTCGTTGTTCAGATGTCTGCGCAGAGGCGAAGGTCGAGAGAAGTGTAAGGATGAGTGCATACCGTGGGATGTGGCGCATTCGAAAAAGAGCCTCCGGAGTTGGGAAAGGAATTGTAACTGGCCTACGTTCCGTCGCCAACGCGAAGAAACCATTTACCACAGGGGCCACAGGGGTCCACAGGGGACCCTGCGACCCTCTGTGTCTCCTGTGGTGAGGGCTTTTGGTCTGCTACTCTGTTTGTTTATGCCACAGGTCTTAACCAGGACGGCGCGCAGCTTTGCCAGCGATAACAATGCGGGAGTTCATCCGGAGATTCTTGAGGCGATCGCTCGCGTGAATCAGGGCCACGTGGTGGCCTACGGGGACGATCAGTATACGCGGTCGGCAATCGAGAAGTTTCGGGAACATTTCGGACCCGACATCGATGTCTTTTTCGCTTTCAATGGGACGGGAGCGAATGTGCTCAGTCTGCAAGCGCTGACACGTCCGTACCACGCGGTGTTGTGCAGCGATTACGCGCACATCTATATGGACGAATGCGGCGCGCCCGAGAAGCACACGGGCTGCAAGCTGATTCCGTTGCCGCATCAAGATGGCAAGATCACGCTCGACCTGGTGCACGGCGCCTACCACGGCATCGGCGACCAGCATCACGTACAGGCGCGGGTCATCTCGATTACGCAGTCGACCGAGATGGGCACGGTATATCAGCCGAACAAGATTCGGGAGTTAGCGGAGTTCGCGCACGAGCGCGGAATGTTCCTGCATGTTGACGGGGCCCGGATTGCCAATGCAGCAGTCAGCCTCGATCAAACGTTGCGACAGGCGACTCGCGACCTTGGCGTGGACGTGCTCTCGTTTGGAGGAACGAAGAACGGCATTCTCGGCGGGGAGGCCGTGGTCTTCTTTAATCGTGCGTTGAGCAAGGACTTTCTGTTTCTGCGCAAGCAGGGGATGCAGCTTGCTTCGAAAATGCGCTTCATTGCCGCGCAGTTCGAGGCCTTGTTGACCAATGACCTCTGGAAACGCAGCGCGGAACATGCCAACCGGATGGCGCGCGTACTCGAGGCGGAAGTAATGAAGATTCCGCGGGTACGGGTAGTGTGGCCGGTTGAGGCCAATGGAGTCTTTACGCAGATTCCCCGGCATGCGATAGAGAAGATCAAGGAACGTTACTTCTTTTATCCGTGGATCGAGGAGGAGTGCATCGTGCGCTGGATGTGCTCGTTCGATACGACGGAAGAGGATATAAGGGACTTTGTGAGCGTGGTGGCGGTCGCGGTAAAAGGATGAGCAGGGCCGCACCGAGCTATTGCTTTTTGGCTTGTCTTTGACTACATTTGGCGCAATCCAGCCGCAGTGTGCGTCCCCAGCCGCTCGGTCCCAGGAGCTGACATGATTCGGAAGTGGTTGGGTGTTTCGGCGCTGGCGGTGATAGCTCTTGTTCTACTGAATACGTCGAGTTGCGCGAGGAGTCAGAAGCTGCAGGCGATCACTATTGCTCCTTCTGCTTTCACATACTTCAATCCCGCCACGCCCGGGGTCCAACAGACGCCGATCCCGCTTACGGCATATGGTTCCTACATCCACCCGCCTGAGACGAAGGACATTACCAACCAGGTCACTTGGACCTCCGACAATTCGCTTGTGGCAGACGTCAGCAATACTGGTCAGTTGACCGCAGGTATTGTGTGCGGCATCGCAAATATCTCGGCCACGATGTACACCAGCGGAGACACAAGCGGCAACCTGGTTGTGGGGACTATGACCACAACCGTAGAAGGTTCGGCGAGCCAAGGCTGTCCGCAAGGCACGGCCACGCACAACCTGTCTGTGAGTGTGACGGCGGGCGCTGCAGATGGAACGATCAGCAGTTCTCCTGCAGGAATCACTTGTGGCTCGACGTGTACAGCAACCTTCCCCGCGAATTCATCCGTGTCCCTCACAGCCGTGCCTAGTAACGGAAAGTCGTTCCTTGGCTGGGGTGGCGGGTGTACGAGTGTTTCAGTCAACACCTGCACCGTAACTTTGGATTCGGATACTACAGTTACTGCCTCATTCAACTGAGACGTAACAGAGAGAGCTTCCTCATTCAGGTTCAGTGAGTAACTCGTGCAGCGTCTTTTTGTGCTTCTCTGGCTTCCTGGTTTTCTCGACGACGACCTTCTCTGAGGGAGGCCGACCGACGCGTTCGCGGGCTAGTTCCTTGACGGCGGTCACCGCGCGGAACGGCTTTGCCTTCTTTTTCCTTGCCATCGTTGCTCCCTGAGAGTGCGGTTCTGAGTTTAGCTTGCGGGTACGCTTCTCCGACATCACAAAATCAGCAAGTTATAAATGTGCAATAATTTGACACTGATCGAGCGCCGCCAGACAGGCGCTCCGCAATTATGGAAGAGAGAGATTTTTTTGATGAGCGGCAGGAGAAGAAACCGGCTTCGCTGAATTGTCCGCATTGCCACCAGTCGGCGGAGTATGAAGTGACATGGGTGGTTCGCACGAAGAAGCGCCAGCTTGCGGGACGCGCCGATGATCGGGACCGCGCGCGGTTTGCGAAGTTCCGTTCCTACATGGTGCGGAAAGACGACATGATGGCCTGCAAAAACATGCGCTGCCGCAAGCGGTTTGAATTAACTGGGCAGTCGACGGTGATCATGGAGTAGGGTGAACCTCTGAGGCTATGGCTGTTTAGATATGGCCTAGTCCAGTGCCCATCGCTTACGACTGCCATTCCGAGCATGGCTAGAAATCCTGCGCACAGCAGTTGTTCCAAGGTAGGGATGCTTCGACTCCGCCGGGGTTCCGCTTCGCTGCACTCCGGCTGCGCTCTGCATGACAGTTACTCTCGATCGTAATAAACCACTACGACGCGTCCGAAAGCCGCATCTTTCAAATCCAATCACCGGACAAGTCCGATGAGCCGATGGATCCTATTTGGTGAGATTTGCTTCCGGGGCGAATTCGGGGCAGAGGATGCCCGGGAGTCCGTCCAACTCCGTTGACTGTGCTGCGCGCTGCGCGAATTCGATCAATTCTCGTTCTACTTCAGTCGGCAGTGGATGACGCTGGTACGTGGAGGCTAGGTCCTCGACCCTGTGGCGAGCTCGCTGCAGGATATTCGGACCGGTGCTATCCACATCTGGCAAACCTCGATCGATCACGGCGGAAGGGAAGTGCTGCTCTTTGCGGAAGAGCGCTCGGGTTTCTTTCAGCTTGAGGAAGTTGCCCTGAAGGCCGGTCTGCGCGAACATTACGGTTGCGAGAGAGTCGGTACGCGGTTGAATGCCTTCGATCAGGCGCAGCGCTGAGGCGATGGCTTCGGCATCGATTACCAGTTTTTCAATGCTGTGGCAAGCAAGGAAATCGAGCATCCCCGCACCGGAGATCATGTTGATTCCGGCCAGCGCGCCGAGAACGCAAGACATCCCGCTTTCCATTTCGACCTGAGCGTCGATGACCCGTCCGTCGCCTGCGACCAGGTAAGCATGCGTGGGCAGGCCCAGGTATTTTCCGACTTGCGAGCAGGCAAGGTCGAGCATAGCGGTTTCGATTGCACCCATGGGAGTCTTGCCGGTGCGCATGTCGAAGATGGCGGGCGCGCCTCCCCAGACGATCGGGGCTCCAGGCTGCGCGAGTTGATGAATAGTGATGCCACTGATGCATTCGGCGGCGTGCTGAACGACTGAGCCGACGAGCGTGACTGGAGCCGTTGCTCCTGCAAGCGGCATGCTGACGATTTCGGCAGGGACACCGGCGCGAGCGAGGTCGACAAGATTCTGCGACGCGAATTCCGACCAGTTCAGCGGAGGGGAAGGGCACACGTCGAAGATGGCGCGAGGATTCTGCCGCAGCTTGTCGCGGCCTCCGCTTTCGATGGCGAGCAGATCGATCAGAGTATGCAGGCTGCTCGCAGAAAAAGCTCCCGTGACGACCGGCTTTTCCGAATACCAGAGGACGAGCAGCAGGCGGTACCAATCGCCGATTTCCGGTGGAACGTCGTTGCAGACCATCGCCGTTGATTGTGCCGCGAACTGCGGCAGCATCTCAGTGACTTGGACGAGGCGTACCAGGTCGGCTGAAACTGCCGGGCGTGCCTGTTGCGTTTCTGGATCGAGAATGTTCAGGCAGGAAGAGCCGGGGTCGAACTGGACGGTATCTCCTCCGTAGTGGACGGCCGGCTTGCCGAGGCGGTCGTAGAGGCAGAATCCGCGGGGGACGAGGTCCAGCAGATTGCGCGCCAGAGCTTCCGGGATGTGGGCGACGCCGTCTCTGACCGTGATTCCCGCGGCACGCAGGAGATCTTCGACATAGGGCGCGACGCGGACGCCTGGATCTTCGATCAGTTGAAAGGCTTCGTCGAGGATGCGCTCGATCAACGGCTTGTCGAGGAGTTCGAGTTTCGGTCGCATGATGTAGTCGCTCAATGCTGGGTGTTTTTCGGGCCCCCAATTTACTGTCATTCCGAGCGCAGTGAGGAATCCCTACACTTTTAACGGCGTTCTGGGGTAGGGATTCTTCGACTCCGACCGTTGCGCACTTCGTGCACAACGATCTCCGATCAGAATGACAAATACCGTTTCTAATGGTCACAGCTGACTCGACGCTGTCCGTAACTTTTGCTGCATCAGTTCCTGCGCAAGCGCTACCGCGCTCATGGCGTCTTTGGCATAGCCGTCGGCGCGGATTTCTTCAGCCCAGCGGCGCGTGACGGGCGCGCCTCCGACCATCACCTTTACTTGGGATCGCAGGCCGTCGCGCTCGAGTGCTTCGACCACCGTCTTTTGGTTCCGCATCGTGGTCGTCAGCAGAGCGGAGACGCCGACGATGTCGGCTTTGAGTTCTCGCGCTTTGGCAGCAAACTTGTCGCCTGCCACGTCGACGCCGAGGTCGTGGACTTGAAATCCATGTGCTGTGAGCAGCGTGCCGACGAGGATCTTTCCGATCTCGTGGATGTCGCCCTTCGTTGTGCCGAGGACCACTACTCCGGCCATCGGACGCTCGGTGCCGAGTCGTCGTAGCTCGGGGTCGAGAATCGACATAGCCGCGCGCATCGCTTCGGCCGAGGCCATCATGTCAGGAAGAAACATCTGTCCGCGGGCGAACTGCTCGCCGACGTCGTGCATGCCGGGGACGTACCCGTTGTTGATGGCATCGATTGGAGCGACCCCCGCAACTAAGGCTTGTTGGGCGAGCGTCGAAGCAGTGTCGGGAGCCCCGTCGATAATGCTCTGCCGCATGGCCGAGAGTGTGTCGTTGGACATAAGAGTGTCTCGGTCATGCTGACGTGAGGGAGTAAAGGAGTCTGTGATTGGAATCACAGGACGGCCAGATCTGACATCACATTCCCGCACAGGTTGTAGGTCATTTATACTGACAAGTTTTGCCGTGGTCGCTTGAGGCCGCTGGCGTGTTGGGAGAATTCCGTGAAAATCCTGGTTTGCATGAAGCAGGTGCCGCAGAAGGATGCACCGCTGAAGCTCAATGAAAGCGGCACTTGGATCCGCGAAGACGTTTCGTATGAAGTCAACGAGCCCGATGCGTACGCGCTCGAAGAGGCGCTCCGCCAGCGCGAGAAGCACAAAGGCGAAGTCGTGGTGATCACCAGCGGCCCGGCGCGGGCGCAGCAGGTGCTGCGCGAGGCCCTGGCTAAGGGAGCGGACCGCGCGATTCATCTCGAAGACGATAAGTTTGTCGGCCTCGATGCATTCAACACCGCGAAAGCGATCGCCGCAGCGATCAAAGACGAGCAATTTGACCTTATTTTCACCGGCTTGCAGTCGGACGACTACGGCTATGCGCAGACCGGCGTGATTCTTGCTGAGTTGCTCGGCTGGCCGCACGCGACCATCATCATGCAGATTGAGAAGACCGACTCGGGCATTCGTGTGAAGCGCGAGCTCGAAGCGGGATACTTCCAGTTTGTTGATATGCCGACGCCCGCCGTGCTGACGATTCAGTCGGGCATCAACAAACTCCGATACGCAACGCTGATCGGCATCAAGCAGGCGAAGAACAAGCCGCTGCGAAAAGTTGGTCTGGCAGAGGTGCAGTCGGCAATCGGCGGTAATCTGCAGAAGATCGAGAAGCTGTATGTTCCACAGAAGACGAAGAAGACGGAGCACATTGAGGGTGCGCCGGGAGAGATTGCGAAGAAGCTAGTGGATAAACTGCGGAACGAGTTGCGGGTGCTGTGACGATGCCGAGCATTGCTCGGGTGTCTCGCATGAGTTTTTGCTAGTAGCTAAGAGCGGACTTCTTTATGGCTGATACGATTCTTGTTGTTGTTGAACAGCGCGAAGGGAAGCTGAATCGCGTTTCGATGGAAACGATCACCGCCGGGCAGGCCATCGCTGCGGCGACCGGGTGGACTCTGGAAGCTGCAGTCGTTGGCGTTGCCGCAGCTTCGATCGCCTCTGAGATCGCAACGAAGAAGCTGGCCAAGGTGTACGCGATTGAATCGCCGAAGCTGGAACCTTATACGCCGGATGCGTTCGCGACGGGGCTGAAGCAGTTTCTCGGAACCCGGCAGCCGAAGCTGGTGCTGATGCCGCACACCTATCAGGTACGCGATTTCGTCCCGAAGCTCGCGACCAGCATGGGACGTTGCGTGATCAGCGACTGCATCGGATTCAAGAATGAAGGCGGCAAGTTGGTATTCACGCGGCAGATGTTCCAGGGCAAGCTGGCGGCTGACGTGAGCTTCACCAGCGATGCTCCGTGGTTCGCGACGTTTCAAAACGGAGCGTTCCGCGGTGACAAGGCAGAAGCCGGAGCCAGTGCAGCCCCAGTTGAGACTGTCAGCGTCGACATCGCCGATGGCGTCGTTAGAAACAAGCCGCAAGAAGTCTTCAAAGAAGCGAAGCAGGCCGTCGATCTCACTCAGGCGGAAATCATTGTCGCCGTAGGTCGCGGAATTAAGGAACAAAAGAACATCGAGATCGCGAAGCAACTGGCTGACGCTCTCGGCGGAGATTTGGCGGCATCGCGGCCGATCTGCGATTCGGGATGGCTCCCGATGGACCGCCAGATCGGTTCCTCCGGTCAGACGGTTGCGCCCAAGCTTTATCTGGCGTTGGGCATCAGCGGAGCGATCCAGCACATCGTTGGCATGAAGGGCTCGCGCGCGATCATCGCGGTGAATAAGGACTCTGAGGCGCCAATTTTCGAAATCGCCGATTACGCGGTTGTCGGCAACCTGTTCGACATCGTTCCGCCGTTGATCGAAGAGGTCAAGAAAGCTAAGAGCTAGTTTCAAGTTTCGGGTTTCAAGTTTCTAATTCGCTCCGCGGAGTTCGTGTGAGCTGTAAGTACGAAGACTTAATCGCTTGGCAAAAGCTAAGGCTTTGGCCACAGAGATTTATCGTGTTACGGAGCCGTTTCCAAAGGCCGAGATCTACGGTTTGACTTCGCAACTTCGTCGCGCTGTCGTTTCCGTGGCATCGAATATCGCGGAGGGTCAGGGCCGGTTGACTAAGGGTGAGTTCGGCCATTTTCTTGGCCAGGCAAGAGGTTCTCTGTTTGAACTGGAAACACAGCTATCGATCGCTGTTGATTTGCGTTACCTCGCAGAGGACGACTTCAAGAGGCTGAAGGAACAGTCGTCAGAAGTTCGAAAGGTGCTTAACGGGCTGATTGAATCAATACGGTTTCATGCTGCCGCGGGCGATTAGATGCTCGAAACTCGAAACCTGAAACTCGAAACTGAATGCTGATATTCCGCAAACCCATTGAAGGCGTTGAGCGTCCGCAGATGCCGGCCGATGTGGTTATCGTCGGAGGCGGGCCTGCCGGGATGGCCTGCGCTCTGCGGCTTTCGCAGTTGATCGATGTGCGTAACGCTGCGCATCCGGATGCGCAGCTCAGCAAAGAGAACATCTACGTGCTCGAGAAGGCGCGCGAAGTCGGCCAGCATTGCCTGTCGGGCGCGTTACTTGATCCGCGGTCGATGCGCGAGTTGCTGCCGGGTTTTGAAAAAGAAGCGCCTCTGGATGCGCCCGTCACAAAAGAAGCCGTTTACTTTTTCACGGAGAAATCGAAGTTCAAATTTCCTATTACCCCGCCGTTCCTGCGCGACCATGGCAACTACGTCATTTCGCTCAACCGTTTTGTAAAGTGGATGGGCGGTAAAGTCGAAGAGACCGGGATCACCGTGTTTACCGGATTCGCCGGTTCGGAACTTCTTTATGAGGGCGATCGGGTGGTTGGTGTCCGCACGGACGATAAGGGCGTCGACAAGGAAGGGCGCCAGAAATCGAATTTCGAGCCGGGATACGATCTGCAGGCGAAGGTAGTGATTCTGGCGGAAGGGCCGCGTGGATCGCTAACCAAGCAGCTCATCGAGAAGTTCGATCTCGCTAAGAATGCGAATCCGCAGACTTACGGCGTTGGCGTCAAAGAACTCTGGGAAGTTCCTTCAGGAAGAATCGCGCCCGGCGAGGTGATCTACACCATGGGCTGGCCGCTCACCACGCATGAATACGGCGGCGCGTGGATTTACGGGTCGAAAGACAACGTCGTGTCGCTCGGATTTGTGACCGGGCTTGACTATGCCGATCCACGGCTCGATCCGCAGCGAGTGCTGCAGCAGTTTAAGCAGCATCCATTTGTGACGAAGCTGCTCGAGGGCGGGAAGATGATCCGCTACGGCGCGAAGTCGATGCCTTACGGCGGATGGTGGGCGATTCCTCCGGTCGCGGGCAACGGATGGATGATCCTCGGCGACTCGGCCGGTTTCCTGAACTCGGCGCGGCTTAAGGGAATTCACCTGGCTATCAAGAGCGGCATGCTGGCCGCTGAGACTGCCTTCGAAGCATTACAAAAGGATGATTCGTCCCCAGCCATGCTGGGAGAATTTCAGAAGAAGGTCGAGTCGAGCTGGATCAAAGAAGAGCTCTGGAAGGTTCGCAACCTGCATCAGGGATTTGAGCACGGAATGTTTGCGGGGATGTTCAACACCGGATTGCAAATGATTACTGGCGGACGCGGCCTGCGGAACCGTTATCCGGGAGTTGCCGGTTACCAGCGTATGAAGAAGTTGTCCGAGTTGCCCGCCGATGGTGGCGCCGAGAAGGACCTGCTCGGCCCTGCGAAGGGTGACGGCAAGTTGACATTCGACAAGCTGACCGACTTATATCATTCCGGAACGAAACACGAAGAGGATCAGCCGGCCCACCTGGTCATCCACGATACGAAGGTGTGCAATGAGCGCTGCGTGAAGGAATACGGCAGCCCATGCCAGAATTTTTGTCCGGCGAACGTGTACGAGATGGTGGACGACTCGACGCAACCAAACGGCAAGCGCATCAGCTTGAATCCCTCGAATTGTGTACACTGCAAGACCTGCGACATCGCCGATCCGTACCAGATCATTACGTGGGTGCCTCCGGAGGGCGGGGGCGGGCCGAACTACGACGGGATGTGACGGCTTTGCGCTGCGTGAGTAGAAATTCTTTTGCCACGGATTTCCACGGATTCTCATGGATCAAATCACAAATGTGGGTTTGAGGTTGCATGTATTTACGCAGGGTTCCCCTATTAGTTTTGCTCTTGGTGTTTCAGTCGGTGACTCTCTTCGCTCAGCAGTCGGCTCCGGGCATTCCCTCCACCGGCTATCCCGATCTCGATCAATACCGCGCGTCGCGGATCGGCATCTATACAGACGACTTCGGACAGCTTGGTCGCTATCGAGATGCTGACAAGGCGCTGACAACTCCGGCCGATGGCGAGAGTCGCGTCGTGTTTCTCGGCGACTCGATCACCGATTATTGGAAGCTTGAGAATTACTTTGCCGGCAAGCCCTATATCAACCGGGGTGTCGACGGGCAGAGCACTCCTGAAATGCTGGTGCGTTTTCGGCAAGATGTGATCGATCTGCATCCGGCGGTTCTGGTGGTTCTGGCCGGGACCAATGACATTGCCGGAGTCACCGGCCCCACGCGCAATGAAGATCTCGAGGCTAATTACTCGTCAATGGCAGAATTGGCGCGGGCGCATCACATTCGCGTAATCTTCGCGTCGTTACTTCCGGTGAACAATTACACCCAGGAAGCGAAAGAGTCGTTCGCTTTGCGTCCGCGTGAGAGACTGCAGGCCGTGAACGATTGGCTCAGAGACTATTGCGGAAAGAATGGGCTCGTGTATCTGGACTACGCTTCATCGCTTGCGGACGAGAAAAGTATGCTGCGGCGCGAACTTTCTGACGACGGATTGCATCCGAACGATGCCGGGTACAAAATCATGGCGCCCCTGGCCGAGAAGGCGATCGCGAAGGCGCTGGCCGGCAAGCCTTAACGCGACGGCAGGCCGTGAATCGGCGTTGGGGCTGTTTTGAAAGGAATTCATATGAAATCGTTTCTTTTTCTGAGAACAGGTGCCTTCGTGTTATCGGTCACGTTGTTGGCGGCGGCCCAGCAGACGGCGCCTGCTCCGGCCATTCCAACCACAGGTTTTGCCGGGCTCGATCAATACCGCGCATCGCGCATTGCGGTGTTCACCGATGACTTCGGACAACTGGCGCGCTACGGCGATGCGAATGCCACGCTCGGACCGCCGGCTGCGGGAGAGAACCGGGTCGTCTTTTTCGGCGATTCCATCACTGATATGTGGAAGCTCGAGGACTACTTCCCTGGCAAACCATACGTCAATCGCGGGATTGGCGGGCAGACGACGCCGCAGATGCTGGTTCGCTTTCGACAGGATGTGATCAATCTTCAACCGAAAGTTGTCATCATTCTGGCGGGGACGAACGACATTGCCGGCAACACGGGACCAATGCGCAATGAGGACATCGAAGGAAACCTGGCATCGATGGCAGAGTTAGCGCGTGTGCACGGTATCCACGTTGTGCTGTGTTCGATCATGCCGGTGCACAACTACACCGAGCGCGCGAAAGATTTCTTTGCCCAGAGGCCGCAGTCGAGGATTCTGGCGCTCAATGAGTGGATCAAGGATTACGCTGCCAAGAACGATCTCGTTTACGTCGATTACTTCTCCGCTCTCGTGGATGACAAGGGCATGATGAGGAAGGAATTGGCCGACGATGGGCTGCATCCGAATGCCGCGGGATACAAGATCGTTGCTCCGCTGGCTGAGGCGGGGATTGAGAAGGCGCTGAAGTAAGTCCAGTTCCGGTGTCGTCATTCCGACCGAAGGGAGGAATCTGCTGTCTCTCGGCAGCATATCCGCCGCATGCGAAAAGCAGATTCCTCGCGGCTTCGCTGCTGCGGAATGACAATGCTACCGAGGCACAGGCTGCACTATCCGACGATATAATTAACTGTGAGTTTCCGACCGCTTTCGCCTGATGGGTACACCCGGGCTGTGGCGGCGAGGGAAGGAGTTTGACGGACAGGAGTGTCCGTCCCACACTTCCCGAGGGTGCCGGTGGGAACGCTGACGCCTCCCGCGCTCCTTGAGAGCGCATTGGAAAGGAAACGACCTGCCGGGGCTTTTCCCGCGTGCCTGCTCCTTTCCGCGCTTGAGTGAATCTAACGGTTGAGTCACGGACTGACCGTCAAGGCCAATGACTGCTCTTCACGACAAATTCGGACGCGCGATCACCGATCTGCGGATCTCCATCACCGACCGCTGCAACTATAAGTGCGTCTATTGCCGAACGGGGAATGAGGGCGCCCTCTACGGCGACCTGCCGTTTGCGGATTATCTGCGGATGGCGCGCGTGCTTGTCGGCATGGGCATCACCAAAGTTCGCCTCACCGGCGGAGAGCCTCTCTTGCGCAAGGGCGTGGTGGATTTTGTGCGGGAGTTGTCTCGGTTGGGGCCTCAGGGGCTAAAGCCCCCGTCGTCTCCGAGCGGTAATGGCACGGCTAAAGGCGTGCCCTTCCACGAATCTGCGGGGTTGAAGCCTCATGGCGAGAACGGTGCGGTGGACGGCGCGCGAATCCAAAGCTCGTCAGACCGACGAGAGCTCGATCGTGGTGAGCCGTTGGACATCGCGCTGACTACGAATGGACATCTGTTTGCCGATCTGGCGAAGCCTCTGAAGGACGCTGGACTGACTCGCGTCACGGTCTCCATGGATGCCGTCGATCCGGACCGTTTTGCCCGCATCACGCGCGTGCCTGGAGGATACGATCACGTACTGGCCGGGATTCGTGCTGCGCGGCGTGCGGGCCTGTGGCCGTTGAAAGTGAACTGTGTGTTGATGCGCGGGTTCAATGAGGATCAGATCATTCCCTTCGGGATGTTTGCCCGGGAAGAGGGCGTGACGGTGCGTTTCATCGAGTTCATGCCGCTTGAAGAGGACCGCGTGTGGGCGCCTTCGACTGTTGTTCCGCTCGAGGAGATTCTGGCGCGCATGGCGGAATACCGGCCTCTGGTAGAGATTCCGCATGCACGTTCCGAGACTGCGCGTCGGTATCGCTTCGAAGATGGCATCGGAGAGATCGGGATCATCGCGCCCGTGTCGCATCCGTTCTGCGGACACTGCAGCCGCATCCGCATCACCAGCGACGGCAAGATTCGTACCTGTCTGTTCTCTGTGTGGGATCACGATCTGCACGCGCAGATGGAACGCGGGGCGAGCGATGAAGAGTTGGAAGAGTTCATCCGCGGCGTCGTGGCAAAGAAAGAGGAGCGGCATCACATCGGAGAACCGGATTTTGTGCCGGCTTCTAGAACAATGGTGCACATCGGCGGGTAGTGATCCCGGAAAGTCTGTTTGAAACCCATTCACCGCAGAGTACGCAGAGGTTCATTCATGTTCATCGGTAAACTGTCGTCTGCGGCTATCGTCTGCGCATTATCTATTTCGGCTCAGGCTCAAAATTCGACCTACCTCGGTTTCGATCGCAACGAATATCCCGGCGATGCGAATCTCAAGACTCTGAAACAAACCTTCTCCTACACCGGGTACTGGCTCAACAATCCTCCGGGCGAGAAGTCGAATTCGTGGGTAGGGCATCGGGCTGCCGTCGAGTCTGCCGGCTTTGGGTTTCTTGTGTTGTTCAACGGACGGTTGTATGCAGAGTTGAAATCGGAGACGAACGCGAAACGGCTTGGGCAGTCGGACGCGCTTGCTGCCGCGACGTCCGCGCAGCGTGAAGGTTTTCCGAAGAACGCCATCATCTTTCTGGATGTGGAGCAGGGCGGACGCATGCTGCCCGAGCAAAAGGCTTACATCTTTGCCTGGGTTGACGGCATCACTGCGGCTGGTTTTCGGGCGGGCATCTATTGCTCTGGCATGACGTCGCCCGACGAGCAACACGTTGTAACCGCGGAAGATATTCGCGCAAACGCGGGGTCGCGGCAGATTACCTATTGGGCGATCAACGACGCTTGCCCTCCATCGCCGGGATGCACGTTTCCACAGAATCCGCCAAGCCCTACGCAGAGTGGTGTGGACTTTGCCGAGGTGTGGCAATTTGCGCAATCGCCGCAACGCAAAGATGTCGCCGGGCGCTGCACCAACTACAGCCGCGACGGCAATTGCTATCCGCCGGGAACCACTTCCGCTCAGGGACTGTCTGTTGACCTGAGTACGGCGACTTCGTCGGATCCTTCACACGCGCGAACACGCTGAGAAGTCGTTTATCTTCGCCATTGAAGGTGTACGGGCGCGGTGCAGTTGCGATGTTCGTTGCACTTCCGCAATGTTCGCTGTTGCCCGATTTCGGGCGTTTTTCTTTGCATCGAGTGCGTCGCCAATACGATAAAATAAGGAAACAGAAATGTCTGAACGCACCTTCACTCTGGACGAAGCTCAATCGCTGCTGCCGGTGCTTGAGTCCCTATTGCGCACGGCGATCAAGGCCAAGAAAACGATGGAAGAAGCCGACGCCGAGCAGCAGGCTCTGCACCATCGGATTTTTCTGGCCGGCGGAATGTTTCTCGACATCGTGCCCCTCGCACGGCGCAAGGCCGAGCGTACGAAGGCCGAACAGCAGGTGAAGGATGCATTGGGAGAAATTGATTCCATCGGCGTGCAGGTGAAGGATCTCGACATAGGCCTGCTTGATTTCCCGTGCGAAGTCGATGGCCAGACCATCCTGTTGTGCTGGAAACTCGGCGAAAAGGC